>Ga0247832_1000107_pt1 | contig 155768 bp, 126 predicted proteins | sample LaCruzMarch2015__10_FD_192407 | JGI IMG/M metagenome (GOLD analysis project Ga0247832, IMG submission 192407) | Freshwater microbial communities from meromictic Lake La Cruz, Castile-La Mancha, Spain - LaCruzMarch2015_4m | ecosystem: Environmental > Aquatic > Freshwater > Lake | place: Spain... | reverse complement strand
AGTTGTTTGATCACAACATGGCAGCCTTCGACTGTATTTGGTAGCTCCAACTCAATGTTTTTGATGCACAAAGATAATTTCTTTTTTCATTTTTAGCAGTCGCCGAAGGCGGCTGCTAAATAGTTACAGGGTTTTTAGAGAAATTAACTCATAATAAGTCCTTACTAAGGAACTCCATACAAAGTCTAACTCCGCGGGTACACCTGTCCATCATTCTTAAGCGTACTCCCGGATTGAATGTACCCCCGTACCGGGCATAAGGGATAAATCACCACATTCCGCTCTACGATCGTTCCGGGAAACAACACGGAGTTGCAGCCAACCTCCACATGATCGCCGACCAGGGATCCAAATTTATTCAAACCCGTTCCCGTTTTTTTGCCATCCAGGTATACATGAATTTCGTCTCCAGTGGATTTGAAATTGGCCAGGATTGCGCCAGCCCCGAGGTGTGCTTTGTAGCCCAGAATGGAATCGCCCGCATAATTGAAATGCGGTACCTGCACATTGTCAAACAAGATGACATTTTTCAATTCCGTTGAATTGCCTACGACTACCTCATCACCGAGCAGCACATTGCCCCGAAAATAGGCAGCGTGCCGAATTTCGCAATTGCGCCCAATAATGGCCGGGCCATTGATCAAGGCTGTTTTTTCAATAAAAGTGCCTTTCCCCACCCAAACCTGAGGTGCAATCTCTTCAAAGTCAGGAGGTAGGTTTTTTGCCAGTTCTTGCAGGTATGCGGCCAATTGAGGCAATGCCTCCCAAGGCTGCTTCACCCTTTGTAGTAACGGTGCCGCCAGACTGTGGCTCAGATCGAAAAGTTGGTCAATCAAGGGATTCATAGGATGCCAGGTTTTATTCAATGCCACAATTTCAGTAAGTTTTCGTAAGTATCTACTCCATAATATCCAACATTTCCTTCTATGGGCTTGCTCAATTTTTAAAGCAATATCCCCAAATTTAGGTTAACTTATCCCCATTCACCCCCTGATTAGAATATTTTTTCAGAGAAAAAACAATCAACCTTATGAAATCCTTTTTCCAAGACCTCTATGCGTTTAACCACCATTTCAATCTGCAATTGATAGAGCAGTTCGAGCAGCATGAAGCATCCTTGCCCGAAAAGTGCATTCCGCTGTTCAGTCACATGCTCAATGCGCACCAAATCTGGAATGCCCGCATGCTGGAACTGCCTACTTTTGGGGTGTTTGATGTGCACCTGGTGGCGAATATGGCTCAAATCGCAGAAAACAATCAGACCCATTCGCTCGACATCTTGGAGCGTTTTGAACTGGCACAGGTTATTGTTTACCGCAACTCCAAAGGCGAGGTGTTTACCAATACGGTGCAAGATCTGTTGTTTCACGTTATCAACCACACCACCTACCACCGGGGCCAAATCGTGGCAGATTTTCGGAATGGAGGCCTGGAGCCACTGGTGTCGGATTATGTTTTTTTCCGCAGGAAATAGAGACCACTACCCAGGCCAGCAAATTTTGCCCATCACCACGGAAGGCACCTTGTGCCGTCCGCCAAACGAAGTATGTCCACCAGCGATGGCCTCATTGGCCAAAATGGCAAAAAGCACCGCTTCTTTGGCATCGCCCGGGATGCCGAGTACTGCCGTAGATTCAAAGCTTGCCCCGGGGAAATGCGCGCGGATTGCGCTCGTCAACGCTGGATTGTGTGCGCCACCACCACTGAGAAAAAAAGCAAAAGTTTGTTCACCAATGGCTCGTTTGATCCCGGCCACAATGGTATCGGCGCTGAACTGTACCAGGGTGCGCAACAAATCTGGCGGATCCAAGTCTGTGGTGTTGGTTTTTTCCTGGGCTGCCGCTAAGTAAGCCAGATTGAATACTTCTGGCCCGGTGGTTTTGGGAAACGGTGCCTCAAAAAACGGATGGTCTTTTAATGCCTGGAGCAGGGGTTCGTGGACCTGTCCAGACAGGGCAATTTTTCCATCTTCATCGTACTCCAGATGTGAAAAAAACTGGCGGGTGATGGCGTCCAGCAAGGTATTGCCAGGGCCTGTATCGGTAGTGAAAACCTTGCTGGCGTCCAGATCGCCGGGCAGGTAAGTGAAATTGGAGATGCCGCCCATGTTGAGCAAAATGCGGTCTTGACCCACTTTGGCAAAAACGAAATAATCGCCGTACACCGCCAGCGGTGCGCCTTCGCCTCCTGCCGCTACGTGCCGCATCCGAAAATCTGCCAACGTGATGATGCCCGTAGTGACGGCTACATGATCGCCATCGCCAATTTGGAGGGTCGCATTGCCATAATCTGCCTGGCCATGCTGGGTTTTGGGCGCATGGAATACCGTTTGGCCATGACTGGCTATCAGATCGACCTCGGCGGGATCGATGCCCCATTTTTGCAAACAGGCGTTGACCATTTGGCCATGCAGGATGCCAATATGGGGATTCAAAAGACAGAGCTGTTGGAAATCTATTTCCCGCTTCGCAAAAACCTTGCGGATTTCGGTCTTGATCCAGGAATCGTAAGGTACGGTGGCAAATTGTAAAAGCTCAACCTGGGTTTGCGTTCCTGATCCGCTCACAGCACAAAGGGCAACATCCAGGCCATCCAGCGAAGTGCCCGACATCAGCCCAATGATGTATCGGCGAGGCTTTTGGGCAATTTCGTAAAGGCGTTGTAGGAATGGATTCATACTGGTTTGTTTTTGGGTGCCAAATATATTTTTCGGCCTTCGGCCAAGGCTATCGAGTGGTAGGCAACGAGCCTTTCAGCTGCCAGCCGCACGTTGACCCGGTACCGACTGCCCTCAAAAATACAGCGCTCTACCCGAGCTTCTACCCTGCCTGCCGCCGGACGCTTGAACAAGGCCAGTGCCTCTGGTCGAATCAACACCTTGTTTTCTGGCATTTGGTGCCAATGCTGATGGGCAAAGTATTGCGCGATCCAGGCTCGATCCAGCACATTGGCTTCGCCACAAAGTCCGGCTACGTAAGCGTTGGCGGGGTGCTGGTAAATTTCTTCGGGAGTACCCATGTTAACCAGCTGCCCTTGCTGCAAAACCGCCAAGCGTTGGGCCAAACTCAAGGCGTCGGCAGCATGGTGGGTTACAAAGATGCAAGCCGCCTGGGTTTCGGCTACAATGTTGCGAACGGTTTCTGCCAGGCGGCGGTTGTTGGGCAAATCCAGGTGGGCAAACGGCTCGTCGAGCAGCAACACCTTTGCTTCTTCGGCCAAGGCTCGGGCAATAGCGGTGCGTTGTTTTTCTCCACCCGAAAGGAGTTTGGTGGGTTGTTCGGCGAGCGATTCCAACTGGCACAAAGCCAAAAGTTCTTCAATGCGGGTATCTCGATACTCTTTTTGGTAATACCGCAAGGCATACCGGATGTTTTCGCGCACGGAAAGCGTTGGCGAGAGGTGGTAATCCTGGTGCACGATCTTGATGTCGGGATGTCCGGGAATGAGCAAATCACTGGGCAATTCGAGTTTCACCCCCTCCAGCCATACCTCGCCAGCATCAGGATTGATCAGGTTGGCTGCCAATTGGAGCAAAGTACTCTTGCCAGCGCCACTTGCGCCCAGCAGCCCAAAAATTTCACCTGCCTGTAAACTGAGGCTGAGGGGGGCTAACGCTGTTTGATCTCCATATGACTTGGCGACCGCACGGAGTTCGAGTAAGGGCCTTGTATTCAAAATGAATGAAATTAAAATCCGATTGAAAGGGCAGGAAGTTAAGGATAATCTTGGATTCACTGTTTGTTTTCCGCCCCTTTCCTTAACTTTGTATCCGATAAATCTGGGAACTAAACTATTCCCTTTGCTTGTTTGTCTTCCCATTGCAATCATTAAACTAGGACTAAAATGACATTTGAAGATCGGATCAATGAAGCCTTGAAAGAGGCGATGAAGGCCAAAGATGAAGCCACCAAAAGAGGGTTGCGCGAAATCAAAGCACAAATTCTCTTGGCAAAAACGGATGGCAGTGGCGCGGAAATTGACGAAGAGCGTGAAATCCAGATCCTGCAAAAAATGGCCAAACAACGCCGTGACTCCTTGTCGATCTACATTGAACAAGACCGCAACGACCTTGCAGATAAAGAACGGGAAGAATTGGCCGTGATTGAGCGCTTTTTGCCCAAGCAGTTGGATACAGATGAATTGACCGTGGTTCTTACGGCCCTCATTGCCGAAGTTGGTGCTACCTCTCCCAAAGACATGGGCAAGGTCATGGGCGCGGCCACCAAGCAATTGGCGGGCAAAGCAGATGGCAAATTGGTTGCTGAAATTGTGAAAAAGCTTTTGCAATAACCACTCTGTCTAATACCCTACCAAACCAAAAAACCAAATCCAATGAACAAAGATTTCCTCCAGGAACTAGGCCTGACCGAGAAAAACAATGGCACCAGCACGGGGCTTGATTCCTCGGCGCTGTCCAATGTATACATCGATTCGTATTCTCCGGTTGATGGCGCTTACATCGGCAGCGTCAGTACCACCAGCCGCAAGGAATACGACCTTACCATCGCCAAGGCACAAGCTGCTTTTCAGGTTTGGCGCACTACACCTGCCCCCAAACGCGGAGAAATTGTGCGTCAATACGGCGAACAGCTCCGCAAGCACAAAGACGCGCTGGGGCGCTTAGTGTCTTACGAAATGGGCAAAAGCCTACAAGAAGGCTGGGGCGAAGTTCAAGAAATGATCGACATCTGCGATTTTGCGGTGGGACTTTCCCGTCAGTTGTACGGCCTTAGCATGCACTCCGAGCGGCCTGGTCATCGCATGTACGAGCAGTGGCATCCCCTGGGCGTAGTTGGCATCATTTCAGCGTTCAATTTTCCGGTGGCCGTTTGGTCATGGAACTCGATGATTGCCCTGGTATGCGGCGACGTCAGCGTGTGGAAAGCCTCCGAAAAAACGCCACTTTGTGCAGTAGCCTGTCAAAATATTTTCCAGAAAGTGCTACGCGACAACGCCGTTCCCGAAGGGGTAAGTTGCATCATCAACGGCGATTACCGCATTGGTGAATACCTGACCATGGATAATCGGGTACCCTTGATTTCGGCTACGGGAAGTACCCGCATGGGGCGTACCGTTGGCGCAAATGTAGCAGGCCGCATGGGACGCAGCATCCTGGAATTGGGTGGAAACAATGCGATCATTGTCACGCCTAGCTCCGACCTCAGCATTGTACTCACCGGCGCTTTGTTTGGAGCAGTGGGTACCGCCGGACAGCGCTGTACCTCTACCCGCCGCCTGATTGTACACGACAGCATTTATGATACGGTACGGCAGAGTCTGGCCAAAGCCTATACCCAGCTCCGCATTGGCAATCCGCTGGATCAAAACAACCACGTCGGGCCACTGATCGATCAGGCTGCGGTGCGCAATTACCTGGCCTCTTTGGAAAAAATCGAAGCCCAGGGTGGTACCATGCTGGTGCAAGGTGGTGTACTGGAAGGCGCTGGTTACGAAAGCGGTTGTTATGTAAAACCCTGCATCGCTGAAATCAGTCATGCTGCCGAAATCGTGAAGCACGAAACCTTTGCGCCTATTCTGTACCTGCTCAAGTACAGTGACCTAGATGAGGCCATTGCCATTCAGAATGGGGTTCCGCAAGGCTTGTCTTCGGCCATCATGACCAACAACCTGCGCGAAGCAGAGCTGTTCCTTTCTGCTTCAGGCTCGGATTGTGGCATTGCCAACGTCAACATCGGAACCAGCGGTGCCGAAATCGGTGGTGCTTTTGGCGGAGAAAAAGAAACGGGTGGTGGCCGCGAAAGTGGTTCCGATTCCTGGAAGGCGTACATGCGCCGACAGACGAATACCATCAATTACAGTACCCAATTGCCATTGGCGCAGGGCATCAAGTTTGAATTGTAAATATAGAATAAAGAAGAAGGGGTTTAGTTTTACTCAAGAGCTAAACCTCTTCTTTCAAAAAATATTTTGAATAATACCCCCGCTTTCCCTGGGTACGTTCTGGGGTAGCCGTTCTTCCACCCAGATCGATCAGCAGTGAATTCAGAATGCGGTAAGGCTGGGTGACTGGCAAGTATCCATCATCGGCCAGGGCCTCTTCTGGAAGTACATCAATGCGCTGTGGAATCCGGTTGAAATGGGACAGATAACGCAGTGCAGCGTCTTCGGTCAGCAAGATCGAAATCTCCTGGTTTCCTGCTGGCCAGACACCATCGAGGTACTGTGGATTGAGGCGCTTGATTTTAGTGATCGAAAGCTTGCAAATGCGCGACAATTCCTGGAATGAATGGATCTCGCTTACTTCGATTCGCTTGGTACCACCACTCAAGGCCAAAGGCAATTGTGGGGCAATGTTAAAGTCTTGAAAATGAAAGGAAACATAAGCCGCCGCATAAAACTTGGCCAGATATTCCTGGGTTTGTTCCGGTAAATGACGCGCCACTTGTGCAAAATCATTGGATCCTGCTTTGCGAACAGCTCTGCGCATGCGGCCTGAACCACAATTGTAAGCGCCTACGACCAGTTCCCAATTGCCAAATTCGGCATACAAATCCTTGAGGTAAATGACGGCGGCAGCTGTTGCAGCTTCGGGGTCACGGCGCTCATCAACCCAGCTTTCGATGCGCAAACCATAGTGCTTGGCTGTGGAGGGCATGAATTGCCACAAGCCTACTGCACCACTTCCCGATTCTACATCGGTGCGCAACTCAGACTCAACCATTGATAGGTACTTCAATTCGAGCGGCATGTGTTGATCACTTAGGTGACGCTCAAAAATGGGAAAGTAATAAAGGGCACGACCCAGCAATGCAGCGGTATGGGTTTTGCCCGTGACGGTGTACATTTCTACATATTCCCGGGAATGGGAATTGGATTGCACCAATTTGGTTAATTTTTCCTTGAGGAAAATGCTGGATTGTACGGGATGTACCCTCAGAAAATCATAATCTGGATTGGCTTTGGCAGGGCTTGTATAGCTCATGGCAATACAAGATACCAGTAGGAGTTTGTATACTCCTCGGGGACGTTTGGTGTTCATGGGAGAAAATTTGAAAAAATTAATATTGTCAAATGGGAATGAAAATGGCAGAAACGCCGAAGGCAAGTAAATAGTCCATGTTCAAAAGCTGATGTAAAACTACTCTATTTAGGTTAGAAATAAGCCCTTGAGATTAATATATTAAGAAAAAGTTTTCCACATATATGTTTGTGCAAAGAGAAAAGTCAATAAAACCCATCATTTATGCTGATAAAAATATTTTAATTTAAAAAATAAAAAAAGTGATTGCTCACGCAAAAATTCCCATTCCTATTTCCACAATACCCTCCCGGTTAATTTTTTGTAAATCAACGGTTAAGATCTGATTAAGGCAATCGGGTTGAAGGGGCGTTTCTATTTTGATGTAATTGTCAGTAAAGCCTGCCATGAGGGTTTTGTCTTTGTGTACCTCAAAAAGAACAGGCCGGGTTTGCCCCAGGTGCTGCTCATAGAAATGCCTGCGTTTTTTCTCACTCAAAATACCCAGCATCTCGTTGCGTTCCCGGCGCACATTGACGGGTACACCCCCTTCCATTTCTGCTGCGGGTGTATTGGCGCGTTCGGAGTAAGTGAACACGTGCAGGTATGAAATATCCAGATCGTTCAAAAAGTGGTAAGTATCCAGAAAATCCGCCTGTGTTTCGCCAGGAAAACCCACAATCACATCTACTCCAATGCAAGCGTGAGGCATTTTGGCTTTGATGCGGGCTACCCGATCGGTGTACAATTCGCGGGTATACCTTCTGCGCATTTGTCGCAGTTGATTGTTGTTACCGGATTGTAGCGGCATGTGCAAATGGGGGGCAAAACGCTGAGAACCCGCTACAAAATCGATGATTTCATCGGTGCACAAATTCGGCTCAATAGAAGAAATCCGAAACCGGCTAATCGCATCAACTTGATCCAGTTCTCGAATCAGGTCAATGAACAAGGCTTCTTTCTTTGGTGCAGTACCCTCAATGACCTCGGTTCCGTTGCCAAAGTCACCGATGTTGACACCGGTCAGCACAATTTCTTTGACCCCCATTTCGGCGATCTTCCAGGCATTGGCCACTACGTTTTCCACTTTATCGCTACGGCTTGCACCACGGGCTTGCGGAATGGTACAAAAGGAACATTTGTAATTGCAACCATCCTGTACTTTGAGAAAAGAACGGGTACGGTCGCCGAAAGAAAAAGCATCCACAAAATTGCGGGCTTCGCGTACCTCCCCAGCATGTACCATGCCCTTGCCGGGAGCTTTGGACAGGGTATCGATAAAGTCCAGAATGCGGAATTTTTCGGCAGCGCCCAAAACCAGATCAACCCCGGGAATTTCGGCAATTTCCTCGGGTTTGAGTTGCGCGTAGCAACCCACCACCACTACAAAAGCTTGTGGTGCCTGACGCAGTGCCTGACGCACGATCTTCCGGCACTTGCGATCAGCAAAATCCGTAACCGAGCAAGTATTGATTACATACACATCTGCTCCTTGCTCAAACTCCACCTCTGTATACCCTGCTCCTTCAAACAAACGGGCTATCGAGGAGGTTTCTGAGTAATTCAGCTTACATCCCAGTGTATAAAACGCTACTGATCTCGGCGTGGCCATGCTGCACTTGTACTTTAACTTGATGAAAAACAGGGGGCAAAGATACGACTTAGAATTTTATAGCGCAAAAATCATCTCTTCCATTTTGAACATTTGATCAGAATAGCGCTTTACTAGATAAACCATGCAGCTTATGTGGACGGAAAAAGACCATCAACTCTCAGCAACATTGACTTTTAAGGACTTCAGTCAGGCTTTTGCTTTTATGACCGAGGTTGCTTTTTTGGCCGAAAAACACAACCACCATCCCCTGTGGACGAACGTTTGGAATCGGGTCGAAATCCATCTCAGCACCCATGATGCGGGCAATACCGTCACGGAGAAAGACCACAACTTGGCAAAAGCCATCGATCTGGTTTATGCCAGGTATCAATCTTGAAAAAACAATACCAGGATTGCTTTTCATTTACTAGTTTTGCTGTCATGATTGTGTCATCTAAATTACCGGGCGTAGGCACCACCATTTTTACGGTGATGTCGGCTTTAGCGCAAGAACACGGGGCCATTAATCTTGCACAAGGTTTTCCGGACTATCCATCCTCTCAACGCTTGAGCGAGTTGGTGGCCCATTACATGTATCAGGGCTACAACCAGTACGCCCCGATGGCTGGTGTTCCTTTATTGCGCCAGCGCATTGCCGAAAAAATCGATGGTTTGTATGGGGTTCAAATCAACCCTGATACGGAAATCACCATTACAGCCGGGGCAGCGCAGGGACTGTTTACAGCCATTGGTGCATTTATTAGTCCTGGCGATGAAGTGATCATCTTCGAGCCAGCGTACGATTCCTATCGACCAAGCATAGAGGTCTTTGGTGGCGTGACCAAGTCTTTTGAGCTTACTGCTCCTGACTATACCATTGATTGGGATCAGTTGCGGCGATTGATCAATATGAAAACCCGCATGATCATCATCAATACCCCCCAAAACCCCACGGGGAAAATCCTGAAACCTGCGGATATGCAGGCGCTGGAAAAATTGGTGAGCAGCGGCGACATCATTATCCTTAGCGACGAGGTGTACGAGCATTTGGTATACGATGGGTACGAACACGAGAGCATTTTGCGCTACCCTAATCTCCGTGAACGGGCCTTGGCGGTGTATTCTTTTGGCAAAACCTTTCACAATACCGGATGGAGAATAGGGTATTGCATTGCCCCTCCTGCCTTGACCGCTGAGTTTCGCAAAGTGCACCAGTTCAACGTGTTTTCTGTCAATACCCCCGTGCAATACGGGCTGGCTGATTTCCTGGAAGATCCGCACGAATACCTGGGTTTGGGTACCTTTTTCACCCACAAGCGGGATGCTTTTTTGGATGTCATTCACGGTTCGCGTTTTCGCCCTTTGCAGACCGAAGGTTCTTATTTCCAAAACTGCGATTACAGCCTGATCAGTAATGAACCAGACGTTGACTTCTGCCGGAGACTTACCATCGAACATGGTGTAGCAGCCATCCCGGTTTCGGTCTTTTACCAAAGTAAGCGCGACGACAAGATTGTGCGTTTTTGCTTTGCCAAAAAAGATGAAACCCTGGAATTGGCCGGTGAACGTTTGCGAAAGATTTGATTTCACCCCATTCGTCTTAATTCTGCTTGTATTCATCGGCAGCACCTTGCGCAGAGATGAAGAATACTGCAACTTTGGCTCAACTTAAATGTCTATGGAACCAGAAAACAAAAACGACCAAGCAGAAAACCCTGGAGAAAACCTGGGTCAATACGAAAACAACTATACCGAGCGAAGATTTTGGCAAAAATTAGCACGCTTTGCCCAAAAAATTGGCATCAAAACTGTGTATGCCGCCTTGTTGATGTTTTATGCCTATAAGCGAAAAGATACGCCAGGCTGGGCCAAAAAGATTGTCATCGGTGTATTGGGCTACCTGATCAGCCCCATCGATTTCTTGCCGGATATTTCTCCCATCATTGGCTACACCGATGATTTGGGCGTGCTCGGCTTCGGGCTTGTCACCATTGCCGCTTTTATCAATCAGGAAGTACGCAGCAAAGCACGTACCCACCTCGCCAAGTGGTTTCCCAATTATCAGGAAGAAGACCTTAAAGCAGTGGAAGACAAGTTGTGAGTTAAGAGTGATGAATAATGAGTTATGAGTGGCACACCATTCTACTCCACTGTGTAAAGTTGTGTGCCATAATTCATAACTCATCACTTATAACTCATAATTCATAACTCATCCTACCATTCCTTCAGTCACCTCACCCTCGTGGTGTTGACTTTCCAGAATTTGTTTGGTAGAAATGGGCTCACTGGCCAATGCTTTAATGATGTCGTAAGTCGTTACAATACCCACCAAATCATCATTTTCCACTACAGGTATGGCATGAAAACGATTGACCATGAAGATTTCTAGCGCAATATTGATTCGGTCGTTGGGATTTAGCTTAGCCAGGCCTTTGGTCATGATTTCCTCAGCAGCGTAAGAACGCAGTCTCGCATAATTTACAAAACGGTCTTCCTGACTGGGCGAAAAACCCTGGAGGAAATGCAAAAAATCGGTTTTGCTGATGATGCCAATCAATTCCTTGTAGCGTACTACGGGAATGTGGTGGATGTTGTGGTCTTCAAAAATGTCTTTGACAATACTGAGCTTGTCAGAAGGAGCAACCGTAATCAAATGGGTGCTCATGATGCTTTTAACGGGTGCCAGGACGTTCATAATCAGTATTTTTATTGGTTAATGACTCTAAATTACCGCCTTAAAAAACATTGGGCATTGATTATCCTCAATCAATGGAAGTGATTTTGATCAATCCATATGCTACTCCTCAGCATCCACCGTTTTTATTTCCACAAAAAGGGGGGCACATACAACCCCGTTTCTGATTTTTTCCTCTATTAACCGCAGAAAGATCATTTTTTTTGAACAAAGTTGAAGCTGGAGAAAGAACACTTTTTTTAAAAGCTTCCCCTTATGTAGCAAAAAAGGAATAATGACGTACTTTTGCGCTCGTTATTGAAAAAAGAAAGAACTGAGGACTAATGAGATACATTCAGTGTAGTATGTTGTCGCTATTGCGCATCACCCAAATCAATCTTTTGCTCGTTGTAGCTATGTTGTTGTCAATGAGCTTGTTGGCTCAAAATCGCGACAGTTTGGCCGTAGCCGATTATTCCACCCCAGCCAATTTTGAAATTGGCGGTGTCAGAGTAACCGGGGCTCAGTTCAGTGATGCCAATGCGATCACCAGCATTTCTGGACTCAAGGTGGGGGATAAAATCCGCATCCCTGGCCCGATTGTCCCCAAAGCCATCAAGGCATTGTTGCATTTGCGCCTTTTTACCAACGTGCAAATCATTCAGGAGAAAACCATTGGGGATGTTATCTTTTTGGAGATCCAGGTTCAGGAACGACCTCGTTTGTCCTTGTACAGTTACAAAGGAGTTGGTAAAGGCCAGCACGAAACCCTCAACGAAATAGTAAATCAGCACATTACCAAAGGGGGTATTGTGACCGATAACATGAAATCCAACGCTGCTAGAGCATTGGAGAAGAACTTTATCAAGAAAGGTTGGCTGGACGTCAACGTAGACGTTAAAGAAACGCCAGATACCGCTCGATTGAATTCGGTTAAATTGATTTTTGACATCAACCTGGAAGACAAGGTCAAAATCAAAGACATTTCTTTTGTAGGCGTGACCAATGTTAAAGAAAAGAAGCTGCTCAAAAAAATGGACAAGACCAAAGAGAAAAAACGCTTTTTGGCCGGGTCTAAATTCATCGGCGACGAATACGACGGAGACAAAAAGGATGTCATCAAGTATTTCAACACCGTAGGTTACCGCGATGCCCGCATTCTCAGCGATAGCATCTGGCGCGACGCCAAGGGAGACATGCACATCCAACTGAAAGTAAACGAAGGAAATCGGTATTACTTCCGCAACATAGCCTGGAAAGGAAACTCCATTTACGACAATGAAACGCTCGATCAGGTATTGGGCATCAAAAAAGGAGACATTTACAACCAGGAGCTCCTCGAAAACCGCCTGCGTTTTAGCCAGGATAGCCGAGATGTAAGTACCCTGTACATGGACAACGGTTACCTGTTTTTCAACGTAGACCCTACCGAAGTATCAGTTACAGGAGACTCGATTGACCTGGAATTGCGCATTTTTGAAGGGCCACAGGCCACCATCGATAAAGTGATCATCAAAGGCAACGACCGTACCCACGAACACGTAATTCGGCGGGAACTGCGCACTTTGCCAGGTGAAAAATTCAGTCGCTCGGAAATCATCCGTTCTCAGCGGCAGATTTTGGCACTCAACTACTTCAACCCGGAAAAACTGGACATCCAAACTCCGGTTAACGCCGAGCGTGGAACAGTAGACATTCAATACGTAGTGGAAGAACGCCCAGCAGACCAGTTGGAGCTTTCGGCAGGTTGGGGGGGCGCTCGTCGGGTGATCGGTACTCTAGGGGTATCCTTCAACAACTTCTCGATGCGCAATGTTTTCAACAAGGAATCATGGCGGCCACTGCCTACCGGTGATGGTCAGCGCCTTTCGATTCGGGCACAAACCAACGGCCAGTTTTACCAATCCTACAACGTATCTTTTACCGAACCCTGGTTGGGTGGCCACAAACCCAATTCCTTTACCGTGGGTGGATTCTTCAACCGCTTTGCCTATCCGCTTTTGGGTGGGGGAAGCCAAAGCTTGAACATCACCCAGGGCTCAGTTAGTTTGGGTACACGCCTGAAATGGCCGGATGACAACTTTGTGTCGAGTACCGCCCTGAACATCCAATCATTGAAGCTGAATCAATGGACACAAGGCTTGTTCAGGACCGACCAAGGCGAAATCGTATCCACAGGTACATTCAACAACTTCAGCATCCGCCAGAACTTTACCCGTTCAACAATCAACGATCCAACCTTCCCTAAGGATGGTTCCAATATCTCTTTGGTGATCCAGGCTACGCCTCCCTATTCCTTGTTTAACCCCAACAAAGAATACGGCGAGTTGTCGGCCAATGAGCGTTTCCGCTTTTTGGAATACCACAAGTGGAAATTTGACTTCGATTGGTACACCACCATTACCGGCAAGCTGGTACTCAAAACCTCTTCCCGGATTGGTATCCTGGGCTTCTACAACAAAAAAATCGGTACTTCTCCCTTCGAACGCTTCCAGGTGGGTGGCGATGGTTTGAACAACCAGCAATTTGGTTTCCAAGGGGTAGACATCGTCTCTTCACGGGGTTACGAAATTGCCGATTTTGAAAACAACGCTGATCCATCCGGCTCCGGGCAAACCCCCACGCCGATCTTCAATAAATTTACCCTGGAATTGCGCTATCCATTGTCGCTCAATCCAAGCTCAACCATTTATGTGCACACCTTTATGCAGGGGGTAAACACCTGGAAGAGCTTGCGCGATTACAATCCCTTCGACCTGAAACGTTCGGTGGGTATGGGCTTGCGCGTATTCTTGCCGATGTTTGGTATTCTTGGTTTTGACTACGGTCTGGGCTTTGACAAACCCGGTGCCACCAACCTTTTTGCCAAAGGTGTAGCCAACTTCAACATTGTACTTGGGTTTGAACCAGAATAACAATAGACGTTGTGTCTAATGATTGACCTCAACTGCGACCTCGGCGAAGGCTTTCCAACCGATGCCGATTTAATGCCGCTGATCTCTTCGGCAAACATCGCCTGTGGATTCCATGCTGGTGATGCGGATACCATGCGGCATACCATCAGGTTGGCTTTGCAGCATGGCGTTGCCATTGGCGCTCATCCAGGTTTTGCCGATAAGGCGAATTTTGGGAGAACAATGCTGCCCCTCACCCCAGATCAGGTGTATCAACTGATCTGGGAGCAATTGATGCTGTTTTCCACCATTGCACAAGAAGAAGGCGCCGTTGTTCGACACATCAAGCCACATGGTGCCCTGTACAACGCCGCAGCACAATCGCCAGAATGGGCAAGCGCAATAGCCAAAGCAGTGCACGATTTTGACCCCAACCTCATCCTTTTTGGCCTAAGTGGCAGTGTTTCGATCCAGGCTGCCCATGCGCTGGGCTTACAAACCGCCAATGAAGTGTTTGCTGATCGGACCTATCAAGCCGACGGCACGCTCACACCCCGCAACTTACCCAATGCCCTGATCCAGGATACCGACAAATGCATTGTGCAGGTATTTGACCTGATTGAAAAAGGGGTAGTCTTCACCCCTGACGGGCAACGTATTCGACTTCAAGCAGATACGATCTGTCTTCACGGCGACGGTACGCACGCAATTTCCTTCGCACAAGCCATTCGACATGCATTAAGCGAAAAAAAATTCGTTATTCAGTCACCATATACAAGAAGAGAATTGTAGCTTTTCAGTATCTTCTCTTTCTTAAGTGTAGATTTCTGATTAACTTACGCAGTGAATTAAACTCCTGAGAATTAACAATTGAAATAACAATGAGCAACGAAGCATATTGGTATTTAGAAAGTGTTGACGTAACTGGTATTTTTTGTCCTCAAAAAATTCGTCGGGGAGATTTGGAAGCCCATTTTCACCGCTGCTACAAAAGAGGCGAATACATCTATTTGCCCGAAGAATCCGCCGATCGCGTATTTTTCCTCACCGATGGCCGGGTCAAAATTGGGACCTACGGTGATTCAGGCAAAGAAATCACCAAAGCCATTTTGGGCAAAGGAGATGTATTTGGAGAGTTATCGTTGATCGGAGAAGAAAAACGCCGCGATTTTGCCTACGCCATGGATGAGGCAACCGTATGCGTAGTCAATGTAGACGAAATGAAAGCCCTCATGCGTGACCATTCCGCCCTCAATCTTTTTTTGATGAAAATCTTGGGTTCACGTGTTTTGGAAATGGAAAAGCGCCTGGAGTCTCTGGTTTTCAAAGATTCACGTACCCGCATCATCGAATATTTGCTGGAAATTGCAGAGAAAAAAGGCCACAGAGTAGGCTTCGAAACGGAGGTGCGCAAATTCATCACCCACCAGGAGATTGCCAATCTTACGGCTACCTCGCGTCAAACGGTGACCACTTTGCTCAATGATTTGAGAGATCGGAACATCCTTACTTTTGACCGCCGCAGATTGCTGATTCGGGATCTGGAGAAACTCAGCCAGGAGGCAATGACGGTTGGATAATTCAAAGAAAAAAGAGCAGTAATTTTATCGATCTAACAACCACTCCTCTTTGAGTTCGGTACGCAACTTGGCCAATGCCCGACTGATCAGGCGCTCCACCGCGCTAACGGTGATGTTGAGCTCTTCGGCCACTTGTGCGTATTTTTTTCCTTCCAGTCGATTGAGTTGAAACGCTTTGCGACATTGCGGAGGCAAGTTCTGGATTACCTTATCCAGCTTGTGGCACAGCTCATTGTAGTGCAGGATATCATCTGCCTGCAAAACGGGGATGGACTCAGGTGTGTTTTGCTGTGATTCGATTTGGTTCAACTCAGCTTTAATGTGGTTGTAGCTGCGGTAGCGAACTGCTTTGTACAGGTAAGCCCGATAAGATGTATTGATTTTTTCGAAAACCTGGTGCTGCCAAAAATAGGCAAAAACTTCATTGACAATGTCTTCTGCAACTTCCTTTGAGTACACAAACCGCAAGGCATGATTGCAGAGGTTGGCATAGTAGCGATTGAACAATACCTCGCATCCCTTCTTTGCATCTTGCACAAAGATTTTTTGAAGAAAAACCTCTTCACTGATGAGCTTAGGCTCTGCTCTGGCTGTTGTTTCTGCGGTTAACGCCATTAGCCTCCCCTCCTTTTGTTCAACGTCTGATATAGGTAGCTTCTTCATTGCAAAGTAGAATTGATTTGCCAACAGAAAGATAGACGGTATTTATCGGTTTTACCCCACATCGATGTTGATAAATTTTTGAGGTAATGTAAAAAGTAAAATTTTATTTGGAATTCTAAAACAGGGTAAATTGATTTTTTTTTCCAATCCATGTGGGGTAAAACCCTTGGCATTTGTCTGAAGAGAAGTAAGGACGCAGATAGCTTGAATCCAGGTGTAGGCTGCTTGTCCAGGTACTTTTAGACAAAACCTTATGAAAGAAGCAATTATCCAAAAGATACTTTTCGACTATTTCGAGGGAAGGGCAACTTCTATGCAGCAGAAGCTAATCGCGGATTGGTTGAAGGCCGATCTTGAAAATGAAAGTCTTTTTTATCAATTTTTGGATGAATGGGAAAGCCAGAACCCACAGTACCTGTCCGACAATGGAATCGCCTGGAAAAAATTTGAGACTGTTCTCAATACACCCGTTTCCCCTGATTCAACCGCAGCACCAGAAAACCCAAATGAGCCTGCAAACTCGCCTCGACTACGCTGGGGCTGGTACATGGCCGCATCAATAGCCATCGTAATGATGGCCAGTCTGTTTTTTTTCCAAAAAACAATTTTCTACCGAACCTATCATGCTGACTACGCCCAAACCCTGCGCCTGAAACTGTCTGATGGCACAGCGGTCGTACTCAATGCCAATTCCAGGTTGTGGGTATCCCGCTGGGGGTTCAATGATCGCAATCGAGTAGTTTTTCTGGACGGAGAAGGTGAATTTAAAGTAGCCCATACCACGCACAACAATCGGTTTGTCGTCAAGACCAATAGCGATTTTGAAGTAGAAGTTTTTGGCACCCAGTTCGTGGTTTATGCCCGTGAAAATGCCAAAAAAGTAGTCCTCAATGAAGGGAAAGTTCAGGTCAATTACCAGGCGGGCAAACAACAATTCATGAAACCCGGAGACATCGTCTCTCTCCAAAAAGGCTCCGATACCCTGGAAATGTCGACAACCAAAGAACCTCAGAAGTACAGTGCCTGGAAATACCACCAGTTCTATTTTGATGAAACAACGTTGGCGACTGCTTCTACCACCATCAAAGAACACTTTGGCGTGCAAGTCGCGTTTAGGGATTCCACGATGGCCAATCGCCGTTTTTCAGGTTCATTCAAAGCCGAAAAGCCCATTGAGCTGTTCAATGCGCTGTCTTTGCTTTTAAACCTGGACATTCGACAACAAAACGATACTGCATTCATTTCTGCTCACCAATAAAAACTCATAAATTATGAAACAATATTTTACCAAACGTTTGCTTTTGAGCATTTCCGTTATGGTGCTTTTGGCCTTTCATCCCTTGATGATTGCGCAAAGCATGGCTTTTTCCCATCAGGCAAAAGTCGCCGGCGAACGCAAAGAAAGCCCCGTTTCAACCACTAAGCGACTCAAAGATTTACTCAATGATCTGAGTCAACAACATGGAGTAAGCATCTTATTTGAAGATGTGACCGTAAAAGATTTGGTAGCCGATTCTGACAAAATCAAAAGCGGCAAAATTGAGAGCAAATTGGAGAAATTGCTCAAACCGCACGGTTTATCCTACCGCAAAGTCAATGAAAATGCCTATGTGGTGGTAGCTTCAAAATTGCCGCAAAGCAACAAAAAACTCAGCCAAAGTGAGGCCAACAAGGAGGACAACACTTTCAGTACCACAAACGCATCACTGGAAAAAAACATTTTTCAGGTAAAATCCAACGCAATCAATGTACCCATCATCGCAGAGATACCCGATAAGGTAATCACCGGGGTAGTGGCTGATGAGAAAGGTGAGCTACTGCCAGGTACCAACGTATTGGTAAAAGGCACCATCCGGGGCACCATCACCGATGTGAATGGAGCATTCTCACTGGAAGTTCCTGACGAAAACGCTGTACTCGTTTTTAGTTTTACAGGTTTTGTGACGCAAGAAGTTGTAGTGGGCAACCAGAGTAACCTAAAAATCACCCTGAAGCAAGATGACCAGTTGCTGAACGAGGTAGTTGTGGTGGGCTATGGCGAAATCAAGAAGTCAGATTTGACCGGAGCAGTAGCCTCCGTACAAACCAAAGACATTGTACGCGGCAACCCAATCATTGCCGCCAAAGCCATTCAAGGGCAGGTTGCAGGTGCCACCGTCACCAAACTCAACAACAAACCCGGAACAGGCTACAGCATCACCATTAGGGGCGAAAACACCATCAACAACTCTACGGAGCCATTGGTTGTAATCGACGGTTTGATGGGGGGCAACATCAACAACCTCAATCCCAATGACATTCAATCCATGGATGTCCTGAAAGATGCATCCTCTACCGCCATCTATGGCTCAAGAGGTGCCAATGGAGTCATTATCATCACCACCAAAAAAGGGGTTTCTGGAAAACCCAGAATCAGTTACGATAGCTACATCGGGGTGAAAAACCCAGCCCACCTGCCTGAGTTGATGAATACTGCACAATTTTACAAATCCATATACACCGACCGAGTTTTGGAAGGTGCTACCGGGGCAAGCTTTACTGCTGCAGAAAGAGCGAACATCGATGCGAACCGCACTACCGATTGGGTAGATTTGGTTACCGATCCAGGTATGCAAATGAGCCAAAACCTGAGCATCTCGGGTGGTAGCGAAAAAACGACCTACCGCTTTTCCGGTGGATTTCTGAACGAAGATGGCAACGTATTGTACACCGGATTCAAAAGATACAACCTCAATGCTGGCCTGGATAGTAAAATTGGCAAATATTTCAAAGTTGGCTTTACTTCCTATGTGAATTATGGCGACATCAATGTTGGCTCCGGGGAATCGCTCCGGAATGCCTACCGGGCACGTCCCACCGGAACGGTATACTACAATGACCTGGCCAACCCTTCTGAAAACTCAGATATCAACGTCAATGGCTACGCTTTTTGGATGGGCATCAACGACAAACAAGTAGGTAACCCCCTGCTGGATATTGATCCCACCGTTTCAAAATTGCAAACTACTACTGCTTCAATAATCAGCAACGGCTATGTTGAGGTTACGCCACTGAAAGGATTGAGCATTCGTTCCTCGATATCTGCTTCATACACTACAGAAAGAGCGGGGGATTTTAGAGGCCGTTGGTCAAAATCTCAGATTGGCGCCAAACCAAGAGCGCAATTCGACAACCGGACGCTGGCCAGCTATACACTGGACAACATCATCAATTACAACGTAGAATTTGGTCGGCACAAAATTGCCGTAACCGGCTTGCAAAGTGCATTTTACCAAAGAAATGAAGCCTATTCTATTTTTGTTCGCGATCTTCCTTACGACTCGGACTGGTATGCCTTGGGTACCGCTGCAACCATTGGCAGTATCGGCAGCTCATTGGTTGAACGCTCGATTCTGTCGTACATGGGCCGAATCAACTACTCCTTCAACGACAAATACTTGTTGACCCTGACGGGCCGTTCCGATGGCGCTTCACAACTTTCTGAAGGCAACAAATGGGCGTTTTTCCCCTCTGTTGCAGCCGCTTGGCGTTTGGGGGATGAGCCTTTCATCAACAACCTCAATGTATTTTCTAACCTGAAAGTAAGAGTTAGTTACGGCGAAGTGGGCAATGCAACCGTCAACCCATACAGCACTCAGGCAGGGGTATTGAATACCGGCTACGATTTTGATGGAACTGCTGCTTTTGGATTCGCCCCCGCAAACCTGGGCAACAAAGACCTGCGTTGGGAGCGAAGCAATGAGTTGAACCTCGGCATCGACTTTGGATTTTTCAAAAACCGCATCTCCGCCTCTCTTGAATTGTACAATCGCAAAACGGTGGATTTGATTCTGAACCAAAAAATCCCTACCGTAACCGGCTACTCACAAGTGATTGCCAACGTAGGTCAGATTGAAAACAAAGGGATTGAATTGACCCTCAGAACTACCAATGTCGCGACAAAGAATTTTGGATGGAACACTACCTTTGCTTTCACCAAAAACAACAACAAACTGCTGCAACTGTATGGCGATGGGCAAAAGGTGGACAAAGGCAACCGGCTTTTTGTGGGTTATCCAATCCGTGCCAATTTCGATTATAAATTTGATGGAATCTGGCAAACAACCGATAAAGACCTGGCCGCCAAATACAAGCAAGTGCCCGGTTCAGTAAGGGTAGTAGACCAAAACAATGACGGCGTCATTTCTTCAACCGATGCCATCGATGACCGGGTCTATTTGGGTACTCAATTGCCAAATTGGATCCTGGGGGTAACCAATCGCCTCAATTTCAAGCAATTTGATCTTTCTTTTTTCATTTATTACCGCGATGGGGTACAGTACAACAACAGTACATTGTCTGGAACTTTTGGAGAGGTAACAGGTACGCGCTACAACCGCTTGGCTTCTCTGGATTACTGGCGCAGCGACAACCCTTCCAACACTTATTTTGGTGTAGTAGCTGCCAATCCTTACCGCAGTGCCATCAATTACCAGGATGCCAGCTTTTTGCGGATTTCAGACATTACCTTGGGCTATACCTTTCCACAAGCTTTGATGGACAAGTTGAAAATGACCAGTGCCCGTTTTTACGGACAAGTGATCAATCCCTACGTAACTTCCAAATTCACTGGGTTTGATCCCGAATTCAACTCGGCCATTTTCCAGGATGACGTACCGTCAATGACTATGCTTTTCGGCGTAAACATTAGTTTCTAACCTCAAAACAAGGACAACCATGAAATCAACAATAATATCTCGTTTCACTTTCTTTGCTGTCACTGCACTGTGCCTGATTGCTACAGGTTGTGATAAAGACTTTTTGGTAGAAAAACCAGTCACCACCCTGACCACCGACGTGTATTACAAAACCGAGGCGGGTTTTGAAGATCTGGTGCGGTCTTGTTACTCTTTATTGCGCAACATTCACCAAAACCGGACCCTCCAATTGAATGGTACCGATATCTTTACCTCGGGCGGATATGGTGATCCAAAGTTCGCCACTCCAACGGTAATTTCAGGCCCAATAGAGCAATACGATGTGCGGTTTAACGCGTCTTTGGGGGAATTGCAAAGTCTTTGGACCTTGCTGTACACCGAAATTGGCCGCACCAATACCGCCATTGGCCGCGCTGAAGGAATCACCACCATGGCAGCAGCTTTGAAAGATGCCCGTGTTTCTGAGGCCAAGTTTTTGCGGGCGCTTTGCTATTTCTATTTGGTACAGCATTGGGGCGATGTACCCATGCCGTTGACCGAAATTGTGAGCCCAACCAAAGAGGCCAATCGGGTAGCTTCGGCAGATGTCTACAAACAAATCATCACCGATTTGCTTGACGCTGAAGCCAAACTTCCGGTTACTGCTACCAACTACGGACGCATCACCAAAGGTGCAGCTCAATTTTTGCTGGCTCGGGTGTACCTGACGCGTGGCTGGAACTTCAAAAATTCCTTGGGCGGCACTCCAGCAGATTTTGATCTGGCGCTACAATATGCGGATAAAATCATCGATACTTACCCGCTGGCGGCATCCTACAATCTCCTGTTTCCTACTCGTTCCGAAAACCCACTGAAACAGTATACGGGTGCTCAGAATGACAAAAACGCAGAGATCATCTTTGCCGTACAGTACAATGCCGATGTGTTGACCAACAAAACCGATCCTGCATTTGCTGTAGACGCTGCTGGTGGAAACAACCTGCACTCCGTATTCAATGGCAGTGGAGAAGGATTTCCTGGCACCAAAGGTAGAACGAGCGACTACAACCGCTCGCTGGGTTTTCACAACACCACTCCAGCCATGTACCGTTTGTACGATCCTCAAAACGACTCTCGTTACGACCACAATTTTCTGGAAGTAGGCTATGCCCTGCAGGCAGTAACCGGATTCAAACCCTTACCTGTGGTCAACCCTAATCTCAAAATCGACATCAAAGCTGGCGATACTGTGGTTTATTACCGACCATGGAACCAGCCTGCGACTACTTTGGAGCAAAGAGGGATTGATGTGGGTGGCAAAAAGAATTTTTCTGTGGTCAATCCTGAAGAATGGGGAGGCGGATACGGATTTATCAACGGCAGTACCGTAAACGTGAGCGGATTTCCTTCAGGAGAGCCCCACATGTGGAAGTTTTGGCAGCCGGGTATCGCTTATGGTGATGCGTTTGGTACGTTCAACGAAGCCGTTTTTCGTTCGGCTGAAGCGTACCTGATTGCTGCTGAAGCCATCGTAAAAGGAGCAAAAGGTGGCAAATTAGGTGGTGCTGAAGTTTACTACAATCGGGTATTGGATCGTGCACTGGGTGCCAAAAAAGGCAATGATCCCAAATGTGCAGCAAACCCGGAAAACGTTAGATCACTGGACGCCGTTTCCTACCGCGCTACTGCCGCCAACATCACCATCGACCTGATCCTGGACGAACGCGCCCGAGAACTCATGGGCGAATACTCAAGATGGTTCGATTTGAAAAGAACTGGCAAATTGGTAGAACGGGTAAAAAAATACAATCCCTGGGCTGCCAAAAGTGGAACAATCAGTGACATTCACTACCTTAGACCAATCCCACAAGCTGAAATCGACTTGTCGTTTCCTACTATGGCTCAAAACGCAGGGTATTGATCTTTTGAAAAATACAGGAGTCATCCCTGGTTTGGGATGACTCCCGTATCTTCGCATCAAACGATCCAATCAATTCAAAATTCAATGAAATCAACAGCTACTTTTTGCCTTTTTTTGTTGCTTGCCATCAACGTTTTCGGCCAAGCTCCCTGGAAAGACCTCTTCAACGGAACTGACCTCAAGGGCTGGGTAAAACGCAACGGTAACGCCGAATACAAAATCGCAGACAAAACCATCATCGGTATCTCTCAGCTCAATACGCCAAATACTTTTCTTTGTACCGAAGAGTTGTACGGTGATTTCGTATTGGAACTGGAAGTAAAAGTGGATCCCGGACTCAACTCAGGCATTCAAATCCGCAGCATCAGTGACCCCGCCGTTATGAACGGGCGTGTGCATGGTTATCAGGTAGAAATTGACCCGGCTGAACGGGCCTGGAGTGGTGGCCTTTACGACGAAGCCCGCAACGGCTGGCTGTATCCGCTGTCCATCAATCCCAAAGGACAAAAAGCCTTTAAAAATGGCCAGTGGAACAAGTACCACATCGAAGCCATTGGCTCATCCATTAAAACCTGGATCAACGGCGTTCCTTGTACCAATTTGCTGGACAACCAAACTGCCCTCGGATTCATTGCCCTGCAAGTACACGCCATCAGACAGGAAGGCCAAAACGGTCTCACTGTGCAATGGCGCAACATCCGCATTGCCACTACCAGCCTGAAAGACTGCATATGGCAGGGCGGCGAAGAAGCCCCCGAGGTCAACTACCTTCCCAATCAATTGTCGGAATCCGAAAAAAGAAAAGGCTGGCGCTTGCTTTGGGACGGAAAAACCAGCACCGGTTGGCGCAGGTTCAACGCAGATGCTTTCCCCTCAGCGGGTTGGGTCATCCAGGATGGGGTACTGAAAGTGTTGAGTTCTCACCAGGATAGTACCAAAAGAGGTGGCGACATCATCAGCAACGAGGAGTTTTCTAATTTTGAATTGGAACTGGATTTTAAAGTAACAGTGGGGGCCAACAGCGGCTTGAAATATTTTGTACAGGAAGACCGCAAATCCAAAGCTACCGCTGGCCTGGGACCTGAGTTTCAAATCCTGGACGATCAAAATCATCCCGATGCCAAAGCGGGTGTGGGGGGTAACCGCACCACCGGCTCCCTTTACGACCTCATTGCTGCCGAAAACCTCTCGGAAGGCACTACCGAAAAGCGCATGAACCCTCCTGGAAAGTGGAACAAGCTGCGCATCGTATCCAAAGATGGCCACGTAGAACACTGGCTCAACAACCTCAAAACGGTGGAATACGACCGCCACTCTCAAGTCTTCCGCAACCTGATTGCCAAGAGCAAATACAGCCCTCATCCCAAATTTGGTCAAGCTCCAGCAGGACATATTCTCTTGCAGGATCACCATGATGAGGTGCATTACCGGAGCATCAAGATCCGGGAGTTCTAGTATTTTCACCACGACGAACACGACGAACACGACGTTTTAGCGCTTCGCGCTTGAAAATTGACGCAAAGCGTCGTTTAGAAACGTCGTGTTCGTCGTGTCGTCGTGGTGAATAAATCAATGAGCAGCAGCGCTGCGATTAAATTCATACAAACTCGATGCCATGAATAAACATAAGTCTATCATTTTTTATCTTTTGGCTTTGAGCCCTTTTGTGTTTCAATCCTCGCTGGTTTCTGCACAAAACACCCCCAAAGCCCCCGTCGACCTCGTCTACCCCCTCCTCGATGCGGCAAACTCCCGGTGGTTTTTTTTCAACTCCGCCACCCGCCCTTTTGGCATGGTCAACCTCAGTCCCGACAACGCCATCAACGCCGATTGGAACGCTGGCTACCGCTACGAAAAAGACAGCATCAAATGCTTCAGCCATGTCCATTGCTGGCAATTGTCGGGGGTTCCAGTATTGCCCACCACTGGCGCATTCAAGGGGCACCTGGGAGCCAATCAATACGGCTCAAGATATGCGCATGAAAAAGAAGTCATCAAACCGGGCTACCACAAAGTAGTCTTGGACGCCTACAACATTACTGCGGAATTGAGCTCCACCACACGGGTAGGTTTTCACCAATACACTTTCCCAAAATCCGAACAAAGCCATATCCTTTTTGATTTTTCCACTTTCCTGGGGCCATCCGATACCGAGAAAGGCCATGTCCACAAAGTCAGCAACCAGGAAATCGAAGGCTACGCTGTCATGGCACCCACCATTCGCCGTCCCAAAACGGTTACGGTCTTTTTTGTCGCTGTTTTTGACAAACCCTTTGATTCATTTAAAGGTTGGCGCAATGGCCAATTGGAAGAAATAGGAGACCTGATCGATGGAGCCAGAACGGGTGCTTACCTCAGTTTTGCTACTCAGGCCGGAGAGGTTCGCAAAATGAAAGTGGCCATTTCCTACGTGAGTGAAGCACAAGCACGGCTTAACCTCAATACCGAACTGCCGCATTGGGATTTTGAAAAAACCGTACAAGACAGCCGCAACGACTGGAACCAATGGTTGAGTCGCATCGAGATTGAAGGCGGTACCGAAACCGAACGCAGGCGTTTTTACACCGACCTCTGGCATGCCCTGCAAGGTCGGCGCATCATCAGCGATGTAAATGGAAAATACTGCGATATGACTGGCCCCGAACGCCGCATCGGCCAAATTCCACTCGACGAAAAAGGCAAACCCAAATACAACCACCACAACTCCGATTCTTTCTGGGGTGCACAATGGACCATCAACACGCTTTGGCACCTGGTGTATCCCGAAGTGACTGAATCTTTCGTCAACTCAATGGTGATGATGTACCAGGATGGCGGCTTGATTCCGCGCGGCCCAGCTGGTGGCAACTACACCTACGTGATGACCGGGGCGGCGACTACGCCCTTCATCGTCAGTGCCTATCTGAAAGGCATCCGTGGGTTCAACATCGATAAAGCCTACGAAGGTTTGCGCAAAAACCACTTCCCTGGCGGCATGATGAGCAAGGCGGGCTACGAGCACAATACCTTTAAAGGTGGTGGCATCGAATACTACATCGAACGGGGCTACGTACCCCATCCCCTGAGCCAAATCCGCTACGGATTCCACCAGGATGGATCTACCCAAACCCTGGAGTACGCCTATCAGGATTTTGGCTTAGCTCAAATGGCCAAAGCCTTGGGCAAAATGGACGACTACAAGCTCTTCACGAAACGGTCGGAAAATTATAAGAACATCTGGAATCCCGAAATCGGTTGGATGTGGAACCGCACCCTGGATGGCAAGTGGGGCGAACCCGTCGATATCCTGACCTACGATCATGGTTGGGAGGAAGGTACTGCCGCTCAATACGTTTGGTTTGTACCCCATGATGTACAAGGGCTGATCAACCTGATGGGCAGCCGCGAAACTTTTACGAAGCGATTGAACGAGTCTTTTGAAAAAGCCCAAAAACACGACTTCGTATCTGGCAAATCACACGACAAAGAAACCCTGGAAGAATTGCGCCGAGTATACATCAACTACGGCAACCAACCCAGCCTCCAAACCGCCTATTTGTTCAACTATTCTGGTGCGCCCTGGCTAACCCAATATTGGTCACGGCAGGTGGTGGAAAAAGTATACAGCGATCTGTCACCCGAGCTAGGCTACAGCGGCGACGAAGACCAGGGCTTGATGGGCAGCCTGGCAGTGTTGATGAAAACTGGCCTTTTTTCGGTCAATGGAGGCACCTCTGATAAGCCATTTTATGAAATCAGCAGCCCCATTTTCAACAAGGTCACCCTGCGCCTCAATCCGAAGTTTTATCCCGGTGGAAAATTCGTCATCGAAGCCAAAAACAATGGGCCTCAGAACTACTACATCCAGTCCGCAACCTTGAATGGAAAAGCGCTGAACCAATCCTGGTTGTTGCACGAAACCCTGGTCAAGGGCGGAAAAATGACCCTGCAACTTGGCCCAAATCCGAATAAATCCTGGGGAAGTAAGCCGGAGCAGGCACCGCCATCGATGACTGCGAAATAGACAATGACTTAAAGCTCCTATATACAAACTAAAGAACGAGTGAAAAAAGATAAACCAGACCAAGTCAGTCGACGCCGTTTTGTCAAAAACAGTGCAAGCTTTGCGTTGGGTACGGCTTTTTTACCCAAGTGGAACACCCTCGTATCTTCAGATGAGTCCACTCTTGCTTACCAGGCTATAGGTACCAGGGTAGGTGAGGTCACTGGCACCAGCGCAATCATTTGGACCCGTCTCACTGAAAACGAGACGAGAAACAATAAGGGGGTTTTGATTCCAGGCCGTGCCCAAGACTATCGAGGCAAATCCTTGCCCGAAGTCAAAGTTCCAGTGGAACAATTAGAAGGGGCTTGCCCGGGAATCGGTGGCTATGTCCGTTTGCGTTACGGGAAGGATGAACACTTAAAAAAAAGTAAAAGCAGCGCCTGGGTTGAGGTTGGGCAAGCTAGCGATTTTATCCACAAATTTCACTTAGAGAGATTAGAGCCTGCAAGCCAGTATTATTACCAAAGTGAAACAAAATTGCACAAAGGCAAGTCTCCCATTTACCGCTTTCGAGGTCAGTTTAGAACAGCCCCGGGCTCAAATGCCCCAAGTAGTTTGCGTTTTTGCCTGATGACCTGCCAAGGTTATCCTGATCGGGATCATCCCGATGGGCATGGAATTTATCCGGCTATGCAAGCACTGCAACCCGACTTTGCCTGCTTGACTGGCGACTTGGTGTATTATGACAATGATATGCCCAGAGCCAATACTCCTCGTTTGGCCAGGTTCCATTGGGAGCGCATGTTCAGTTTGCCTCGCTTGCGGGAATTCAACCGCAACTGTAGCACCTATTGGCTCAAGGATGATCACGATACCCTCGACAACGATTCGAGTCCCGGCGCAAAAATGGGAGATTTGACCTTTACCGAAGGGCAACAAATTTTTCTGCAACAAGCACCGCTAGAGTCCAATTCACTCAGCTATCGTACCTTTCGCTGGGGCAAAGACTTACAAATTTGGTTGACCGATGGCCGCGATTTTAGATCTCCTAACCAGATGCCTGATGGCCCCGAAAAAACCATTTTGGGCAAAGAGCAGAAAGCGTGGTTGAAAAGAACCCTACTGGAAAGTACGGCTACCTGGAAAATTCTGATCAGCCCCACCCCAATGGTCGGCCCCGATCGAGGCACCAAAAATGACAACCATACCAATGCTGGCTTTCAACATGAAGGGGACGAGTTGCGCAATTGGTTTAAAATCAATGTGCCAGATAATTTCCTGGTTTTTTGTGGAGACCGGCACTGGCAATACCATTCGGTACATCCAATAACTGGTTTGCATGAGTTTAGCATCGGTGCGGCAAGTGACGAACATGCCGGAGGTTCACCGGGTGAAGACAAAGCCTATCATCGATTCCATTTGGTGAAAGGGGGATTTATCTCCGTAGACGTGAAAAGAGAGGCTCTAAAAAGTCAACTGATAGTGCGGCACCACGATGTGCAAGGGGCAGTGGTTTACGAATGGAAAAAGGAAAGACCCTGGTAAATCTCTCCTATATTTTGAAACTGTCTCTAAGAGCATGTCTAAATAGTGGGGCAAAATTCGTGATGATTCATGCCTTTGATTTTTACAAAAACTACCCACAAGCAAAAAACAGCACAATATGCAACGCAGAACTTTTGTCCACCTTAGCGCTACCGCACTCAGTACCTTGCCCTTACAAGGCTTTGTGCCAGTTGACTTCAATACTGCCAAACCCCAATGGATCATCGACCTGATCAAACTGAATGACCGGGGTTTTGATAATTTGTTTGCAGCACAAATAGTGGACACCGCCAAAAAGGCTTATGGTGCCATCAAAGACGGCGATGAGATCCCCAACGTGCAATCCAGCGGTCATTTCATCGCCAAAGCTGCCATCGCCCTGGCCAATCCCGAATCGCAATACTTCCAATCGGTTGATTTGTTAAAAAAGGTAGGCTTGGCTGCTCAATATTTGCTCCAAGCGCAACACACCGACGGCACTATCGACCTCCTGAGTACCAATTTTCATTCGCCTCCCGATACGGCGTTTAGTGTGGAAAAACTGACTCCGGCTTATGTCTTCCTCAAAGCTTCCCAAACCAAAGGAGTAGACCCCGTTTTGGTCGCCTTAAAATCTTTTTTGCAACGCGCCGGTGAAGCCCTCATCGTAGGGGGCATCCACACCCCGAATCACCGCTGGGTGGTTTCGGCGGCTTTGGTCAAGTTGAACGAATTGTGGCCCGATCCCCGCTACATCAAACGGGTGGAGCAATGGCTACTGGAGCACATTGACCTAGATCCCGATGGGCAATACACCGAAAAAAGTACGGGAGGCTACACCCCACTCGTCGACCGGGTACTCATCACCATGGCGAAAGGGCTGAAAAAACCGGAAATTCTGGATGCGGTGCGCAAAAACCTCAACATGACCATGTACTACGTGCACCCCAATGGTGAAGTAGTTACCGAGGCATCAAATCGACAAGACAAGGGAACCATTGGCACATTGGAAAATTATTACTACTCCTACCGCTACCTCGCTTTGCGGGATCAAAACGGAGAATACGCAGCCATGTGCCGCTTGATCGAAAAATCCTGTTTCCCCAAACTGGTAGGTAGTCTTGATGCTTTTTTGGAAGATCCAAACCTGTGGGCGGAATTGCCCAAGAGCAAACCCCTCCCGACCAGCTACGCCAAAGCTTTTCCTTTTTCGGGGGTAGCCCGCATTCGACAGGACAATTGGGATGCCACCATTTTGTCCAACAATCCCGGCTTTTTGACCTTTCACAAAGGGGACGCAGTGCTACAAGGCATGCGCATAGTCGCTTCTTTTTTCGGCAAGGGCCAGTTTCAATCTCCAGACATCAAAAAAGAAGGAGATGCCTGGGTTTTGCGCAGCAAACTGGAAGGCCCTTACTACCAACCCTACCCAGTTGACCAAATTGACCCTACCGGAAATCTAGACAAAATGCCCCGCAGCAATCGCGCCAAAAGCGAAGTGCAATACCTAGAAAGTACCATCAAAATCAGAGAAACAACAGGCGGTATCGTAGTGGATTTTGACCTCAGCGGCACAGACGGGGTACCTGTTTCTTTGGAACTCATTTTTCGACCCGGTGGAAAACTCACTGGTGTAATGCCCCATCCAGTCAAACCCAATGCTTTCCATTTTAAAGAACCTACTGGCACTTATACTCTGGGGAATGATACCCTGCAATTTGCTGGTGGCAAAATGGAACACAAAGCCACGCAATTGCGCGGGGGACTTCCGGCCATGGATGCTCCCTCGGTGTACGTTACTGGATTTACCCCCTTTAAACACACCATTACCTTGACCTGAGCAAATGAAAATGAAAAAATTATCCTTTCTGCTGTTTCTAGCGCCCACAATACTGCTGTTGTTTCAAGCAAGCAACAGTAATTCAGCAAGGCAATCAAAAGCAAAACAACCCAACATCATTTTCATCATGGCCGATGATATGGGGTATTCGGATATCGGGTGCTATGGTGGCGAAATCAGTACGCCGAATATTGATCAACTTGCGGCAAATGGGATTAAACTCAGAAATTTTTACAACAATGCCCGCTGCTGCCCTACCCGGGCGGCCCTTTTAACTGGCGAATACCCCCATACCGTGGGCATGGGGTACATGGTAACGCAGGCAAAAGACAAAATCAAACCAGGACATTATCAAGGATTCCTCGATGACAAGTATCCCACCATTGCTGAAGAACTCAAACTACACGGCTACAATACTTACATGGCCGGTAAATGGCACGTAGGGGAGCGCCCCGAACATTGGCCACTGAAAAGGGGCTTTGAGCATTATTTCGGGTTGATCTCGGGCGCTTCCAGTTACTACGAAATCATTCCCGCCGAAAAAGGGAAACGCCACATTGTGCTGGATGACCAAGACATTACCCCGCCAACAGGCTTCTACATGACCGATGCTTTTACCGATCATGCCATGGGCTTTTTAGACCTTCAGAAAAAAGAAAACCCAGGCAAACCGTTCTTTTTGTATTTGGCTTACACCGCTCCCCATTTTCCGCTCCATGCCTACGAATCCGACATTGCCAAATACGAAAACTTGTACCAACAAGGCTGGGATGTAACCAGAGCAAAACGCTATCAAAAAATGACCCGGCTGGGGCTTATCGATGCGCGCTATCAGCTTACCCCGCGACCCGAGGATATCCCTGCCTGGGATTCCGTTACCGACAAGGACAAATGGGTGCGTAAAATGGCTACTTACGCCGCCATGATTGACCGCATGGATCAAAATATTGGCAAATTAGTGGCCAGCCTAAAAGCCAATGGTCAATTCGACAACACCATGATCATTTTTATCTCCGACAATGGCAGCAGCCCGGAAAACACGGACAACCGAAATTTTAATGATCCCAGCTCAAAAATCGGCGCCCGTGGCTCTTATGTGACCTATGATACACCTTGGGCAAACGTATCCAATACGCCATTTAAAAAATACAAAAAATACCTGCACGAAGGAGGGATCGTCAGCCCTTGTATTGTTCATTACCCAGCCAAAATAAAGCCCAAAGCAGGCTTTGTCGATGGCATCGGACACGTCATGGATTTGTTTCCGACTGCCCTTGAATTGGCTGGAGTACCCGCCAAAAAACTGCCCGGGCTAAGTTTGACTTATTTGTGGAACCGTAAAACGCCTCCCTCCAGAACCTATTGCTGGGAACACGAAGGCAACCAGGCCATCCGTCAGGGCAATTGGAAATTGGTCAAAGACACCGATGATGCAGATTGGGCGTTGTACGACCTCAAAACTGACCCCTGCGAGACCAAAAACGTAGCGGGCAAATGGACCAAAGAAGGGGCAACACTCAAGGCAGCATATGAATCCTGGGCACAACAAGTGGGTGTCCGAGCAGTTACCTCTGCGAAATCAGAATGAAATAAATGCGTAATCATGAAGTGTAAACGATTAATACAATTGTTGATTTACGTCTGTTGTGCAAGCACAATCGCTTACGCCCAAACGACCCGTCCCATCTGGCTGGACGACCTGACCATCAAGTCTTTCTCCGAAGGTATACCCGCCGTTTTGGGCAAAACCAATGCTGCCGGAGATTCCATGCGCATTGCTGGTCGGGTGTTCAAGCACGGTGTAGGAGTGGGTTCTACCAGCATTTTGTCCTTTTTTCTGAATGGACACGCACAATCTTTTTCGGCAATGATTGGGGTAGACGATCAGGGCAATAAAACCCTGCCGCGTAAATTCTACGTAATCGGAGACCGCAAAATCCTGTTTGAAAGCCTGGAAATGAAATGGGGTGACCCCGCCCAAAAAGTGGAGGTCAACCTGGAAGGGATAAAACGGCTGGGTTTACTGGTAAAAATCAACGATCAGGGAATCAATCAAACTTACAGCAACTGGGCTGACGCACAAATCCTGATGCAGGACAATCACCTACCGGAAAACATGCCCAATACCGACGAAAAATACATTTTGACCCCTACTCCGGGCAATGCTCCCCGCATCAATTCCCCCAAAGTATTTGGCGCCCGACCCGGCAATCCATTTTTGTACACCATTGCCGCTACGGGGCAAAGGCCGCTGGTTTTTTCGGCTCGAAAACTACCTCCTGGACTTGCGCTAGACACCAAGACCGGACAGATCACCGGGAAAGTAATGCAAAAGGGTACTTATCTCGTTGACCTAAAAGCAAAAAATCAATTCGGTGAAGCTGCCCAAACCCTGACCATCAAAATCGGCGATACCATTGCCCTCACTCCGCCCATTGGTTGGAATGGCTGGAACTCCTGGGCACGCAACATCGATCAGGAAAAAGTGATCGCCTCCGCCGATGCCATGGTAAAAATGGGACTGAACCAGCACGGCTGGACCTACATCAACATCGACGACGCCTGGCAGGGTCAGCGCGGTGGTTCCTTCAACGCCATTCAACCCAACGAAAAGTTCCCTGACTTTAAAGGCATGGTCGACTACATCCACAGCCTTGGCCTAAAAGCTGGGATTTATTCTACCCCCATGATCACCAGCTATGCTGGTTACATAGGTGGTTCTTCCAATTTTGAGAACGGAAAAATAACCGACTCCATCATTCAAAACAAACGCGCTTTCCGCTACGTCGGGAAGTACCAATTCGAAACCAACGACGCCCGTCAAATGGCGGCCTGGGGCATCGACTACTTGAAATACGACTGGCGAATCGAGGTAGAATCTGCTGCCCGCATGTCTGCCGCCCTTCAACAATCCGGGCGCGACATTTTTTACAGCATCTCCAATTCTGCCCCTTTTGCCAATGCCAAAGATTGGATGCGTTTGTGCAATTCCTGGCGCACTGGCCCCGACATCCGCGACTCCTGGTACAGCCTTTATGTCTCGGCTTTTACCCTGGACAAATGGGCGACCTACGCCGGCCCTGGCCACTGGAACGACCCCGACATGATGATCCTGGGCAATGTGACCACTGGCTCGCCGGTGCATCCCACCAGACTAACGCCCGACGAGCAGTACAGTCACGTGAGTTTGTTTAGCCTGCTTTCTGCACCCTTGCTCATCGGTTGTCCCATCGAGCAACTCGACGGCTTTACCCTAAACTTGTTGACCAACGATGAAGTAATTGCCATTGATCAAGATCCATTGGGGAAATCTGCTCGCTTGGTGGCCACTGAAAAGGGAGTGCAAATTTGGCTCAAAACGCTTGCCGATGGTTCTTATGCCTTGGGCTTGTTCAACGTCGGCGATTTTGGCCAAACGCCAGAATCTTATTTCCGTTGGGGAGATGAGCAAGCCAAATCTTTTACCCTCGATTTTACCAAATTGGGACTTATGGGGAAATACCGACTGCGCGATGTTTGGCGGCAAAAAGACCTTGGGGTGTTCAGTGGGAAGTTTGAAACCAATATTCGGCACCACGGTGTAGTGATGCTGAAGTTGGTGGCTAAATAATGTGAGTTCACTGATTCCCGAAGGGAATTTATGATTATAGTAGATCAAAAAGGTAGTGTTTGCCAATCCTGAAGGGATTGTATGTCGATGATTTCAACATAAAGTCCCTTCAGGACTTTGGACAACCTTTAATCCTTTCCTATAAACATAAAATTCCTTCGGAATTAGACGGAAACCATCAGATCATTTGGTACCTATCCTCAGTTTTCTTAATCGTCAATGCCAAAATCATTTTGATCTCTAAAATCACATGAAACAAACTAACTCCTTAATTAATAATAATTTAACTCGATGGGCAAACTTTCAAATTTGTTAATTCTACTGAGCATCTGCCTGGCTACCCAGGTCTATGCCCAGACCAACTTCGCTGTGCCCCCTTTACCCGACCCCGCCGAACGGATGGACAATCTAAAACGAGAGTGGGCTGCTTTGCAACAAAACCCTCCTCAACTCGGAGTACGAGACTGTTTTCTGTTTTTGCTCGATGCCCTGGATACCCAATTTCTGGAACCCCAACAAGTAGAGTGGGTCTTGAAACGCGTACAAACCCGAATGATCAGTAACCCCGCTGCTGGAAGAAGTTACGGCAATATTTTTTGGGGCTGGCACGAAACCGGTTTCGACATTGGAGATGGCAACAACATTGAGTTTTGTATGCAATATGGCCTGCCGATCAAGTTGCTGTTTAACGATCGACTTTCTGATGAAGCCCGAAAAACCCTCGACGAGATTTTTACCTTGGGCATCAAAGGTGCAAGGAATCAGGTAGTGCGCATTTCCTATACCAATATCTACCTGATGAAAATCTGGAATTTTGCAGCCTTCGGACAGGTGTACCAGCAGCCCGAGATACTAGAAGAAGGCCGAAAGTATTTTGACCTTTGGCTGGATCACCTGGCGCGTTACGGCAACCGGGAATACGACAGTCCAACCTACTGCGGAGTTGACCTCGAATCCCTGTTGCTGCTTTGCCGCTTTTCCACCGATGCCGATATCCAGGCCAAGGCCAGAGCGGCGCTGCGGTTTTTTCTCGACGACCTTTCGGCGCACTACCTGCCTCGCGCAGGTATCCTGGGCGGTGCGCATAGTCGCGACTACAACCGGGTGTTCAGTCGCGACCTGCTGGAGGAAAAATACTTTAATCCCCTGCTGGGCGGTCCCAATCGCAACCTGCATCTTTTCCACGAGCTGTGCCTTTCAACTTTGAAAGAAATTGGCCTTTCCACTGTGCAAAAAGCCTGGATGAACCGCAAAAACCGCTTCATTGTGCAGCGCTGGGATAGCCTGGCCCACACCTTCTCCTGTGATTTTGTGGGGGATAAAGTTTCTATCGCTTCGTCCAACCAAGCCTACAGCCCCGACGACAAACCTTTTGTGATCTACCTCAGCAGCAAGCGCATCCCTGAGATGCCCAATATCGCTTTTGTGATGGAAGGCCGCAACGACCATTACGGCACCTGGTCGGCAGAAGGGATGGGCGAAAAAATGAAACATTTGATGCCCGCCAATTACCCCTCCAATGGTGGCTGGAACAAAGCCCGGCACCTGATGCCCTTCATGCAATCCGCCCAAAACAAGGGCGAGATGGTCATGCTGGTATCCGGCAACAAGGACCACAACTGCATCTACGAATACCTTAACTCGACCATTATTTTGCCCAATACTTTTGATGAAATCTGGCTGGGCAATCAGCCAACTGCGGTGCCTGCACCAGGTGCCAAAACCGATTTTGACGCCACTCAAACCCTCTTCGCCCGCTTCGAAGATGTGGTGATCGCTTTCCGCTTCCTGTGGTCGAATGCGGAGCAAGGTGCGAGGCCAGTCTTGCACAACGATGGTTTCCAATTTATCGCTACCCGCGAAAAATTTCCCCTGAAACACAATGCTGCCCTTCGCATCACCCTTCAGCATCCCGACGACGGAAAAGCCAATGTGGCCATGTGGTGGAAAGTGGTGGAGGGCATCAAAACCGATCGTGCTTTTGCCGCTTTTCGGCAGGAGGTTTTGCAGGCCGAAGTGACGGTAATAACGGAAAATGGCCTGCTGAATGTGGCGGTGATGACCCAAGCGGGTAAACTGGGCCTTCATGCCGATTTGGTCAACAAAAAACGCCTGGCCTATTACAATCCGCAACCTTTACCCACGGATTTCCTGCTGAACATTGATGGCGTAGAGGTTGGAAAACCCATTTTGGAACAATTCAAGTCAGTGGTTAAAAGATGAGCACACTTATGCACAAGAGAAATTCCTGTTTGTTGTTTTGTCTATTGGGGCTGACAATCACCTGTCAAGTTTTTGCCCAGTCCAGCACCACCGTTTGGCTCGACGATTTACCCATCCAGACTTTTTCCGAAGGCCTGCGCCCGGTTGAAGCCAAGGCAAGTTATGCCAAAGACACCATTCGTATCCACGGCCAGCGCTTTTTGCGCGGCATCGGAGGGCAGTCACCGATGATTCTGGCTTTTTACCTCAACAAAAAAGCTGCTCGTTTCACAGCTTTGGTTGGCCCCGATGACAGCGGCAACCAGGACATTCCCTTGAGTTTTTACGTAGTGGCCGACCACAAAGTGCTCTTTGAAAAACTCGACATGAAACACGGCGATGATCCCGTAACTGTTGATGTCGACCTACGTGGTGTCGAGCGTTTTGGATTGCTCGTGACCGATAGGATAGGAGGCTCCAACAACAAAAGAACCTACGCCAACTGGGCAAACGCCAAACTGGAAATGTTGGACGGCAGCAAACCCGGATACCTTCCCAATGAGGATGAAAAATACATCTTAACGCCAGCTCCCGGCAAAAAACCACGCATCAACTCTGCTAAAATATTCGGCGCTACGCCGGGCAATCCCGTTTTGTACACGATTGCCGCCACGGGTGAAAAACCCCTGCTTTTTTCAGCTACCCCTTTACCCAAAGGCTTGGTACTCGATGGCAAGACCGGAATCATTTCCGGTCGGGTTGCCCAAGCTGGCAAGTATGAATTGACCTTGAGCGCCAAAAACAAATACGGCAAAGCCCAGCAAAAACTTCTGCTCAAAATCGGAGATACCATCGCCCTCACCCCACCCATCGGTTGGAACGGCTGGAATTCCTGGGCGCGGGACATCGACCAGGGCAAAGTCATCGCCTCCGCTGAGGCCATGGTCAGCAAGGGCTTACGCGACCACGGCTGGACTTACATCAACATCGACGACGCCTGGCAAGGCATCCGCAGCGGGCCAGATACCGCTTTGCAAGCCAATGAAAAATTTCCGAACATCAAGGGCATGATGGATCGTATTCATGCCCTGGGTTTAAAAGTGGGTTTGTATTCCACACCCTACATTGCCAGTTACGCTGGTTTCATCGGGGCCTCTTCGGATTATCCGGCGGGTGGGGAAACCCAAAAACTGTTTGTCCCCAGTCGACAACCCTACAGCCGGATTGCCAAGTACCGTTTTGAGCGCAACGACGCCCGGCAAATGGCCGCCTGGGGTACCGATTTTCTCAAATACGACTGGCGCATCGATGTTGTTTCGGCGGAACGGATGTCGGAAGCCTTGAAAAAATCGGGCCGGGATATTGTTTTTAGCATTTCCAACAATGCCCCTTTCGACAAGGTCAAGGACTGGAATCGAGTCACCAATATGTACCGCACCGGCCCCGACATCAAGGACAGTTGGACCAGTTTGTACCACACTTCTTTTACCCTGGATCGCTGGGCGCCTTTTTCCGGCCCTGGCCACTGGATGGACCCGGACATGATGATCCTGGGCGAGGTATCCATCGGTCCCGTTTTACACCCCACCCGTTTAACGCCAGATGAGCAATATAGCCACGTGAGCATCTTCAGTTTGTTGGCTGCCCCCATGTTGATTGGTTGCCCCATTGATCAATTGGACGATTTTACCCTTAACTTGCTGAGCAACGATGAGGTAATTGCCATCAATCAGGATCCGCTGGGTAAGGCCGGTCGACTGGTCTTGGAGGAAGATGATGTACAGGTCTGGCTGAAACCACTGGAGGATGGCTCTTTTGCCGTAGGCTTATTCAACATTGCGGGTTATGGCAAAACGCCGGAATCCTACTTTCGTTGGGGCAATGAGCCAGAAAAAATATTCACCCTTTACCTCAATAAAATAGGTCTAAATGGCAGATATTTAATGCAGGATGTCTGGCGGCAAAAAAATGTCGTGGAGCTTACTGGGCAATTTCAGACTAATATTGCCCATCATGGCGTACTCCTGATTAAATTAACACCCATCAAATAATTCAACATGCAAGTAAATGGTTACGGTGCCCTGAGCAAAACAGCTCCAATTGCACCCATTGATTTTGAAAGAAGAGAAGTCGGCGCAGATGATATTTTGGTCGACATTATGTATTGTGGGGTATGCCACTCCGACATCCACATGGCCAGAAGCGAGTGGGGACCCTCGGTTTATCCGATTGTTCCCGGGCACGAAATCGTTGGTCGGGTATCCGCAATTGGCAACAATGTCACCAAATTCAAAGTAGGAGAGCTAGCTGGTGTAGCGGTTTTTGTTGATTCTTGCCGGACTTGTCCTTCCTGCCAAAGCGGGATGGAACAGTATTGTGATGAAGGCATGACGCCAACCTACAATGGGTTTTACCGCGACGGGGTTACGCCGACCTTTGGTGGGTATTCTTCCAAGTATGTCATTGATGAAAAATACGCCTTGCACATCCCCTTTACCGATCAGTTGGAGGCAGTAGCGCCTTTATTGTGTGCCGGGATCACGACGTATTCCCCATTGCGCTTTGCCGGAGTAGGCAAAGGACACAAAGTAGCAGTACTGGGTTTAGGTGGATTAGGCCACATGGCCGTTAAATTTGCTGCATCTTTTGGGGCTGAAGTAACCATGTTGAGTACCTCTCCATCCAAGGAAGCCGATGCCAGACGTTTGGGCGCACAACATTTTGTACTGACCACTGATGAAGCGCAAATGAAACCGCTGAAAAATCATTTTGACTTCATTTTGAATACCGTTTCAGCCGTTCACGACCTCAACAGCTTTCTCGATTTGCTCAAAGTAGAGGGCAAAATGCTCCTGGTGGGCATTCCACCTGAAGACCATAAGGTAGCTGCGGAAAAACTCATCTCGAAACGCCGCAGCATTGTAGGTTCCATGATTGGGGGCATCCAGGAAACCCAGGAAATGCTGGACTATTGCGCTGAGCACAACATCGTTTCGGATGTAGAAGTCATCGCCATGAAAGACATCAACGAAGCCTACGAGCGCATCCTTAAATCTGATGTAAAATACCGCTTTGTAATTGACATGAAAACGCTCTAGGAAGGCGAGCAATGGGTTTCGACGTTTACTTTTTTACGTTTACGTTTACTAAACTTCTAAAGTTTAGTAAACGTAAACGTAAAAAAGCAACGGATACATCAACCTTAACTAACATCATGAAAACACGTAGGACTTTTATCAAAAATACCGCTACCGCCCTCGGCGGCCTCGGGCTCATGGAGCTTTTACCCCTTGAGGCCATCGTCTCGATGCGCAAAGCCGTAGCCCCCAGCGACAAAATCAACGTTGGCCTCATCGGGGTCAAAAACCAGGGTTTCAACAACATCCGGGCTTTTTTGAAAATCAATGACGTCAACGTAGTGGCCATTTGTGACGTGGATGACGCCCAATTGGCCAAGCGCAAAGACGACCTGAGCAAAGCCGGAGTACCCAACCTGACCGTGTACAAAGACTACCGCAAGATGCTCGAAAACAAGGATCTCGACGCGGTACTCGTGGCCACCCCTGACCATTGGCATTGCCTACAGCTCACCGATTCCCTCTCAGCGGGCAAACACGTGTATGTGGAAAAACCCGTAGCCAACTCCATCGGCGAGGCCAAAGCCATGATTCGCGCCACCGAAGCCTCGGGCAAAGTGGTACAAGTGAACCAATGGCAACGCAGCCAGCAGCACTTCAAAGACGCGATTGCCTTTGTCAAATCCGGCCAACTCGGCCCGATCATCAATACCAAAACCTGGATGTACCGGGGCACTCAACCCCTGCCCGTGGTGCCCAATGGCCCCGTTCCTGCTGGAGTAGACTACAAAATGTGGCTCGGCCCAGCGCAAATGCGCGAGTTCAACGCCAACCGTTTCCACTACGAATTCCGCTGGTTTTGGGATTACGCCGGAGGCCTGATGTGCGACTGGGGCGTGCACCTGCTTGACATCATGCTCTGGGGCATGGGGGTCAATGAACCGCTATCGGTATCTGCGGTAGGCGGCAAGCGCCTCTTCCCTACCGATGCCCGCGAAACCCCCGACTACATCCACGTCACCTACGATTTTGGCACTTTCACCAATACCTGGGAGCACTACATGGGCGTAGGCGGCGGCCAATACGGCAAAGGCCACGGGATCGCCTTCATTGGCACCAAAGGCACCCTGGTGGTGACCCGCAACGGCTGGGAGGTACTCCCCGAAAAAGATGGCGAAATCTTCCGCATGGAAGCAGTTGCCTTAAAACCCAAGACAGACAATGGCCTGGATTTGCATGCCCAAAACTTTGTCGACGTGATGAAAAGCGGCAAACGGGAGGAGTTGGCTTGCCCGATCCACGCGGGTGCTACCGTGGCCGTCAATGCACACATGGGCAACGTGGCGTATCGCACCGGGGAGAAAATTTATTGGGATACTGCGAAGGGTAAGTTTGACAGCAAAAAAGCGAATGCCTTGATTTTGCCGACTTATCACAATGGGTTTGTATTCCCGAAGGTGTAAGGTTGATCGTGCCGTAGCAAGTTTTGATCAAATACGATGACAAAACTTGAAGGATAATGTACCATTTTGCACAACCGACCAGCGGCATTAGCCGCCTAACGTCTGTAGCACATAGGTCTACCTATTTTGGGTAAAGGTGCAGCGCACCGCAACAATGGCCTTGAATGGTTTCGGTGCGCTGCACCTTTATTTGACACTCGTGCTTTACGTCTACAGACGTTTCGCGGCTAATGCCGCTGGTCGGCTACTTCTAAAATTCAACCATCATGTTCCTGAAAAAGCTACCACTCTATCTCTTGTTCCCTGTGCTCTTGTTGTTTTCCAGCACGGCAATTGCCCAAACCAAATCCCTCAAAATAACCTCATTCGGTGCCATCGCCGACGGCATCACCAACAACGCCGTGGCCATTCAAAAAACCATCGATAAGGTCGCCAAATCAGGTGGTGGCAAGGTCATCGTCCCTCCCGGCAATTTCATGACGGGCACCATTTGGTTGAAATCTGGCGTGACCCTGCACCTTGAACTCGGTGCGCGCCTGCTCGGCCCTACCAACCGCAACGATTACGCCAAAGTACCTGACCGCCCCGCCGTAGTCATGGCCGAAAACCAACAGCACATTGGCATCAGCGGCCAGGGCATCATTGACGGGCAAGGGCAGGAGTTGATGCTGGATATTTTTAAAAAACTGCGCAGCGGCGAAATGGTGCAAGACACCATCTGGAAGGTAAAACGCCCTGGCGGCCGCGCAATGGTGTTGAATTTCAAATCTTGCAGCGACATCCATATTTCTGGGGTTACCCTCAAAAATGCTACCGATTGGGTACAGGATTACCGGGAGTGCTCCAACCTGATTATCGACGGCATCACGGTACAAAGCACCGCCTATTGGAACAACGATGGTCTGGACATCACCGATTCCAAAAACGTGCGCATCAGCAATTGTTTCATCAATTCTACCGACGATGCGATCTGCCTCAAATCCGAAAATCCTGCGCTGGGTTGCGAGAACATCCACATCGAAAACTGCACCTTGCGCTCCAGTGCCAATGCGCTCAAGTTTGGGACGCGGAGCGACGGTGGTTTCCGCAAGGTCACTGTTCGCAACCTGACCATTTTCGACACCTACCGCTCGGCGATTGCCCTGGAATCAGTTGACGGTGGCGATTTGACTGACGTCGACATTCAACACATCAATGCCAAAAACACGGGCAACGCCATCTTTATCCGCCTGGGCCAGCGCACTGACGGCAAGGCGAGCACGCTCAAAGGGGTGTACATCGCCCACGTCAAAGTGGAAGTCCCCCTCTACAAACCCGACCAGGGCTACCCCATCGAAGGACCACCCGACCACCTGCGCCCTGGCGAAGACAAGATGCCCAAGCGCCCCTCGCATTTTCACATTTACGGCCATCCTTTTTTGCCCTACAACCTGATTCCTTCCTCCATCGTGGGTCTCCCCAGTTACCCGGTCCAGAACGTGACGCTGGAAGACATCGAGATCACTTACGGTGGTCGGGCGAAGAAAGAAATTGCCCATATCCCACTGGATAAAATCACTTCCGTGCCGGAAAACCCCACAGCTTACCCGGATTTTTCCATGTTTGGCGAACTGCCCGCCTGGGGCTTTTATATGCGCCATGCGGAGGGGATCAAAATCAAGGGCATGAAATTGAGGTATGTGGATGATGATTTTCGGCCCGCACTGGTGTTGGACGATGTCAAAGATTCTGAGTTTGATGGAGTGGAGGTGCTGACTGTGAAGGAACTGCCGGTGGTAGTGCTGAACAATACCTCGGGGATTGTCACTAAAAACTTGAAACTGCCAGTTGGGGAGGAGAAAGGGGTGCTGTGGAGTGGGTATAAGTAATGAGAATGAGTTCGGGGATTTCAGGAAGAGATAATTTACCTATAAAATCTATAGAATTAATAGAATATTTTATACCTTGCTCGAAATCATTTGTAGGATAAAAATCAAAAAAGATGAGCAACACCGTTTCGAAATCCTGATAGCACATTGGGACGTAGAAGTACAAGCTGTTGACCTTGAAAAGTGACATCCTTTTGTAAAAGCTGGGAAGGATAATTCCCGGGGAGGCACCCGAGAAGGGGGCTGCCCCAATCAATACAAAGACGCCACTTATTTTAGCAACGAGAGTGTTTTAACGGCAAAAAGTTTATCTTAATGGGATCGTGGCTGGAAAGCAGATGGCCAACTGGCCTGGGGTCCAGCCGCACATGGATATACTTTTGATAAAATTTCAAAATAAACGCGCTCATACCACGCATTTTGCCTCTGCCGAAAGAACAAACCCCGCCTGAAACCCAAGCCGCCTAACACCAGAGGCTTTGGTTTTGACAGCCGAGGAACAGCAGATCCTTACCTTTGGGGCCGCAATTGCTCAAAACAAAGGCTTTATTGCCGATGAGGTGTACCAACCCATCGCTGCAAGGTTTCCCGATCGGGACATGGTGATTCTTATTGCCTTTGCTGGAATCATGATCGCTACCAACATTTTCAACAACGTGAATCACACGGATATCGACGAATACCTTTTCCCCTATCTATCCAAGCTTGGCTCGACCGATGATTTAGCCACGCTCAAAGCTGAAATTGAGCAAATCGGGGCAAAATGCCTCACCTTTCAAGGCGATGTGCGCATTGATGCAGACCTGAAAGCTGCGGTAAGTGAAACCCTCGCCCAATTCAAGCGGATCGACATTTTCCCGGTCATGATTGCCCAAAAACCAGGCAACATCGTCAACAATTCTTCCATCGCCGGCCTGCGGGGCATGAATCGCCTCAGCCATTATGCTGCTTCCAAATGGGGTTTGGTAGGCCTGACCAAATCCTGGGCCATTGAGCTGGCCCCATACAACATCCGGGTCAACTCCATCCACCCCACGGGCGTCAACACCCCCATGAATGATGGACTGGCCGCACAGGAGGGCAAAACACCCCAGGAAATTGCCGAGGCTTCTGCCGGGAATCTCATCCCTGTGCCCTGGATCGAACCGGAAGATGTGGCACACGCGGTGCTGTATCTGGTGTAGGATAAGGCTCGGCTTGTCACAGGAAGCCAGTTTGTGTTGGATGCGGGCTTGTTGACGCGGTAGGTTTTTTGGGTGTGGCGTGGATCAAAATCAAGGGGAGTCTCGTCCTAAAAATACTTTACACGTAAAAGGCTTGTCCTAAAATAGGTTTACATTTTCCGCGTATTTCTTTATTCCAGCCTCAAAAAAATCCCGCAAAGTAGCCCGCAATTCCGCTGGTTCCATCACTTCCACCTCGTGCCCATAGCTGGCCAGTTTGCGGATCAATTCAATGGTAATGCATACCTGCAAGCGAACGACGATGCTGCCATCGGCCTGCTCTTCCATCAATTGATACGGATGAAAAGGGCGGGACAAAAAATAACGCGCCTGTAAGGGTGAAAACAAGAGCGATACCTCTCTAACTTGGGTGACTGATTCGGTATGAATTCCATAAATGTGTTGAAAAAACTGGGTTGCTTCAAAATCAGGCTCAGGAAAAAAAGCTTGCAACAACTCCGGGTTGTTCATGATGCGATCGAGGGCAAAGGGCTTGAGGTAATCGTATTGCGCTGAATTGCCTACTACGTACCAGCGCTGGTCGTGTTGGCGGATGCAGAAAGGTTCCAGTTCGCAGGTTTTGGCCTCCACTTGTTGATACGATTGGTACAAAAAACGAACCTTGCGGCGCTCTTCGATGGCGCGCAGCAAAACGGGCAAATGCTGGGTGCCGATGTTTTGCACGGGTTCAAAAAAAATGGATTTTGCGGCCGCTGTACTGCGCACCCACCCATTCACTCCCTTCCGAATTTTTTCTACGGTGCTGCGCAAATCGCGAAAAACCTCCAGGTGCTCAAACTGTGCCAGGGTCTCTACCGCCACATGAAGGCGGTGTACATCCTCCAGGTTTAGGGCAATTTGAGCGGTAAGGTCAAAGGGATACTCGTAGCTGTAACCTTGATGTTGCTTGTTCCAGATGATGGGGGCATCCAGGTCACTGCGCATGAAGGCAATATCGTTGTCGAGGGTGCGCCGGCTGATGTCGCAAGCCCGGCACAATTCCTCCGGGGATGCTGCGGCCCCTTTGCGCAGGGTCAACAATTCGTGGATGCGCCGGAAACGCGCCAACTGGTTTTTATTTTTGGACAAAGCAATTTTTTTTGAGGGAGTTTTTTTTGACGCAAATAGATTGCGTTGTGGGCACTCATCTTTGTGGCGTCAAAGTTAAAAAATTAAATTTCCTACCCCTAAAACCAAACCCAATTTTGACCCTCTAGCCAGTCAGGAAGCCAATGCGGCTCACCTGGCTACGGCTGAGGAGAACTGAGATACCAGTTGGTGAAAATGGGGAAAGGATCAGCAATAATGACCACTATGCATGACGCAAAAAATTACGAAGTACCATAAGATATAGCTTTGTCTATTTTTTAGTTATTCAAATTTTGCGGCGGCGGCTAATCTAAAAACAGACTGGAGGGTTTGTTTTTAGATCGGCTGCCGCTTTTTTTGTGGGCGGTCTTTAGATAAGCTAATAGACATTAAGTATATTTGGCAGATCTTGATTAGTGAAAGTTCTTCGCTTCAAGTCATTATCGCAGCTTAACCAAGACTACTATCGATGCAAATCATCCATAAAATTGATGACTTTCTCATAACGCTATTCCCAGAATTAGAAGAACACCTGAAAAAAATGGGGGGGGTAATAATCTGATAATCAATTTATTAGAAGACTATTATTCTTTTAATGGTTTTAAGCCTAAAGTTAGTATTGAATCCGAGTGGGTAAAAATTGAAATAGACGCTACTGCAATAATTTCCCAAGAAGCAGACTATAGAAAAACGATTGCTTTATGTGAAAAAGGAAAGTATCCTGAAGCCAAATTAATCCTGGAAAAACTTCTTGAAAAGAACCCTTCCAATTCGGAGTATCACCGAATCATGGGACAAATCCTATCTGATGAAGGCGATCAAGATAATGCTATCAATCACTTAATTGATGCTTTGCGTTGGGATTCTAAAAATAGTTGGGCATTGCTTATGATGGGAAATATTTTCGCAAAATTTAAGAATGACGTCCCTACTGCAATGAAATATTATGATCAGGCACTCATTGCTAACCCGAAAGACAACATCACCATAAATAATATCGGAGCCAACTTGATGCAGCAAGGTAAACTTGAAGAGGCAAAGAAATACTTTTGGGAGGCAGTAAAAATCAATGATCAATACCCAAATTCCCATTTTGCACTAGGGATGATTGCAGAAATGGAAAATGACCTGCATTCTGCTTTTTTTAGCACTATCCAGGCAATTAAGCTGAACAAACAAAAAGATGTTCTTTATCAAAATTCAGTCAGACAAGCCTTTGATGTAGCGAAGAAAGTTGTGGCTACGGATGAGGGGAAAAAAATATTTCAAGAATACCTTCATAAACTAGAATTTGAAGGAGAAAAAGAAATCGACCTCATTCAAGATGCAACTATTCCTACCGCTGCAAAATTCGAATTTGCTGAAAATTACAACAGACCCAAACATGCCGTAAAATTTAAGCCAAACTATCCTGCTGTAGAACATTTGATCATGCATGAGTTGGTGCATTTGGATTTTGTAATTGATGCAAGGAAAAGTGGATTAAATCAACTTTTTATTTCTACTCAGGATCACAAATCAACGTTTATAAAAAAACTTGAACCCACGATCAAGAAATTTTCCAAAATGGGGGTTTCTGAAAAAGCAATTGCCAACTATTGCTCAGAACTCTTTAATGGTCTGAATAGTCAGGTTTTCAATACGCCAATTGACCTTTTTATTGAAACCTTCCTGTACACCGAATATCCCGAACTAAGACCCTACCAATTCATTTCTCTCTACACGCTGCTTCAGGAAGGAATCAAGGCAGTAACGGATAAAAAAATCGTTGAGCTGTCGCCTAAAGAAATTCTATCAAAAAGTAAGGTGTACAACTTGGTGAATGCACTTCAGTTTAAAGAATTATTCGGACTTGATTTCATTAAGGATTTCCAAGCCATGCCAAGTGAACTTAAATTGGCAAACGATTTTTTTGCCGAGTATTTACAGTACAAAGAGGACAAAGAACCTGGTGAAGAATATGAATTGGTTTTGCATTGGGCTGAAGACCTGAAATTAGAGGATTATTTTGAGTTGATAAGTGAACAAGCGTACCGAACAAAAAGGATAGATACTGACAATCTACTCGCTTCGATTGAAAGAGACCCCTATGATTTGGAATCAAAAGATCCCTACAAGGAAAGGGAAATGGAGAAGTTTCAACAATCAGCACAAAGTACAGGCATCAATATGGCCATGGTTCTGTTCATGGTGGATGCATTGGAATACTTTAGAGGAATGCCGCTTGAAGAAATCAAACGAATTGCCTTTGAAATAGCCATGCACGGAACCCAAGGCTTCAGAGTAGATAAAGACAACTATACCATAGGGTCAATTAAGGGGAAGATCTTTTCTGGTTCTCATATCTTGGCCTATTATTATGTAAGTTGGTCTTTGGCAATTCCAGAAATGGTTACTCAACTGAATTTACCTTATGAACAAGAATTCAAATTGGCCAAAACGATGTATAAACCCTAACAACGGTGACAGACATACAAGAGATAACAGAAGCATTGCTGAAGTTCAGAAATGAACGGGACTGGGAGCAGTTTCACAACCCTAAAGATCTTGCATTGGCCATAAGTATTGAGGCTGCCGAGCTCCTTGAACTTTTTCTTTGGAAAAACCCTGAAGAAGCCAATCAAGAAAAAATCAAAGCGGAATTGGCGGATGTCCTTTCATTTGCACTTCTGCTGGCAGAAAAATATGAATTTGATGTTAAAGAGATAATCCTGAACAAAATCGCCCATAATGCTCAAAAGTATCCTGTTGAAAAAGCCAAAGGGAATGCAAAAAAATATGACGAATTATGATTACAAAGAATGCATTTGAAATCAAAAAATACGAATTCAATGCTGACCTATTGTACTCCATCAACAGCAATCACTATGTTAATGGCCTTTGGCCTTTGGTATACATCATAAGTAATGAAAGCACCAAAGAAGCTTATGTAGGGGAAACAACTGACGCCATTTCAAGAATGTCGAATCACTTGAAAAATGACATTAAAAGCAAACTAACCGCGATCCATCTTATCACCAGTGATAAATTCAATAAATCAGCTACTCTTGACATAGAATCTAATCTCATCAAATATCTTTCTGGCGATGGTCAGTATAAACTTTTGAACGCAAATATTGGCCTGGCAAATCATACCTACTACCAAAAAAGCGAAGTGTATTGGGATATTTTTCAGACCATCTGGAGGGAGCTCAGACCAGAAGGAATTGCCAAGAAGACATTGGATCAAATTAACAATTCAGATTTGTTTAAATATTCTCCTTACAAATCGCTGACTCCGGAGCAAAAGACAAGCATCATAGAAATAATCAAAAGTTTACTGGATAACACCGCAAAAAGTATTGTTGTGGAAGGGGGCGCTGGAACAGGAAAAACTATTTTAGCCATTTATCTCTTCAAAATACTGAGTTCGGATATAGCTGATTTTAATTTCAAGGAGTTTGGGAAAGAAGAAGTTGAGTTGGTTGCACTTGTAAACGAACTCAAAACGGTTTATCCCAGCCCTAAAATGGCATTGGTCGTACCGATGTCCTCTTTCCGAACTACGTTACAAAAAGTATTCAAAAACATCAGGGGCTTAAGTGCTAAAATGGTGATCGGCCCAGCTGAAGTTGCAAACAGTGAGTATGACATTTTAATAGTAGATGAGTCCCACCGATTAAGAAAAAGGGTGAATCTGGGTGCATATTTTGGTGCATTTGATAAAGCAAACGAAAAATTGGGACTGGATAAAATGAATGCCAATGAGTTGGATTGGATAGTTAAACAAGGAAAAAAGAAAATCTTCTTTTATGATGAAAATCAATCCATTAAACCTTCTGATGTTGACAATTCAGCATTCAAAAAATTAAAGTCCAATCAAGAAACAACGATTAAAACGCTGAAATCACAGTTTCGGGTAAAAGGAGGGAATGGTTACGTTGCTTATGTAGATCAACTTTTAAACTGCAGTTTTAAAAAAACCGACCCTATTTTCGAAGTTAAAGATTATGAATTTTTGATTTTTGAGTCTTTACAAGAAATGATTGAAAAGATCAAAAGTAGGGATGCTGAATTTGGATTGTCCCGACTTGTAGCTGGCTACTCCTGGGAGTGGGTCTCAAAAAATAAAGATGAACACGATATTTTAATTGATGGGATTGAGCTAAAATGGAATAGTGTTTCAACGGATTGGGTAAACTCAGAAAACTCCATTAATGAGGTAGGATGTATTCACACCACCCAAGGTTATGACCTGAATTTCACTGGTGTTATTTTTGGAAATGAAATATCCTACGATAAAGCCCAAAATCAAATTGTAATCAAGGAGGAAAATTACTTTGACAAAAACGGTAAACAATCGATCAAAAACCCTGATGAGCTAAAAGCTTACATTATCAACATCTACAAGACCATAATACTTAGAGGAATTAGAGGCACTTATGTCTATGCCTGTGATGAATACCTAAGGGAGTACTTAAAAGAACACATCAAGAATACAGCCACTGAAAAAACATTAAAAATCTTGCCGCTGAATGAAGTTGAGCCTTATGTAAATTGTGTTCCACTCTACGATATAAGCGCTGCCGCAGGAGCATTTAGTACGCCACAAATCGTTTCGGATTTTGAATGGGTGGCTTTACCTGAACAATACAAAGCGAATAGTGATTATTTCGTTTGCAAAGTCCAGGGCGAATCCATGAACAAAAAAATTCCAAATAACTCCTGGTGTTTGTTCAAAAAAGACCCAGGGGGCTCAAGAGAAGGCAAGATAGTTTTGGTGGAACACCACAACATCCACGATGTCGATTTTGGATCTGGCTATACGGTAAAAATGTACCATAGTGAAAAAGAAATAGACCAAGATGGACGCTGGTCTCATCAATCAATCGTACTAAAGCCATTATCCGATCGGCCAGACTATTCAGATATTGTTTTGCATCAAGATGATTTGACCACCTTAAAAGTTGTCGGCATTTTTATTGCCGTTTTGGCGTAAATCGGGCAATTCCACTCCCCCCAATCACAACTCCTTCCTCAAACTGGCCTTGGGCACATTCAGTTGCTCGCGGTATTTCGCAACGGTGCGACGGGCAATGTTGTAGCCTTTTTCTTGGAGCAGTTGGGTGAGCTTATCGTCGGAGAGGGGTTTGCGTTTGTCTTCCGCGCTGATGATTTCGGTGAGGATCTTCTTCACTTCCAGTGTTGAGACCTCCTCCCCTTCGCTGTTTTGGAGCGATTCCGAGAAAAATTCTTTCAGTTTGCGCGTACCGTATTCGGTTTGCACGTATTTGCTGTTGGCTACCCTCGATACCGTGGACACATCCAGGTGGGTGCGATCGGCGATGTCCTGGAGGATCATCGGGCGGATCTTTTTTTCGTCGCCACTCAGGAAGTACTCGGTTTGGTAGTCCATGATGGCAAACATCGTTTTGTACATCGTTTCATGCCGTTGCCGAATGGCATCGATGAACCAACGGGCAGATTCTATTTTTTGGCGAATAAACTGTACCGTTTCTTTTTGACTGCGGGTCAGTTTGCTGGTGCGGCGCTGGTCGTTGTAAGAGCGCAACATGTCCCGAAACGAATCGCTGATGCGCAGATCGGGTGCATTGCGCACGTTGAGATTCAGCTCCAGTTCGCCATCGCGGTTCAGCACAATAAAGTCGGGGACAATGTACTGACTGGAACGCTCCATCGATCCCGCAATGTAGCCACTGGCGGGTTTGGGGTTGAGCTTCAGGATTTCGTGAATGGCGGCTTTGAGTTGCTTTTCGGTCAGGTTGAACTGGCGCTGTAGTTTTTCAAAATGCTTTTTGGAAAACGCTTCAAATTGCCGATTGATGATTTTGCAGGCTGCCTTGAGGGCAATGAGTTCTTCATCGTCCAGGTCTTCTCCTTGTTCGATGCGGATCAACAATTGGATGTAAAGGCATTCCTGCAAGTCGCGCGCACCAATGCCGGGAGGATCCAGGCGTTGAATCTTTTTGAGCATGTCGACTATCTCTTTTTCCTCAATCATTAAATTTTGGGAAAAAAGAAGATCGTCGGCAATGGCGTATGGCTCGCGGCGCAGGTAGCCATCCTCGTCTATACTGCCAATAATCTGGGTAGCAATGATGTGGTCTCGTTCCGTACTGAGGTTGAGCAAGCTGATTTGTTGCTCCAGGTATTCATGAAAACTGTTCTCGATGGCAACGGGTACACTTTTGTCCTCTTCATCGGCTTGATAGCTTTCGCCGCGCTCTTTGTACGAAGCAGGGTCGTCTTCCATATAGCCATTGAGGTATTCGTCAAGGTCGAAATTGTCGTCACTGTACTGGGTTTCTTCAGATTCTACTTCCCCATTGGCGGCGGCTTCTTCTGCGCTGGCGGCATCGGTGCTGGCATCAAAGTCTACCTGCTCATCTGCGAATTCATCGTTGGATTCCTCCAGTGCGGGATTGACTTCCATTTCCTCCTTGATGCGTTGGTCGAGCAAGGCCGTAGGCACCTGCAACAGTTTCATGAGCTGAATCTGCTGAGGCGATAATTTTTGAAGTAAAAGCTGACGTTGTCCTAAACTTGTTTTCACGGTAATTACGGGCTGAAAAAATTCATACTTTAAATACGAAAAACTGGCGCAATGGTTGCACTGTTCATCAAAAATCATTCCAATTTTTCAAAATTAGCCGCTATTGTCGCAATTGTCAAGCGAATACGCTAAAAAATTATTGCAAAGGGTATTTTTCCAGGCACTTTCCCAACTCAAAATCGGGTTGATCCGACCAGGGATAAAGCCCTTCAGCGCCCAGTTTTTGGGCCAGGTAAACTTGCTCTGGTTGCCCTGGCGTTGGAATAAGCCAGGCCGGACGCTCGGTTACCGCCAGATCCATCAGGGTGCTGTACCCAGAGCGACAAACAACACAAGCACTTTGGGCAAAAAGGGCAGACAAACCATCGGTATCCAAATGGGGTGCAAGGTGGAGGTTTTGCTCCTGGGATTGAAAAAAGGGCGTCTCTGGTTTGCCTTGCACCAAAAAGAAGCGCTGCTGCGGGAATGCTTTCACTTGCGCCCGAATGTCGGCCTCCCAAATGCTGCGTTGGGGTTCGGGGCCAGAAATGACGAAGGCAGCATCGTATACCACGGGCAAATCCAGTTTGTGCAGCCGCGACAAAGGACCAAGGTAGCGGGTTTTGATTTTGGGAAAAGGCGGATGACTCAAATCTCCGGCCAATCCGGGCGCTTCTTCCCAGTCAGGCACCCAACATTCTTGAAAATATTTGGCAATTACATACTCGTGTCGCCATTGTGCCAAAAAACCGCCAAACCAATCCCCTACCGGCAAATGCAACTGATGGGTAATAAAGGCATTGAAAGCACCTGGGACAAAACAGCCATAGCGGTGGTCAGAAATTACCTGATCAAAACCATATTGCTGGTGCAGGCGCTTTACTGCCCGCTGCTCACGAGAAATGGCCAAAGCTATCTTGGGCAATTGCACCAACAGTGGCCAGTACAAATTGGTACGGGTATACCGCACCGCGTATTCCGGCAATTCGTGACTGGGCAATTCCGGAAAAGTAGCCCGCAGCAGCGCCAGTGCCCGCCCGCTGGAGGCCAGATGTACTTCATTGCCTTGCGCCAATTGTGCATGAATAAGCGGCACACAGCGGGTAGCATGACCAAGCCCCCAATCAAGTGGGGTGATGAGGGTTTTTAAGGGTGGCATGTTTAGTGGTTTCACAAAACTGGATCAGTCAATTTTTGCATGGCCAAGGTACGGTGGGAATGAATAGATTTAAGATGATGTTTCTCATCGTTGGAACGATTGAAATCTAATCTTTAATGGAAGCGAAAAGCTTTGTACAGGTAATGCAAAACTGGCGTTAGGTTACAGCAGCGTAGGAAGTTTTTTTGTACTCCTTTTGTGAAGTAGTTTTCCTCATAACGACCAGTGGCAGCACCGCCAAAATGTCGATAGCATGAAATCACAAATGTCACTCCGCAACGACAAATCGCGTAGCGATGACACATTTGTAGCGGCGGGTGGCAACCCGCCGTTAAAGCGCAATATAAAAATGGGAGTGCCGTAGGTACGACATTCTTTGGTTCAAAATGGGTCGTACCTACGGCACTCCTTTGAAAATAGCTGCCATCTGATCGGCGGGCTGACACCCACCGCTACAATTGCACCGTCGCTAAGCGACTATATTTTCGGAAACTAAACATTTGTTCAGCTTATTTGATTTTGGTTTTCAGCTTTTCTTAGGAACGATGAAACCGTTGCCCCCCATCACGCCAACTCCGCCAACTCCATCCACCGCATTTCCTTTTCCTCAATCTGCCCGCTCAATTGATTGATTTCCACCGACAATTTTTTGATGTCCTCTGGTTTCAGGTCAGTGCGATTGAACTGGTCGGCCACCTGGGCTTTTTTCTCTTCCAGTTTCTGGATTTCCTTTTCGAGGCGGTTCATTTCCTTGCGTTGGTCAAAGCTGAGTCCGGGTTTGCTGTCCTTTTGCTCATCTTTTGCTTTTTGCTGCTCGGCCTTGTCCTGGCGGCGTTGCTCGCGTTCTTTTTCGCGCTGGATTTCGCGGTATTCGCTGTAATCTCCGTTGAAGTCGCGGATTTGGCCGTTGCCTTCAAACACGAAAAGGTGCTCCACCACTTTGTCCATGAAGTAGCGGTCGTGCGTCACGATGATCACGCAACCCGGAAATTCGAGGAGGAAGTCTTCCAGGATGTTGAGGGTCAGGATATCGAGGTCGTTGGTAGGCTCATCCAGGATCAGGAAGTTAGGATTGCGCATCAAGATCATCAGCAAAAACAGGCGGCGACGCTCGCCTCCACTCAATTGCGATACAAACACCAGTTGCTGTTTGCGGCTAAACAGGAAGCGTTCCAGCAGTTGAGCAGCGCTGAGTTTGAGGCCCTTATCCAGAGGGATGTATTCGGCGATGTCTTGTACGGCATCGATGACGCGTTTGTCTTCGCTGAGTTGGATGCCATCCTGGGTATAGTAGCCAAAAAGGGTATTGTCGCCCTGCACTACCTTGCCGGTATCTGGCCGAATTTCACCAGTAAGTATCTTGAGAAAGGTCGTTTTGCCCACGCCGTTGGGGCCTACAATGCCCACCCGCTCGAAGGGGCGAAACTTGTAGTTCATGCCCTCCACGATCTTGAGGCCGCCAAAGGTTTTGCCGACATTGTGCAGTTCCAGCACCTTTTTGCCCATGCGCTGGCCCTTGATGTCGATTTTCATTTCTTTATCGACTGTGGCGCCGGAGACCTTGTCGTTGAGTTCGGTATAAGAATCTACCCGGGATTTGGCTTTGGTGCTGCGGGCTTTGGGTTGGCGGCGTACCCAATCCAGTTCTTTCTTGAGCAGTTTGCGGTCTTTCTCGAGTTCGATGTTTTCATTTTCAGCGCGGGCCGCTTTTTTCTCCAAAAAATCGGAATAATTGCCGCCGTATTTGTACACCTGCCCCTGATCGAGTTCTACGATCTGGTCGCAAACCCGCTCCAGAAAGTAGCGGTCGTGCGTGACCATCAAAATCGTCAGGTTGGTTTGCCCGAGGTATTCCTCCAGCCATTCAATCATGTCGAGGTCCAGGTGGTTGGTGGGCTCATCGAGGATCAAAAAATCAGGATCGGCCAGGATCATGCGCACCAGGGCGAGGCGTTTTTTTTGTCCACCCGAAAGGGTACGAACCGGCTGGGCGTAATTGGTGATCCGAAAGCGGGTGAGCAGTTCCTTAAGTTTGGAGTCGAGATCCCAGGCTTTGAGGTCGTCCATTTGGGTCATGGCCGCTTGCAGGAGGGTCTCGTTGTCGCTTTGCAGCAAGGCTTCTTCGTAAGCTTTGATGGCCTTGAATGCTGGATTGTCGGCATCCAACGCTGCTTCGATGATGGTGTGGTTGGGATTGAACTCCGGGTCTTGAAACAAAAAGCCTACCCGGGCATCGCGGTGCATGATCATGCGGGCTTGCTCGCCTTCGGATTTTTCGAGTCCCGCTACTACTTTGAGCAAAGTGGATTTACCGGAACCGTTTTTGGCCACGAGTCCCACTTTCTGATTTTTGTTGACTTGCAGATTGATGTTTTGGAACAGAACTTTTTCCCCGTAGGTCTTGGTCACGTTTTCCAGCGTCAGGTAATTCACGGCGGTGCAGATTTTAGGGGGCGAAGATAGGAAAAAAATGGGGGAGTTCATTGGCTTGTATGGATGGGCTAAAACTTGTATTTTTGAACCAGAACAAATTTAACGATGACTACACAAACATTGATTGAGCAATTTATTGAAATAAATCCCAAAGTAATGATGGGTAAACCCGTGATCAAAAATACCCGGATCACCGTAGAATTGATTTTGGAGAAATTGGCCGTAGGAGAGTCGTTTGAGGGGATTTTGGAAGAGCACCCGAGGTTGGAGAAGGAGGGGATTTACGCGGCTTTGGCGTTTGCGGCGTTTTCATTGAGGGGTGAAATGTTGATACCTACTGCCGCATGAAATTTCTTGCTGACGAAGGTGTAGATAAAAGTTTGGTCACTTTGTTGAGGCAGAGTGAATGGGATGTTTTTTATGTAGCTGAATCGGCAAGTAGCCTGGAGGATGAGTTGGTTCTGGAGTTAGCCAATACAGAAAGTCGAATATTGATCACACGCGATAAGGATTTTGGGGAGTTGGTCTACCGTTTACAAAAAGTACATTCAGGGATCATTTTGGTTAGAATGGAGGAATTGCCTTCCGTTTCCAGGTCGCAAAAGGTGTTTGAATTTATCCATGAAAACTTAGATAAATTGGAAGGGCATTTTATTGTGATTCAGTCAGGACGTGCTAGGATTAGGAAGTTGGTGGGCTGAAGTTTTCAAGGTGGCTCGATTTTTCCCAATAACCAAAGTCATGCGTTTCACGCAACCTGTGCAAAAAACAGGCCAGTTTCGTAGAAATACAATTTTGGTATTTTTATCATGCGTTTACTAAAATTACCCGGAAAATGACATGGAAAATGGCTTGCCCCTTCCACTGTGCAACTATTTTCCCTTCCACATCATTTCAATACCATGAATCTTTCTATACTAACTTCCTTGCGCACCCGGTATGCTCAAATCCGCCAGCAATCCGTGCAAATTTGTGCGCCATTGGCTACAGAAGATTATGTGGTACAGCCCATTACAGACGTGAGTCCACCGAAATGGCATTTGGGACATACCACCTGGTTTTTTGAAAACTTCCTGCTGATTCCTTACCTGCCGGGCTATCAAGTCTTCAATCCAGCCTACCCTTATTTTTTCAACAGTTATTACGAAAGCCAGGGGCCACGCATTCACCGCAGCAACCGGGGCAACATGACCCGACCTTCGGTAGAAGATATTTATAGCTTTCGAGCATATGTAGACCAGCATCTAATGGAATTGATCCCTATTTTGGAGCAAAGCGAAGCATCAGATGCTGCGGAGGCTCTGTTTACCCTCGAAGTTGGCCTCCAGCACGAACAACAACACCAGGAACTTTTGGTAACCGACATCAAGTACATCCTGGGCAACAATCCACTTTTTCCAGTTTATACTTCGGCTCCGGATCTTGCTCCAACTGCACCTATCCGTGCTGCGGAATGGATCGAAATGTCCGCAGGCTTGTACCCGATCGGCCACGCAGGCGAAGGTTTTTGTTGGGACAATGAGCTGAGTGCTCATCAAGTCTACCTTCAAGAATACGCCATTCAAGATCGGCTGATCACCAATGGCGAATACCTGGAATTTATGCAGGCGGGTGGTTATGAAAACTACGACCACTGGCTGGCCGAGGGCTGGGATTGGGTCAAACAACTCGAAAGCAAATCGCCCTTGTACTGGTATCAGCAAGAGGGACAATGGTTCAACTATACCTTGCAGGGTTTGCGCCCTGTAGACCTCCACGAACCTGTCACCCATGTCAGCTACTTTGAAGCCGATGCTTTTGCCCGCTGGAAAGGCTTGCGCCTGCCCACCGAACAGGAATGGGAGGCCGCTTGCACGATCACAGAACCAACAATCAACGGAAATTTCCTGGAACAAAAAAACTGGCATCCCCGTGGCATTGGCCACTCCAACGATACGCAGTTTTTAGGCGATGTCTGGGAATGGACGGCGAGTGCCTATTTGCCCTACCCCAATTACCCCCGTTTCAAAGGCGCATTGGGCGAGTACAATGGCAAATTCATGGTCAACCAGATGGTTTTGCGGGGCGGCTCGGTGGCTACGCCCCAATCGCACATCCGCTCGACTTACCGCAATTTTTTCCAAACCGACAAGCGCTGGCAATTCACGGGCATCCGTTTGGCGCGTTAAACAACATCAGCATGATTGCTCCTGAAACCAATACAAAGTTGTCTGCATTTGCCCAGGATGTGCAAACCGGCTTGCGCAGCCAACCGAAATCCTTGCAGTCCAAGTACTTCTACGATGCAGAAGGGGATCGGCTTTTTCAAAAAATCATGGACTTGCCGGAGTACTACCTGACCCGCTGCGAAGCCGAAATTCTACAAACTCATGCCGTAGACATGGCAGTGTTGCTGAAAAATCAGCCTTTTGATCTGGTGGAATTGGGGGCCGGTGATGGCCTGAAAACCCGCGTCCTGCTGTCCCATTTCCAAGAAGAACAGTTGCAGTACCGCTATTTTCCAGTAGATATTTCGCGCAACATCCTCGATCATTTGGAGGAAACCTTGCAGCAACGCTGGCCAGATTTATCCGTATTTCCGCTGGAAGGAGAGTATTTTTCAGCCTTGAAAAAAATGCCCACATCGGAAGCAAACGTTCGCAAAGTGGTGCTGTTTTTGGGCTCCACCATTGGCAACATGACGCTGGCCGATGCCGAAAGTTTTCTACAACAATTGCGCACGCAACTTGCTCCTGGAGACCTGATTCTGGTAGGTTTTGACCTGAAAAAAAATCCCGAACTGATTCTTGCGGCCTACAACGACTCCGCCAAAGTAACCCGCGATTTCAACCTCAACCTCCTCCACCGCATCAACCGCGAATTGGGCGGCAATTTTCAGCCCGAAAACTTTCAGCACTGGCCACTGTACCAACCCATCACAGGGCATACCAAAAGTTACCTGATCAGTAAGATAGATCAGGAGGTGTACATCGAAGCTTTGAACCTTACCGTAAAATTTGCAGCCTGGGAAGCCATCGATATGGAACTTTCCAAAAAGTACGATTTTGCCGAAATTGAACACCTGGCAACCCTTGCGGGACTCAAAGTGTTGACGTATTTTAAAGACCGAAAGGAATATTTTACCGATGCCTTATTTTTAGTTGAGTAAAGTCTAATCATTCCCTTAACCTCCCAGAAATCACCCCATGCAAATACTAGAAAAACACCAAGATTTACTGCCTACCCTCGCCAAATTCGAGCTTTTTGAAGGCGTTGCACCTGCGGCGATTCAATGGTTCATCGACCATACTGAGTACCGTCGATTTGAAGAAGGAGAATACTTGTTTCGCCCCAATGAAGAAGCCAAGCAACTCGTACTGATCACCAAGGGCGAATACGTTTTGCGCATGCAGCAAGGCAATGAATTTCGCGACATCGGGCAGTGGGGAGTTGGCAATGCCACCGGGCTGTTGCCTTTTTCGCGCATGAAAAAAACCACTGCTGCCGGAATTGCCCTGGAAACCCTGGAATTGCTGGCACTTCCGGGTACCTGCTTCACCGAAATGGTAACGGTGAGTTATGAATTGGTGCAAAACCTGGTTGCGGTAATGTCGAGTCGCATCAAAACCTTTACGGAGCAGCGTTTGCAAGACGACAAATTGATGTCATTGGGCAAATTGTCTGCCGGCCTAGCTCACGAACTCAACAATCCAGCTTCTGCCCTGGTGCGCAGCGCGGACGAATTGTACCACAAAATTCACCAATCACCCGAGCGCTTCAAGTCGGTGATCACCATGCGGGTGACGCCCGAAGAAACCGACGAACTCAACGCCATTTTGTTTGGAAAAACCAGTCAAAGTCCGGTTAAGGAACTCAGCCTGATGCAGCGCGAAGAATGCAAAGACGAGATCCTGGATTGGCTTGACGACGAAGGTATTCCCAATGGCGATGATATTGCCGAGACCTTCCTCGACTTTGGGCTACGTCTGGAAGACCTGGAAAACATGAAAGCCGCCGTCAAGGGCAAAGACATTGAAGCCATCCTGTGGTGGGTAGAAAGTACCCTGAGCCTGGAACGTTTGGTGAAAGAAATCCGCGAATCCGCGGATAGGATTGGCCGCCTGGTACTTTCGGTAAAAACTTACACCCACATGGATCAAAGTCAGGACTTGCAAGCCAGTGATTTGCACGAAGGCCTGCGCAGCACCCTGACCATGCTCAAGCACCAAATCAAGGAAAAAAACATCCAGGTGATCAAGGAATTTGCCGAAGACATGCCTTTGGTGAAACTCTATCCCGGCGAAATCAATCAGGTGTGGACCAACCTGATCGACAACGCTGTAGATGCAATGCCACCCGGAGGTACGCTCAAAATACATACCCACGTCAAAAACCACAAGGCCATCGTAGACATCATCGACAATGGTTATGGAATACCCGAAGACATTCGCACCAAGATTTTTGATCCCTTTTTTACCACCAAAGGAGTGGGCAAAGGCACTGGGATGGGGCTGGAAATTACGCGCCGCATCGTACTCAAGCACCACGCCGATATACAGGTCAAGTCCCAGCCTGGCGAAACCATTTTCACCGTTTGTTTTCCGCTTTAAGTAATTTTTTGCGTCACCCTAAATAAAAAAATATGGCTACCGATAAGAAACCCATCATTTTCTCCATTGACGATGATCCGCAAGTCTTGCGTTCGCTCAAAAACGACTTGCGCAACGCCTACAAGAATGATTACCGGATCATCAGTGCCGAATACCCACAAGAAGCCCTGGATAGCTTGCCTGAACTCAAAAAGCAGGGTGATACCGTAGCGCTGTTCCTTTCCGATCAGCGCATGCCCAATATGCTGGGGGTAGATTTTCTGGAGCAAGCCAAAAAGTTTTTTCCAGAGGCCAAACGAGTCCTGCTTACGGCTTATTCTGACACTGAAGCGGCCATTCGTGCCATCAACAATGTAGGTTTGGATCACTACCTACTCAAACCCTGGGATCCGCCAACCGAAAAGCTCTATCCCGTAATTGACGAGTTGCTGGATCAATGGCAAAACAACTACATCCCAGAATTCCGGGGCATTCGGCTGATTGGATACCAGTATTCGCCCAAATCGCATGAAATAAAAGACTTCCTGTCGGGCAACCTCTTTCCCTACCAATGGCTGGACATGGAAAGCGATCCCCGCGCTGTGGAATACCTGGAATTGCACCAGTTGGAAGTCAAAGACTTGCCAGCGCTGGTATTTGAAGATGGAACCGTATTGACGAGTCCCAACAACTCAACACTGGCCGCAAAACTCGGACTTTCTACCCAGGCCAAGCAAGAAATGTACGATGTGGCCATCATTGGCGCAGGGCCTGCTGGCTTGGCAGCAGCGGTTTACGGTGGTTCCGAAGGCTTAAAAACGCTTTTGATCGAACGCCACGCCCCCGGTGGACAGGCAGGAACCAGCTCGCGGATCGAGAATTACCTGGGCTTTCCAGAAGGCTTAAGTGGGGCCAATCTTACCTTGCGGGCACTGACTCAGGCTACGCGCCTGGGTGCAGAGTTTTTGTCAACGCAGGGCGTGAAAAAGATTGAGATAGAGGGCAACTACAAAAAACTGACCTTTGGTGACGACAATTTCGTGTACGCCAAAAGCGTGATCATCGCTACAGGCGTGGATTACCGTAAGCTGCCCGCTAAGGGAGCCGATCAATTCACCGGAGCGGGGGTTTATTACGGGGCTGCAATCACTGAAGCCAATGCCTGTCGGGAAAAACAAATTTATGTGGTAGGCGGAGGAAACTCAGCAGGACAAGGCGCCGTGTACCTCTCGCAATTTGCCCAAAAAGTACACATTGTGATTCGGCGCGAAGACCTTAGTTCCACCATGTCTGCTTACTTGATTGATCAAATAAAAGCCATTACCAATATCGAGATTTTGGGCAAAACCGAAGTGGTAGAAGCCCTGGGCCACGAAAACCTGGAATGCATCGTCCTTGAAGACATCGAAACCAAAGCAACCCGCCAGGTGAAAGCGGATTCTTTGTTCATCTTCATCGGTACACGTCCAGCTACTGACTGGCTATCCGACAACGTTCTGCTCGACGACAAAGGCTTCGTCGAAACGGGCAAGGAACTTCGCCAATACCCCCAATTCAAATCGATCTGGAAACGCCAACGCGAACCTTTTTTGTTGGAAACCTGCCAGCCGGGAATTTTTGCTGCTGGCGATGTACGCTCCGGGGCAATGAATCGGGTAGCTTCCGCAGTAGGCGAAGGCGCCATGGCGATTAAGTTTGTGCACGAGTATTTGGCGGAGGTGTAAGGAGTCAAAAATGGTCTTTTCCCTTGCTTTTTGCCTGTTGATCAGATTTGTTGTATTTTTTTAATCAAAAACAATTTGTGTTTAAAATTATTTTCTTTACCTTTGCTACTTAGCATGCTCATCAGGCAAGTTTTTTTCAAGGAATGGACAAGTTAACAACTCAAAGCAACGGCGACGGCAGCCAACTCATACACCTCCAGGGCATGTACCAGGATTACTTTCTGGACTATGCTTCATACGTAATCCTGGAACGGGCAGTACCCCATATCGACGACGGACTCAAACCCGTGCAAAGGCGCATCCTGCACGCCATGAAAGAAACCGACGATGGGCGCTACAACAAAGTTGCCAACGTGATCGGATTGACCATGCAATACCACCCCCACGGTGACGCGGCCATTGGCGATGCCTTGGTCAACATGGGGCAAAAAGAAATCCTGATCGATACCCAGGGAAACTGGGGCGATGTGGCCACTGGCGCAGGAGCAGCTGCTCCACGTTACATCGAAGGCCGTTTGACCAAGTTCAGCCTCGAAGTACTGTTCAACCCCCAAACCACCGAGTGGCAAATGTCTTACGATGGGCGCAAGCGCGAGCCCGTCACTTTGCCAGCCAAGTTTCCATTGCTTTTGGCAGCCGGTACCGACGGTATCGCCGTAGGCTTGTCTACCAAAATCATGCCCCACAACTTCATCGAGCTGATCAAGGCTTCGATCGATATCCTGAAGGGCAAAAAAGTGCAGATTTTCCCCGATTTCCAGACCGGAGCAATGATCGACGTAGCCGATTACAACGGTGGAAAGCGGGGCGGTAAAATCAAGATCCGCGCCCTGATTGAAAAACTGGACAAAGACCTGCTGGCCATCAAGGAACTGCCCTATGCCGTAACCACCGAATCGCTGATCGAGAGCATCATCAAAGCCAGCGAAAAGGGCAAAATCAAAATCAAAAAGGTAATCGACCTGACCAGTCGAGACGTGGAGATCCAGGTAGAACTGATACCCGGCACCTCACCCGACGTGACCATCGATGCCCTGTATGCCTTTACCGATTGCGAAGTTTCCATTTCGCCCAATGCCTGTGTGATCCACAACGACAAGCCACAGTTCATGACCGTGGAAGAGATCCTGGAACACAATACCCTCCGTACGCGCGATCTCCTGCGCACCGAACTGGAGATCAAACTCAGCGAGTTACTGGAAAAATGGCACATGGCCAGCCTGGAGAAGATCTTCATCGAAAACCGCATTTACCACAAAATTGAAGAATGCGAAAGCTGGGAAGAAGTACTCGTGACCATCGATCGGGAACTGCGCCGATACGTCGCCACGCCAGCCGACAATCCCAGCGCCAACGATACCCGCTTGCGGCTCATGCGCGACCTTACTGACGATGACATCGCCAAGCTGACCGAGATTCGCATCAAGCGCATTTCCAAATACAATACCTTCAAGGCCGATGAGCACATTGCAGCTCTGGAAGAAGAAATGAAGCAAGTGCGCCACGATCTGGAGCACATCACCGACTTCAGCATCGCCTATTACCAGCGTTTGCTCGAAAAATACGGCAAAGGCCGCGAGCGCCGCACCCGCATTATGAACTTCGAGTCCATCCAGGCTACCGAAGTAGTGGCCAACAATGCCAAACTTTTTGTCAATTACACCGAAGGTTTCATTGGCTTTGGCTTAAAAAAAGACGAAAACAACGTCTTTGTTTCTGAGTGTTCTGACATTGACGACATCATCGTCTTTCGCGCCGATGGCCGCTTTATGGTCAAGCGCATTGCCGATAAGGTGTTTGTGGGCAAAGACATCATCCACGCATCAGTATGGAAGAAAAACGACGAGCGCAGCACCTACAACCTCATCTATTCCGATGGCGCCAATGGCCGCTGCTTTGCCAAGCGCTTCAACGTTACGGCCATCACGCGGGACAAAGAATATGTGCTGACTTCGGAAGCCAAAAACTCCAAGCTGCTGTACTTTACTGCCAACCCCAACGGTGAAGCAGAAGTGGTCAGCATTCAGCTCACCTTGGCCTCTACCGCCAAGAAAAAGCAGTTTTATTACGACTTCAAGGAATTGGCCATCAAAGGACGCAGCTCTTTAGGCAACCTGATCACCAAGTACCCCGTACGCAAGGTCAGCCTCAAGGAAGCCGGAAGATCAACCATCGGCGCGATCAAAGTGTACATCGACGATGTGAGTGGTCGACTCAACAACGACGGCCGCGGGCGTTTGATGGGTGAGTTTGATACGGGCGAATTGATGTTTATACTTTTCAAAGATGGAACGTATGAAATGACCGAACTGGACATGACCCGGCGCTACAACCCCGACGAGTTGCTCTACGTTGGCAAATTTGATCCTGAATTGGTCATCAGTGCGGTGCATTACGACGGCAATAAGGGATTGACCATGGTCAAACGCTTCCGCGTTGAAACAACCAGACTTAAAGAGCGCTTCAGTTTCCTGACCGATCACAAAGACTCGCGCTTGCTCTTTGCTACAACCGAGATCAATCCGCAGGTGCGCTATTCGATGAAATTGAAGAATAAGAAAATGCAGGGCGAACTCAATTTGGCCGAATTCATCGAAGTAAAAGGCTGGAAAGCACTGGGCAATAAGCTGAGTGATCAAAAACTGAGCGAAGTGGAGCGTATCGCGCCTGCCGAAAAGCCTGAAGTTGCACCCGAAAAATTGCAAACCGGAGACAGCATTGAGTTTGATGTTGATCCGCAGACGAAGTTGTTTTAAGGGCATTAGAAACTATTCCTTGAGTTGCCTTTTGATTCAAAAACAGTTATTTTTGAAAAAAATAAGCCATGATTTCAGCACCCGTTTCTTCTCCAACAGAAACTAAGGTAAAAACAATCAAACGGAAAATACCCGCCTACCTCGTTCGGGAGACGATTGAGGGGGTAGATTTCTATTATCCCGGATTTCGCCAGGTGTTGAACAAACAAAAAAAATTAGATGAAATTATGGGCGATAGTGGCTTGCAGTTTTTTTTGAAAGACTATTTATCCGATATATTGAAAGCTGGTTTAGACAAAAATTTATACCGGATTGGAAACGGTGAATTGGGTTTTCACGCCAGTGTACGCAACAACATGGGCCTGGATGTGGTAATTTTTGACCGGGCAGTGCTCACCCCCGATAAAATCACCCCGAGGTATGTCACAGTAGCGCCGAAAGTGGTGATTGAAATTGACGTCAACGTAGAACTGCCAGATCGCGCCTCCGATCTTTTTCAAGAGTATGTGATCCGCAAAGTCGACAGCTTATTCAAGCATGGCGTAGAAAAAGTGATCTGGTTCTTTTCCAAAAGCCAAAAAGTAGTGATCGCCCTCCCAGGCCAGGCCTGGCAAATCGATGATTGGAATCAGGACATAGAAATATTGGATCAAGTCAAAGTCAACATCGCTGATTACATCGCCCGGGAAGGGTTTATTCTGGAATAGTTTTTTGTGCCAAGGGCAAATTGTCAATCAAGCGTACCTCCCCTACCCAGCTCGCTACACAAGCTACAATCCAATCGTGTTCGGTTGGATTGATGATGGGCTGTAGGGTTTTTCCATCCACAATTTGAAAATATTCGGGGCGAAACTCAGGCAAACTCAGGCGTTGCAACGCTGCTGTTTCAATCTCGGCAATAGCTTGAAGCCACAATTCCGATTTGGCCCATTCCAGGGTTTGGTAAATGATGGGCGCAGCCTGACGTTGTTCGGGACTCAAGCGCACATTGCGCGAACTCATGGCCAGGCCGTCTGCTTCCCGCACAGTGGGCACCATGACCAGTTCAACCGGCAACTGCATTTGCTGAATCAAGTAGCCTACAATGCTGAATTGTTGAAAATCTTTTTGCCCCATGTACAAGCGGTCGGGCTGCACGATGTCGAGCAGGCGCTTCACCACTTGTGCCATCCCCTGAAAATGCCCTGGCCGAAAGGCACCTTCCATGACTTGATCCAATGGATTCAGGTTCAACTGCAAGGTGAGATCCAAACCTGGAGGATAAATTTCTTCCACTGCCGGCATAAAAACGACTTCTGTACCAACCGATTCCAACATTGCGAGGTCTTTCTCTGGAGTTCGTGGATATTTTTCCAGATCCTTAGGGTCGTTGAATTGAGTCGGATTCACAAAGATGCTGCACACCGTACAAGCGTTTTGCGCTTTGCTGTAGCGCATCAAATCAAGGTGCCCTAAATGAAGGGCGCCCATGGTTGGTGCAAAGCCAATCTGCTCGCCATTGGCACGGCGAGAATTGAGGTACTGCTGAAGTTCACTTACGGTTTTGAACACAAACATCTTTGACAATGAGTTGTTAACAATGTGCGGTTGTTGTCTACTTCGCTCTTCGGAAGCAAAATTGGTGCAATTTAGGCATGTGCGGCAAACAAGTTGCTCATTAATAAGGAAAAGTGGTCAATATTTCTTAATTTTGCAACTCGTTCGCTGACGCCTTGTCAAAACAAGGCTAATTAATGTCCCGGCTATATGAGTAAGAAGAAAGTGCTGATTGTGACGCAAGAGATGGAGCCTTATACTGTTGCTTCTGAGATTGCAGCTATGGCTCGAAAATTGCCACAACACATCCAGGAAAACGGGCTGGAGATCAGGGTGTTAATGCCAAGATTCGGATCTATTAACGAACGAAGGCATCGACTACACGAAGTAGTGAGGCTCTCTGGGATGAACATCATTGTTGACGATGACGATTATCCGTTGATCATTAAAGTTGCTTCTTTACAAGAGGCACGGATGCAGGTCTATTTTCTAGACAATGATGACTTCTTCCGCCGCAAATCTGTCTTTGTGGACGATAATGGAATCCCTTTCGACGACAACGCCGATCGAACCGTGTTCTTTTGTAAAGGTGTGATCGAAACCGTAAAAAAATTCGGTTGGCCACCTGACGTGGTACATTGCCTTGGGCCAATGACCAGTTTGATTCCGTTTTACCTCAAGACTGCCTATAAGAGCGATCCATTGTTCCAGCATACCAAAGTCGTTTACTCGGTATACAACGAACACCTGGAAGACTCCTTCAATCTGGAAACCTTTATGGCAAAGGCTGGCATCAACAACATTTCAGTTGAAGATCTGGCTGCTTACCAAACGGACGGCGCAGTTACCCTACACAGAGGGGCGATTGCCTGTGCCGATGGAGTGGTAAAAGGAAGCGATAGTTACAGCGATGAAATTCAGGAGATTTTGGCTCAAACCGAAAAACCGGTAATTGATGGCCAAAGCCCCGAAGATCTTCCAGAAATTATGGATTTCTACCAAACCTTAATGGGAGAGATTGTAGAACAATAAGCTGTTTTTTGCTTGAATCGTTTTTGTACAGCGATCTGACATAACCAACTGTTTGATCGCTGTATTACATTTGGATCAATTTTTATACTTCAACATGAAGAATTTTCTTTTTCACCTGACATTTTTAGGCTTTTGCCTGGCAAATTTGTTTTCTTGTACCAATCCTCTTGAGACTGGGTCGGAATTATTGGACGATGATTTGATCAATGTTCAAAATATCGATACCTTCAAAATTACGTCTACCACCATCCCTGGTGATTCCTTGTTGGTGTATTCAATTCCGACTACCGCCAGCAGCGGTTTGATCAACCGGTATTTTTTTGGCAAGTTAAATGACCCAATTTTTGGATTGACCGATGTTGTCCTCCAATCCCAATTGGTTCCCGTTGTACAGTTGCACCCTGGTTTGAAGATACAAGTGGATTCGTTGGTTTTGGTACTCCCTTACAGCAAAGACTACCTTTATGGCAACAAAGCCCAACGATTCGATTTAGAAATTCGCGAATTGGCCGATTCCTTTAAACTCGATGTTAATTATTTCTCCAATCAAAAATTACCAGCAAAGGCATCGGTTGTGTTCGGCACCTCATTTGTACCCAATCTGGATTCGGTCAAGATCATCGACCTAAGCATCGGTGCGAAGACCGAACTTAAATTGCCAGCACAATTGCGGGTAAAATTCAATGACACCGACAACTTTGTCGATCGGTTGTTGGCCATCGATACTGCGATCTACAGAAACCGAACCAAATTTTTAAAGGCCATTTATGGTCTACAGCTTCGGGCTACCAATGCGGGCAAGGGACTGGCTGCATTCGACCTAAGCTCAAGTAATGCAGGATTGTATTTGTATTATAAAGACGTTTCGGGAACAACCCCGGTATTGGCGCAATACAAATACGCCTTTGCATTTGTGGTTGGAGAATCGATAGAGCGCGACCGAGGCAATTCACTTTTAGGCAAATACCTGAAAGGCGACCCCAATCCAGAATATATTTTGCTGCAAGGCCAGGAAGGCTCCAATGGCAAGTTTTCAATTCCCGGACTGAAAAACCTGAAAAATGTACTGATCCATAAAGCCGAGTTGGTGGTCAAAGTAGCCAGTATTGAAGGCGATGAGCCTGCTTTCTTTACACCAAGCCCCCGCTTTTTGGCCATGTACAGAGATAGCAAAGGGACTTTGAATCTGGTCAGGGATTTTAATCTTGCATCCCAGTCCAGTAGCCTCAACCAAATTTACAACGGTCTTTACACCAGTGGGGTCAACAATCAGCCGGGCACTTATACAATCAACCTTACTTCTCACGTTCAAGACATTATAGCAGGAAAAGCACCTTCAGATATCATCTTGAAAGCTTTCCCTTTAGCCGAATCAGCCGCAAGAACCACGCTTTACCGAGCCGATCACCCCGTGCATGGTGCAAAACTAAAACTGTACTATACCCAATTAAACCAGTGAAAAGTAGCAAATGAAAAGTCAACGTGCTAACAACACTAGCCTAAGTAAGTGACTCAGGGTATTGGCGCAATTATTGAACAGGGTATTTTTGCTTTGCATGAAAAAAGATGTAGGGCAAAAAGAACACCTTCAATAATAATTAATTACATTTGATCGCTTAACTTACAGAGGATTACGCATTATAAATCCTTGGTAGGTTTTTCATTTTCATTGCTCACTGTAAAACTACTAGCAAAATGTGTGGAATCGTTGCCTATTTGGGCTCTGCGGAAGCCTACCCTAAACTCATCAAGGGTCTAAAAAGACTCGAATACCGTGGTTACGACAGCTCTGGAGTAGCCTTACACAATGGTGATTTACTGGTTTACAAGAAGAAAGGAAAGGTCAGCGACCTCGAAAAACACGCCGAGCACCAGCCACTGAAAGCTACTATGGGAATTGGACATACCCGTTGGGCCACCCACGGAGAGCCCAATGATGTGAACGCTCACCCCCACTTGTCTTCCAATGGTCGTTTGGCTTTGGTACACAACGGCATCATCGAAAACTACGATCTACTCAAAACTGCCTTGCTGAAAGAAGGTCACGTTTTTCACAGCGATACAGATACAGAAGTCCTTGTCAACCTGATTCAGGCCGTACAAGACCGCGATCAATTGCCCCTGGAAGAGGCTGTTCGTTTGGCACTTACCCGTGTAATTGGCGCATACGCCATCGTGGTACTTGACCAACATGAACCCGATAAATTGGTGGCTGCACGCAAAGCAAGTCCATTGGTACTGGGATTGGGCGACAATGAGTTTTTTGTTGCCTCCGACGCTACCCCAATTGTAGAGCATACCAACCGCGTCATTTACCTCAACGACGAAGAGATTGCCGTGGTACACCGCAACGGAGCATACGACATCAAGAGCATCAACAACGAATCGCAGACTCCATTCATTCACGAGTTGGACATGAAAATCGAGATGCTGGAAAAAGGCGGCTACGATTATTTCATGCTCAAGGAAATCAACGAACAACCCAACACCCTGCGCGATTGCATGCGGGGCAGAATCAATGCAGACGAAGGTTGGATCCATTTGGGGGCCTGGCCGAATACGCCAATAAAGTCTCCAATGCCAAGCGTTTTGTGATGATTGGTTGTGGGACGTCCTGGCACGCTGGCCTGATCGGTGAGTACCTCTTTGAAGACCTGGCCCGCATTCCTGTTGAAGTGGAATACGCTTCAGAGTTTCGCTACCGCAATCCGGTCATTTCCGAAAAAGACGTGGTCATTGCCATCTCTCAATCCGGTGAAACTGCGGATACTTTGGCAGCCCTGGAAATTGCCAAAGAAAAGGGAGCATTTTTGTACGGCATTGTCAATTCGGTAGGTTCTTCCATAGCGCGCACTACCCATTCTGGTTCCTACATCCATGCTGGGCCCGAAATCGGAGTGGCTTCTACCAAGGCTTTTACAGGTCAAGTTACCTTGTTGACGCTGATGGCTTTGTATCTGGCGCACCATCGAGGCACTATTTCTGAAGAATATTACCGTAAATTGATCGTAGAACTGACTTTGATCCCAGAAAAGATTAAAAAGGTATTGCAACAAGACGATAAGATCAAGTATATTGCAGCGGAAATCAAAGACAACCAAAACGCCATTTACCTTGGTCGGGGGTACAATTTTCCAGTTGCTTTAGAAGGAGCGCTCAAATTGAAGGAGATTTCTTACATCCACGCCGAAGGTTATCCGGCAGCGGAGATGAAACATGGCCCAATTGCGCTCATCGATGAAAACATGCCTGTCATTGTGATTGCTACTAATCGCAGCGCTTATGACAAAATCGTCAGCAACATCCAGGAGGTCAAAGCACGCAAAGGAAGAGTAATTGCCATTGTGCCCGAGGGTGACGAAACCATCAGCAAAATTGCGGATTACACCATCGAAATTCCGGAGACAGAAGACCCACTTTCGCCATTGTTGGCGGTTATCCCCTTACAACTGCTTTCCTATTACACGGCAGTAATGAGAGGCTGTAACGTAGATCAACCCCGCAACCTGGCTAAATCAGTTACCGTAGAATAAAACTTTACTTGGGTTTTCAAACAATAACCTCGTCAGGCACTGCCTGCACAAAAAACCTGAGTGTAGCAAATAGAACCAATAAAATGAGTAAAAAAGAAGCACTCAACATGGAGTACAACTCTCAAAAGGATGAGCTAATCATCCCTGAATATGGGAGAAATGTACAAAACATGATTTTTTACGCCAAAGCTATAGAAGACGATCGCGCTCGCCAACAAGTGATTGAGGAAATCATCGACATGATGATGATGATGCACCCTCAAAACCGCAACCTGGAAGATTACCGGATTAAATTGTGGCGGCATGTGTTTAAAATTGCCAGCTACGATTTGAACGTGCAGCCTCCCAGCGGCATCACCCCTTCTCCAGAAGACGACAACCGCAAGCCCGATAAAGTCAACTATCCTAGTGCCGAGCCTGGCTACCGCCACTATGGCAACAATGTACAGCGGCTGATTCGTCGTGCGCTGGAAATGGAACCAGGCCCAAAGCGCAACGGTTTTGTAGCCACCATTGCCTCTTACATGAAGCTTGCCTACCGCACCTGGAACAAGGAGCATTTTGTAAGCGACGACATCATCAAGACCGACCTGGAGATCATCTCCAATGGTCAGTTGTCACTGGATGAACTCGGATCGATCGAAAACCTCACGCCAGCCAATCAGGGTGGTATGAACAACAACAATAACCGCCGCCGCCCCAGCAACCAGGGCAGCAACAACCGCCAACAACGCAGCAACAATACTGGCAGTAGTGGTGGCCGCTCTTATGGTGGCCGCCAGCAAAACAGCAACAATGGCGGTAGTGGTGGAAAATTCAATCCAAGAAACAACAAACGGAAATAGACGACAACAAGTCTAAGTTTTAGGGTTTTAGAGCCTCCTAGAACCCTAAAACCCTAAAACCTTTTCGAAAAAATGACACTCGATGCTTTTGAAGTCATCGGCGGCCAGCGGCTATCCGGTGAAATAGTGCCTCAAGGAGCCAAAAACGAGGCACTTCAGGTTTTATGCGTACCCTTGCTCTCCTCTGCAAAAATTACCATTTCCAACGTACCACAAATTCAGGATGTCGTTCTGCTCGTTGAGCTACTCGAAGGCTTAGGCGTAAAAATCGAACGGCTCAGTGGCGATACCTATACTTTTCAAGCCGACGACATCGATCTGGTGTACCTCAATTCGGCAGAATTTTTGCAAAAAGCGAGCAAGATCCGCGGATCAGTTATGCTGATTGGCCCACTGTTGGCAAGGTATCGCAAAGCTTTTTTGCCCAAGCCGGGTGGAGACAAAATTGGCCGCCGTAGGCTGGATACCCACTTCCTGGGTTTGCAATCGTTGGGGGCAGAATTCAAATTTGATCCCGATCTAAGCGTCTATTTTGTTGAGGCCAAACAACTGGTTGGTACCTACATCCTCATGGACGAGATCTCGGTAACGGGTACAGCCAACGTCGTAATGGCAGCCGTATTGGCCAAAGGCATCACCACAATCTACAACGCCGCTTGTGAGCCATACGTCCAGCAATTGTGCAAAATGCTCAACCGCATGGGTGCGAAGATCAGTGGAGTTGGTTCCAACATGCTGATCATCGAAGGGGTAGACACACTGGGGGGTACCGAGCATCGCTTATTGCCCGATATGATCGAAGTAGGCAGTTTTATTGGCCTCGCGGCCATGACTCAATCGGATATCACCATCAAGGCTGCGGGAATAGAAGAGTTGGGCATTATCCCACGAATATTTGAGCGCATGGGCATTGAGCTGGTCATGGATGGCGATGACATCCACGTTCCGGCTAAGGAGCATTACGAAATCCAGAGTTTCATCGATGGATCGATACTCACGATTTATGATGCACCTTGGCCGGGCTTCACCCCCGACCTGATGAGCATCATGTTGGTGGTGGCTACGCAAGCCCGCGGTAGCGTCCTGATTCATCAAAAAATGTTTGAAAGCCGCTTGTTTTTTGTAGACAAGCTGATCGATATGGGTGCTCAAATCATCCTCTGTGACCCTCACCGTGCAACAGTAATCGGTTTGGATCGCCGTCAGCCCCTGCGCGGGATTTCCATGACTTCACCGGATATTCGGGCTGGCGTGGCGTTGCTGATTGCAGCACTTTCGGCCAAAGGCCGCAGTGTAATCCACAACGTGAATCAGATAGACCGGGGGTATCAGTTTATCGAGGAGCGCTTAAAGAATATTGGCGCACAGATTACCCGCATATAATCTGGTAGCTCAAGCAATAGCAGGTACTGCTGATTCGCAATATCAATGACAATAAGCCGATTCGAATTAGAATATCGAATCGGCTTGTTTATTTCACAAAAACAGCAAAGGTGGCTATTAATTTCCTCTGCGCTTTACTGCCCTTCTTTTTCCAGTTGCCTGGCCACTTGCAGCATCCCTAGGGCTTTTAACGTCCTGAATTTCAAAATTTCCTAGTTTGTCTTGTTGTGTTTTTTTGTTGTTTGGGTTGTTAACCGTGGGGGTTCCCTTCACTGGTTTTTTCACCCACAGCATTGAATCATCATGATACCAACCAGAAGGCTTTGCAGATCTGGCTTTTGCCTTAGAGCGGTCTTGAGCAAAAGTAACGGTGGCACACAATGTAAACAGGCCGATCAAAAAAAGCATCTTTTTCATTTTAATAGGATTTTGAGATTTACAATTCGATTGAATACACTACAAAGTTGCAGGAGAAAAAAAGCCTACACCTCACCCAAATGGGTGATTTTTATAGGAAGTTTACCCATCTTTAGGGCATCAACTCAAAATCTGCATTTGCCTCATGAAAAAGAGCCTCTTTCTTCTCTATATCCTATTGATTTTTGCGGGCACAGGTACTGCCCAAAACCTCCTGCGCTATGTCAATCCATTGGTGGGTACCGATTCGGATTTCAGTCTTTCTTGTGGAAACACCTACCCTGCCATCGCCCTGCCCTGGGGCATGAATTTCTGGACGGCTCAAACGGCACCAAATGGCGACGGCTGGCAGTACGCTTACGATGCCAACAAAATTCGGGGATTTAAACAGACCCACCAACCTTCTCCCTGGATCAATGATTATGGCGCGTTTTCGCTGCTGCCCATGAGTGGCAAAAACCCTGAAGTTCGCGATCGCAAGCGCGGCTCCTGGTTTTCGCACAAAACCGAGATTGCGCAGCCCCATTATTATCAGGTGTATCTGGCCGATTACGACTGCTGGACAGAGATCACCCCTACCGAACGTGCCGCACAAATGCGCTTTCGTTGGGGACAAGAAGGGCCTAAAAGTGTGCTTCTGGACGCATTTGACATGGGGAGCATGGTCAAAATCATCCCTGCCGAACGCAAAATCATTGGGTATGCCCAAAACAATCACGGTGGAGTACCTGGCAATTTTAAAAATTATTTTGTGGCGGTTTTTGACCAGGATTTTGAGCTCAGCAACACGTTCAACGACACCATTCTGTTGAAAGATCTGAGTGCAGCAGGCAAGCACGTTGGCGCGCTGGTGCACTTCAAATCCAGTGTACGTACCGTGAATGTGAAACTTGCTTCCTCGTTCATCAGCCCCGAACAAGCAGAACTGAATTTGCAACGCGAAATAGGCGCTGATGGATTTGATGCCACCAAAGAAAAAGCCCGCCAAGCCTGGGAGAAAATCTTGAGCCGGGTGCAAGTACAAGGTGGGGCAGAAACGGACAAGATGAATTTTTATACCGCCTTGTACCGCGTGATGCTTTTCCCCCGCAAGTTTTTTGAATACGATGCCAAAGGACAAATCGTGCATTACAGTCCTTACAATGGGCAGGTTTTGCCAGGCTATATGTTTACCGACAATGGTTTTTGGGATACCTTCCGGGCGGTTTTTCCTTTGTTTTCAGTGCTTTTCCCAGAACTCGACGGGCAGATTATGCAGGGTTTGGTCAATACCTACAAAGAAAGTGGCTGGCTGCCGGAATGGGCCAGCCCTGGCCACCGCGATTGCATGATTGGCTCCAATTCGGCTTCACTGATCACCGAGGCCTGGCTCAAAGGCATCCGGGGATTCGACATTGAGACCTTGTACTCCGCCATGGTCAAAAACAGTGGGGGCGTTGGCCCGGTGGCTTCGGTAGGCCGCCTCGGTGCCGACTATTACAATCGCCTGGGTTATGTGCCTTACAACGTAGGCATCAACGAAAATGCCGCCCGCACCCTGGAGTATGCTTATGCCGATTATTGCATCTGGCAATTGGGACTAAAACTGGGCAAACCTGAAGCGGCTACTTTTGCCAAGCGTGCTCAAAACTGGCGCAACGTATTCGACAAGTCCAGCAACTTTATGCGCGGCAAAAACGAAGACGGCAGCTGGCAGTCGCCCTTCCGGCCCGACAAATGGGGCGATGCGTTTACCGAAGGTTCTTCCTGGCATTACACCTGGTCGGTGTTTCAAGATCCAGTTGGCTTGGCCAATGCGATGGGAGGAAAAACGAAAATGGCGGCGAAGCTCGATTCCATTTTCAGCTCTGCCCCAACGTTTGACTATTCCTATTACGGTTTTCCCATCCACGAAATAACAGAAATGCTCATCATGGGTATGGGACAATATGCCCATGGCAACCAACCAATTCAGCACGCTGTGTACCTCTACAACTGGGTGGGGCAACCCTGGAAAGCACAAATGCGCGCCCGCGACATCATGAAAAAACTCTATCAGCCTACTCCGGATGGACTTTGTGGCGATGAAGACAATGGCCAAACCTCGGCCTGGCTGGTCTTTTCGGGAATGGGTTTTTACCCGGTTTGTCCGGCAGCGGGGGAATACGCCCTTGGCAGCCCGCTTTTTCAAAAAATCACCCTAAAGCTGGAGAACGGCAAGACCTTCACCATCGAGGCACCAAATAACTCGGATCAAAACGTGTACATCCAAAATGCCAAACTGAACCAGCAGCCTTTCAGCAAAAACTTCCTGAGCCATCAGCAAATCATGCAGGGTGGAACGCTGCAATTGATCATGGGCGCAAAACCAAACATGGCAAGGGGTGTGGGCGCAAAGGATGTGCCGTATTCGATGAGCGGGGAGTGAGATGGGATTGGGTTTCAGCAGGTCAGATTCTGAGCTTGCCTTGGGTGTTTATTGCTGAAATTCAATTCGAATCAATCGCTACAAGCCACTACCAGCTTTTCAACCCAGGCGCGGAAACGCGGGCATTTTTCGAGAATGTTGTGGATGCCGATTTCCAGGGCGATCAAATTACCTTCAAATACCTTGTCATAAGTCATCCCTTGTTCCGCCAATATTTTTTGAATTCTTTTGGAAGGGGCAGTGTTGGGGTGGTTGTTGATTTCTTCGGGGTTGTCGTACTGGTCGATGATGGCTTGGGTTGCACGGGCAATCTGAGGGTTAACAGTTTCGTAAATGGCTGAAAACCCTTGATTGTTGGAAAACAGTAAGGCTTCAAATTCAAATTTTTGGATGTAGGGGACGAAACGATAGTGATTGATATCCCTTGCCATTGATTGTTCTAAAATGTCAACTTTTTGCTCAGGCTGTACTGCTTTTAGCATCTCTTGATACCCAGGTACGGATGTAGGGATTCGGAAAAAATCGACAAAGGTCGAAACAATCGCATCGGCCTCACTATGCAAGATTTTCTCAATGTCATTTTTCAAATGTTCGTAATTCACAAAGCCTCCTTTATGATTTGGGCTTGTTTGGATTTTTATACCAGCACAGTCGAAAATTCCATTTTCAATGAAATAGTAGCGCAAGGTGTTGTTGACAAACTCTTCTTCACTAAAACCTTCCACGATGATTATTAATCTTTTCATGGTTTTCCCCCAATTAAACCTTTATCCCACAATTCTGCCAGGCCATAATCTTCCAACCAAATTTGCAACTTGTCCACATCAAGGCGCCTAAAATCGGACTGCTTATTCTTACGATCGACCACGATGATATCTTCAGGTTCAAATTCATTCATCAAGTTAACTGACTGAGTTGAGATAATAACTTGGCTCTTTGCAGCCGCCTTACGCACTAGACCAGCTAATTTAATGATAGCAGAAGGATGTAATCCTAATTCTGGCTCATCAATAATGATAACTTTTGGCGGTTCAGGTTGAAGCATCAATGTGGTTAAAGCTATAAATCTAAGTGTCCCATCGGAAAGATTGTGGGCGTTTTGATAACGTTCATAGCCTTTTTCTTGCCACTCAAATTGGATATACTCAGGGTTCATTCGGCTTGGCTTTAAGATGAATTTACCGAAAAACGGAGCGATTGACTGTATAACCTTTTCAATGAGGTAAAGTCTTTGAGGGTGCCTCTCTTGCAAGTAATATAAAAATGCAGCTAGATTACTACCATCATGACGAAGAGCAGAATTGTCATGAATTCTAGCTGTTTTTTTCAAAGGAGCATCAAATGAGGTATCGTGAAAGTGATATACGTTAAGGTCGCTAAAATACGTCCCAGCAATAACATATTTCATTTCTCCCAATTGAGCTAAATGAATGCTGTGCTCAGTATTATTTATGCTCGAAAAATCTTGCCAGGAATTACCTTTTTCATCAGCATTTACTAATTGGCTAGTCGTCTCTTTTTTGATAACAGCTAGATTTCGTTTATCTGCGCTAAGGTCGAAAGCGTAACGGATAAAAGGTTTACCTTGGATTTCTGAGAATGTTATTTCCCCCCTGATATTGGAATCTTCTTTCTCTCCAAAATATAGCAGATTGTCCATGGAACCTTGCTCAGATACATAGTCATTAAGTGTATCATTTCTAAGACTCTTTAGCAGTCTGAAAAATGAAATAAAATTACTTTTACCTACACCATTGGCTCCGATCAGTACGTTGATCGGCCTCAAATATAGGTCTAAATCCTTGATTGACTTGAAATTGCATATTTTAATATTCTCTATCATCAAAACTATATTTTAATGTCATCAATACTCCCGCATTTGTTTTTGCCAAGCCATTGGATCATCAATTTTACTAAACATAGGTAACTGCTTCATTTGATCAAACAACGCCAATAGCTTTTCCTTTTGAGATAACTTTTCTACAGTTTTCTCAACCAAAACAATGATCCTTACTTGAGCATTGTCGTATTCGGAGTACTCCCTCGGCAGATGAATTACCCCTTGCTCAATTGTGCCTGAAAATTCTAGTGCAACCATATCTGCTTAGTTATTTGCAAAAATGCAAAAACAAATATCCACATTTTTTCCCAATCAAGCAATCCCAGCCCTCCTCACACCGTCTTCCGATAATTCCAAATTGCCCAGCTGTTAAAAAATAGCGCAAACCCCGTCATCACCAGAAAATGGTACTTGATATCGTTGAACCCGCTGCCCTTCAACACCACCATACGCACCACCTCGATGAAATGCGTTACTGGATTCAGTCTGGCAATCACAATAGCCCAGTTGGGCATGCTATCAACGGGGGTAAACAAGCCGCTCATCAACATAAAAATCATCATGAAGAAAAAAGCGATTGACATGGCTTGTTGCTGCGTTTCGGAATAGGTAGAGATCAGTAGCCCGATGCCCAGTACTGCGGTTAGAAAGAGGAACAAAAAGGAGTACAGCAGCGGGATACTGCCAAGCGGGTGGATGTCGTACACCAAACCCGCGATGATGAACAAACCCACCGAAAAAAGGAATACCCCAATGACCCAAAAGGGGATCAGCTTGCCCAGGATGAAGTGGATTTTTTTGATGGGCGTCACGTTGATTTGCTCAATGGTACCGACCTCTTTTTCCTTCACAATGTTCAGTGCGCACATGTACACGCCGATCATGGTCACGAGGGTACACAAAATGCCAGGCACCATGAAGAAGGGATAATTCAGGTAAGGATTGAAGCGGTTGATGGAGGGCACTTCGATGTTTGGGACGGGGTTCATCCGCGGATTGGCCGTCATTTCCAGTCGAATGTCCGCATTGTAGCTCGCAATGATCCTACTCAGGTACGAACTGCCCACCATGGCCTTGGTGCCGTTGATGGCGTTTACGGCGATGAAGAGTTTTTGTTCGTTTTCTTTGACCAGATTGCGCTCAAAGCCGAGTGGGATTTCCAGAATCAAGTCGGATTTGTCTTTTTCAAATTGCTGAAAAGCAGCATTGAATGAGGTGCCATAATCGCTGATCACAAAGTAGCCCGAAGAGCTGATTTTGGACACCAATTGCCGGGAGTACGCAGAATGATCGTGGTCTACGATGGATATATTGATGTTTTTGATCTCGTAATCGGCGGCCAGGGGCATGATCAGCAACTGAATCATCGGCGCGATGAAGATTACTGGCAACAAGGCCCGGTTTCTGAAGATCTGGCGAAACTCTTTTTGCAACAAAAATCTTAAAGTTCTCATCCGAGGCGAATTTTGAATTTATTGATGCTTACAGTGAGCAAAAACACGGTCATGCCCAACAAAATCAGGGTCTCTTTCCAAATGGCACTAAGGCCCAAACCTTTGATCATGATCGATTTTACGATGATGTAATACCATTTTGATGGCACTACGTTGGCAATGATTTGCAGGGGCAGGGGCATGTTCTCCAAGGGAAACATAAACCCGGTAAACAACAGCACCGGGATCAACATGCCCATCAGTGAAATGAGCATGGCCTGTTGCTGTGATTGGGCAGAATTGGAAATGAGCAAGCCCAGGGAAAGCGCAGTGAGAATGAGCAGTGAGCTTTCAAAAAACAGCAAACCGATGCTGCCATTGATGGGCATTTTTAGCAAAAAAACACTCAGGAGCAAAATCACCGAAAGGTTGACAATCGACAAAAACAGGTAGGGCACTGCCTTGGAAATGACCACCATCAGTGGGTGCATGGGGGAGACCAGCAGCACTTCCATCGTCCCCTTTTCCTTTTCCTTCACAATCGAGACCGAGGTCATCAGCACACAAACCAGGAGCAAAACCAGGGCCATTACCCCCGGTACAAAATTGGTAGTACCTTTGAGTTCTGGGTTGTAAATCATCCTGATTTCGGTATTGATTTGTTGCGGCAAATCATTGAAGGGCGTGATCTCTTTTTGGTAATCCATCACGATGTTGGTGATGTAATTCGTCAGGGTATTGGCGGTATTGGGGTCGGATGCATCGGCGATGACTTGAATTTGCGCCTTGTGGAGGTGCAGCAAGTCGTCGTTGAAGTGGTTGGGAATCACGACCACCAATTTGACATTGCCCTCCTTGAAGGCTTGCTCAATTTGACGGGGATCGTACAGGAATTTTTTGATTTCAAAATTCTTGCTGGCTTCAATCTTGTCGATGATGCGCTGGGACGCCGGGTCCTGGGCAAAATCACAAATCACAATTTTGGAATTTTTGATCTCATTGCTCAACGCAAAACCAAAGAGCAAAATCAGCATGATGGGCATCCCGAACAGCATCAGCATGGACTTAGGATCGCGGAAAACGTGGTAGAATTCCTTGATAACGAAGGCGAAGAATTGTCTCATGGTTAATCTGCTTTTCTTTTTGCACCCCGTGCCAGTTCAAAAAATACTTCATCCATTGTTTCGGCAGAAAATTGTTGTTTGAGCTTCGTCGGAGTATCCAGGGCTTTGATGTAGCCATCGACCATCATCGAGACGCGGTTGCAGTATTCGGCTTCGTCCATGTAGTGGGTGGTCACAAAAATGGTAATGCCCCGGTCGGATGCATCGTAAATCAAGTCCCAAAACTGCCGCCGCGTAACGGGGTCAACGCCTCCCGTGGGTTCATCCAGAAACACAATCTTGGGTTCGTGAAAAATGGCGACCGAAAAAGCCAGTTTTTGCTTCCAACCCAGCGGCAGGGAACCGACCAGTTTGCCCCGCTCTTTTTCCATGCCCAGCTGTTGAATCAATTCATTGCTTTTGGACTTGATTTTTTGATCGGAGAGCCCATAAATGCCGCCAAAAAAGCGGATGTTTTCCTGCACCGTCAAGTCCTCGTAAAGGGAGAATTTTTGACTCATGTAGCCAATGTTGGCCTTGATCTTTTCGGTTTCCTTGTACACATCAAAGCCGGCGATGGTCGCTTTTCCAGATGATGGAGTAGACAATCCGCAGAGCATGCGCATGGCCGTCGTTTTGCCAGCCCCATTGGCGCCCAGGAACCCAAAAATCTCACCTTCGTACACGTCAAAAGTGATTTCGTTGGTAGCCACAAAATCGCCAAAACGCTTGGTGAGTTTATCCGTAGAAATGACGATGTTCCTATTCATGCTGATCGAGTAATTTGATGAAACAATCTTCGATGGTCGCAGGCGTTGCCTTGAATTCGATGTACTCGTGGTTTTGGTGGTTCAAATCCGCGATCAGTTTTTTCTGGATCTCGTAATCATCATCGTCCCGAAAAGTGATGTGGTGGTATTCGCCAAAGGAATTGCAACTGTCGATGTAGTCCAGGTGCCGGATGTCGCGCAGCAACTGGCTCATGCGCTCGGATTTGATGGCGTAGAGGTTTTTGGGAAACTGCGCCACGACCTGAGCGGGGGTATCAATCGACAAAATTTTTCCATCCTGAATCAGGGCAATGCGCTCGCACAAAGTGGCCTCGTCCATGTAGGGCGTAGAGACCAAAATGGTGATGCCTTGTTCCTTGAGACGCTTGAGCATTTCCCAAAATTCCTTGCGTGAAACGGTATCTACCCCCGTAGTGGGTTCATCCAAAAACAGCACCGTTGGCCGGTGAATCAGGGCGCAACACAAGGCCAGTTTCTGCTTCATTCCTCCCGAAAGCTTGCCCGCTCGGCGGGTTTTGAAAGGTTCGATTTGCACGTAAATGTCCTTGATCAAATCGTAGTTCTCAGCAACGCTGGTGTTAAAAACCGTAGCAAAAAAATTAAGGTTTTCTTCCACCGTCAAGTCCTGATACAAAGAAAATTTGCCGGGCATATACCCTACCCTTTTGCGAATGGCCTTCCAATCTTTCACCACATCCAGCCCATTGACCGATGCCGAACCCGCATCGGGCAACAACAGCGTGGTGAGCACGCGAAAGATGCTGGTTTTGCCTGCTCCATCAGGGCCGATCAGGCCAAACAATTCCCCTTTTTCAACCTCAAACGACACATCCGTTACCGCTTTGACTTCGCCCTTGTTGTAGGTTTTGCTGATGTGGTTCAATACGACGTCGGCCATGGCTATTGAAATTTGATTTCGCCATACATTCCGATTTTGTAGCTGCCGTCGTTGGTCACTTTCACTTTGATGGCGTACACCATATTGGCGCGTTCGTCTTTGGTCTGGATGGTTTTGGGGGTAAATTCTGCTTTGTCGTTGATCCAGGTGATTTGCCCAGTGGTTTCTGTGAAGCCGCCTTTGCCGTCGTCGGTGAGGACTTTTACTTGTTGGTTCAATTTGATCAAAGGCAGTTGATTGCCAGTGATGTAAGCGCGTAGGGTGAGTACGGAGAGGTCGGCGATTTTGTATAAAGCCTTGCCCATGCTGGCAAATTCTCCAGCGGAGGCGTACTTGGTCAGCACCGTTCCGGCCACAATGTTTTTGATTTGCCCGCGACCAATTTGCTCGTCCAGGATGCTGATCCGCTTTTGCATCGGCGTCACTTCGCTAAGCACGCCCCGGTTTTGGATGCTGACGTTTGTTTTGGCAGCAGCGATTTGTTCATTGAGCACACCAATTTGGTCTTGCGCAGCAGCGATCTGTTTTTCCAGAATCGATTTTTGCCCCATCAGGTCGTCCAATTGCTTGGGCGTGGCGGCATCGGCCTTGACCAGGTTTTGGGTTCTGATCACTTCCCTATTCAGCACTTCCAATTGCTGATTCAGCACCTGGATTTGGGCTTTTTGGGTTTTGATCTGGCTTTGCAGAATATTGACCTGGGGCGCAGAATTGTTTACTTTTTGGCCAATGGCATTCACCGAGGCCTGGGTTTGTTCTTTTTGCACGTTGAGCGCAGCTACGTCGATTTGCCCGATGACCACATTGCTTTCCAACTCTTGGCCTTCTTCGATGTTCAGGCTCAAAATTTTTCCGGTTTGTTCGGCAGATACAATCACCTCTTCGGCTTCAAAAGCACCGGATGCGTCAAAGGTGTTTTGGTCTTTGTTGCAAGCGAAAAGAGAAATGAAAAGGCAGCCAAGTATGCCGATCTTTGATAAATTATTCATTGTCTTTTGGTTAAAAGTTAAGGTATTAGTTGCCAGAGGTGGTTTGGTAGTTGTACTGAGCCATCAGCAATTGGATTTGGTGCAAAAGCAAGCCTTGTTTGGCCTGGTCTTCGGCATTCAAATACGTGATGTAATCGTTGCTGGTCACCGTGCCAAAATCCAGTTGGTTTTTAGCGGTATTTTTGATGCTTTCGCGGAGTTGGATGATCTCGCTGTCGGAGGCAATCAACTCCTGCAATTTGTTCAGCTCCGCGTTTTGTTGCTTGAGGTTGAGGTTGGTGTTGAACAAGAAGGTCTCCCGTTGCAGCCCGATGATGTCCTGATTGATCGACAGGATTTTTCGCTCATTTTTGGCGGTATAATAGCCCGAAAGGTTCCAATTCAGGCGCAGGCCGCCGATGTAATACAAATCGAAGGCATTGTTGAGCACATTCAACGCGGGTTTGCCGTAGCCACCTTGCAGAAACAGACTAGCGCGAGGCAGGTTTTTGGCCGTGATGAGCTTGTTTTGTACCTCAAAAGTGCGTTGTTGCGCACTGTACAAGCGCAACTCGGGGCGATTGATGCTGGAAGAAACGGCCAGTACCGCTGGTTTTTCAAGTTCCACCTTGTCGTCCAATTGCTGATGGATGAACAAAGAAAGCATGTCCAAATAGCCTTTGCGGGCTGCTTTGAATTCAATAATCCGCTGATTGGCCTTGAGCAGTTCGGCTTTGAGGGCGTTGACGCTGCTCTTGAGGGCAGTGCCGTTGGAGATGGCGGCATTGGTTTTGTCGATCCCCAATTGGATGTCTTTTTTGAGCAACTCGGTTTGCTGGATTTGGGCATCGACCAAGGTGATGCCAAAAAATAGCTGATTGATCCTTTCCTTGATCTTGAACAGCTCCACCTCTATCTTTTGGCCTTCCACCTCCGCATTCGATTTGATCAGCTCTTTTTGGTACTTGACCGTAAAGAGGTCGGTGATGGGTTGCGCCACCTCGGCGTACAACTTGTACTGGTCTTTGCTCAAGGTGGGAATATCCAGATTGGGCAAGGAAATCGGAATTTTGGTCACCTCCGACTGGTAAGTGCCTTGCCCCGCCAAATTGAGTTGTGGCAGGGTTCCCTTGGCGGCATTTTCGAGCGAGTAGTCCCTGGATTTTTCGATCAGGGCGTATTGCTTCAGCAGCGGGTAGTTCCGCTTGGCCATGGCGTAACAACTGTCCACAGAAAGTTTACCCGTTTGGGTAAATGCAGGGTAAAAAATAAGGGCATTCAAGCCCATTAAGAGTATCCTGTACATAGAGATCAGGGTTTTTCGAATGAGGAATTCTAAACTCTGGTCACTGAGCGAAGCCGAAGTGCCGGAGTTTGGAATTCCTCATTCCTTTACGGTTTTAAAGCGTGTTTCACAAAATCCAAAATTTCAGCTTTCCGCTGGCGCATCATTTCCATGAAAGTTTCATCGTTGATATTGACCATGCGTTGAAACAAAGGCCTGGCAATAAAAGGAAAAACCGTCATTGACAACACATTCAAGATCAAATGCACCGGATTGATGGGCCGGATTTTACCTTGCGCAGCCTCATCCATGATTTGCATGAGCAAGGGCATGGGATTGGGGCGGTTGGGTTTTTGCATGATTTCTTCCACAAAAGCATTGGTATTGGTATGCAACTCATTGACGATAAACCCAGGTAAATTTGGATTCTCCAGCAATAAATCAAAATAGGTATCCAATACCAATTCTATTTTGTGTTCTAAACTATCTTCACTTTCGAAGATGACATTGATTCGGGTGATCATTTTCAGAAAAGCTTCTTCAAAAATAGCTTTGAAGAGATTTTCCTTGACGTTGCCCCTGAAGTAATACGTCAAAAGACCTTTATTGAATCCTGCCCGATTGGCAATTTCTTGCGTGCGGGCGGCAGCGTAGCCTTTTTCAGTAAACACTTCCTTGGCGGCTTGGATGATCTTTTCCTCGGTACTCAGTTCCTTCATGGGTCGGATTTACCCAATTGGGTAATTTTAGGCAAAAGTAAAGGAGATGAATGAAAATGTCAAGAGGGAAGAGTTTTTTATTACCTGGTTGGGTAAAAAAATCAAACAATAGCCTTTGTTTGAAAAACCCTACTGGTTATTGATCCTTGTAAAAAATTCAATCAAGTCATCAATGGAAAAATAAGGGTTCTTTTCGTGAAGCGGTACATCCGGGCTTGAATTTTTTTTCATCGAAGATGCTCTATCAATGGCCATTGGGAGCTTGTTCTTCAATAATTGGTAATGCTTGATTTTAGTTTTGTGGTATTCGGGCCAAATGCGCTTTAGGTAGACCAATGCCTCGTGGCCATTCTGAAAAGCCATGCCACAGTTTTCAAAATGCAAAATGAACCAATGCTCTATGCACATCGAACTATAGGCCATTTGGATATCTTCTTTTTTAATCAGCTCAAATGCGTTCTTTAATTGAGGCCAATTGTCATTGTCGAAAAACAACCAAATTGCATCGTACGGGTTTTGTTCCTTTCTGGCTTTCTCTTTCCTCTTTTTTGCTTCTTTTGCCAAATTCATGGGGTCATTCTTTGATCCATAGTCGATCTCGATAGAAATGGTTCTCTGCAAATGGCGGGGCAATTCCATTTGTAGCGCTTTGGCATAGTAGTACTCTGTTTCACCCTCGCAAAGGATAAGAATTCTCTGGTTGGGTTTATTGAGCCTCATTTTCCTGCATTTCAATCAAAAAATCTACGTCATTGATGATTGGAGTAGCTCCAAACCGACCGGAAGAATACCATTTATCCAAAGGAGTACCCAAACGAATGCCTTTGATATCAGAACATTGGTAAAGAGAGGTAGCTCCATATTCACTTTTTTCGACAAACCAAACCTGGTCTCTGCGAAAACCATCGTGGGCCAACTGGGTGATGTCGTGAGTGGCAAAAATCAATTGCGCATTCAATGGATTGGTCAATGGATTGTGAAACAACTGTATAAGGTATTGGGTAATGCTTGGATGGAGGTTTTTTTCAAATTCGTCAACGATAAGCACGCGCCCGGTTTCCAATGCATCCACTATGATGCCTCCAATGACAAACAAGCTTTGGGTGCCAGTTGATTCTTCCTCTACCTCAAATAACTCGTTGCCGATGAACTTTTCTCCTGCAAATACAGGGTGCTGGGTCTTGATGTTGTATTTGTACTCTTCCTGAAATTTAATCCTGACATCATCAGGCATATTGCTTGGAAATTTATAGCTTTCCCAATCTACTTCTTCGGCGCTTACGCTGGTAATCCCAGTATCCAAAGCACAGATCAGGCTATTGAATCGCTTGGAAAATTTGGAATGCCGATCTTCCGCCAACCGTTTGGCATACAAGCGGCTCAAGCTGGTTTTACGGTATTCTTCCAAGAAGGGAAAAACCATCAAGCCTTCCGCAAAGAAGCGATAGGGTTCCTGGACGGACTCTACGTTATTTTCAGCTGCTTTAGAAATAAACAACTGATTGTCAAGCAATAATTTTTCAATGGTTTTTTTCCCGCCGCGATAGGATTCTCCAAATTTGATGTCTTTGCCTACTGTTCGAGCATACAATAAGGTCCTTACCGCATGAGGGTAGTAAAACAATTCTTCTTTTTCTATTTGCTTTTCTGTAAAGGATAAATTGAATTCAAAGCGGACACCATTTGAAATGAAGTCAATGCAAAAAAATACCGGAGCTTTTACAAAAGACTGTTCCAATTTATGGGGTTCGTATGGCACAATTTTTTCGTCGGGCTTAAATCCTGACGAACGGAGTACAAGATATTCCAAAGCTTTGAAAGCCCTCAGCAAGCTACTCTTTCCGGATGCATTTGATCCATACAAGATGGCTGATTTGAGTAAGTTGATGTTTTTTTGTCCTTGAAAGGTATTTAAAGGCAAACCCTTGAGGCTGGTTTCTTCCATCCTCAGTTCAACTTTTTCACGAATTGACCTGAAATTCGTCACGCTGAATTTTACGATCATGACTTTTTTCAGCAAAATACATGAAATCAGAATTACTCACAAGGATTATAGTTTAAATTTGCAAAAAAATGGCAAATTTGAACTCTATTTTTAGTTTTCAACAAGGATTCCATAGGATTTTCTATAAAAACCCTTCACCAACCCTTGCATTCACTACCTCCCCAACACCAGCACTTTTTCTCCATTCCAGACCAGCACCCAATTGGGTAGGCCCGCAATCAATTGGACTTTGGGGGGTAGGCCTTTTAATACGCTTGGATCCAATCCAATTTGTGTGCTCACATAATATTCGCCCTGCTGGCGGTACAACAGGTATTGGTCAAAATTTTGCAATTGCTCGATTCCCTGGATGGGGATGAAATTTTTGAATTGGCCGAAAAAATCGAACACCAGTACGCCTTGATCCGGGTCAATGAGGTAAATACCCGCCTCATTGGTGACCATTTGGTTGGGGACAAACCTGCGGCCCAACAGCAGGCTCAAGTCCTGGCTGGTATGCTTAATGGTACCTTGCCGGTCAATTTGGTTGATGGTATTGAGTGCTCCATCGTAAATCCAAATCTGCCGGTCACGCCCAACCGCAACAAGTGTTGGGAGGGGAAATTCTTCGGTTTTGAGGCGAACATCGGCAGTAAGGTTGAGGGTGCGGTCTAAAAACAGGATGGTCTGATAGTCGGGATAAAACAACAGCAGGTCAAAAGGGTCGCTGGCGTCTACCTTGCTCAAGCGACCAAGGTAGCGGTTGCTGAATTCGAAGAGGACTTTCCCGGATTCGGTGCATTTGTGCAGCACCTGATTGGGCGTGATGAGGTAAATTTGTTTCAGTTTGTCGCTCGTGAAGGATTGCACCTCGGCATCAAAACTTTGGACAATGCGTAGCGTATCTTGCCCACTTGCAGGTTGCAGAATTGTGGCAAAAACCAGCAGTCCCAAACCAACCCAGGTCTTAATGTTGGCCATAGATTTTTCCTTCGGGATTTTCAAAAAACCGGAGTTCCAGGTTTTCTCCATCAAATACGCCATATGAATTATTGAACAACCATTCTCCCAAATTGACATAACGACTTTTGCCGTTGTTTAGCACACAATCGATGGGCAAATGCCGATGACCAAAAACGTAATAATCAGCCGGTTGCCGTTCCAATTGTTCATTGGCATAAATGAGCAACCACTCTTTGTCTGCGCCCAAAAATTGTTCTTCAGGTGGATTGGCGCTGCGGCTGCGACCAGACCAAAACTGAGCGACCCCCACCCCAAAGTTGGGATGCACACGGGCAAACAGCCACTGAAAAAAAGGACTGGCAAAAATATGTTTCAGCATTTTATAGCCATGATCGCCGGGGCCTAATCCATCACCGTGCCCAATCAGGAAAGTCTTGCCATTGAATTCGCGCAGCACGGGTTTGCGGTGGATGGGAATGCCAAATTCCTCCTCGAAGTAGCGAAACATCCACATGTCGTGGTTGCCGGTAAAAAAATGGATGGGAATGCCCGCATCACGCAACTCGGCGAGTTTGCCAAGAAACCGAGTATACCCTTTGGGAATCACCGCTTTGTATTCGAACCAAAAATCAAACAAATCTCCTACCAGGAAAATTTCCTGGGCGTCTTTACGGATCTCTTCCAGCCAACGCACAATTTGCAGCTCGCGTTCCCGGCTGGAATATTTACCGGGTACACCCAAATGAAAATCGGAGGCGAAATAAATTTTTGACATACCTTTTGTGGTTGTAATAATTGGCCGCGTGATTAGGAACGATGAAGAAATAAATGGCACATTTAAACGCAGCTATTTTGCGCTTAGTCAACTATCTTTTGAGGCGAATAGCAAGCCTATTTAACGAAAAAGATAGGATGAATAAGCACAAAAGAGCAAAGTGAAAAGGTGGTAGTTATTTCTTCATCGTTCCTTATTCCCATTTTTATTTCCCATTTTTGCTGTCTACTAAAATCACCAATAGATGAATTTGAATCTCCAGGGTAAAAATGCCCTCATCGGCGGAAGCAGCAAAGGAATTGGCAAAGCCATCGCTATTGAATTGGCCAAGCTGGGTGCAAATGTAACACTTATGGCGCGCTCTGCCGAATTGTTGGCCGAAGTCGTGCAAGAATTGGACCAAAATCATCCGGGGCAACAACACGATTTTTTGGTGGTGGATTTCAACAATCGAACTGAGTTGCACCAACGCGTGGTGGGGCTGCTTACGGTCAAACCAATCCACATTTTGATCAACAATACCGGCGGTCCCAATGGCGGGCCTATACTGGATGCCCAACCGGAGCAATTCCTGGAAGCTTTTCAAAATCACCTGCTGTGCAATCACCTACTTGCACAGTTGGTTATTCCCAAAATGAAGACTGCAGGCTTTGGCCGGATTGTAAACGTGGTCTCCACCTCGGTGCGCGTACCGCTTGACAATCTGGGCGTATCCAATACCACCCGGGGCGCAGTGGCATCCTGGGCCAAAACCCTGGCCAATGAAGTAGCCAAAGATGGCATTACCGTAAATAATGTACTGCCTGGATTTACCGAAACCGAGCGTTTGGTGGAAGTACTCTCAGGCTCGGCTCAGCGCAAAGGCATTGCCTTGGAACAAGAACTGCAACAAGCCCGGGAAACCATTCCTGCCGGACGCTTTGGTACTGCCGAAGAAATAGCCAGTGTCGCTGCTTTCTTGTGTACCCCAGCTGCTGCGTATGTTACAGGTACGAGCATTCTGGTAGATGGAGGCAGAACGCGTAGTATTTAACAGCTGTGAGCTATCAGCCATCAGCTTTCAGCCAGGGCGATGCTTGCTGAAAGCTGGTGGCTGATCGCTCACAGCTGACAGCTGACCGCTTCTCTACCCTTGAGTCGGTATTTTTCCTAATATCATGCGAAATAATAGACAGAACCAGAAAGGTTTCTTATCTTTGTTTGTAATTATTTCTTTCCTAGCTTTTGTATTACAGTCTTGCACAGGATTCATGCTCATGAAAAGGCCAGTCGACCCTGAGATTGCCTCTTAAACTTAACTATATTTTGTCATTTTCTACAATCATAATACCCATGATTCGGCTATTTTTATCCGTGCTACTAACAGGTTGTTACTTCCTTGCGACAGCGCAAACTGCTCGCATCATCAACCAGACAGAATCTTCCTACCTGCTTTTTGAAGCAGAATCTTTTGCTGACAATCAAGCAAGTGGACAGGGCCAGACGGCCAATTGGGAGATCAAACAAGATGGAAAAGTAAAAGGCGTAACTACTACTGCCGATCGCAACTTTCCCAATCAAGATTACAATGCGTCCAAGTTGGTATACCACATTCAAGTAACGAATGCGGGCAATTATACCCTTTACTTTAGTCGCAAACTTTCTACCGCTACAGCAAGTTTCGTATTGCCAAAAATCAATGAGGCTGCGGTAAACAATGTTCGCCGTCGGGTGAGTTGTTCTGGTGGCCCAGATGCTGATTATACCTGGCAGAATTCACGCCGGACTTTCTTTTTTGCGGCCAATACAGTTTATACAGTGGTTTTGTTGCCAGAGGCAACCAAAGGCATGACCATCGATAAACTGCTGTTTCACCGGGATGAAACCCTGGAACCCGTTTCTTTGGCCAAAGCAATTTTGAAAACAACTGCACCCAGCAACGAATCCATCAAGGGTTTGTTGGCTTACAATCTTCCAGAAGCAGGCCAGGGCAAAGCTTTTAACCTTGATGCGACCAAATCTATCGGGGCCAAGGCAGTTACCGATCCAGCCAATGCCAAGGGTTATTTTCCATACTCTGGCAAGTCCTTCATCGAAATGGAGCGTGTAAATGGCAAAGCCCGCTTGGTGATGTCGCCACTCAACTACTCTACCTGCTTTATGTTCTTTGGCGATCTGGCCTTGAACCTCAAATTGATGTCGCCCAATGAGTTTGTGAGCCCCCTGGATACCGTAAAAATTTGGGCAGAGTTGGAAGGATTGTCTACACAAACAATCCAACTGGCCGAGTTCACTGGATTAAACATGACCTACCAGGGCATCGAAGCCAAAGCGCCGAACAGTCCTGCTTTTTACAACAAGATTACCTACGTCATAGAGTTTTCTGGTGAAGGAGATGAGAAACTTTGGATTGACGATATGTCTGTTCAGTTTCAAAGCACCTCATTCAATTTCTTGATTCCTCCTGCGGATCTGTCCATTGTTGAAGATACCATTCTCCTTGGAGCACCGTTTTATACCTTCTCTATTCGTGGGAACCTCACCGATACAATGATCAAAAACTCCACTTTCTTCTGGAGTTTCAAAGGACTGAAAGATACCATTGTCAAATCAAAAGATACCCTGCGGTATGTATTTCCACGCAGTGGGTTCTATGATTTGACCTTGACCTTGCGCTCTCGTGCATTCATCGATCCAAGCTGCGACAGTGTCACAACAGTGGTTTCCAAGACGGTCTTTGTACCTACCTTCGATCCCAAGAAGTTGCTGCCTCCAAAAGATACAGTAATCGTGGTAACGCCTCCAAAAGACACCACTACCACCACCAACCCCCCCAAGGATACAACCGGCACAGGCGGCGGTACAACGCCTCCTAAGGATACAATCAAAACCGGTCCCAAAGATACCGTAGTGATTGGCGGCCCCAAAGACACCACGGGCGTTGGAGGTGGTGGAACAAATCCACCTAAAGATACCACTGCAACAGGTGGCGGTGGGACTACTCCACCTAAAGACACAACCAGCACAGGCGGCGGTGGAACTACTCCTCCCAAAGACACTACCAGTACTGGCGGTGGCGGTAATACTCCTCCGACGGACACCACCGGTGTTGGCGGTGGCGGTACGGGCACGCCTCCGGTTGATGTCACTCTCGACGTTCCTCCGGTAGGACTGAAGGTGTATCCGAATCCAACTACAGACCTGTTGATTATACAGACCGATAATCTGGTCAAGGTAAATTATGATTTGACCAACTCTCGAGGGCAATCGCTCTACAAGGGTCAATTTGTACAACAGATTCTGCTCTCGATAGGGTCACAACCTGCGGGCTTCTATTTCTTGCGACTTTCTGATGCGAAGGGAGTACAAATTGGTACGCCCCAAAAGATCATCAAACGATAACTCTATTGTAAAGGGTAAGTCTTAAATAAAAAGCCTCCTTCCTCAAAATGAGTGAAGGAGGCTTTTTTTTTTCGATGTCGAGTACAATGCTTCAATTGGTGCCTGCAATCTCAAATGGGCAAATCAGGAATCGGCGAACTGAAGGAATACAGCAATAAATCGTGGGTGGTGATCAGCCCTACCAATCTATCGTCTTCTACCACCGGAATGGCATGGAATTGATTGGCCAAAAAGATATCGGCTGCCAGCCCAATGGTATCCTCAGGTTCAAGGCTGAGGGGGTGGTCGGTCATCAAGTCTTTGGCATTAAGCACCTCGTATTCTTTTTCTGACCAGGTACGGCCAGTTGTTTCCAAAGAAAAAATATAAGCAACCTTGTAGAAGTCTTGTTTGCTGATGATGCCCAAAAGTTTGTCATTGCCTTCTACAACGGGCAGATGGTGAAACTCGTGCTGTTCAAAAATGTCTTTTATGGCGCGTGCTGTGGTTTGTGGTTCAACGGTCACCAACCTTGTCGTCATTACCTCACTGATGGGTCTATTCGGATTCATAGTTTTCACGGATTGGATGAAACGGGTATTTAGAAGTATCGTACTTCAGTATCAAATCAAAAATACACACAGCACAACTACCCCGCGTTGAGTTGCATCAAACTCAAATGGTGATATTTATCAAAACCAGCATTTGTTGATTATAAAATTGGATTTTGCGCTTCGCGGTATTGCAGCAATTCGTTGAATGCAGTGCACAATTCCTCTACGGTAGGTACAATTTTTTGGAAAATCACTTTACCGTCCAACAAAATGGCAGGGATGCCTGAAATACCATACTTTAAAATTTGACTAACATCGCTCACCTCTAGAACAGTTGCATCCAATTCCATGGATTCCAAAGCGGCCGTAAGATTGGCTTTTAGTGCCCGGTCTTTTACCGAACCTATTCCTAAAAGTGTGATATGGGCTTTGTTTTCTTTTTCCATTGCTTACTTGTTCATTATGGTTGTGCCTGGCACATAATAAATACGACCCATGCAAGATCAAGGTTCTCTTTTTTTTTTGGAATGACTTTTGTCACCCTTTTTACTGACTTATTAAGTCATTGCCAAAAGAATACTTATCTTACCTTCACGGCACAAAATTATCATTGCCTTTGGACTGGATGATCGCACACCAACATGATTCTGAGGCCGCACTGCGCCTGAAGGCCATTATCAAAACGGCTACCGATGGCATCATCATTATTGATGACAGCGGCATTATTGAGCTCGTCAACGAAGCAGCTGCGAAGTTGTTTGGCTACGATGAATTGGAATTGATTGGACAAAACATCAGCGTTTTAACGCCAAGTCCACATCGAGAGGCCCACGATTCTTACATCCAAAATTACATTCAAACGGGCGTTCGCAAAATCATCGGCATTGGTCGCGATGTAATGGGGCTGCGGAAAAATGGAGACACTTTTCCGCTGAGACTCAGCATCAGCGAAGTACAGCTTCCAGAGCGGGTGGTTTTTACGGGCATTCTACACGATTTAACGGCTCAAAAAGCAGCCGAAGCGCAAATAAAGGCCCTCAATCAACACCTGGAGGAAGAAGTCAACCGCCGTACTGAAGAATTGGCCGCCACGATCAATCAATTGCTCAACAGCAACACCAAGCTGGAATTTGAAATCCAGGAACGCAAAGTGGCTGAAGCTACGCTGCGCAAAAACGAACTCGAATTGCGCAAAGCCTTCGAGAAAGAACGGGAATTGAATACCCTGAAGTCTCGCTTCGTTTCCATGGCTTCGCACGAATTTCGTACGCCACTCAGCACCATTCTTTCTTCGGCAGATTTATTGGAAATGTACACTGCCGAAGAGCAACAAGACAAACGCCTTAAGCATACTACCCGCATCAAATCGGCTGTCAACAACTTGATCAGCATCCTGAATGATTTTCTGTCCTTGAGCAAACTGGAAGAAGGCAAGATTGAAATCTCACCAGTAGCATTCAATCTGGAAGAGTTTTGTGAAGAGGTAATGGACGATGTACAAGCTTTGCTCAAACCTGGACAGGTATTTCAGCATCAGGGTTTGCGGTCTGATACGGTTATTTTTCTGGACAAAAAGATGCTGAAGAATATCCTGATCAACCTTTTTTCCAATGCGATTAAGTATTCTGATCCAGGAAAACCCATCGATTGCTTTGTGGAAACCAAGGACAATGAACTATGGGTTAGTATTCAGGATCATGGCATCGGTATTCCGGAGGAAGAACAGCAACACCTGTTTACCCGTTTCTTTCGCGCCCACAATGCTGAAAACATCCCAGGCACCGGCTTGGGGTTGAACATTGTGAAACGCTACATTGAATTGATGAATGGCCGCATCCATTTTGAAAGTATCGTCGGTGAAGGCACTACTTTCCATATCCACATTCCCTTACCATAAAAACACCAAAAAGATGAACAAGCAAAGAATTCTAATCATCGAAGACAATCTGGAAGTTAGGGAAAACCTGGAAGAAATTCTTGAGCTTTCTGGCTATGAGGTGCTACTGGCCGAGGATGGCACAGTAGGCGTTGAAGCTGCCCAAAAGCACACCCCAGACCTGATCCTTTGTGATGTGATGATGCCCAAGCTGGATGGCTTTGGGGTGCTGAATATCTTGGGGAAACGCCCCGAAACGGCTGCGATCCCTTTTGTTTTTTTAACCGCAAAAACCGAAAGGGTGGATTTTCGTCGAGGCATGAACCTGGGCGCAGATGATTACATCACCAAGCCATTTTTCAAGGACGAATTACTGGCCGTTATCGAAACCCGACTCAAAAAGAGTGAGCAGCTCAAAAAACAGTTTGACCGTACCGAGCAAGGCATCACCGCTTTTATCAATGCAGCCAGAGGGTACGAGGAATTGAAAAAACTGTCTGACAACCGCAAAATCAAACACTTCAAAAAACGCGACTTGTTGTATGAGGAAGGGGACTTTCCACGCTACCTCTACTTTGTAAAAAGCGGCAAAATCAAAGTGTTTAAAACCAACGAGCACGGGAAAGAGTACATCATCGATATTTTTACGGAAGGAGATTTCATCGGTTATGTTGATTTGATCAAAGAAAGTACTTATGATGACTCCGCGGCCTCATTGGAAGATGCCGAAGTGAGCCTCATTCCTAAAGAGGACTTCACCGCACTGCTTCACGCCAATCGCGACGTATCATCTCAGTTGATCAAAATGCTGGCCAACAACATTGCAGATAAAGAAGAGCAACTCCTCCAATTGGCCTACAATTCGGTGCGCAAACGCGTAGCCGATGCGGTTTTGTTGCTGTCTGAAAAAGAAGGCAAAGACGAAATCAGCGTACTCCGCGATGACCTGGCGCGCATTGTAGGCACGGCCAAAGAGAGCGTAATCCGCATGCTGACCGAGTTCAAGCAAGATGGCTACATCGATATCACCGACGGATCTATTACCATTCGGGATCGGAAGAAGTTGACCAATATGCCGTCTTAAATTATACAATTTCTGATACCAGCGCTCGAAGAGCAGGCAATACTTTCGAAGCAAATCTCATTCAGATTTGATTTCTTAGCGAGAGCTATCTCACCCAAATAGATCATCAAGCTTTAACTCCTTGTCTTTTCACGCCCAATCAGGGTATTTTTCATTATTGCTCGCTCTAAGTCCTAAAAAAACAGAGATAGAGCGAGCAATAATCTTGCATTGCTCGCTCTAAGTCCTAAAAAAAACGACTTAGAGCGAGCAATAACAATTTTTTATCATTTAACCCTTCCAGAATAGCTCACAAAGGAGATGTGTTTGCTGTCTGGCGACCAGGAAGGAGTGTTGATGGTACCCTGTCCGCCGTACAAAAAAGCAATGGTTTTCGGGAAGCCGCCACCGACCGGCATCAGTTTCAAACTCACCACTTTACAGGCAGGGTGATCCGAAGGATTGATGTCGTCTGGAAAAGAGATATAGGCGATCCACTTGCCATCTGGCGAGATGTGAGGAAACCAGTTGTTGTACTGGTCAAAGGTCAGTTGCTCATTGGCGCTCCCGTCGGGTTTCATTCGCCAAAGCTGCATGGTGCCCGATTGGCTGCCGTTGTAGTAAATCCATTGCCCGTCTGGTGAGCCTTCCGGGCCGTCAACGTGACCAAATTTGAAATTGGTGAGCTGCGTTTCTACTCCACTGTCTATGTTGGCTTTGAATACATGGTAGGGAGAGTTTCGTGCTGTATCCCGGCGGGCTACGTAGTACACTTCCTTGTTGTTGGCCGACCAACCGTGCAGGTAAGATGGCGTTTTTTCGGTGACCATTTTGGGTGTTCCGCCACCCAGGGGCAATACATATACGGTAGACCCTCCGCCAAACAAGCCTTGCCGATGGTGACTGATGCCCAACATTTTTCCATTGAAGGAGATGACGTGGTCGTTGTTGTTGCGGTCGGCAAAATCGGTATTTATTTTGGTTGGTGCTTCTGAGCCATCTACCGGGATTGTCCAGATCGAACCCTTGCTGTTGAAGAGCAATTTTTTGCCATCGGGCATCCAGTTGGGGGCTTCAAACTTGACCGGGCTTTCGTACACCACTTTGCGGACTCCTGAAAACACATTCAAAATCTCCAGTCTGCTGCCAAGGGTATCGGTACCCCCAAAGTTAAAACTGGCTGGCATAGGACGATCGATCCGTACATTCCAGATTCGCACTTCTTCTGCTACATCCGCATTGTGCGAGCACACAAACAGACCGACGTATGGATTGTCGCCCAGGTTTTCCATGCTTATCGATCCGTACGATTGCAGGGGTTCGCCCCAATTGGCGATGCGCATGGTGTATTGATTGCCTTTGCGCTCCAATTGAATGGTACGTACTTTTCTTTTTGGAAAAAACTGCTCGTCCTGAGGGTCGCGCATGAAGGCGCCACGCAAAGAGCGCCATTGTGCGGTAGTAAGGCCGTCACCGCCATGATGGGTTGCGGTAAAATGGGCGGCATCCTCTTGCAGGGATTCGCGCACCATCCAGCCGAATTTTCGGTGCACGTCTACTCCAGGCTTAGGGAATTCAAAATCAGCAGTGGCAATGAAATCTCCTTTGATGCGACTAGTTAGGTAATGAAATTCGTCGCGGTTGAACCAAATGTTGTATCCGGCACCCGTGAGCGTATATTCCTGAGTAGTTGCGTCATATATAGAGCTACCCGCAATTTTGGGTTTACCAACATCAACGGCTTCATCAAAAATACCGATTTTGGAGGATTGGGCGGGAAGCGTCAGCATAATACAACAACAGATTAATGTTGAAAAAATGGACAATGATCGTTTCATGTCTAATGTTTTTGTTTGTTGATAGTGAACCAGGTAAGCAAATCTAAAGATTTTAGTTGGAAGACATATCGAGAAACAATGATTATCCAAAATAAACGAGTGCGTTAAACCACCTTGGCAGAATTTTGTATATTTTGAGCAGGTCTTTACAACTCATTTCCAAGTTTATTTTTCTATGCAAGGACAACACACTTACAACCTTACCGTAACCTGGACCGGAAATACCGGGCAAGGCACCAGTGGCTACCGCCAATACGAGCGCAGCCATACCGTCTCTGTTGAAAACAAAGCCGACATTTTGGGTTCTTCTGATCCTGCTTTTCGGGGCGATAAAACCCGACACAATCCCGAAGAACTCCTTGTTGCTTCCCTTTCTACCTGTCACATGCTCTGGTATTTGCACCTTTGCGCAGAAAATGGCATCGTGATAACCGATTACGTTGACCATGCTACCGGAACCATGCAAGAAAACGCGGATGGAAGTGGGCAATTCACCGAGGTAATGCTCAAGCCCATCACAATCGTTACCGATGCCTCGATGGTTGAGCAGGCACTTGCTTTGCACCACCGTGCCAATCAAATGTGCTTCATTGCCAATTCCTGCAATTTCCCCATACAACACCGGCCTGAATGCAAAGTAGAAGCGAAGTAAAATTCACTCATAATAAGCTCCTGGAATCCGTTATTTTAATTGTAAAAGTATATTTTTATGGCTCGCAGTCCATAAAAAATACCGAATGAAAATCAGCCAATCTTTCCTCTGCATCTGCATCGTTTTGCTTTCCTGGGGGCCAACGCTGAGTGCTCAACGCACCTACTGCAACCCCATCAACATCGACTATGGCTACACCCCCATCCCCAACTTTTCGGAATGGGGCCGCCACCGCGCCACTGCCGATCCAGTGATCGTAAATTACAAAGGCGACTACTACCTCTTTTCTACCAACCAATGGGGTTATTGGTGGAGCAGCGATATGCTCAAGTGGAACTTCGTTCCCCGCCATTTCCTCCGCCCTGAGCACAAGGTATACGACGACCTATGCGCACCGGCAGTGGGCATCATCGGCGATACCATGCTGGTGTTTGGGTCTACCTATGGCCGCGATTTTCCCATCTGGATGAGTACCGATCCCAAGCACGACAAGTGGTCGGAAGCCGTACACAAATTTGACATCGGCGGCTGGGATCCCGCTTTTTTCACCGACGATGATGGCCGACTCTACATGTACAATGGCTCCAGCAATGCCTTCCCGCTCAAGGGCGTTGAACTGAACCGCAAAACCCTGCAACCGATGGGCACGCGCACCGAGCTATATGTATTGCGCCCCGAACGCTTCGGCTGGCAGCGCTTCGGCGAACACATGGACAACACCTTTCTCAACCCCTTCATGGAGGGCGCCTGGATGACCAAACACAACGGCAAATACTACCTGCAATATGGTGCTCCCGGCACAGAGTTCAGCGGCTACGCCGACGGGGTCATTGTATCGAACAGCCCTTTGACCGACAACTGGTCGAACCAAAGCGACCCCTTGTCTTTCAAACCAGGCGGTTTCGCCCGCGGGGCTGGACACGGTGCAACTTTTCAGGACAATTGGCAGAATTACTGGCACGTATCCACCATCGTGGTGGCCGTAAAGAATAACTTTGAGCGCCGCATCGGCATCTGGCCAGCGGGCTTTGATCAGAATGACGTGATGTACTGCAACACTGCCTTTGGCGATTATCCACATTATTTGCCCGAAGGGAAGGCCGATCATCTGAAAAGCCGCTTTACGGGCTGGATGCTGCTCAATTACCAAAAACCAGTGCGGGTTTCTTCCACGCTAGGCGCTCATTTCGCCAATTTTGCGGTAGACGAAAGCATCAAAACTTACTGGTCGGCGGCAAGCAGTGCAGCTGGAGAATGGCTGGAAACGGATTTGGGAGAGGTATCGACCATTCGTGCCGTTCAAATCAATTATGCCGATCAGGATGCCGACGTATTGGGCAAAAACAGCGGCGTAGCGCACCAGTACATCCTCTACCATTCCAAAGACGGCAAAAAATGGGAGATTCTAGCGGATAAAAGCCAAAACACCACAGATGTGCCTCATGATTACATCGAGCTGGCGCAACCCATAGAAGCCCGCTATGTGAAAATCGAAAACCGCAAAGTGCCCAGCGGAAAATTTGCCCTCAGCGGCTTGCGGATTTTTGGCAAAGGCAAAGGCAGTGTTCCCCCAGCCCCCAAGCAATTCTTTGTGCTGCGCACCGAACTCGACAAGCGCTCCGCTTGGATCAAATGGTCGCCCGTAGACAATGCCTACGCCTTCAACATCTATTACGGCACTGCGCCAGATAAGCTCTACAATTGCATCATGGTGCACGATGCGAATGAGTATTGGTTCAAAGGCATGGACAATCAGAAGGCGTATTATTTCAGCATCGAAAGCGTGAATGAGAATGGGGTATCGGCAAGGACGGAAGTGAGTAAAGTGGAGTGATTTTTTAAAACTATAATTGTAAAATTATCCGAATAAGCAATGTGCATTTTTTGCACATTGCTTATTCGGATAATTTCGCAACAAACCCATTAAAACCCAATTGCCTTGATTTTCTCTGTAAAATATTAACTTTCAACACTATGCAATATTCATCGCTGAATTTTAGCCCACCCGCAAAGCCAATGCTGGCAGCATAACGTACATGCCTACGCAAGCCGAAACAAATCACAAATAATTGTTTGACCTTATCCAATAAACCCACTATCTTTGTTTCAAAGTTAGTGGCATGGCCAAAAATCACATTCGATTCGACTGGGCAGCAAAAAAAATGCTGCGAGACAAGAAGAACTTCGGCATTCTTGAAGGCTTTCTCTCTGAATTGTTAAAAGAAGACATCAAGATCGAAGGATTGCTGGAAAGCGAGAGCAAACAGGATGAGGAAGATGACAAGTTCAACCGAGTGGATTTGTATGCGGAAAACTCCAAAGGTGAACACATCATCATTGAGATACAAAATACGAGGGAATTGGACTACCTCATGCGAATGTTGTTTGCTACGTCAAAGGCGGTTACAGAATACCTCGATATCGGAGATGCATATTCTCGCATAAAAAAAGTGATCGCGGTGAGCATTGTCTATTTCGGTTTAGCCAAAGGAGATGACTACATTTACGTAGGTCAAACTAAATTTATGGGCTTACATACGCATAAAGAGCTCCAACTCACTAAAACGCAACAAAAGCTATTTAAAAAACCAACACTACATCAAACCTATCCGGAATATTATCTTATCCGAACCACGAAATTTAACGACATCATCAATGATACTTTAGATGAATGGATTTACTTTTTGAAAAACAGCGAAGTTCTTGACGGTTTTCAAGCCAAAGGAATGAAAGAAGTCAGAGAGAAATTGAATGTTCACAATCTACCTGATGAAGAGCGAAAAAAATACAATAAATTTTTAGAAAACCTTCATACAGAAGCCAGTATAGCAGAAACGATACAGATTGAACAAGAAGAAAAAATGGAGGAAAAAGTAAAAGAAGAAAAGAGAAAATGGGCAATAGCAATGGCAAATAGCTTAATAGAATTTGGATTAAATAATGACCAAATTACAACAACTACTGGATTGACTGTAAATGAAATCCAAAAACTCCGTGGGGAAATAGATCAGAATAAGTAACTCCCATTACCCGTATTAAATCAAACCCACTTTCCCATTCGTTCTTCGACGACATTACGGCTTCGGACAAGCCAGGTTTCCAAAATACCGCACTATACCGATTTGAATAAACACCATATTGTCTTTGTTGCTGCTATTGCCTCTTTGGGCGCCTTTTTTACCTAATTGGCTGCTGTCTACGCCAGGAATCATGATGGATCGGTCTGAAAGCGCCGCCGCAACTTCGCCACGGGTACGCAACAGCTCTTTTTTGCCCGGATAAACAGTGCTTACATCGTCAATGTAATCGGTGAAAGCGGCGCGGGCGCCTACTTCCAGGTTTAGGCTCCAGGTTTTGCTGACGTCGATTTTAAAGCCACCGCCATACACAAAACTGCCGCTTACCCCATAGTATTCATCCCCTTTGAATTGCCCTTCGGTACCCAACTCGCGTAAGTTGTAGCGGGTACCGTCCAGTTCCGCTGTCGGGTTATATGAAAATGCGGAGAAACCTGTGAACATGTACGGCGTAAAAAACTCAGAACGGCTGCCGTGTACGTAGGGTAAGAAATTAATCTCGAATTGGCCACTCACGTCAATAATTTCAGAACGAAAACTCAGGTTGCGCGCCTTTTCAAATGGATTGGTCGATTTTGCGTCGTCGCCACTTACCACAGCATACCCACCGCCCATTTTGAAGCAGATTCGGTTGTTGAAGTTATACCGGGCAATTATCCCTCCGGCAGGACGAGGATCGCTCAGATTGTAACTGGTGTTCAGATCACCGAAATAATAGGCTGTACCCAGCCATGCTCCGGCCTCCCATCCTTTTTGCGCCCAGCTTTGTACCAAAAAAAGGCCAAAGAATCCCACTAAAATCAATCGAAGCAACAAATTTCCGCTCAAAATCATCGTACGCACAGTCTTGAATTTTGCATTAGGAACGATAAAAGAAGACGTAAAGGTACGATGGCTAAAGATTTTTTTATCCGCTTCTTCTCTTAGTAGGTACAGTTATAGGCATTTGGCGGTACAAATGGCTATCTTTGCAGCACAAACGGGGATTTACCTTCAAGAATAAATTGATGAAAGCAGTACTTTTTTCGATTGGTTTGGCCAGCATTTGCTTGTGGTCTTGCCAAAATCAGCAACTCGAAATCCCTCAGGATCAGGTTGCCACTGTGTTGAGCCAATACGCCAAAGAAAACCTGGAAACAGCGGTTGTTCTCCACACTGACTTAGGAGATGTGGAACTTCGATTGTTTCCAGAGACTCCCCTTCACCGCGCCAATTTTGTACGGATGATCAAGGCGGGCTATTACAAAAAAAGCCATTTTTACCGCATCATCAGCAGTTTTATGGTACAGGGAGGGAGTGAAACAAAAATTAACTTCAAGTACGTCATTCCCAATGAAATTAGCCCGAAACGCATCCATAAATATGCGGCATTGGCGATGGCTCATTACGACGAAGGCAATCCCAACAACAACTCTTCGCCAACCGAGTTTTACATTGTGCGGGGTCGGCGTTTTTTGAATGAAGACCTCGATGAACTCAGGGATAAATATCCACCAGATCAGCTCAAAATTCTTGAGACCCTGGGTGGCGCGCCCAATCTGGATGGGAAATACACCGTTTTTGGGGAAGTGACCAAAGGGATGGAGATCAATGAAAAAATATCCGAAGTGCGTACCCACGGCGAAGATGAGCCTGAGCAGAAGATTCGCTTTTCGATGGAGCTGAAATAATGCCACAATCCACAACCACCCTTATCCCCTCGGATAAAAACGCCAACATTTCCATCATTGAGCTGTTGCGCGGGCTTGCTGCTACTGTAGTTTGTATCTTTCATTTTACCAATGGCAATCATGACTTTATTTCCGATCAGAATTGGATCAAAATCATCGCCAGCAAAGGTTGGTTAGGGGTAGAGATTTTCTTTGTCATTTCGGGGTTCATCATCCCGTATTCTATGGCCCGGAGCAATTACCAGCTGCGGCACTTTCCGGTGTTTTTGATCAAACGTTGGGCGCGGATTGATCCGCCCTATTTGTTGAGCATTGTATTTGTACTCTCGTTGAATGCCCTGGCGGGGCTTTGGCTGGTTGCATCGCCTCCTTTTAACCTCCAGCGGGTGTTTTTGCATTTGGGATACCTGATCCCGTTTTTTCCACCCAATCAATGGCTGAACGGGGTGTATTGGACCCTGGCCATCGAGTTTCAGTACTACTTTCTGGTGAGTTTGTTTTATCCCCTGCTTTTCCATCGCTTAGGCATTTATTTTTGGTTGCTGGTGTTGGGGCTATTGGGCATTGCTGTGTTTTCAAGTCATCCGGCATTTTTTTTCGATTACAGCATGTTTTTTATCCTGGGTTTCGGCCTTTTTCGACGCTTCGAAAACCGCATGGGGCAGGTCGAATTTTTCATTTTTTCGGCCATTGTCTTTTGGGTTATTCAGGACAAGTTTAGTTTACAATACCTCCTTGCTGGATTCGTTCCCTGGTTTTTAATCGCTTTTTTGCCGGGATTGCAATCCAAAACCCTGCGTTGGTTGGGTATGATCTCCTATTCTTTGTACCTGATCCATTTGCCTTTGGGCAAAAAAATCATTCCTTTGCTGGCGCGGCACATCGAAGGTGATTGGCAACGACTGATGGCTTTAGTTTTGTTGTTTGGCTTTACGTTATTACTGGCGTACGGTTTTTACTGGCTGATTGAACGTCCGGCAATGCGCTGGTCAAAGCATTTCAAATACGGCAAAAGAAATTAGCGCGTGTTAAAATGACATACTGTCTAATTCATAAAGTTTTGCAGCTGACCAATCTTGCTCATTTTTATTCTGGACTTTGGTAAAATTTTGTATTTTACCCCTCAATAATTTGAGGCAAATTCCAACTTAACACTATGCGGGTCTTATGGTCACTTTGTTTCTGGTTGTATTGTACCGGAGCCATCGCGCAGGAAGCGTATGTGGTGGTGGACAGTATTGCCATTGAGGGCCATCGCCGTACCAATGCCCAGGTCATCTTGCGGGAGTTGCCGTTTCAGATTGGAGATACTATTCTGTTGAAAAATCTTGAAGAGCGCCTTGAATGGGGCAAGCAGCAAGTGCTCAATACCGGAATGTTTCGGGAAGGCCACATCAGCCATTCCAATAGTGTGAACAACCCCAACCACATCCGCATCGATTTGCACCTTGCAGAAAGCTGGTACATCTATCCAACGCCTTATTTTGAACTGGCCGACCGCAATTTCAACGTTTGGTGGTTTGATCAAAACCGTTCTCTGGATCGGATCATTTATGGGATGGATTTTGTGCACCGCAATTTTTCGGGCAATCGGGATCGGTTTCAGATCAAATTCACCAATGGATATACCCGCAATTATTCGCTGAGTTACCGCTTGCCGTTTATTAATCGCAAAAAAACGTTTGGCATCGATGCTGGTGTTTCTTTTGCTCAAAATCGGGAGATCAATTATTCCACCAAAGATAACCGGCAACAGTTTTTTAAAGACGAAGGCCAATTTGCCTACCAGCGCTTCCGTTCGCGCTTTTCGATTGTTTACCGGCCAAAATTGCGCGAACAACACGAGTTCAAGCTCAGTTTCGAACAAAATAGAGTAGCTGATTACGTTGCCAAAGACCTCAATCCTGATTTTTTTCTGCAAGGACGCAGCCTACAACGGTACCTATCCCTTTCCTATTACTATACCTTCGATTCTCGCGACTGTCGGCCATATCCACTCAGTGGGCAATATTTTTCTGCCGCACTGGAGAAACACGGTTTGGGTATCGTGTCCAATGACCGCAATTCCTTTACGTTTACCAGTCGGTATGCTCAGTTTTTGCCGCTTAGTGATCGCTGGTATTTTTCGTTTATTGGCCGCACCAAATTTTCCTTTATTCGTTCCCAACAGCCTTATAATGACAACCGTGCCATTGGATATTCCGAAAATGACCTGGTTGGCTATGAGTATTACGTCATCGATGGTCTGGACATGGGGGTTATCAATACGAGCTTCCGATTTAAATTGGCAGAAAAACGGGTAAACTTTGGTAAAATCATCCCGATAGAACGCATGCGGGTATTGCCATTTAAGTTATATTTGGCGATAAATAACGACATTGGCTACGTCAACAGTCCTTTTGATTTTGGAGACAATTCTTTTACCAATCGGATGTTGTGGGGCAAAGGAATTGGTTTGGATGCGGTATTCTTTTTCGACAAGATTTTCAAAATCGAATACAGCTTTAATCACCTGTGGCAGCCGGGTGTTTTCTTTCATTTCAACATGAATATTTGATGCGGGTTGTAGTTTACGCCTATGTGCTGAAAGACATTGATGTGCCACACATTCAACGTCTGTTTGATGCGTTGCATGAAGAAAACATCTCTGTGTACGTCTACGGACCATTTCTGGACCTGATGAAGGGCAAAATCAAATTTCAAAAAGACGTAGGTGAGTTTGATGGTTTCATCGATCTTACCCTCAAAAAATTTGACTTTGTAATTGCCTTGGGCGGCGATGGCACCATCCTCAGTGCGGTTACGCATGTGCGCGAATCGGGTGTTCCGATCCTGGGCATCAACCTCGGACGATTGGGTTTTTTGGCCAGCATCGAGAAAAAGCGCATCCGCGATGCGGTGCAACTATTGGCCAAAGGGCGCTATTCCATTGAAGAACGGGGTTTGTTGTACCTCGAAAGCAACATGCCCTTATTTGGAGATACCCGTTTTGCCCTCAACGACTTTACCATCCTCAAGCGCGATACGTCTTCGATGATCACGATCCATACCTACATCAATGGCTCGTACCTCAATACTTACTGGGCGGATGGGATCATTGTGGCAACCCCTACCGGATCAACGGGATATTCCTTGAGTTGCGGTGGGCCGATCATCTTTCCCAATTCAGACAATTTTGTAATCACTCCGGTAGCTACCCACAACCTGAATGTACGCCCGGTGGTGATCTCCGATGATTCAATCATTTCGTTTGATGTAGAAGGCCGCGCCGAAAATTTTCTTTGCACCCTCGATTCTCGTTTCGAAACCATCACTTCAGCGCATCAATTGGCAGTACGCAAAAATGATTTTTCTATCAATCTGGTGCAACTGCACGATTACGGATTCATGGATACGATGCGCGATAAATTGGCTTGGGGGCAAGATTCGCGCAATTAGTTCAGATTTACAATCTTTGCACATATGTCATCCTCGTCTATTGAAGCCTTAAAAGCCTTGCGCCTTGTCCTACAACACCAGGGGTTAGCTGCTTACATTGTGCCCAGCAACGATCCTCACCAAAGTGAGTACGCACCCGCACATTGGAAGTTGCTCGAGTGGATTTCCGGTTTTACCGGTTCTGCGGGAACGGTGGTCATCACGGCAACAGAAGCGCAGGTTTGGACGGATGGACGCTATTTTTTGCAAGCAGAAAAAGAACTACAAGGCAGTCCCTTTCAACTCAAAAAACAGCAGGTGGCCAATGCTCCCGAGCACATCGATTGGTTGGCTGAAAACCTGCCAGCAGGCTCGGTAGTAGGCTGCGATGGGCAATTGTTTAGCATTCAACAGGTTTTGCACATTGAAAAAAGGTTTGAAGCCAAGGGAATCGAGCTCGACGCGCAATTGGATTTGCTGGGGCCGCTCTGGCCAGAGAGACCTGCCTTGCCCCAGACGCTGATTTTTGAGCAGGATTTGTACTTTGCCGGGGCAAGCAGAGCCGATAAATTGCGCGACATCCGGGTGGAAATGAAGCAGCAAAAATGTGCCTACCACCTGGTGTGTACCCTCGAAGACATTGCCTGGGTACTCAATCTACGCGGCAATGACGTACCTTTCAACCCGGTATTTGTAGCTTATCTGATCATCGGAAAAAGTGAAGCCTGGTTGTTTGTTGATTCTACAAAAATTCCTCAAACCCTATACGAACAATTGCAGCAAGACGGTGTCCGTTTGATGCCCTATTCTACCATCGAGTTTTTTTGCAGTACTTTGTCAGACCGACAATCGATCCTGATTGATCCAGGCTCTTGCAGCTTACAACTCTACTACCAACTGGATCACCTCCGCATCAAAGAGGGCGAGCACTTGATCCGCAACCGCAAGGCAGTCAAAAACCACGCAGAGCGATACCACCTGAAAGCAGCCATGCGCAAGGACGGCGTTGCACTAGTGCGTGCTTTTCGCTGGCTAGAAGACGCGCTACAACAGGAAGATACTTATCCAAGCGAATACGATTTTGCCCAAAAAATAGCCGCCTGCCGAGCCGAACAAGCTGATTATTTCAGCGAGAGTTTTTCGGCCATCGTCGGGTACAATGCCAATGGGGCCATCATTCATTACCGGCCTCACCCGGAGGATTCTGCCCGAATTCAACCGCAGGGTATGCTCTTGGTAGACTCTGGCGGGCAGTACCTGGATGGCACCACAGACATAACTCGAACCATCGCACTGAGCGAACCTTCAGCACAACAACGTTTGCATTTCACCTTGGTATTGAAAGGTATGATTGCCCTGAGTCGGGCCATTTTTCCACAGGGAACCGTTGGCATCCAACTGGACGCACTGGCTCGCCAACACTTGTGGCAACACCAATTGAATTACAACCACGGAACTGGCCACGGGGTTGGGGCTTTCCTGAGTGTGCACGAGCCACCACAGGGGTTTGCCAGTAACCTTTCCACCAGTCGGGGTACTACAGCTTTGCTGCCAGGGCATCTTTGTTCCAACGAACCCGGCTACTATTTGACTGGAGAATACGGGATTCGCATCGAAAACCTCATTTTATGCGCCGCTCAGACTCCTGAAGAATCCAGCGATTTTTTGCATTTTGAAACCCTCACCCTTTTCCCGATTGACGTGCAGTTGATTGACCGAAGTTTGCTCGATGCGACTGAAATTCAGTGGTTGAATGATTACCACCAAAAGGTATTCAGCGAGCTGAGTCCCTTGCTCGAAGGAGCGGAGCTGCAATGGTTGGAGGAAAAGTGCCAGGCGATTTAAAAAAAAATGGCTCTTCGGGAATCTTTTCTCCCAGTTCGCAGTTACTACCCCGAATCAACTTTAATAGAAAATGCAAACGCTTCAACCCCTGGTTTTGCAAGCAGTAAAACTCCCAGATTTGAGCCCTTCGCAGCAAGCAGCATATCAAAGCTTGCTCCACAAAGTCCAACAACACAGTTTGTGTGGTTTTGACGTAAATTACGGTCACGGGCGTACCTTCATGCTCAAGCGCCTGGCCCTGGAAACCGGAGGCCACTTCTTGCGTCTGGCCGATTTTTTCGATGAGATCCAAACCTTCCACCCCCTGGCCATTGAAGAAGGCATTGCTTCCACTTTACTCAAAGCGCTCAAAGCGCACAACCTGGTGATTGTCGACGATTTTCATCATGTATGCAACATGATAGAGAACTGCTACGGCAAAGCCCGACCAGGCGTGCTGAATGCTGCCCTGGACGGCATTTTGCGATGGTTGGAGCAAAGTGGCAAACGACTCGTATTGAGCAGCCAGCACGGACATTATGGAGACCCTTTAAACGAATTCATCCAAAGAGTAAACCTGTTTGAGTTCACGGCTGCCGACCATGCGTACTTGTTCAACACACTCAGTCAAGGAAGATTGAAGGATGTGGATTTTGAACGGGTATTTGTTTTTGCACCCCACCTCAACGCCATCCAGATGGCAAATGCCTGCCAGTTATTGCCACCATTTGGCGTTTTTGATACCGCATTTTTGATCAAGTTTCTGGAGACTTACGCCCTCCACAGCAATGTGGATACCAACGAAGTAGAAACCATGGATTTCGCTGATTTGTATGGGGTGGAGGAAGTTATCCGTCAACTGGAGATCGACATCATCGTGCCGATGGAGCGCGACGATCTGGCCAAAGACCTGGGCATCCGCGCCAAGCGGGGTGTCTTGTTGTACGGTCCTCCTGGAACGGGTAAAACCTCGATTGGTCGAGCCTTGGCCCACCGATTGCACAGCAAGTTTTTCTTGCTTGATGGTACAGTGATCAGTGGAACGGATCAGTTTTACCAAAAAGTAAGTCAGATCTTTGAAGCGGCCAAACACAACGCGCCCAGCATCTTGTTCATCGATGACTGCGATGTGTTGTTTGAAAACCAGGATGAATATGGTTTGTACCGCTATTTGCTCACCATGCTGGATGGTCTGGAATCCAAGTCGAATGCGCAAGTGACTGTGATGTTTACCGCTATGAACATTGGTGCATTGCCTCCTGCATTGATCCGCAGTGGTCGGGTAGAGTTATGGTTGGAAATGAAACTGCCGAATCAGGCCGCTCGGGAGGCCATGTTGCAAGCGATCCTTTCTGGCAGCGTATTGCAACTGAAACCTGGCGAATTGAACCATTTGGCGGAACTGACTTACGATTGCTCAGGCGCCGACCTCAAGCGCATTGTAGCCGATGCCCGCAACCTGCACGGTTTTGATGTGGCCAAAGAGCAACCAGTACGTGCGCCATTCGAGTATTTTGCCCAAGCCATTGAGCAATTGCGCGCCAATCGGGAGCGCCTGGCTGCTGCTCCGGCCTTTACGGCTGCACACAATCCAGCGGCGGCATTGAACCCTGGAATGGTGTTGGCGCAGATGGGTGCAGAAGAAGATTAATGCATTTGCATGATGTATTAAAATGGTTTATTTTTGGATGGATTGGGAGTATGCTCCCAATCCATTTTTTTTTTGATACGAAGTCCTGTTTTATCCCCCCATTCCGTTCATCAATCCCTTTTTTCCAAAACCCAAAACTTCATTGACCATGAAAAAATTATTGCTTCTTGTCGCTTTGACAACCTGGATCGGAATGGCCCAGGCTCAACAAACCACCACGCCTCCGGGCATGAACTACCAAGCCGTAGCCCGCGATGCCTCGGGTAGGCCCCTTGCCAATAAAACCATTCTTTTGCGGGTAAATCTGCTTTCAGAAGGCCCTACGGGCAAAGCCGTTTACACCGAAGTACATCGGGTAAACACCGGTGAAAATGGGCTTTTCAACCTCATCATAGGCAGGGGCGAAGCCAAAGGAGATGCTTTCAGTCAGGTTCCCTGGGCAGAAAAAAACATTTGGCTGGAATTGGCGCTTGCCGAAGGCAAAAAAGAAGAATTTGCCATTATTGGCAGCAGCCAATTGCTGGCGGTACCCTATGCTTACCATGCCGGGACGGCAGAAACATTGCACGTTCACGAAGCCAATGAAAAAAGCAATTGTGGCCGGGTGGCCGCTGGGCTTCCTTTCTGGACGGTCAATGGCAATGCCACCGTATCAGATGAGTGCCATTTCATTGGGACTACGGTCAACGAAGACCTGATTTTCAAAACCAACAGCATCGAGAGATTGCGGATTGCGGCAGATGGCGAGATCAACATGCCCGGCAATTTGTTCATCAAAGGCAATCTTTCTGTAGAGGGCAATGGTTCTTTTTTTGATCTTATCGTGAAAAACAACCTGACGGTAGGTAAAAGCGGATCTTTTGGCGAAGACCTGAGTGTAACAGATCAAACCTCAACCAAAACCTTACAGGTCAGTGATTCCGCTACCATTGCCGGGCAATTGAATGCCAATGGCCGATTGGTAGTAGATGGTGGTGCAGATGGCAGTCAAAGCAAGCAAGACAGTTATCCATTGTTGGTAAAAGGCAGTACCCAGGGCATTGCCATCGAGGTAAAACCCGCAACTCAAAACAATCTGGAGTCTGGCCGCGGCAACAACTACCTGTCTTTTTGGAAAAATGGAGAAATGACTGGCCGAATTGAGGGCATGAATACAGCCGATCTCGACCCCAGCGGCCTGGTAGGCTTGATTACGAAATTGGTCAGCACCCCTCCTCAGGACATCAACTACAATTATGGACAACTGGTGATCGATCTGACGCCTAAAGTTGACGTAGATGTAAAAGAAATTTCTGATCCTCCTTTTGTAGCTGTAGCTGTAGACGTCACCCTGCCCAGCCTGAATCTGAACAATCCTTTCAACAACCTGGATCAAAAATTTCTCCAGTACATCGAAAATCCGACCAGTGGCCCCGCAGGGTTTATTTATAAAAATATTTTTGAACCCATTGCCTGCAATCCCCAAACCGGACTGTTTACCCAAGGTATAGGCCCTGAAGCGGCCAATAATTTCAAGGCGCAGATTTTTTCAAACTATACCCTGGATATCCTTACCAATTCCATTACCGTTTTTGGTTCTATAGTGGAAACAGTAGCCAGTGCTGCCAGTGTACTCGATCCGGAAGATATTTTCACCAATGCCCTCGATCTGGTGGTTGACATTACCAACCTGACTCTGGTGGCCACTTATGCCGACCTCAGCCTGGGAGTAGCTTATGAATCAGGATCTGGGGATTATGCGGAGTGGCTGCGCCGATTTGACCCATCCGAAGCAATGGGCTTTGGCGATGTGGTTGGCTTGAAAGGAGGCAAGGTTTCCAAAACATTCGATCAGGCCGAACGGTACATGGTGGTTTCTACTTCACCGATCGTACTTGGCAACATGCCCGCAGATAAAGAGCTGGAAAAGTTGTCCGAAAAGATTGCCTTTATGGGGCAAGTGCCCGTCAAAGCCCGTGGAGTGGTACACATCGGAGATTACTTGCTGCCCTCTGGCGAAGGCGATGGATTGGCCATCGCAATAGCCCCGGATAAAATGAAAGCCCGCGATTTCAAGCGCATCATTGGGGTTGCTTGGGAAGCAGCAGATGGCAAGGAATTTTACAAGTTGGTCAATACTGCGGTGGGACTCAACCAAAACGACACAGGGAAGCTCATTGAGGAAATGCAATCGGTCATCAATGACATGCAAAAAGCCCTTCAGGAAGTGAACCCAAACTACAAACCAAGGCCGTTCGAGGTAGGAGAAACGACTGTTCAGTCGAAACCTGCCGCCCCAGATTTTACAGTATCCAGTACGCATCCCTCCCAAATGGATACTTATTTCAAGGGCAAAACCTATCCAAGCCGCCAAAAGATGCTCCAGGGTGTGAAAAAAGCACTTGTTGAACGCGCCAATATTGATTTAGGCAAATATCCACTGGTAGCGTATATTTTCGATCACCCTGAAAAAGCAACGGTGTTAACGGATTATTATACCCAGGCTAAAGAAGCAATGAGCGAATTGACGAAATGATTTTTATACCCATGCTGGTGGGCAGCCTTTGAGTGGGCTGCTCACTCCTGGGAAAGTAAATCCGAGAGGTTACTCCACTCTTTCCATTTTACTCTTGCGTATTTCGCTCAAAAATCTCCGCACTTCCCTTTCCGCCAAATACCAGTGGTAGAAATTTCCAAACACAATCAGTAGAATACCAAGCACAAAAATAGAATTGCGCGAGTTTTCAACCAGTCTGGTGTGCATGTGGTAAAAGGGACGAACAAGCAGTACTTCCATTGCAATCACCAAGGTGGTGAGCAAAAATAAAAACACTGCCCCGGCATGGGCATTGCTGCGGATTTGCGGATAATGGGTGCGCAAGCATTTTTTCATAAACAGTACAGCACCCTGGTCTTCTACATCCATGCGCAACAGTTCACCCAGCACGTGTTCTGCTTTTTGGTACTGTTGGGTATGGTACAAGGAGGCCGCTTTGCGAAAAAGCATGCGCTGATAAAGGTCTTCGCCTTTGTATACTTGGATATTGTTGAGGATAGAAGTCTCGATTACCGCATCAACCATTGCTAAATGCTCCTTGTAAGCACCTATTTCAAAAAGAGCCGAAACATAAGCCACCAGAAGATCAAAATATTCTTCAAAATCCAGGCATTGAATCTCCTTTTCATGGTCTTCAAAAAAATGAATAATTTCCTGAAACGAATTTTCGTCCAGACTCAGGAAAGAGCGGTAGATTTTTGAATGATAAGTTGGCCTGAACATCATGTCGCTAATTTAATTGCCAGTTCTCTTTCAGTCTCGTTGGGGTAGATGCGCAGTACTACCGCCTCGGATTCTATGTGCAACAACGCAGGGTTCAAGTTGTTCCAGCAAAATGACCCGATTGCCATTATCTGGCTTTTGCTGAGTAATTTTGCAAAAAAAATCGCAACGTTAAAAAAAATTTAATAATCAAAAGCTTGATATTGATTAACTTTTCGCTGCCGTTGAGAGTTTTGATTTATTTTTGCCCCACTACTAAGCAACAATCCCATAGATCATGATACTTTTCAAAAACAGCCTGTTTGTTTGTTTGTCAATTTTGGTTTTAGGCTGCGCCAATGCGCAACCTAAGGAAGTGGACGAAAAAATGGCCTACATCGAGCGGTATCGCCTTTTGGCCGTAGAAGAAATGGAACGCACCGGTATTCCCGCCAGCATCAAGCTGGGACAGGGATTGCTGGAATCCCGTTGGGGAACCAGTGACCTGGCGCGCCTGGCCAACAACCACTTTGGGATCAAATGTGGCAAAGATTGGTCTGGCGAAGGGTATTACAAAGAAGACGACGACCTAAACGACAAAGGAGAACTCATCAAATCTTGCTTCAGGGTATACGGCCAGGCAGAACAATGCTACCGCGATCATTCCGCTTTCTTGATGAATCCTGCTAAAAAAGAACGCTATGGCCCCTTGTTTGAATTGAAGCGTACCGATTACCGTGGTTGGGCAGAAGGCTTGAAAAAAGGGGGATACGCTACCGACCCCGGTTATCCTGCCAAATTGATCAAACTGATCGAAGACTTTGACCTGCACCGCTACGATGAAGTCAGTTACCAGGAATTGTTGTCCGAAATGGGTACCTTACCTACGCTGACCCAACCCGATTCTCCTGAAAAAATCAAACCGGTACTCGTGGTAGGCATTCCTCAATCCACCAACGATGTCAAGTTTATTGTAGCTGCCGAAAACCAAACCTTAAAGGACATTGCCTCCAAACAATACCTCTCACCCAAAGCCATCATGCATTACAATGCCCACATCAGTGGAGCTGAAGTGCCACTAAAGGCAGGTACGCGGGTGTTTTTGCAATCCAAACCCAAAAGCTGGCGCGGCGAGGAATTGTTTCACAAAGTGCGCAAAGGAGACCTGATGATCGACATTTCGGTCTTGTATGCCGTTGATCTCGACAAATTGTACACCCGTAATCGCATGATCCACGGGCAAGAGCCCGCCGAAAATGCCCTGGTCAAAATCAGAGGGGGAAAAGTCAAAAAGCAACCGGCGCTGCAAAGCGATCAACCCAATAAAAAGCCCACGCCCCTGCCTACTGTACCCAATCAATCGTCGACTACCAGTACTGCAAAGCCAACAGTACCTTTGACTCCTGCGCAAAACAATCCGGAGTCCAGGCCAGCGACCCAACCCATCAAGGTAGGTGCAAACACTTCCACCGACTTGGCATCCAACAACAAGCCCAAACCCACCACAAATAGTACCGATCCTTTTTCCAAATCCAATACCACCGCTGCACCTACCAATAGTGGCAATAGCAACAATACCATTCTGGCGCCCCAATACTACCAACTGGTAGAAGGAGATACCCTGGAAATTGTAGCTCAAAAGTTTAAGACTTCGGTAGATGGCATCAAGAAACTGAATAACCTGGTAAACAACGAATGTAAGCCAGGCATAAAAATTCGGGTAAAATAACCAACGCAAGCACCAAAACCGGAGTCTTTTGCATCTATAGTAGAATGTTAATGCTAAATTCGGCTTTATGGTGTGGAAAAGAATACTTGGTTGCTGGGCTTTGGGGTTGCTGGGGTTCAACTTCGGTGGGTTTGCGCAAGTACAACCCAATCAGGGATCTGTAGCCCCACTACAGTTTATGGCGGAAATCCCTTTCGCTTTTCACCAAAATCACATTTACGTAAAAGCGAAAATCAACGGGGTAGAGGGCAATTTCATTTTCGACAACGGCTTCACAGTAACTGGATTGGACAATGATTTTGCAGCACGCTGTGGCATTCAGGCCAGTCTTGACTCCGGGGTCATCCTGGCCGATGCCAACGAGACGGAGGCAAAAGGACAATTGGGCAATGCCGCAGACATCCAACTCGCGGATGTCCATTTTAAAGATACCCGGGTGGCCATCATTGATACCGATGGGTTGCCTTCTTGCCAAAAAGTAGACGGTTTCATCGGCAGTTCTGTAATCAACAAAGCCAATTGGCGAATAGATTTTGACAAGAAGGCTCTGCATTTGGCATCCCGGCCCTTTCTGGACGCTGGCTTGCGCTGTGCCTACACCATCAGTCAAAGCAATCGACATTTCATTGAATTTCGCTACGAGGGTGTTCCTTTTTGGGTACACATCGACCTGGGTTCAAGTGGTGAACTGGAACTGAACAAAGCCGCATTTACACCCTTATTTTCAGGGCTGCAGGCCCAAATGAATGTGGGAGCTTCCAGCTTGGCCTTGTTTGGACTGAGTGCTGTCGATACTTTTTACACCCTTAATCGCCCCTACAAATTTGGATACGACAAGTACGTGATCACCAATGCGCCCCGCATCGAACTCCAACGCGAGGTAGAATATGCCCGTTTGGGATTGGGGTATCTGTATCAATTCAACCTGATCATCAATTCGGACGCCAAAGAATACATTCTGACCCCCAATCACCTGATTCGCCCCAATCGGGAGGATAAAGATTACGGAATCGTGTTTTATCCGGTAGGAGGGGTACACCGCATTGTGCGACTCAGTGCCTGTGAAAATGTATCAAAATACGGGTTTGTACTGGGTGAAGTCATTGAAAAAATAGACGGCCAAGCCATCGAAACACTTGGCGATTGGTGTTCCCTTAAAACCTACATCCGGGGAAAAGCCGACAAAAGTGAGCCACTTCGCCTCAAAGTTCGAGGGCGAAAAGAGGAATGTATCCTCAACGCAGAGTATAGTCCGGCGCACAGCATTGTACGGTAGCTGTAGAGTTTATACTTTTGGGGAAATTTTCCCAAAAATGACCACCACGATTCAATCTTGCTGTCTCCAACCCCGGATTTTTGATGCCATTCCTGGTTTAATAGCTGCGGAAAGTACCCGCCATGGAGGCGTCAGCCAGGGCAATTATGCTGCGCTAAACCTGGGGCTTTCTACCGAAGATGACCCCAATGCCATCGAAGAAAACCGACGCATCTTTTTTCAAAGCCTGGGATTGTCTCCAGCACAAATCGCCAGCGCTTACCAGATTCACGGCGATGCCATCCTGAAAGTAGATCAAGCTGGAAGAGCGGATGGTTATGATGCCCTGATAACCAATGTGCCCAATATATTTTTGACGGTTACGGTTGCGGATTGTACGCCCATTCTGATCGCCGATCCCCGCACCCAAGCGGTTGCTGCCATTCACGCAGGCTGGCGCGGCACGATTGCGGGAATCGTATCCAAAACCATCGCTCGTATGCAAGCCGAGTTCGGCGTTCAAGCCAAGGATTGCCTGGCTTACATTGGTACCTGTATCGATGAATGTTCCTTTGAAGTCAATGCCGATGTGGCTGATCATTTTGCTAACGATTACAAACGTTGGGATGAATCCCTGCAAAAGTATTTTGTGAACCTCAAAGCGGTCAATCGTGCACAATTGATCGGAGCGGGAATTTTACCTGAAAAAATCGAGGTTTCGCCCTATTCCACTGTGGTACACAATGCCGATTTTTATTCTTACCGCAAAGAAAAAGGCGTTACGGGGAGGATGTTAAATTTGATCGGTTTCAAGGCATAAAACCTATTTGACCTTGCGCCCCTTCCATTCGTATTGCTTGTACAGATTGGCGCACAAACCAATGACGGCAATGTAGAGAATGTGCGCCACCTGTGCAGGCCAAAATACACGCAACAAGTCTTGACGCTGAAAAAACACTGCTCCGGTGCGCAGCAGTCGGTAATCGGTCCAAATTTTGGCATCAGCCAATATTAACAAGCTCATTCCCAAGGTAAATGGGGCAAATGGAAACAGCAACAAGCAGAACAGAATACTCCAACACAACACAAAAACCAGCCCCAATACCGCGGTAATGCGCCATTCGGTATAGTTGGCATTTTTGGTGCCCCAGCGCAGGCGCTGATGAAAGAAACCCCGCCAATCGGGCATGGCCAGGGTATAAACTGTAGATGAAAGGGATTTAAGAAATTGTACTTGTCCAGGATATTGCTTTTCAATTTTGTGCATTAAAAAAAGATCATCGCCCGAGGCAAGATGGTCAACTCCCCGAAACCCATCCACTGCGTTGAAAGCTGCACGGGTATAGGCCAGGTTGGCACCATTGCCCATGCGCATCAGGCCAGAGTGCAATCCTGCCCCGGTCAGTACCATCATACCCAGAAAATCCAGCGATTGGAAACGCTCCAAGAAACTCCGTTCCCGATGAAAATTGACAGGTCCGGCAATCATTTGTACGGGGTGATTTTGGTAAAATGACACCATGCTCGAAATCCATTCCGTACCCATGTAGCAATCTGCATCGGCACATAGGATCAACGTTCCACGCGCTTGAGCAATGGCTGTACTAATGCCGTGTTTTTTGAAAGCCTGCCCTGCAGCAGGAGGGTAATCGGCCAACTGAATCAAGCGGATTCGAGGATCTGCTATGGCTTGCACCAATGCTGGCGTAGCATCTTCCGAGTGATCGTCAACTACGATCACCTCCATCAACTCGACGGGATAATTTTGGGCCAATACGGCATAGAGGCATTCCTGGATATTGGCTGCCTCATTTCGGGCAGGAATGATCACGGAAACGAAAGTGTGCGGCTGAAAGTCGGCAGGGATTTGCCAGAGGGGAATCTTGTGCCAATGCCGCAAGAAAAAATGGATGAGTAGGCAATAGGCAAAACCCAATACACCGGCAATCGGTAAAATCAGAGCCATATTTTTTGGGTATTGCCTACTGTCTTCTCAATTGAGGATCAATCCAGTTACTTATAGCACCAGATCGTCGTCTTTAATCGATTTTTCTTCTTTGCGGATGCGCGGTGGAAAATCAGTTTCCAGTTCTTCATATTCCACCAAATCGCCATCTCGCTGGCGTTCGTAAGCCGTTTTGACCTTTTTTACTTGCTTCTTCAGCAAGGCATTGGCCAAAAAGTAGGCACTCAAAATCGGAAATCCAATGATGGAAACGATGCCAATGAGTACACCAGAGATATTGTCTCGACGAAATGTGTTGCGAACCCACTTGAAGTAATCCAATACTACGCGGTAATCGATAATCAAAGCTGCAATCAGCATGATCGGAGACAGGTAGTACATTAAAGTAAAAACGAAGCGGGCCAACATGAATAGCCCAACCAAAAAGGTCACGATTACAGCGACACCAATGATGGCTTTCCATGGGTTGTCGCTCTTGTTGCTTTGGCTCATGGTTATAAATTTTCACTCAATTTACAAAGATAAGCCAGCAAGTGCTGCTTTTTTGGATAATTGAAGGCACTTTATCTACCAAAAACGTCATTGACTATAGACATTTAAAAAAGGGAAACTTGTTCTGGCAACAACCGGAAAGAGCGGCGGTGGTGCGGCGTAGGGCCGTGGTGGCGCAATGCCTCGCGGTGTGCCTTGGTTGGATACCCCTTGTTGTTTGTCCAACCGTACTGAGGATGATTATCTGCCAAATCGGACATGTAATCATCGCGGTAGGTTTTGGCCAATACCGAAGCAGCCGCAATGGACATATAAAGTCCATCACCTTTGATGATGCAGCGGTGATCAATGTTTTGGTAAGGTGTGAAACGGTTGCCATCTACCAGAATGAGCTCTGGTTGGTAATGGAGTTTTTCCAATGCCCGGTGCATGGCCAGAAAAGAGGCATTGAGGATATTGACTTTGTCTATTTCTTCGGGATCAACCTGAGCCACAGCCCAGCTTACTGCAGACGCTTTGATGATGCAGCGCAATTCCATACGTTGTTGCTCAGTGAGCAATTTGGAATCGTTGAGCAGAGGATGACGAAATGACTTGGGAAGAATGACCGCCGCCGCAAAAACGGGACCTGCCAAACATCCACGGCCTGCTTCATCGCAGCCTGCTTCTGTCAAATGAGGGTCAAAATAAGGCGCAAGCATGTTTAATCTAATTTGGTTGGTATTTGGATAAATAGGAATGCAGTAATTCTACAGTACGATATAGAACTCTAAAAATACGTTAAAAATTCTTAAGAAAAAGTAAAATCCTTGTCATGAACAGTCCCAATGGAACAAAACGCGATCAAAACGCAAGGTTTTCAAGTCTTCTGGCAGAATAAAAAAATTCCCAATGCCCATATCCCCCCACATACTATCGATGTCATTGTCTGAATCCAACTGAAAAAGCAATTGCATCGGGGTCTCTAATTTGCGGGGATCGCATTGGGTAAAAAAAGCATATCCTCCAACCTTGTGGCCGCTGGATTTTGAACCCAGTTCATAAAAAAAGTCCATTGCCTCCTCTTGTTCTTCGCCCAATGCTTCCAAAAAAGCTTCAGGATAAACCTCATCAAACCAGTAATCGGGTAGTCCAAGCCACTCTTCATCCACAGCGAAATCCAGGGCAAAAGAAGCATCTCCAGGAATAGGTGTATATTCCCAAGGCTGCGGCCAAAAAGGAAACGCATGCTCCAACAGTTCATCAGCTAGCAGCGGTTCTGCGTGGTAAACAACCCGAAAATTTTGATTGTCATCCAATCGATTTGTATTCATCCCATACAAATCATCGTTCAAGATGAAAAATTGGAGCATACCCTTGGAAGGAAATCCTGGCAAAGCCGGAATTTCTGCAAAATTGAGCTGCGCCAGAAAAAAGAGTGGATTTCCGACAGGGTTTCGAGGATATACCTGGTCTTTTGGCCAGTAAGGCAATCCTCCTATCTTGCTTTGTTTCAGCGAAGTGGGCAATTCTTTTTTGGGCTGAACCCGAACAGTTTTTTGTAACGTAGCCTCGATTTTTTCCCGAAAAGGCTCCAGGATGGTTGGGAGCTGAAGCGGCATGATTTTTGGTGATTTTTGGTTGTGGGGTAAAGATAGAAAGCCCTGCGGAATAAGGAAGCCCCTACCCAAAAAATCACCCAGTTAGGACTGCTTCCCTCCAAGTCGGTTGAACCAAACCCGGTGTTTTTAGTTATTGCTCTGGATTCAATTTTTAAGCTATGAGTGCCCGATTTAGAATTGTAGTACTTTTTTTGTTTGCGGTTTTGTCAATTTTGAGCGTTCGTGCAGCATTCAACATTCGCTTTGCTTTTGATTTTGAACAGTTTTTCCCCATTGGAGATCCTGATTTGGAAGCGTTTAGAGAATTTGTCAATGAGTTTGAAACCGATGACAATTTTTTGTTGGTCGCTTTGCATCGCCCTGAAGGGGTGTTTGATCAGGAATTCCTGCAAAAAGTGCATCAATTTTCGCTGGATTGCCGCGACTTGCCCCACGTAAAGCAAGTGCTTTCTTTGACCAAAATCGGTTATCCCATCAAGACGCCCTTTGCCATTACAAGCATTCCGGCCATCCACCTGGATCGGCCCGAATTGTATGCTTCCGACAAGGCGCGTTTGCTCAAAGACGAACGTTTTGTGCGCAACCTCATTTCCGAAGACGGCAAAACCCTGGTCGTTTACCTCAAAAACATTGAATCCATTGAGCTCAAGCAGGCTCGTGAATTAATCAAAGCCCTGGATGCTACCGTAAAAAAATACCAGTTCAAGGACTACCACTACCTCGGTAGGCCGTTTTTTCAGCAAGAGATGGTGCGCTTGCAACAAAAAGAGATCGTGGTAGCCACCCTGGTTTCGGCAATTTTGGTTACCCTGGCGATGTACTTCGTGTTCAGGCGTTTTTGGGGTACAGCGGTGGCGGTGGTTTCGATGCTCTTGGGTTTGCTGCTTTTTGTCGGATTTTTGGGTGGATTTGTACGGGAGCTCAACACCCTTTCGGCCCTGTATCCAGTTTTGGTACTCATCATCGGCACTTCTGATATTGTGCACATTATGTCGAAGTACAACGACGAGTTGCACAAAGGCCATGCACGAGATAAAGCGATGTGGAATACCATCCGGGACGTTGGTTTGGCCACTTTTATGACCGCACTGACTACGGCTATTGGTTTTGCTTCTCTGGTGACCAATCGGGTAATGCCCATCAAAGATTTTGGGATAAATGCCGCAGTAGGGGTGATGATCGCGTATTTTACAGTGATCTTGTTTACCACGGTGATGCTGACCTGGTTTCGGGCCGATCAAATTGCCCAGCCAGAGAAAGAGCACGCCTTCTGGGAGCGCTTGCTTCAGGGCATTGTTGATTTCACGCGCAATCATCCTCGCGCCATTGTACTGACTACCATCGGCGTATGCTTATTGAGTTTATTGGGCATTTCCAGGATCACCACCAATTACGACATCATCAGCAACTTGCCTCGAAACAGCAAAATCAAAACCGATTTTTTGTTTTTTGAAAAACACCTGGCTGGATTTCGGCCCATGGAGTTTGCCATTTTTATCCAAGGCAAGTACCGTGCGGATGACTTTGAGGTACTGCGGGAAATGGAAAAAATTGAAAAAGAACTGCACAAAGCTAGTTTTATCCAAGCCATTTTTTCCAGCACCGCCTTGTACAAGAGCATCAACCAGATGTACCACAACAACAGAGCGGATGCCTATCGCCTGCCTGATAGCAAAGAAGAATTTGAATCCTACCGCCAAGCAGCCAAGCGCTTGCCGCAGTTTAGTGCCAATGTCTTGGTCAGCAAAGATGGCCGCAAAGCGCGCATCACTTCCAGGGTAAGTGACATTGGCGCCGACAACATCAAGGCGTTTGGGAATAAACTGGAAAGATGGATTGATGCCAATATCGATTCCACCGTTATCCAGGTCAGGCGAACTGGCACGGGGTTGATTATGGATAAAAATTCGGCCTACATTCGCAGCAACCTCTTACTCGGACTCTGCTCTTCCATTGGCCTGATCAGTTTGATCATTGCTTTCGTATTGCGCAGCTTCCGCATGATGGTGATTTTTTTATTGCCCAATTTTGTTCCACTCTTGGTTGCTGGAGCATTGCTGGGTTACTGGGGAGTCGAGCTTGACGCGGGCATCTCCATTGTCTTTTCAGTGGTGTTTGGTATTGCAGTAGACGACACCATTCACTTTTTGTCAAAATTCAAGTTGGAACTCAACCAGGGACATACCGTTGAAGAGGCTTTGCGGGTCACTTTGCTCGAAACAGGCAAGGCGCTTATCCTCACTACTGTTTTTCTTTTCTTCGGATTTTTAGTCCTGCTTTTTTCTCAGCATCCCACCAGCGTCGTCATCGGATTGCTTACCAGCATTACCTTAATGGCCGGAATGGTGACTGAATTGATGTTGGCGCCGGTACTGGTCAGGTGGCTGATCAAGTAACCTTTTTCTGTCATTTACGTATGATGATAAGTACAGGTAGGTGCAACTTTAAAAGTTTTTGCTACCTTTACAATTCAACGGTAACCAAACATCATGGAAATCAGTGGTTGTAGATCAACAGTTTGACTAAAAATGATTGATTGAAAATCACTAAAAAACCATTAATAACCTTAGCTATGGAATCGTCGTGTCAAAAATTTTTGCTGACGGTGCTAACGCTTTTATTGTGCCTTAGCCTCGAAACCCACGCAAAAAATCCAACTAACGAGACCGAACTGGATGAAGCGGAAATTACCCGCAGACTCTACGCGATGGAGAACAGAGTAGTGAAACCAAGGTATGATCCCGTCGTTATGGGCTACCTTAAAACTTATCTGATTCGAGGTCGCGAAGGAACGGAACAAATGCTCGGACGTCGCTTTATTTATTTCCCCCTCTTTGAAGATGTCCTTTTTCAAAATGACCTGCCTGAAGAATTAAAAGCCTTGTCCATTGTTGAGTCTGCTTTGCACAACCGCGCGATTTCGCGGGTTGGAGCCATGGGGCTTTGGCAATTTATGGCACCCACTGCGCGCAATTTTGGACTCCAGGTGGATGCAAACATTGATGAGCGCCGGGATACCCGCCGTTCAACTGAGGCGGCTGCCGCATACTTGAAAAACCTGTACAAGGAATTCTCTGATTGGGAACTGGCCATCGCCGCATACAATTCAGGTAGTGGAAGAGTGATTCGAGCGCTCAAACGCAGTCGGGGAACCAACTATTGGGCAATTCGGGGTGATCTTCCCCGCGAAACCGCCAACTATGTCCCCGCCTTCATTGCTGCCAGCTATCTTTTGGAGCATTTTGAAAAGCATGGGCTTACGCCAAAATACCCCGCTGAAGAATTGTTGCTCACCACCTCCATCAAAGTACACCAAGACTTAAGCTTTGAGCAGGTTGCTACGCTTACTGGTGTGACCATGGAAACCATTGAGTTTCTCAATCCAGCTTACAACCGCAAAGCCATCCCGGCTAGTACCAAAGGGTATTACCTTACCTTGCCATCCAAAGTGATGGAAAAAGTGCGGGTATACCTGGAAGCCAATCGCCCGGATGGAACCATTAAACCTGAACTCTATTCCAGCATCAAAGCACCCAAAGTGCGGGAACTGGATGCCTCGGCAAGTACGCTGGTAGAAGAAAGCCACGAGGTAAGCAAAGGGGAAACGCTGCAGGAACTGGCTGGAATTTATGGCTGTACAGAAGACAAAATTCGGGAATGGAACAAGTTGGACACCGCAGCTATTGCACCGGGTCAATTGCTGAAAATTTTCCGCCCAAAAGGGAGGGAACTCAAATTCAGGATAGAGCGAATGGAAGCCGTAAGCTTGATTCCCATGCTCACATTGGCGATCCAGCAAACGACCAAAATCCTTGAAAATGCTGCATCCAAAGACGTAGCTGGACAAGAAGCTTTCCAATACTACGTTACAACCCGACCAGAGAGTATTTTTGAAATTGCTGATCGCTTCCCCGGCGCAACCCTTCAAGACATTCTCAAGATCAATGATCTCCCTTCCAATCGGATTATTCGGGCCGGAACTCGACTGAAAATCCGTAAACTTTAAATATCTTAGTTTAATTGATCCAGAAGTGTTGATTACTTCTGGATCAGTTTCCTTTTTTAACTCCAAAAAATCAACAACCATGTCGAATCAATTTATGAACATCCTGTCGGAGCACCTGGATGATGACAACTTCATTGACAAACTAAGCGATCAAATTGGTGGTGCTGAAAGAGAGCAAACCCGCGCAGCTGCCAATGGCATCGTTACGGCGATGAGCAGCGCCATTACCAAAACGGCCAGCAGTGAGCAAGGTGCAACTGGCCTCCTGGGTATGTTGGACACCGATCACGACGGCAGTGTGCTGGACAACATCATGGACATGGTTTCTGGTGGAAATTCCAATGCGGGTCAAGGTGGTGGTGGACTCCTCCAAAACGGTGCAGGTCTGATAAGCTCACTCCTTGGTGGCAAGCAGAACGGCATCATTGACATGATCAGCAAAATGAGTGGCTTGAGTGGCGATAAAACCGGCAACTTGATGGCTATGCTTGCACCCATGATCATGGGCGCCCTGGGCAAAAGCAAGAAAGAAGGCGGTCTGGATATTGGTGGCATCATGAACATGCTGCAAGGTACCCAACAAAAAACCAGCGGCAATCCAGCAATGGACATGATCGGCCAGTTTTTGGACAAAGATGGCGACGGTGATTTTACCGACGATCTGTTGGGTGGTGGCTTACTGGGCGGCTTGTTCGGAGGCAAGAAATAAGCAAAACAGAGGGTGAGCGGGGTATCCCTTGTTCACCCTTCGTTTTTTTCGTCTCTCAATCTTCTCAAGATTGCTAACTCCTGATACGCTTTGCGCGCTTCCTGGGCAGGATAACCAAAGTAAACTTTTCCTGCTTCCAAATCCTTTGAAATGCCACTTTTGGCTTGTACTACGACTCCGTTGCCAATGCTTAGGTTTTGAGCAATGCCCACCTGGCCGTACAAAATCACATCATCTCCTACTACTGTATTCCCACCGATGCCTACCTGAGCAGCAAACAAGCAGCGTTTGCCAACGACTACATCGTGACCAATGTGCACCTGCCCATCCAGTTTGGTGCCTGTACCAATGCGGGTTTCGCCCGATACGCCCTTGCAAATGGTGCAGCCTGGCCCAACGTCAACCCGATCTTCCAAGACGACCATTCCTCCTGAACGCCATTTTTGAAAACCTTCCGGCGTGCGTTTGAAGTAAAAAGCTTCGGATCCAATGACCGAACCCGATTGCACGATTACCTCTTCTCCAATCTGTGTATATTCTGCAATGGTCACGTTGGCCATGATGTGGCTATTTGCACCAATTTTCACATACGGTCCAATCACCACATTGGGTTCGATGATGACACTTGGATGAATCTCCGCCAAAGGACTGATGCTTACTTGTAACGGATGGTAGGGCCGGTGTTCCAAAACCAGACTGTCGTATGCCTTGAATGGCTCATCGCACAGCAGCAGGGTTTTTCCTACGGGAGGGACAACGCGTTCGTTCAAAATGACGAATGTAGCCAACGAACTGAGTGATTTTTCAAAATATTTTTTGACATCCACAAACGTGATGTCACCAGGGCGTACCTGGTGGATTTCATTGATCCCTGTAGCCAAAGCTGCTTGATCTCCAATCACTTCAGCATTGATTTTTTGTGCTATCTCACGGATGGGTATGGGTCTGTCGAAGTTCATCTGCCGATTTTAAGAGGCAAAGAAAATGAAAAAGCTTGATTTTTTTCAGGATGAAGAAAATCCAAACACCTTTCAGTCCCGTATGTCTAAGCGAAATTTAATTTACAAATCACCCGACAATTTTTCTAAATCATGAAGAACGTCTTGAAATTGGCCGCTATGGCCCTGGCATTGTTTTGTGTATCCTTGAGTGTTTATGCTCAAGGCAATGTAATGGTTGGTGGAGAGCCCATGCTTCCTGCCAAAAACATCATCGAGAATGCCTTAAATTCAAAAGCCCACACTACACTGGTAGCTGCGGTAAAAGCAGCGGGTTTGGTAGAAACGCTACAAGGCAAAGGCCCATTTACCGTATTTGCACCTGTAAACGATGCTTTTGAAAACCTGCCAGCAGGTACAGTAGAAACCCTTTTGAAGCCAGAAAACAAAAAATCCTTGACTGGAGTCCTGACTTACCACGTGGTATCCGGCAAGTATGATTTCAATGCACTGGTAGCATTGATCAAGAAAGGCAAAACCAGCTTGGCCACAGTGAATGGTGCAAAACTCACCTTCAAAATGAACGGCTTGCACAACATTCAGGTGGTTGATGAAAGTGGTGCTGCTGCTAACATCAGCACTTACGATGTGTATCAATCCAATGGCGTGATCCACGCTATCGATGCCGTGTTGTTGCCTAAAATGTAAGCACAAATAGTCAATAAAGGGGAATCATTTTAAGCGAAGCCCGATCAACTTTCTAGTTTGATCGGGCTTCCTTTTTTGTGCCTTACCCGATTTAGAACGTAATGGCGTACTTCAACAAGAGCTGCTGGGTCACACTCAAGCGTGGCCCGGTAACTGCCTTTCCGGTACCATCTACTTTGATACCGTTGATGGCATTGAAATCAGAAGTAAACATGTTCATGTCATCGTCGTAATAGAAGTTGGCCAAAACCGACAATTGGAAGTTTTTGAACAGCGTCCAGGAAAGGCTGTTGCGCCAGTCTACGTCAATATTTTGTGGCTGATTGAGGTAATTGCTGAACAACAAGAGGTTGGAGGTATAAGTCAGCTTATCGCCAAAGAATTTGTTGTTGTACAAAACCCGCAATTGGCTACCCAACTGAGCATCCACATTTTTAGCGGAAACGATTCCTCCCTGAGCATTTTTGGTCACGGGGTTGCCGTGTACGCCGCGAAGTGCGATGACATCGTTGCCCACAATAACCCATTTTGCACCCAATGGTGAATAAAACAAAGAAAGTTTGGCGGTGGGCTTGTAATCGATACCCAATGCGAGGTTGATGATTGCAGGCGAAAACAACTGCGACAAGCGGGACGAGCCTTGTACATCGTTTAGAAAAAGCCCAGGAAAACTGCTTCCTCCCTGATAGGTAGGGGTGAGTTGACTCAGGAAGTTCAAGTCCGCCGCATAAAAGATTTTGGAATCAGCTCCTGTTTTGTAGCCAAGTTTTGAGGAAAAGACCAATTCGTCCAATGATTTTTGGAAAGGCACATTGGCATTCGTTGCGCCGATGCGCACTACGCCAACGCCCAAACGCTGCACACCAAAGTTCCATTGTCCCTGGTTTCCCCAAGCGACACGATCTTTTTGGTAATTGCCAAAAACGTTGATGCCGCCACCAAATCCCAGACGATCTTGTGCCGATCCCTGGCGAGGGTTGATGTTGAGCAATTGATCAAAGGCGAGAGCAAATCCGGCTCCGCTTTTCCAGTAGGAGGTATCTTTGGGAGCTTCTTGTCCAAAAACAAGATTAGTAAATAGGAAAAAGAACAGAAAGAGTGGTAAAAGTGATTGTTTCATTTTCGTAGTTTGTGTAAATGATACAGGATTGGCTAGCCATAACCTTGCGTTGACCAATCCTTTCAGGAGGTATTATTTAAAAATTTCGTATTTCTCGCTGGAAAGTTTGTTGAGGGGAACCACAATTTTGCGGTCATCGGTATCCAGGGTCATGGTGGAATTGTCCATTTCCAGTACCTTGCCTTTTACCCCATCGATGGCAATGGTATCGCCTACCTGAACCTTATTTTTGTTGTAGTAAGCCGCCAGTAAATTGCCTACCAATGGCCGCGAAGCATAGCCATAGCCTACCGCAAAAGCGCCCACAATACCTGCCAGGATGATGGAAAGATTGTCCTGGATGAAATTGGTATCGATACCCGCTTGCGACAAAGTGATCATGGCTACGTTGATGAACACAAAGTAGAAGACAAAATTGGCAATCAGCCCTGCCGCAGGAATGTTGAGTGAAGCACAAGCGGTATGCACCAGTTTTTTGAGTACATCCGCGAATAGAATGCCAATTACAAATACAACCAGAGCGGACAAAATTCGAGGCAGGTACTCAAAGATTTTGCCGATCATCTCAGAAACCGCAGAAATCCCCATGGTATCGGTAGCGGCCATGAAAAAGAAGATGAAAATCAGGTAGTAAAAAAACTTCCCAATCATCACCGAGGGTTTGATTTTCATGGGTGAACGGGCAATAAAATCGATTTGGTTGAGTCGTTCGCCCAATTTGTCGGCTCCGATGCGCTCCAATAGTTTTTGAAAAAAACGCGAAATCATTCTACCCAAAAACCAACCAAAAAACACCAGGAGCAAAGCGCCAATGAATTTTGGCACAAAGGAAATCATGCCCATGAAAAATTGATCAAACATGGGTTGATACTTATTGTAAAGATCGTCGAACCATTGTGGAACGTTGAGTAGAAATGGATTCATAATACGTGGCTTAGGTTAATGGATATGATTATCGAATGATTTCTGGACTTTGTGGTCCGCCCCCTATTGGCCCTTTTTTTTCGGGGCGATCAGGCGTGTTGGGTGGAATGTGGTTGGGATTTTCTTCCGTGTCAGGGCCGGCACCGCCTGCCGCCATGACCATCACGCCCACCATTTGGGACATGTACAGGTCTGCAACATCACCGAGCATTCGCAAAAAACCGAGGTTTCCCCATACGTTGCTCACAATGCGCTCGTATTTTATTGGGTCGATGCGATCAATGTCTTCATCGAGCATCCGTTTGAAATTATTGGAATTCATAAGCCGACTAATTTATAGCTGGAAAAAGATCATCTTTGATCTTCTGAGCTTTTTCTTTGGCACGTTTTATTTGCATTTTCACCGCGCTTTCAGTTTTATCCAGAATTTCGGCAATGTCTTTGATTTGCAGGTCATCCTGGTATTTCATCAAAAGGATCATGCGGTCGGCTGTAGGAATCTCCTCCAAAACCTTGCGCAGGGTATCGACTTCGAGTTGCAGCAAAGCCTCATCCGGCACTTCATCAGCCGTATCAGGAGCTTTCTCGACGTCGTCGGTGAATAACTCACCATGCTTTTTGTTCCTCCGCAAATAATCAATACAAAAATTGTAGGTAATGGAATACAGCCAAGTAGAAAATTGAGCTTTTTCACCAAATTTTGAAAGATTGAGGAAAATCTTCAAAAAGATCTCCTGCGTTGCATCATGCGCCAATTCCTCGTTCTTGAGAATGGAAATACACTTTGCATAAACCTTGCCAACGTAGCGGTTGTATAGAATACTGAAACACGGATTGGCCTGGGTTTGCAGGTATACATGGATCACTTCAAAGTCCCGCATGTCTTTAGTACACGTAATAGCACTCAATTTCTTCCAGGTGTTGATTCACCAGCGAAGATAAACAAAAACCGTGATTTGCATTTTTAGACGACAAGAACTATAAAAAGGTACGCGTAAATGCCGATAAATCTTAAAATTTTTAACTAAAAGTACTTCATCGTTCCTTAGCTCGTTATTTTGGGCAATTATTCACCTCAATCTTTTTCAATGGCCTTGGAAATCGAAGTTTGTGTTGATACCCTGGAAGCAGCTCTGGTCGCTGAAGCAAACGGAGCTACCCGCATTGAGCTCTGTGGGCGACTGGATTTGGACGGAACAACCCCGGATGAAGCTTTTATTCAAGCCGCCTTAACCCAGTTGCAGATTCCGATTCACGTAATGATCAGACCCCGGGGCGGAGATTTTGTTTATTCAGCAGCCGAATTTACAGAGATGGAGCAAGCCATCGATCGCTGCAAAGCACTGGGTGTTCCAGGAGTGGTCTTGGGTGCACTGACCGAGGCCGGAACCCTGGATTTGGGATCTATCCTTGCCTTGGCCGCTCGCGCCAAACCCGAAATGCTGGTGGTGGTGCACAAGTGCATCGATTTCACCCCAGATCCTGCTGCTGCTTTTGATCAGCTTCTTGAACACGATGATTTGATCGATTACGTCCTCACCTCGGGTGGTAAAGCTACCGCCAAAGAAGGGCTACCCGTATTGCAATACATGATTGAGCAGGGGCGAGATCGCATCAAGGTGATGGCCGCCGGAAAAATCACCAAAGACAATCTGGCCGAGCTTTCATCCGCACTGGGAGCGCCTGCCTACCATGGTCGATTGATCGTTTAGACAATATTATTCCATTTTTAGGCGTACTTTAAACGTTTACCTCAACAACCCAAAAACCAATGCGTCTTCTACACTTCCTGTTGCTACTTGGCTGGACAAGCCCCTTGCTGGCTCAACTTGACCTGGGAACCCATTTCATGCGCGGCACCTGGCAGGCTTACCAAAGCAATCCTGCCCTATTGCCTCAACAACGCATCACCATTTCTTTGCCCAACATATATGGTTATGGCGAAGTCAGCGGATTCACATTGGACGAAGTCCTGGAAAAGAACAGTGCTGGAACAACAGTGTTGAATGTAGACAAAGCCATCAGCCTCCTGAAACCCGAAAACTACATTCGGGATCGAATAGACTTGGGTACCCTTGGCGTGGGTTTTCATGTTGGGGCTTGGTACTTATCCCTTGGGCACAACATTCGACAAAGTGCGTTTGCAAAATACCCCAAAGAACTGGCGCAGTTGGCCTGGAAAGGCAATTCCCAATTCGTTGGGCAAGAAGTGCAGATTGCGCCTAAAGTTGGCATTCAAACCTACCAAGAAATTAGTTTGGGACTGGGCTTTAAGGCTTCATCAAATTTCACGCTGGGCGCACGTGTCAAGCTGCTCAATGGCATGGGCAATATTTCATCGCGGAATCAAGACTTTCGCCTTTTCACCAGCGATGACGTGTACCAATTGACCGTCGATGCCGATTATGGGCTCAACGCTGCGGGTGCCCAATTGCAATACAATGGTTTCCGTGACATCAGCGCCAAGCTGGATGCGGCAACTTTCAATTGGAGCAGTGCCTGGACAAACAACACGGGCTTTGCACTGGATTTGGGCGCTAGCCTGAATTTGGGCAGACTCGAATTGGCCGCCAGCATCCTGGATCTTGGGCAAATCAACTGGAAGCAAGATGTGACCAACTTGGCCATTAAAGGAAAATACAGTTTTGAAGGATTGGATGTCTTTCCGCAGGTTTGGACCGATTCGGTCAGTTTTTCCAGCATCATCGATACCTTGGAAGCCCGCTTTAAGGTCAGCGAAACCAATCAGGTGTATGCCTCAGTGCTGCCAACCTATTCTTTTTTCAGTGCCAATTTGCACATTACAGACCGAACCAGCCTGGGAGTACTGGCGTATGGCGAGCGAATCCTCGGAGAATGGCTTCCAGCTATGGCCTTGAGTGGCCAAACCGAACTATTCAAAGGATTCACCATTGGCGCGGTATACGTCGTACGCAACAAGCGATTCGACAATTTGGGCGTCAATACCAGTTTGAAAATCGGCCCCCTGCAAGCTTTCGCAGCAACCGACAATTTGCTAACACTCCTTCAGGGCAGCAACAGCAATACCATCAATATTCGAGCCGGATTGAATCTTGTTTTTGGCAAAATGGAGAAATCATCCAAGCCAAAATTGGAGGATGACAAAGATTTTTTCAAAGAAAAGGTAAAAAACTGAAAATTGGGGTTGTTTGAAAGCGCGGGAGCGATTACCTTTGCACTCGCTTTTTAAGTAAAGCTTTTTTGGCGTGGTAGCTCAGCTGGTTAGAGCGTGCGATTCATAATCGCAAGGTCGGCGGTTCAAGCCCGCCTCACGCTACACAACAAATTTCAAAAGCCCTCTACTGGTTTTCCAATAGAGGGCTTTTTTTTTGGCTGTTGCCGCAATGCTGTCTTACAACAGTTTATTCTTCGGAGTCTGCTCTGCAAGCTGCTTTTTTCAAATAAGTGCCAATTTTGGCATTTTCGGGATCTTTCAAAACCAATTTCCCGCCCTCTCCTTCAGTCAATTCTCCGGTCATTTCGCCTACCATGTCATCTTCGAGAACAAATATTTTTTCTTCCGACTGTTCGCTGCCTTCGATGATGTAGTTCCAATCGGCAGTAATGGTGTTTCCGTCCAGGGTGCCAACAAGTTCACCACGGCCACCATCTTTCTCCCAGGGTTCCCAAGCCATATAACCAGTTACTTCTGTGCCATTGATCGTAAGCGTCAGGAAAGTGGAGTCTTTTCCTTCTGAGAAAAGGTAGCAAGTAGTACCATCTGCAATGGTGGTTTCGGTTTCTTCAGAAGTTTCATCCTCAGCAGGTTTAGCTTTGGGTTGACAGGCCAACACGGTTAGGGCCAGCGCGAAAAAAGTTAGAAATCTGAGCATCGTAGAAATTTTAGAGCGTTTACGGAAAAGAATTCCTGGTTCAAGTTAAAAAGCTTGCACAAAATAGTCTGTCAATACAGGCATTTTTTTGCAAAAAGCAGCTAATTTCCGGCTATCAATGCACTGGAGGGAATGGATTTTACCAACACACTACTGCTTACACTGCGCCTGGCCGCCATCACTACTTTTATTTTGCTCATTCTCGGCATACCCACTGCCTATGGTTTGGCACGCAGCCGCAGTGGCTGGAAACCAGTACTGGAAGCACTGGTCAGTATGCCCCTGGTGTTGCCGCCTACCGTGATTGGTTTTTACTTATTGCTGGCATTAAGCCCCAACAGTATTTTTGGACATTGGCTGCAGGAGACTTTTGAGGTACGCCTGGTGTTTACGTTTAGTGGGTTGGTTTTGGGTTCATTGATCTACAGCTTTCCCTTTATGGTACAACCGCTGCAATCTGGCTTCGAAAATTTACCTGCACATTTGGCAGAGGCATCGTACACCTTGGGAAAATCAACCTGGACAACCCTGTGGTGGGTGCTACTGCCCAATATTCGGCCAGCGCTATTGAGTGGAATCGTACTGGCCTTCGCGCATACCGTTGGCGAGTTTGGGGTCGTGCTGATGATTGGTGGCAACATTCCTGGCGTGACCAGGGTAGCCTCCATTGCCATTTACGATGAGGTGGAGGCACTGAATTTTGCCGAAGCCAATCGCTATGCGCTGAGCCTCGTGTTGCTTGCCTTTGTATTCCTGGTCTTATTCTTTCGCTACAATCGCCGCTCTCAACAATGGATAAGTTGGTAAGTACCCTCAATTTTGACCTGCACTTGCGCGATGGACGGCGCTCGTTCCACTTGGAGGTAGATTTGCAGTTGCATCCCGGCGAACTCTTGGCACTCACCGGCCCATCGGGTAGTGGCAAAACCACCGTGTTGCGCATCCTTGCCGGGCTGGAAAATCGTGCTAAGGGTCAACTTGTTTTTCAGGGAGAAGTGTGGCAAGACAGTTCCAAACGCATATTCCTTCCCCCTCAACAGCGATCAATCGGCGTGGTTTTTCAGGATTACGCTTTGTTTCCCAATATGAATGTGGTGCAGAATCTGCGTTTTGCCTTGCCCAAAGCAGCCGACGGAGCTTTGATTGAAGAGTTGTTGGAAGTCATGGATCTACAGGATCTGCGCAATGCCCTGCCCTTTGAGTTATCGGGCGGCCAACAGCAAAGGGTTGCCCTGGCACGGGCACTTGTGCGCCGGCCCAAACTTTTGTTGCTCGATGAACCCCTCTCTGCGCTCGATACCCGCATGCGCGAGCATTTGCAAACCTACATTCTTGAGTTGCACCAGCGCTACGCCCTTACCACCCTATTGATCAGCCACCATCCCGAAGAAATTCAACGCCTCGCTGATCGCGTGTTGATGATGGAAAAAGGCAAAATAGTAGATGAATCACTCTCCGCTCAAGATGTTACCGGAGGTTTGGTGCTTCAGGCCATTTGGAGGGGCGTACAGGAAGGTATGGCACACGTACAATTGGGTGAAAATAGACTTCAAACTCCCCTGTTGACCCCCGCAATGGAAACCTTTAGCATGGGGCAAAATGTAAAAATCCGCATGCTGTCAAAAACTACTTTTGAAATCTTAGGGGCGGTTGACTAACTTTTTACCCCATCAAAAAAATTGCTGGACGCTTGTGCAGGTCTTTGGGCGGATTTTTTTTCCACTCCTCAATTTTACGGGTCAAAATAAATTCAGTGGACAAAGTCAAGTCAACGGCAATGCAAAAGCGGGTTTGCGGCGCGAGGTGTAGCAGTGCGGCATCCACGATTTGCTGATTGCGGTAGGGCGCTTCTATGAAAATTTGGGTACTGTTTTCGCGTTGTACCAATTGCTCCAGCCTTTTGAGTTGTTGTCCCAAATCCTGTTTTTTGGCGCTCAGGTAGCCTTGGAAACTGAATTTTTGTCCATTCATCCCTGAGCCCATCAGTGCCAGCAAAATCGAGGAAGGCCCTACCAGAGGAACGACCTGAATGCCTTGTTGGTGCGCCAATCTTACGACTTCAGCACCGGGATCAGCTACGCTTGGACACCCTGCCTCCGACATCAGGCCGATGTTGCGGCCGGCGATGGCAGGCGCTAAAAACTGCTGGTATTCGCTTTCTTTGGTGTGTTCACTTAATTCCACCATTTCAAGTTCGGGCAAAGGCTGGGGATGCTTGGCTGCCTTAATGAAATATCGAGCAGTTTTGGCACGCTCTACGATGAAGTAATCGAGTTGTCGTAGGGTTTCGGCCACATATTCGGGGATGGTCTGACTGGCATTCTCGCCCAGAGGCACGGGAATCAAATAAAGCTTGCCGTATTGTTGTTGCATAAGGTTTTAACTGCGTTTGGACTTGTAGCGAGAACGAAGCTCGACACAATGTTTGCTGATTAAATGACACCTAGCGGATTAAGCTCCTGGTGTCGATTTTGTTCCTGTTTTACCCGTGGATTCATCAAGGCAAACCACAGGGGAGGCAACAAGGAAATGATGATGGAGGTTGGATAACCAAACGGCAATTGTGGACTTTCGTCAAAGTGGCGTAAAATCTGGTACTTGCGACTCGTTTTGAAGTGGTGATCCGAGTGCCGTGTTAATTCGTACAAGAAAATACGCCCCAGTTCGTGATCTGAATTCCAGGAATGCCAAGGTTGAACCGGCTCGGGACGGCCATTGGGCAGCATCTTTCGGCGCAGCCCGTAATGTTCGATGTAGTTGACGCATTCGAGCAACAGAAATCCAAACACGGCAACAGCTATGGCATAAGGCACCATCCACCATGCATAAAAAAGTCCCACGCTCATTAAATACCCTAACTGGAACACCTGAAAGCGCAGCATTTCATTGTTCCAACTGAGCCAATGGGCCGAATTGGCTTTTTGCAAACGTTCTGCTTCCAGTTTCCAGGCATTGCGCCAGGATCCAGTGACCGAGCGCAACCAAAATGCATACAGGTTTTCCCCCAAGCGCGCCGATGCCGGATCTGAATCGGTACTGACGTGTTTGTGGTGGCCACGATTGTGTTCTATGAAGAAATGCATGTACAAGGCCGACAAGAGCAGGATTTTGGCCATAATAATTTCGGATGCTTTGCTGCGGTGTCCTAGTTCGTGCGCCACATTGATGCCGATGGTACCCACAATCAATCCCACACTGCAGGTCATGCCCACCAATTCATAGGTTTGGGCAGTGCCTGCAAATACTTGCTGAAAATAAACGTGCAAAATGAATAACAGCAGCGGAACATTGAGGTACAACAAAAGGTCGAAAAACCAGGTGTTGACTTGCCTGCTTTCTTCTTCAGGAGAGAAGTTGCGGGTAGATTGCGGACTGACAATCTCCAGCAAGGGAATCATCACAAAGCCTACATAGATGCCCGCAAACGACCAATGACCTTGCTCATACAAGCCCCACAGCGCAGCTAAAGGAGCCAAATAGGCAATCAGGTACTTTAAATTGTTCCATTTCATATTAAAAAGCGTTTGAGTTTGGGATTCATCTCGGTTGTTCCGCTCTAACTCCCAAACATTTAATTATTTTTGCCTCCTCAAAACCGAAATCACGAATCTATGTTAGAGTTGGGGGATTTAAATACCTCAATTTTACAAGTATCCAGATATGAGCAAAAACTTCTTTACGCTAAAGGTTAAAGAAATCCGCCCGGAAACCGCGGATGCAGTTACTGTTTTGTTTAGCATTCCCGAAGATATAAAATCTGAGTTTGCCTACAAAGCTGGACAATACCTTACCCTTAAATTTTTGATCAACGGCAAGGAAGCCCGCCGGGCTTACTCCATGAGCAGCAGTCCACTTGAGCAAGATATTGCCGTAACGGTCAAAAGAGTAAAAAAAGGCTTGGTGTCCAATTACATCGGCGACAAACTTCGCCCAGGCGATGAGGTAGAGGTTATGCAACCCGATGGCCGCTTTACGCCAGCATTGGATCCTGACCAGCGCAAAACCTATTATCTCTTTGGGGCAGGAAGTGGCATTACGCCTTTGATGTCGATATTGCAAACCATTTTGGAAGAAGAGCCCCAAAGTTCGGTGCACCTGCTGTATGGCAACCGCAGTGAAGACACTATCCTGTTCAAAGCGCAACTGGATCAATTGTTGATCCGCTACGACGGTCAATTGACCGTAACGCATACCCTGAGTCAACCCAAACGCGACAAACCCAAGGGCTTGTCTGGAATTTTTGCCAAAGGCACCATTGCGTGGGAGGGATTGGTTGGCCGGATTGATAACGCTTCTATCAATCGGTTTTTGATGGAACATCCTAACAATACCAAAGAAGCGGAATACTTCATTTGTGGCCCAGGCGCAATGATCGATGCGGTTGAACAAGCCGTAAATGCCCGGGGAATTGACAAAAAACACATTCACGTTGAGCATTTTACGTCCAATCTTGATCCAAATGCCCCGCATGTAAGTGGCGTAAGTGGAGCTCAGGTAATCGCTACCCTCAGTGGAAAAATCCATACGGTAACCGTAGCCCCCAACAAAACCATTTTGGATGCTTTGTTGGATCAAAAACTGGATCCACCCTATTCTTGTACCTCTGGCGCTTGCTCAAGCTGTATGGCTAAAGTGCTCAAAGGCTCGGTAAAGATGGACGCCTGTTATGCATTGGATGACGAGGAGGTGAAAAATGGTTTTATCCTGACCTGTCAGTCGCACCCAACCTCAGCCGAAGTAGAAATTACGTATGATGTTTAGTAATTAAATATTCTCGTTTTATTTAAACAAGTGCTCAACGGCAAAACAATTATTTATGCCCTTTCACGCCTATTACCTGTCGGTATTCTTGTGCCTATGGCTCAGTCAAACTGGACTATATGCACAAGATTCCCGACGGATAGGGATAGATTACGAGCATTCTTATCCACATTATGGCTCAGTTCTTAGTCCGAACGGCAGCTTTCTTTTGTATTCAGAAGAAAAGAATGAGGCAAACCTGGGCCGGGAAAATTTAGCCGATATCTGGATTTGTCACCACTTGGGCGACAATAAATGGAGCCGACCTGTTAATGCGGGAATTCCACTCAATTCCGACCTGACAGATCAATGCCTGGCGGTAAATCTGGACGAAAATGAACTTTTTTTGCTGACAGAAGATGTGCAGGGAAAAAAATCAATCGCCCAGTCCAGGCTCAACAATCGTACCTGGAGCATACCCCTGGTGATGCAGATTGAACCTTGGGATTCTCTGTACGAAATTAGGCATGGATTTGTAAGCAATGATGGACAAACCCTTTTGTTGTGTCTTTTTCATCCAGATAGCTCCCGGCAGCAATCCAATATTTATGTGGCTCAGCGGGAGAGCGATTTGTCCTGGAAAAATTTGCAATCCCTGGGGCCTGTCGTCAATACCAATGGGCAAGAGCGGAGTGCATTTTTGGCGGCAGATGGACAAACCCTTTATTTCTCCTCCAACGGACACAAAGGATATGGCGGGCTGGATCTTTTTGTAAGCAGGCGAACCACCAACTCCTGGACAGATTGGAGCATCCCGGTTAACCTCGGTGCTGCTTTTAATTCCAGCAACGACGATTGGGGTTTTACAACGTCTGTTTTGGGCGAAAAAGCCTGGTGGAGCACCTCAGAAAAGAATTTGAAATACATCCGCACTGCCAATATTCCGGATGGGTTGCGGCCTCAGCATGTCATCCTCGTCAAAGGACTGGTTTATCAACCGCTTTCCAAAACGATTGCGCCAAATGTCAACGTAACGTTGAATTATTTCGACCTGCTAAGAGGAAAGAAAGTGACTCGGCAAGGCATCACCAATCAGCAAGGGAAATACCAGTTGCTGTTGCCACGCAATTCCGAAATGACCGTTAGCGGATTAACCGATGTATACTTTTCTCCAACCTATAATCTGTTGGGCAAAGGCCCTGCCGTAACCGAACGAGAAGACAATGAGGCAGAATTGATGAAAGTCATTAAAATCAAAGCCCCTGCTTACCAACAGGTTGAATCGGAAATTGAAACGCTGCAACTGGCGATCAACGCAAAGGCCAATGAAATCCGCACCCTCGATAAGGAATGCATCAAATACATTGACGCCATCCTGCATTTGCAGGACGATACTATTCCCGGGGATTTATCCGCCAAGTTTTCAGAATTGGGAATGAAAAAGCTCAAGGAGGAATACGAAGCTGCTCAAAAACAACAAGCCTTGCTTTTTTTTCATGACGAACCCAAACGCGATGCCAATGTGAAGTTGGCCTTAGAGGGGCTTCCCAATGCAAGCCCCAGAGCCATTCCTACCGAATTTGATGATTTTGCGCGGATCATTGAAATCCAGCAGCGTTGGGAGATTCTACCTGCAACAACTCAATCCTTGATTCGGCAAATGTTGTTGGAAGAGATAAAAAAGAAAGACAAGGAAATTTCGTCGGTAGATCGAATCTTCTGGCGATCAGAGAAAGACAGTATTCTGAACAAGCCAAACCTGTTGTTGCTGCCAGAAACCGCTTTATCCAGATGGAAAGGTGTTTTTGCGCCTTGCTTTGAATGGCAGGAAATCTTTTGCCGAGACCTGGCCAATATGTTTTTGCAAAAAAACCAGGCAGAACTTACTTCGCAAATCAAAAATGATGTTCGCAACTATTTGCGGGCATTTCTCAATTACCGCCTTTCTCTGGCTCAGTCGGCTAACCTCAAAAGTCTTGTCCGGGAAAGGATCGAGGCACAAGTGCAATTTGAACGGGAACATTTAGGTGAATTCACCGATTCCCGAACCAAAGAAGAACCCGTCTTACCAATTGATACCCTAACGGTAATCGCTAAAAATGAACTGGATCAAGACATCCAGCTTTTTGATCCCCTGATCGAAAAAACCATCGTGCTGGACGACATTGTCTTTTTGGCCAATCAAGCAGAATTGGATTCTTCCTCTTATGCTGAAATCAATCGACTTGCCGCATTCCTCCGAGCCAATCCCAACCTGATCGTTGAAATTGTGGCGCATACCAACAACCATTGTACCTACAATTTTGCTGCAGATCTAACTGCTCGGCGGGCAGAAAAAATTGCCGATTTGTTGATCACGTCTCCGCTGGAAGCAGAGCGCATTCGGCATCGAGGAATGGGTAAAGAACAAGCAATTGCCAGCAATGCCACCCTGATCGGGCGATTGGCCAATCAACGGATTGAAATTACGTTTTCGATCCAATAGAGGCGACCCTTGCGGTCGCCTCTATTGGTTTGGGCGACTCTAGCGGTCGCATTTATATTAGTTTGGGCGACCGCTAGGGTCGCCCGTACAGGTATTATCCGTTTTTCTTCGCTTCTTTGGCGGCCTTCTCTTTGGCCTTCATTTCGGCCTCTTTGGCTTTCTCGGCTTCTCTTTTGGCGTCTTCTTTTTCTCTGGCTGCATCTTCTTTGGCATCCAAAGCATCTTTTTTAGCCTTTTCTTTAGCCTTCAAAGCTTCTTTTTTGGCTTTATCCTTAGCCTTAGCTGCTTCTTTTTTGGCTTTTTCTTTGTCCTTGGCGGCGTCAGCTTTGGCTTTAGCCGCATCTTTAGCAGCGTCAGCTTTGGCTTTAGCGGCAGCATCTTTCTCTTTTTGCGCAGCTTTAGCCGCGTCCTCTTTCTCCTCTGCAGCTAGCTTTGCAGCTTCTTCTTTTTCTTTCAGCGCGTCTTTTTTGGCTTCAGCCGCTTCTTTGGCCGCCTCTTTTTTCTCTTTTTCGCTCATACCACTCTGGGCATTGGCTTGGAATTGGAATGCAGCAAAACAAAGCATAAAGAGCAATAAAATCTTTTTCATCACTTGATAGTTTACGGTTAAAAGGATGCAAATTCGCGAGTGAAATATAGAAATTATTCGCAAATAAGCGATTGAGATTTATAAGGAAGTGTGAATAAAAATATTCAGGAATGAAATTGACACTGACCTATTTCGGGTAGGTCTGAACGATTTGTTTGCTAAACGCAAGCAATTCTGCCTCCTTCAGTTTTCCTGCCATCAATTGAAGTCCTACTGGTAAGCCCGACTCATGCGTTCCTACCGGAAATGCGATCCCCGGGATGCCCACCATATTGGCCTGCACGGTAAAAATATCCGCCAGATACATGGCTACTGGATCTTCCAGTGACTCGCCCAGGTTCCAGGCAGGAGTAGGTGCTGCGGGCATCAGCAAAAAATCGTATGAGGCAAAAATGGCGTCGGTTTGTTCGGCGATGAGGCGGCGCACTTTCTGGGCTTTGGTATAGTAGGCGTCGTAATAGCCAGAACTGAGTACAAAAGCGCCCAACATGATGCGGCGTTTTACCTCGGTGCCAAAACCTTCTGAGCGAGATTTTTTGTACGTTTCTTCCAGGCTCTTGGTATTTGGGCTGCGGTAACCAAACCGAATCCCGTCATAGCGCGAAAGATTGGATGAAGCTTCCGCGGTGGTCAGTACATAATATGCAGGAATGATGTAATCGAGGTAATCAAATTGAACGGGCTCTACGGTATGTCCCTGGGACTTGAGCCACTCAATCATGCGCAAACAATGTGCCTGGATGCCTGGATCAATGCTGGGATGGTTGACTGCAGTATCAAAATAGGCCACTTTTACCGGGCCTTTGAAATCCAGCAACTGGCTGTAAGCTGGCACCTCGCCCTGGGTAGTTGTGCCGTCAAAGTCATCTTTGCCCGCAATGATCTCGAGGGTTAGCGCGATGTCTTCCACACTGTTGGCCAAGATCCCGATTTGATCAAAAGAGGAACCATAAGCCAATAGCCCATGCCTGGAAATGCGGCCATAGGTCGGCTTCATGCCAATTACGCCACACAAGGCGGCAGGTTGGCGAACGGAGCCTCCGGTATCCGAACCCAGCGCCAGGAGGCAAGTGTCGGCCTGTACCGAAACAGCTGACCCACCCGAAGAACCACCAGGAACTTTGGTGGGGTCGGCGGCATTGCGCACTGGGCCATAGTAAGACGTTTCATTGGTTGAGCCCATTGCAAACTCATCACAGTTTGTACGGCCAATGATTATCGCGTCTTCGGCCAACAATCGCTCCACCGCAGTTGCAGAGAAAAGAGACTGAAAACCCTCCAAAATTTTGGAACCACCGGTAACCGTATGTCCTTCGTAACAAATCACATCTTTAATGGACACTACTGCTCCGAACAAGCGTCCGACCTGCGCGGGGTTTTCGCGGTATTTTTGCTCCAGCTCCGCTGCTTTTGCCAATGCTTCTTCGGCAAACACCTCTACATAGATATTCAGTGCCTGGTTTTCATAGATCTTTTCGAGGTAGTAGTCTACGACTTCTACCAAAGTGATCTCGCCATTCTGGATGGCCTGTTGAAGCTGGGAAAGCGTTGAAAAGCGCGGTATCATTGAGTCAAAAGTTGGTTTAGGGAGGCAAAAGTACCCGTTTTTTGGGGATTATGGTAAGAATCTTGGCGTTTCAACAGCCTTCGTTGCTTTTCATTTGCACATTACCACAATTTTGCTATATATTTGCAGAAAGAAAACAGGAACGTTTTCATCCGACCGGATGGAAGCGTTCTTGTTTTTTCTAATGCAAGAACCTGCCAAAGTTAGGTGCTCTGCAATTCCCCAGCGGTTTAACAGCAAGCGACTGTAGCAACTCAAAAAGACACAGTTACAGTTTAAAACCCACCTAAGTATTGTAGTCCAAGTTGCGATTTTTTCATTTCAACAAGGATGAAAATTGAAATTCGGTCGGCAGGTAGCCCGGCTGGGGAAGGAGATTAATCATTGGAAAATTTATGTATTATGGCAATCAACTATTTAACTCGGGAAGGATTTGAAAGATTGACGGGAGAATTGGAAGACATGAAAACCCGTGGCCGCAATGAGGCCGCTCGTGCCATTGCCGAAGCGCGTGAAAAAGGAGACCTTTCTGAAAACGCAGAATACGATGCAGCCAAGGAAGCACAGGGCTTATTGGAACTGCGCATCAATGATTTAGAGAAGCAATTGGCGAATGCCCGCATTTTGGATGCAAGTGACGTAGACACTTCAAAGGTTACGGTTTTGTCGAAGGTAACCATCATGAATACAAAGAACAAAGCCAAAATCACGTACCAATTGGTATCTGAATCAGAAGCAGACCTCAAAACCAAAAAAGTATCGGTTAGCTCTCCCATGGGGAAGGGTCTGTTGGGTAAAATCATCGGAGAAACTGCAACAGTAGTAACCCCCAATGGTGAAATGCAGTTTGAAATCGTTGACATCACCATTTAATTTGTGGTTGTGCTGATTTGACAATATACCACCTCAAATCAGCACAATCACCAATCAAATCACCACCTCTCAACATGGCATCTATCTTTACCCGCATTGTCAATGGCGAAATTCCTTGCCACAAGATTGCAGAAACAGAGGAATACTTTGCCTTTTTGGACATTCGCCCAATGGCCAAAGGACATACCCTGGTAATTCCCAAAAAGGAAGTAGATTATATTTTTGATCTGGAAGATGCACAACTGACGGGTCTACATTTATTTGCCAAAAAAGTAGCCAAGGCATTGGAGTCTGTTGTACCCTGCAAGCGCATCGGCATCGCAGTTATTGGCATCGAGGTGCCTCATGTACACATCCACCTTATTCCACTGAATAGTTTGCAAGACATCACTTTTACCAAACCTCCGGTAGAAGTAAGCCCCGCAGAAATGGCTGAAATTGCGGCTGAAGTAGCCAAGGTGCTAATGGGTTGATGTGCTGATGTGAGTTATCACACCAGCACATCTAATTATCTCCTCCGCTTGTTGCGGTTGTTTTTCCGTCTACGGTTGTCGCCTCCACCTTGAGTTGGATTGTCACTTGTACCCGTTGCATCGTTGTTTACAACTGGCGGGACATCTGGATTGTCAGGCTTTGGCCGATTTTGAGGGTCTCTAGGTGGCTGTGGTGGCCGTGGATTAGGGTTAGGATTTGGACGCCCTGGGTTGTTTCCTCCTCCATTGTTTCCGCCACCGCGATTGCTTGGATTGTTTGGATCATTTGGCCTTGGTCCTTGTGGATTGTTTCCTTTTGGCGCTTGTGGATTCGGATTGTTGTTGCCGCGAGGCTGCTGTTGGTTTCCACGTTGTCCTTCTGGACGGCGATTTTCAGGCCTGCCTTGCCCTTGTCCTGGGTTTGGCCCACCGGGAGGCTTGGGACGGGGATCGTTCCGATTCTCATTCCGGGCTTGTCCTTCACCTTCTCCACCACGATCCTGTGGTCTTTTCTTTTTCTTCTTTTTGCGGCGTTTTTTGTCATCGGGCAATTCGATTTCTCCCGTAACATCCACAAATCCATCTTCTTCGGGTACAAAATTAGTGGTAGCCGCAACGTCAAACTCATCCGGTTTTTCACCGCGCGCATTCATTTCCTGAATTTCCTTGACCTTGCTCAAATCCAGCGGATAAACCGTACCCCGACCCCGTTCGTGATCGTAGACATAGAAGAGCAGTTTTTTGAAAATATCCGTTTTGATCAGGGTTGCTGTTCCTTTTTTGGTCGTTAATCGATCAGCTCCACTCGGAAAATCAGCCAAGGCATCCAGGTAAGTGTCCAATTCATAGTTGAGGCAACATTTCAGGCGACCGCATTGACCCGACAATTTCACCTGGTTAATGGCCAGGTTTTGGTAGCGGGCTGCCGCTGTAGACACCGATTTGAAGTCGGTGAGCCAGGTAGAGCAGCACAATTCACGGCCACAAGATCCGATGCCGCCGATGATGGCAGATTCCTGCCGCGCTCCGATCTGCCGCATTTCAATTTTTACCCGAAATTCTTTGGCGTAATGCCGAATCAACTCCCGGAAATCCACCCGCCCATCGGCAGTATAATAGAAGGTGGCTTTGCGCTTATCGCCTTGGTACTCTACGTCCCCAACTTTCATATCCAAACCCAGGGTACGGGCAATGGCGCGCGCTCTGACCATCGTGGGCTGTTCCGCTTCGCGGGCTTCTTCAAGTCGTTCGAGGTCGCGCTCGTTGGCCCGGCGCAATACAAAATTAGTGATTGAGCGCTCGTCAACCCGGCGGCGTTTCATTTGCAGGCGCACCAGTTCTCCAGATAGACTCACTTTGCCAACGTCGTATCCATTGCCTGTTTCGGCCACCACCGTATCTCCCGTAACGACGCGTACCTGATCGGCCACGCGGAAAAACTGTTTGCGAACTCCGTTTTTGAAACTCAGTTCAACGATATTAAGTGGATCGATATCGATAATATCCAGACTGGACAACCAATCGTAAGTATTGAGGCGATTGCAACCACCTGTTGCGCATCCGCCGTTACTGTTGCAACCTTTGGTTCCGCTGCTGGTTCCACAACTTGTACAACCTAAACATCCCATCGTTTCATCGTTTTATGCAGTTGGATGGAAGCGTCCAAAAATAGAATTTTCGGGTTGGCATTCCTTTCCACATATTGATAACAATCGTTGAATAAACGTACTATTTGTTCAACTTGGTTTATATTCAACACTTTCGCCAGGTTTTGGGCGCTGCTCAATTCCTCGGCTTGCAGGCGGGCATTGGTACTTCCAGTAGCCAGCATGATGAGAAACTCGCGCATAAAATGCAACCCATACAGCAAAAAGTGTTTTTGATTTTCACGTCCTAAGGTAGCAAAACTCTCGCTCCATTTGACCAAATCAGGGCCATAGCCTTTGTAGCATTTGCGCAACCAATCCAACAAAAGCCCCGCATCATTGCCTAATTTATTGGCGGCAATGGTCAGTGCCTCATTGAAATTGCCGTTGGCCAAATGGGCAATGCTCCAGGCTTTATCAGCGGTACTCAATTCGCGCTGCAAGAGTCCATCTACCACATCCTGATCGGTAAGCGCCGGAATTTTGACCAATTGACAACGCGAGAGGATCGTATTGATGATCAACTCGGCATTTTCAGCAATCAGAATGAAGTGGGTTTGTGGCGGCGGCTCTTCAATCAATTTGAGCAGGCGATTGCCTTCATTGCCCAGGTATTCGGGCAACCACATGATCAGCGTTTTTATGGGCGCTTCATAGGTTTTGAGGCTGAGCTTGCGGATGATGTTTTGGCACTCATCCTTGTTGATGTTGCCTTGTTTGTTTTCAGCACCAATGAATTGTAGCCACTGGTTGCTGTCCATGTACGGATTGTCGTGCAGGGCCTGTCGCCACAGCGGCATAAATTTGTCACTGGTAATGCCTGCTCCAACTACCGGGAATGAAAAATGAACGTCAGGATGAATCAATTTGGAGGTTTTGCTGCAAGCGGCACACTCCCCACAAGAATCGTCATCCGTTCGGTTGGTACAAAGCAAATACTGGCTGAGCGCCAATGTCAACGTGCGCTTGCCAATACCGTTAGGACCCAACAACAATAAGGCATGAGGCAAATGGTTTGAATCAACCATGTGCTTCAATGTTCTTATTGTATCTGTTTGTCCTACGATATCCTGAAAGCGCATACTGTCTTTAGGGTTAATGTTTTCGGAAATCCGAAAACTACCGCAAAGGAAGGATCATTCACTGATCTGGCTCAAAAGAGAATCTTCGAGCGGATTGAGTGATGCGGGAAAAATATCGATGAGTTGGCCTGTTTCGTTGAGCAAGTATTTTTGAAAATTCCACTTTACTTCAGAATCCATAACTCCATTTTCGCTTTTGTGGGTCAACCAATGGTACAAAGGATGTATTTCAGGCCCTTTGATATGGATTTTTTCAGTCATGGGGAAACTTACCCCATAGCGCATTTTACAAAAATGTGCAATTTCTGCACTTGAGCCGGGCTCTTGCCCTCCGAAATCGTTGGAGGGAAACCCTACGATGATCAATTTATCTTTATGAGTTTCGTAGAGCTCCTGCAATTGTGCATATTGTGGGGTGTAGCCACATTCTGAAGCTACATTAACCACGAGTATTTTCTTGCCTTTGAAATCAGCGAAATCAATTTTATTCCCCGCGATGCCTTCAACTTTGAAGCGATGAATTGAATCCACAGCTTAAAATTTAATCTTTGGCTTGAAACACCAAAGCATGAATACTTTCACTTAACGGTAAAAGTAAAAAAAAATGTTAAACCGAGAAGAATAATGCCTTATTTTTTGCAGGTCTGTGCACTCACCAGTCTGTCTGTGTTCTTATTACGGGGTGGATTCTATCTCTTCTGATTCGTCTACTGGCAGTTCAGGTAGTTTATTGTGCCAGAGTGTAGCCGATTCGGCTTGCTCTTCCTTGAGCATGCGCAGCGCGAAAAAAATACTCACAAATAAGGTTACAATGGCCAGGAGCATCAACCAGTCGTAGAATTCCTGGATGATGAAAAAATCATAAAGCCCATGTACCAACACAGCAATGCTCAAGCCCATCATCAGGAAGCGGAGGCGGGTTTTGCCTGCGGTTTTGAATTTGGATTTGCCTACAAAATACCCCATCATCGTTGCGAACACGGCATGAGCAGGCACTGCAGTTAAGCCCCTGAGGGCAGTGGTGGAAATGCCAAATTCAAGGGCATAAAGAATATTTTCAAGGGTTGCAAACCCCATGCTGATCATCACCGCATAAATGATTCCATCCAATGGCTCATTGAAAAAAGGGCGCAAATAAGGAAACAACACCAAGACCAAAAACTTGAAGAACTCTTCGGTAAACGAAACCACCAAAAAAGAAGTAAAGCAAAGCCAGAAAATATTTCCAGGATCATCGCTGCCCCAGGCATAAAACGCTTCCTGAACCCTCATAACGGGAAACGTAATGATCATCCCCAAGATGAAACAAAGGGTGAGTGGAAGCCACTTCTCTCGTTCGTAGCGATCAGAACGGTAAATGACCCAGGCAATAAATACAGTGGGAAAGATCGCCAATGCGAGCTGTATAATCATTATCAAGGGCGCTTTGGTGGTTAGCAAAAAGGAATTCCGAAAGAAATTAGGTGTGGCTGGATCAGTATAGAAGCGATTCGACAAACTTAGTTATAATAATAACGCCATTTCATAAAAAACGTTTATTTTTCCTTTATCCACGTTATCTTCACCGGGCATTCGTGGATGTTGTAGAGACGAGATGCATTGCGCCTTTAAAATACCATCGTTTATTGTATTCAATCTTTTTTATGGCTGAGTTTTCTGAAATCCGCAATCGGCTATCCAACGTTGAAAACTTGGAGAAAGACCTGCATTTGAAACAATTGCAGATCAACCGCCTGTTGAGCATCACTCAGGCCATCAACAACAATGTGTCGGGCGTTGAGCTGTATGACATGTACCGCTCCTTTTTGAGCTGGGAAATGGGCATCAAGAAAATGGCCCTTTTTGTGCATGAAGAGGACGTCTGGCGTTGTGCAGCCTCTTTGGGAATTCCGGACAACCTGCTCAGTGAAGACATCACGGGATACCTTCCTCAGTATACCCGCCTGCGCAACCTGGAAGAGACCGAATCCGCACTCATGCGGCAATTTGATGTCGTGATTCCGGTTCGGCACAAAGACAACGCGATTGCTTACGTCTTCATCGGTGGTTTTGCCGAAGACGATGACATGTACAACAAGGTTCAGATCATCACCACGATCACGAACATCATTGCTGTAGCGATGGAAAACAAGCGCTTGTTCAAACGTCAGTTGGAACAGGAACGCCTAAAACGGGAAATGGAATTGGCCGGCGACGTACAAAAACTGCTCATTCCTCAAAAACTGCCTTCCTGTGACAACTATGAATTTGCCAGCATCTACAAACCGCATTTTGGAGTAGGCGGGGATTATTTTGACTTCATTGAATTTCCCGACGGCAAAATTGTCTTTTGTGTGGGTGATTTTACCGGTAAAGGCTTATCTGCGGCGCTTTTGATGGCCAATTTTCAAGCCAATTTTCATACCTTGATCAATAAGCAGGCCGAATTGGATGAATTCATCCGGGATTTGAATCAATCGGTCAACCTGATTACCCAGGGAGATCGGTTCATTACCTTCTTTATTGCCGAGTACAATACCCATACCCGCAATATTCGCTACGTCAATGCAGGACACAACCCTCCTATTTTGGTGTCCAAAGATCGCCTTTTGCCCCTCAACAAAGGCTGTATCATGCTGGGATCGTATGCCACTATTCCCGAAATTGAAATTGGAGAATGCCACATCAACGAAGAAGAGGCCATTATTCTGGCGTATACAGATGGATTGACAGATATTCGCAACAGCGCAGGTGATTTTGTAGACGAGGATTTGTTGTACCAGTTTGTGCGGGATAATTTTTTACTGGGTGCCGAAGAATTCAATGAACGCCTGCTGGGTATTCTGGATGCCTTTCGGGGAGAAGAAAACTATCCCGACGATTTTACTGTTCTAACCTGCAAGATTCACAACCATTAATGATCTGGTCTCGTCTTATTAAATATTGAACTGGATTGTTGGTTTGTTGATCGACTTAATTTTGATCGATGATAAATTAAGTCGGAAATTGTCTTTGAGAACGGTTTTTGTTATTTTACATCGCAAAATAAGCCCGGATAACGCATCCATTCTCAAGCCAAAATCGTTTTATCTGTATTTATGGTTTGTTTTTAAGGAGCCTACGGCGTAATTTATCATCATGAAAGACAAAACTACTGCAGGTCTTTTAGCAATATTCTTGGGCGGATTGGGCGTCCATCGTTTCTATTTGGGACAAACAGGAATGGGATTCATGCATCTTGCCTTTTTTTGGCTGCCCTTGCCTATTTCATGGCTGGTTGGCTTTATTCATGGCATTATGATCTTGACCATGGATGACGACAAATTCAACCTCCAATACAACCCTGAACATTTTCGGGTGGTCAAAAAGGGAAACCGCAGACAAGAGAAAGAGGTCAGAAGAGATGAACGCCGCACCCCACAGAATGGCCAACGCCGCAGCAATGAGCAATCACGCCAAACCGTTGACTACGAAAAGCAGCAAACGCTCAAAAAAAGCGGGATAGACAAGTACAAGGATTACGATTACCAAGGGGCAATTGAAGAGTTCAAAAAAGCACTTGCCCTGGATCCCAACGACATTTCTATCCATTTCAACCTTGCGTGTACTTATTCCCTCAACGAAGAAGCGGATAAAGCCCTGGAGCACCTGGATCGGGCAGTTTCGCTTGGATTTACTGATTTTAAGCGCATCAAGGAGCACGATGCCCTCGCCTATTTGCGTATCCAGGACGCTTTTGATGAATTTGAACAAAATGGCTTTAGACTTAAACAAGCAACACCTCAAAAACAAGCCAGCACCACTGCCCAAACGCAAGCAGGACAGGAGTCGGCAGTGGAAGATCATTCCCAAATTTTGGAACAACTCCAAAAATTGAATGAACTGCGTCTGAAAGGTTTGCTGACCGAAGAAGAGTTTGTAACGCAGAAAAGAAAACTGACGGACTAATTTATCGCGATGATTGCAGAAACGTTGATTTCGACGGCCATTATTCCACTACAGACTTCGGATACCGGCGATGTAGCGTTAGAAATGATGAGCGAGTTTTATGTGCGGCACCTTCCGATCGTCAACAACCGCGAATTGCTGGGGGTTTTGTCGGAAGACGATGTGCTCAATTTTGACATCAACGAACCGATTGGCTCATACAGCCTTTCGTTGCAACGACCTTATGTGCACCACAATGACCACATCTACGAGATCATGCGCCTGATCGCAGATCAGGACTTGTCTATCGTGCCTGTAGTGGATGCCGACAACAATTACCTCGGCGTTGTAACCCTCGAAGACCTTTTGCGTTACTTTGCCCGCACGGTTTCTTTTTCAGATACGGGGAGCATCATCGTGCTGGAATTGAGTCGCCGCGATTACTCCATGACCGAGATTGCCCGCATCGTGGAATCAGAAGGCGCCACCTTGCTGAGCTCTTTTATTACCTCCTATCCAGAGTCCGAACGCATTGACGTTACGCTCAAAGTCAATCTGCAGCACATCCACAATATCCTGGCTACATTTGAGCGCTTCAAGTACGAAATCAAAGCTTCTTTCAACGAAGCGGAATATCTGGACAGCCTGAAAGAACGCTACCAGGGTTTGATGAGTTACTTGAATGTTTGATTTAGATTAGGTTTTCTATTGAGCGTAGTGTTTGTTTTGGGAAATATAATGCTAAATTGTTCCTAAATAAACTTCAGTCAATATGAAATCAATCAAACTAATTACCGCTCTATTCCTCTTGAATTTTTCTGCTTTTGGTCAGACCAATATTCAAATGGTGATTACAAATTTAGGCCAACACAAACACTGATCAGCTGGGTATTTCTAGTTTTCCGACGTATCTAATTTTGGATAAAACCGGAAAAATCCTTGAAATGAATAGCTCTTTTTCGAATGTTCTAAAATGGTTCAAGCTTGATTGAGTTAACCCTGGGCTGTCCACAAGTTTGAAACCATTGTCGAATGCGCCATCTTATTGAGGCAAGGCGAAGTATCGTTAAAGCCATTCAGGCACCCGGAGATTGCCGAGCCGGAAGTGGCCATTCCGCAGTATGCGAAGGCGATTAAGGGGTGTTTTGGGTAGGGGATTACCCGGACATACCCCAAAAGGAACGCCAATGCCATTAAATTCTATTTCTTGATTTTTTATTGCTACTTTCCACTACAATTCTGTCTTATGCAACGCTTGGTCTATCTTTTCATTCTGCTGCTATGGTTTGCCTCAGCACTTTCAGGACAAACAACAGCTTCCACTCTTTCCATTCTCCAAACCGAATTCCAATCTCCTCCCCAAAAATACGGCATCCGCTGCTGGTGGTGGTGGCTCAACGGCAACGTGACCAAAGCGACCATTTCGCGCGATTTGGCTGAAATGAAAGCCAAAGGCTTCAGTGGCGCTTGTATTTTTGATGCGGGTGGTGCCGACCAACGCGGCAATGCCCAAGTGCCCGAAGGGCCCATGTTTGGATCACCCGCCTGGCGCGACCTGTACCTGCACGCCATCAACGAAGCCGAAAAGCACGGTTTGGTCATGTCGCTCAGCATTCAGAGTGGTTGGAACCTCGGTGGCCCAGACATCACTCCCGCCGAAGCGGCCAAACAAGTGGTTTTTTCGGAAACCAAAATCCAGGGTGGAACCCGCGTGCAACAAGCCCTGGTGCAGCCCCCCAGCCGCTACGATTATTACCAGGACATTGCCGTGCTGGCCATTCCCTACCAGCAAAATTCAGGAAGGCAACCCATTCGGGATTTTGCCAACAAAGCCGCAACCAAAGAAGTAGGCTGGTCGGTATCCGAAACCCGCCCGCTGCTGACCGATATTCCCGGAACGCCAGGTGAAGAAGATGCGGCGCTCAGCCAGGTCTTGAACATCAGCGCTTATTTCCAACAGGGCCAGTTGGATTGGAATGCGCCTCCGGGCGAATGGACGGTGCTCAGAATCGGGTATTCGCCTACCGATGCCCATGTATCCACTTCCAGCGGCAAGTGGCAAGGGTCGGTGATTGATTACATGAGTGGCAAGGCCTTCAACCGCTATTGGGATACCCACGTGGAACCACTCCTCAGCATGATCGGCGACCGCGCGGGCAAAACCCTCCAATACCTGCAAACCGACAGCTTTGAGGCCGGGGGCATGAACTGGACGGACGGTTTTGAGGCGGAATTTAAAAAACGCCGGGGTTATGACCCCCTGCCTTATTTGCCCATCCTGGCTGGCAAAATCATTGAAAACCGCGAAACCAGCAACCGCTTCCTCAACGACCTGCGCAAAACCTTGAGCGATTGTATCTCCGACAACCATTACCGCGTTTTTGCGGAACGCGCCAGAAAATACGGCATCGGCATCCAGCCCGAATCTGCCGGGCCACACGCTGGCCCTTTTGACGGACTCAAGAACTACGGCCACTCCGAAATCATGATGAGCGAGTTTTGGTCGCCATCTCCGCACCGTTCCAAGCCCGTTGATCGCTTTTTTGTGAAACAGGCCGCTAGCGCAGCCAAAATTTTTGACAAAAAACTGGTTGGTGCAGAATCCTTCACCACCATCGGGCCGCATTGGAACGACGTGATTTGGGCGGATATGAAACCTAGTGTAGACCACGAATACTGTGCGGGTCTGAATCTGGTTTATTTGCACACCTTTACTTGTTCTCCACGCGATATGGGGCAACCCGGACAAGAGTATTTTGCCGGTACGCACTTCAACCCCAACGTCACCTGGTGGCATTATTCCATTCCGTTTATCCAATACCTGAGTCGATGTCAAATGCTTTTGCAACAAGGTCGCTCGGTGGCGGATGTGTTGTATTACTATGGCGATCACATCCCCAACCTGGGGCGCTACAAAGAAGATGATCCAGCCGGAACACTGCCTGATTACGATTACGACCTGATCAACGAAGACAAATTGCTGACTTTGGCGGTAAAAGATGGCCAAATTGTTTTGCTGAATGGCGTGCGTTACCGGGTGCTGGTATTGCCCAACCACCAGGTATTGTCTTTGGCGGCGCTGAAAAAAGTACAAGCGCTGGTCAACGCAGGCGCAACCGTGATCGGAATGCCAACCCTGAGCACGGCCAGTCTGGTAGGCGGCGCGAATGCGGAACAAGAACGTGCTAAAATTGCGCAACTCCTTTGGGGCAATGCGCCCGGGGTAGTTGGCATGCGCAAGGTGGGCAAAGGCCAGATCATTTGGGGCAAAACTGCCCGAGAGGTACTTGCTCCCAAGCTTTTGCCCGATTGTTCTTTTGTGCAAAAGCCGGAAGGAAAAACCTACGATTACATTCATCGACAAACCGCTACAGAAGATTTCTATTTCATCAGCAGCCAAAATCCGGTTGCAACCCAGGTTGAGGTAGCCTTCCGCATGCAAGGCAAACAACCCGAACTTTGGGATGCCGTGACTGGAGAGATCCGTGAGGCGACCACTTTTTACCAAAAAGAAGGCAAAACCTATCTGTCCCTGGATTTTGCGCCCAACGGATCCATTTTTGTGGTATTCAGAAAACCGCTGCGCGACGGATCAAAGGCTGCGGCAAGCAAAGCCCCAAATTTCCTGACTTACCGCACAATTGAAACCTTGAAATCGCCCTGGCGGGTATTGTTTGATCCTGAATATGGCTACCAGGAAATGAAGCTGGATTCCTTGGTCAGTTGGCACACCCGGCCAGAGGAAGGCATCAAGTATTTTTCGGGTACTGCGGTGTACCGCACCTACTTTGATGAGAAAGACCTTACGGGTAATCAGTTTCTGGATCTTGGAGTGGTCAAAGATGTGGGCATTGCAATGGTAAAATTCAACGGCAAAGACCTGGGCATTCTGTGGTGTCCGCCTTACCGCGTCCCCATTGCAGGCTTATTAAAACCTACTGGCAACGAACTGGAAGTTGCCGTAGTCAATTCCTGGCGCAACCGCCTGGTCGGTGATCGGGGCAAGCCCCAAAACCAGCGGGTGACCAAAACGAACATCACCATCAAACCAGAGTGGGAATTGCTGGAGTCGGGATTGTTGGGGCCGGTGCGCTTGCTGAAGGGGGAGTAGAGGAATAGAACTTTTTTCATCGTTCCTTACTCCTTGTTGCGCAGTTTTGCTGTTTTTTAATTTTATAAAAATCCTTTCTGCTGTAAAAACGGGTTGCGTTTCCATCGCTTTCTATCTGAAACACATTAAACCCTCTTAGCTTTAGTTCATTGTTGAACGCTGAAACCGAACGCATCTTCTTGTTTTGTAAGGGCAAAGTTAAGAAAATCAAATAAGCGCGTCTGATCGTTTTGTAAAAATCGATGCCAAATTCATTCAGTCCCCCTACTCGCTCTTCAAAACTTTCACCGGATTACTCCTCGCAGCCTTCATCGTCTGAGAGCCAATCATGAGGAATGCGATCAGCAATACGGCCAGCAAGCCCGCGAATAGCTCGAAGATTTGGACGGGTGTATGATAAGGGAAATTCGAGAGCACATATTTTTCGAAGAAAAAATATGTTACAGGTAACGCAATGAGGGCCGAGATAGACAGCAGCAACAGAAAACCGCGACTCAGGAGGTAGATCAGGTTACCGTAGCTGGCGCCCATCACCTTGCGGATGCCGATCTCTTTTAGTCTGGTTTCGGTGGTGAACACCACCATTCCAAACAATCCCATCGAGGCGATGGAAATGGCGAGGAAGGAAAGGAATCCTATGATCTTGATCATGGTGGAAAATTCGCTGTAGGCTTCTTCGATTTCCTCGTTGTAGAATTTAGCCTGAAATGGATGTACCCGATCGATCTTCTTCCAAATGGACTCGATCTTGGCCATGGTGGCCAGTAGGTCAGTACTTTGTATTTTGGCATTGATGATGGCCTGGTCTCCGGGTGTCCAGTACATGAATGCTGCTGGCTCGATCAGGTTGTTGACCTTGCCATAGTGAAAGTCTTGCATTACGCCAACAATGGTCATCTTGCGTCCATGTACATTGAAACTGTTGAAGGTGATCTCCTCCCCAATTGCGTTCTCTGGGTCGTTAGCGTTGATGTTGAATCGTTTTAAGAGCTGCTGGTTAACGATCAATTCTGTGGCCGCTTCGGGGCTAGTGGGTCGCGTCTTAAAATTTTCTCCGGCAATGAGCTTGTATTCATGCAGCGGCAGGTAGTTTTCGTCAACGTTGTTGGTCAGCACCAGCGCAGAGTCGCGCGAATCTTTGTATTTCATAAAGCCGCCCCAAGCATTCCCAACGCTGGTGATGATTAGAGAGCGGGATAGTGCAGTTACTTCAGGTATTTCGCTTAGTTCCTTCAGGAGTGCATCGGGTTTATTCCCCTGCATCTCGATGTTCAGGATGTTTTCGGTGTTGAATCCCAGGTCGAATGCAAGGATGTTTTTATACTGCACATAGCCAACGGCGGTGGCAGTGATAAAGATCAGAGTAACCGTGTATTGAAGCACCACCAGCACGCGTCGGAGGCTTAGGTGTTTGAATACTTTCACCGACGATTCATTCTTGAGCGCATTGATCGCGCTGACTTTCGAAAAAAACAGGGCAGGCATGAAGCCCGCAATAATACCTACGCTGACCGAAAAGACAATAAAAGCTACAACCATAGACGGAGTGAGCTGGAGCTTCACCATGCGCTGCATCTCGGGAGCGAGGTTGATCAGCTGCGGCCGCAATACGAGGAATATCAAAAATGAAAGCATCAGGGCTGCCAAAGAGATCATGATCGCCTCTGCCAGAAACTGTTGCCATACCTGACCCTTTCCGGCACCTATTGCTTTGCGAAGCCCAACTTCCTTAAAGCGGCGCATGGCCCGTGCCATCGAAAGATTGGTATAGTTGAAACAGGCAGACAAAATCACAACCAAGGCCAGCCCCCCAAGTATCCAAAGCACAATCGGAGGCAGGTGTGGGCCCACCGCGCCAGGGCCTCCCTCGGAGCTACGGAGATTCTCTCCAACCACGATTTTATGTAAAGGAAGAAGCTCGAGTTGGATCGTAGTGTTTTCTTCGACGAAGTTTTCCTCCTTTGCAATGGCGTCGAGCTGCGACTGGATTGCTGTCTTATCGACATTTTCTGGCAGCAGGAGGTATACAAAGTTCGCCCCCCTACTTGCCCATTGTTCGAAGTTGTTGTTGTTCTTGCTGAGCTGCTCGGCCGTCGACAATGATACCAAGGTTTCGAAATTGAGGTGCGAAAAGAAGGGAACGTCCTTCATGATACCCGTCACCTGGTAATCGAGGGTATCAAACTTGATCGCCTTGCCGAGCGCAGATTGGTTGCCGAAGAGCTTTTTCGCCGCCGTCTCCGTAAGTACGATCGAGTAAGGATCTCTCAGCGCCGTTTCGGGATTGCCTTCCAACATCGGAAAGCTGAAGATCCTGAACAGCGAGGGTTCCGCCCAAAAGCCCTTGACGGGGAGAATATTGTCGCCAACCTTCGCGTCCTGCGAGAAGTCGTTGCCCACAATAGCCACTTCTTCAAGGCCAGTCACTTTTTGCCGGATAAGATTTCCGGTCTTTACAGATGTGGTGGCAAACTTGCTGCGGTGTTCCCGATTGGTAGTCTGTACGTTGGTGATGCGATAGATCCGCTCTCCATTCTTGTGGAACTTGTCGTACGAACGCAGGTCGTGCACGAATGCAATCAGCAGCAACCCAACGGACATACTGATGGCAAGGCCAGCAATGTTGATGAAGGAAAACAGTTTGTTGCGCATTAAGCTGCGCAGTGAGGTTTTGAAGTAGCTTCCGAGCATGATTTAGTAAGGGTGTAATTCAAATTGTCGCACCGCATTATTAAGCTGCGGATTTCCTGAAAATATTGGTAATGAGGTCGAATTTTTGGCTGCGCAAAGCGACCCTAAGCTTGGTCATTTTATCACAACCCTCATCC
>Ga0247832_1000103_pt1 | contig 157324 bp, 122 predicted proteins | sample LaCruzMarch2015__10_FD_192407 | JGI IMG/M metagenome (GOLD analysis project Ga0247832, IMG submission 192407) | Freshwater microbial communities from meromictic Lake La Cruz, Castile-La Mancha, Spain - LaCruzMarch2015_4m | ecosystem: Environmental > Aquatic > Freshwater > Lake | place: Spain... | reverse complement strand
GTTATTAAACGTGGAACTCGCGTTCTTGCCGAGGCTGGTAACAGCGGTCAAGCAAACAACGATAATGAGGGACAACATAACAGCGTATTCAACAGCTGTTGGTCCATCTTCACTCTTCAAGAAACGCTTCATCTTCATGGCGAAACTCTTCATTTTTTACCCTCCGACAGGTATCTCGGTCTTACCGAGGTGAACAACAAAACACTAATCCCTCAGAATTCTGCCTGAATTCATCGCCATGATTTCAGAAGTTTCCGGGGGCAACAAGAAGCTGTCGTAACAGCCGGCGTTTTACACTTGTAACGCCACTTGAAACTTAGGACACTTTTCGGAACAGTCAAACTTTGACGTCTCGAAAGTTGAGTGTTTTTTGTAAAGATATTCTCTTTTTTGGGATTCGCTTGCTTGCGTTCGGAGAATCGATTCTCAATGTAACGATTTTAACATCTGGGATGCTCAGGGTTGCATCGTCAAGATTGCTGTACCGGTTGTCAATAACTGGAATCTCAACGCACCTTTATCATAGGGCGGTCGTTGACGAAGAGCTGGGGCACATGAACCAGGTCGATAGTGATCGCCATTGTAGCTATACTTCAATGGTGGATTCACGTAAGAGAGATACGGTAGGAATGCTGCGGTGGAGTAAAATCTCACTCCAGATAGAATGGGCTGCAGAGCCGGAACGCGCTCGTGACCATGTTGCTCGAGCATCGTATCTTCAAAATAAGTTGGCTGATGACAAAAAACGGGTGCGGTCCACGTCTTGTAATCAAGAGACCATTGGCCGAATCGGTCAGTACCAAAGGGCAAAGGAATCATGTTCGGCAAACGACCCGCTACAGCATCCTCTGGCGCGGAACCTTTTGCTCTTTCACTGCCGATCTCGCTGATGGAGATATTTGGGACGGTAAGAGCGGGTAAGACGATCGGACCTCGATCCTTCGCCATGGATCGTTGCGATGACTTAACGTCGTCAATGCTAGCAAATCGTTCAGCAGGGTCGTTGCTTGTAGGCGTCAAAAACTCGCTTTCGTTCGCCTCGGTCCTGGAGTCTTTCGGCGCCTCGGATGGAGGTAGTGCATTGAGGATCGCACGATTCGGCATTGGGGGCTCCTGCTTCCGGAGAAGGTTCTCTTGTGCCGCCGCGAATTGCACGAGCAAGCCAGCGCCGACTCCCGTGAGAACAGGAAAAGCCGAGCGGCCGAACGATGCGATATGAGTTGCCGTCTTAGCTAACTTGAGTGACATGATGCCACCTGCTGGTAAAGTGTTCGAAAAAAGTCGACCTAGGGGTAAGCCCAATGCTGAAACATTGGTGGTCGACTTATTGGTGGTTCTCGGCATAACCCATCCATTCGCTTAAGGATTGCAACGAGAATTCAAGTTGTACGCACCGCGGCCTTCGATCCAGCTAGTCTTTGTCGGCAATGTTTATCTGTCTTAAGGCCATCCGCAAGCCGCAAGCGATCGCTGGATTGCCTGCATTGTGAAGCCGGGGGTAGACATCCGTGCTTACGATGACACAGCCGACAAAAGTCAAAGTAGTAGGCACATTCTATGTGCCGTCCACCTGGAATCCTGGCACACCTGAATCCTGGCAAAAGCTCAACTGCGAACGGCACGGCGGAGCGTGCCTGCTACTTTTGTCGTTCCGTTCACGGATTTGATTGAAACAGTCGGATATTTTTGAATTCGACCCACATCGGCTTGCCCGCGTGCAGTTGCAACGCAACGATTCCTTCATTTAAGGCGAGGTTTGGCTCGTTGTCGGTGAAGTCAAGAATGAGCCGATCGTTTAGGTAGTGCTTGATATTGTTCCCCTTGCCGATGATTACGACATCGTTCCAGTTGTCGAGCTTAAATAGCTTCTTGAACTCCTCGGGTTCGATCAAGCTTCCCGTGACTTTCTTTCCGTCCGCTTCCCAACTTGCTTTTTCGCCAACCAAGCAGATTCGTCCTCTTTTGCCTCCTTCGTCATAGATAAAGCCCGAGATGTTTGGGAATCCAACTTCGTTTCTTAGCTCATGTTGATAGCCACGAACGACCCATTTGTTCTTGACCTTGTCGTCGACAATATGCTTCGAACGATACTGTATTCCCGAATTATTGGTCGCGTTGCAGCGGAAAGAAAGCCGAAGATCGAAATCCTTGACGGTGCCGTCTTTCCATAGGATGAATGTGTTGCCGGCGGCTGCATTCTCTGGAGTGGTTTCGCCATGAATCACGCCATCTCGCACCGACCACAACCTTGGATCACCGTCCCATCCACTTAAATCCTTGCCATTGAAAATACTTTTCATGCCAGCCGATTCGATGGGCGCCTTTTGAGGTTGTTGGGCAATGATAGTCGGGCAGCAAACAAAGCAAAATGCAATCGACAACAGGTTACGAATCATGAACGACTCCAGAAAGAGAGGAAAGTGAATGGATGCTTATTTCAGCCCAAGCGTTGGCTCGAGACCGAACATATGATTTAAATTTTGAACAGCCGCACCGCTTGCGCCCTTAACCAAATTGTCAATTGCCGACACGAGGATAATTCGTGGTCCATTTTCGCGTACGGTAATGTCCACATAGTTGGTTCTCGCAACGAATCGAGTGGCAGGCAGATGCGAAACCACTCTCACAAAGGAGCTCGCATCGTAATACGTATTCAAGCACTCGCGAATTTGATTGGGTGATGCCCCCGAAGCCTTATGAACGTAAATGGTCGACAGAATGCCGCGTTCCATGGGCACCAGATGCGGTGTGAAGACAACCTCAGGCTCAATACCGCTATAGCGATGAACGATATCCACGATCTCGGGTTGGTGGCGATGATTGCCAACGGAGTAGGCGGAAATGGTCTCGTTCACTTCGCAATAAAGATTTCCTAGCTTGGGGGTACGTCCGGCGCCGCTTACCCCAGACTTGCTGTCGACAATGATGTCTTGAGGGGAAATCAGCCCTTCTTTGAGTAGGGGGGCTAGGGGCAAGATCGCTGAAGTTGGGTAGCATCCAGGATTCGCAATGAGCTTGCAGTCGCGAAGGTCGTTGGGAAACAGCTCGGGCAATCCATACGGCGTGGAGCCCAAACGACCCGCGTCCGGATGCACTTCACCGTACCACTTTTGGTACAAGGCAGGGGTGCTCAATCGGTAGTCTGCCGAAAGATCGATGACTCGGCAACCTGCGTCCAACAACTGCATAACATGGTGCGCCGAAGCCCCGTGTGGCAAGCAGGAGAACGCAACATCGCATCGCTCTGCTACTTGAACGGGTGATAAATCCTCGACGGCAATTCTCAAGCGGCGAACCAAGCTTGGATGCATATCCGCGATCATACTGCCGTCCGCCTGGCGACTGGTTGCCGCAACGATTTGAACGCCGGGATGATTGAGCAGTAGATCGATGGCTTCGATAGCCGTGTAACCAGACGCGCCAATAATGCCTACACGAATCATTGTGGATTGGTTTTCTTATTTCGTAAGGGGCGTAGGGGGAGCAGTAAAAGGCTGAATCGCCAACGCCGGATTCTACCAAAAATGTCATTCTTCGCCATTCGCTGGCAGACTCTGCAAGCCGCAATTGCATTGTGTGTTACGGAAAATGCCGAAGTGGTGTCCCCATGCGGTTGTTGGGAAAACGTAAGATGGGCCTCTGAGCCCGTCGGCTGCCAAAAACGCAATCCGCGCACGGGGCCGGAGCCCCATGCTACGGTAGGGCTAGCCAGTTGGTAGCGTTACCCTAAGCCGTAATCGCCGTAGTGTGGGCCTCTGAGCCCGCACGACAGCTGGCCCCACCCCAATGAGTCTAAACGCGTCGTCTGCACTATGATGTCTACGTGCCTGACAACGTCCAAAACGAAGATGCAACTAAAAAGAAAAACGCACTCCCGAGGCGAGAGTGCGTTTCAAGATCATTCAGATTTGACTTAGTCTAGATTACTTGCGACGGAATCGTCGAACAACTAATCCCAACGCGACAAGACCAACGAGCGCAATCGAGGTAGGCTCTGGAACCCCAGACGCGGTCAGCGTCATAGTATTCGAGAAGAACGTGTTCCCGTTGGTCGTGCTTTGATTGAGGGTGATCGTCAGATTTGCGTCGGTCGCATCTCGAATATTCGCAGCAAACAGAGATCCCGCCGAGAAAAATCCCTTGTAAGTGATCGTACGGTTGCCATTACCAGCAACGATTTCAGTGGCAAGGGTGTCCGAAAGCAATGCGCTCGACGTGAAGGTCCCGAAAGTAGCATTGGACAAGACAAATCCCCCGCCCGTAGGCATTGGAGTTGTGAGCACGAAATCCGCCCAAGTGGTTGTGAAGTTGGGTGCCTGGGTAAAATCCAGGGAGCCAGCTGTCTTGGTAACAGCAGTAACGTTCCTAGTGTCCAAAACAGTTCCAATCGAGGCGTTTTGCGGCGTGCCGCTGAAAGATGCCCCACCACTAATAAGGCCTGCCTGTGCCGTCGCGCCGCCAAGCATCATCGCGGCAACTACTGCCAAGCCCAAAAACACTAATCTCATCATCTTTAATCCCTCCCCAAATTTTGGGTCATCAAGTATTTAGATTTCAACGCTATCGCCGGGAGCGATGACACGTCTAAAAACAGCTTAATCGAACGTTCAAGTAAAACAATGCAATCACCACCACTATAATGGCGACATAATGACGACAATAAAAACAAAAAATTCGATCTTTCGGGAAATATATGCGACATACCACGGAGAACCGAACCAAGTATTATGAACTAATCGAATCTCACGGGAACACTCTTCGCCATCCAAGAGTAGATTAGCCACAGTAATTGCAAAATGTATCACGGAAAATGCCGAAGTGGTGTCCCCATGCGGTTGTTGGGAGAACGTAAGACGGGCCTCTGAGCCCGTCGGCTGCTAACAAAGCAATTCGCGCACGGGGCCGGAGCCCCATGCTACGGCTGGCTCAGCAATTCTCCGTAGTGTGGGCCTCTGAGCCCGCACGACGGCGGATTAAGCAATTTTCGCAAGGATCAGAGTCCTCGTGCTGCGGGTAACTCTTCGAGTGTCGAAGACGTCATTTGTACCAACGAAAAAACGAAAAAATCCGTTGCTGGAACAGCCCAACACTGGACGCGTCACATTTTCGTTGCTATCCCTTCTTCTCGACCGGTTTTTCCGCTGACTTCTCAATCGGCTTCAATACAGCATTTACCAAAACATTAAATCATCCAAGGCTCTTGCTGCTGTTCGGCGATGATATCCCGAATCGTGGTGCGAAGTTCCGCGAGTACCATCGCAGTTGCTCCCCAGACAAAGTGTTCTCCAACGCGAAATCCCGGCGCTTCGTATTCGATTGACCCTTTCCGCATGATGCCAACGGTAATCGCTTCGTCTGCGATCAAATCCCGGAGCGGCATCAAGATCAATTCGGCAACTTCGTCCGGATTGGGGCGAAAGGATGGACGCAACGAACATACACCCACCATCGGTGTCACCATATGTCGGCTAGCGTACACGTATACGGGCTTCAGTTGGCAGACGGGTTGAAGGTACTCGGTCGTGCACCCAAGCTCTTCGCCAAACTCACGACAAGCCGTGCGCCAAACCGTTTCACCGGAGTCCGAGCGGCCGCCTGGCAACGAAACTTGTCCTCCGTGGTCGGCCATTTGAGTTGGCCGAAGCGTCAATGGGATCGTCCATTCGGAATGAGCGATCGGGATCAAACTGATCAGGACGGCCGCTTGATGCGCAAAGCGAGGTGCAGGGCCTCTATGTCGGCCGTACGCGAATTCAGGAGCCAACGCACGATGCGCAGCACACGCCACGCGAAGATCTTCAGGCTTCGAAATCCTGCGTCGGATTATCTCCGGAAGATTGGAAAGCGTAGCGCTATCAAGCATTTCGGTTCGTTCTCTATTTTATGGAATCTTGAGAGACGGTTTTGACGGCTCAGGCTCGGAAACGTACGTTAGCCATCCGCTATTCTAATCATTTTCAACAAATTAGTTCCGTAAGGCGAGCAGCAGACTGAAAACGAACAATCATAACCCGTTATGTAAATGAGAGATCTGCAAAATTGTCGCTCACTTACGCTTCGAGTTGGGATACTGCAATCTGCCGCTCGACTAAGTCAAAAACTCAATTGCTGGAATTAGTTGCATTATCTTGGGTTAATGGGATAATGCCCGGCTAAATCGGTTGGCGAAGCGATTCGGTGACTCGATGAAGCCAATCTGGTCCATTGACTGTGTTGGCGATCGATAGAACCTCATAGCAATAGGAGCAAAAGTATGTTGCGACGAAAATCTTCATGGGCCTTGAGCCTCGCGTTGCTGATTCCGTGTGCCTACCTGAGCGCGGACAGTGGTATGAAGGAAGGCACACCAGACATGAAACATGCTGGAGCGATGGCGTTCGCCCCACACGGCGTGCTATTGGTCGGAGATACGGTCGGCGCTGCGATTTTTGCGATCGACACGGGCGATAACCAAGCTGCGGCAACTGCTGTATCGGTTAACATCGAAAAAATCAACGAAAAAGTCGCGGCCATGATCGGAAGCAGCGCCGAAGAAACCGTCATTAACGACATGGTCGTGAACCCGCTCAGTGGCAATATTTACCTGTCGGTTTCGCGTGGTCGTGGGCCAAACGCTGCACCCGTGATTTTCAAAGCGGATGCCAAGGGTGCATTGTCCGAAGTTAGCCTAAAGAAAGTGAAGTTTAGCAAAGCGGCTTTTGCGAACGCTCCCGACTCGAAAGAAGGTGCACGCAATCCTCGAATGAGTGCCATCACCGATATCCAATACATGGATGGCAAAGTTGTGGTCGCAGGGCTTTCGAACGAAGAATTCGCCTCCAAACTGCGATTGATGAACTATCCCTTTGATGGTAGCGAGCAATCGACCAGCGTCGAAGTTTATCACGGTGCTCACGGTAAACTAGAAACGGCTTCGCCTGTCCGCACCTTTGTGACCTATGAGAACAGCGTGTTAGCTGCTTATACTTGCACTCCCCTCGTCAACATTCCCATTGGCGATCTCAAGCCAGGAACCAAGACGCAAGGCAAAACCATTGCAGAACTGGGCAACATGAATCAGCCACTCGACATGATTGTCTACAAGAAAGGTGACCAAGATTACCTGCTGATGGCAAATTCCGCTCGAGGCGTAATGAAACTAAAGTTAAGCAAAAACGATATCGAGGGAACCAAAGCAATCACATCGCGAATTGCGGATACCGCTGGCCTTCCTTACGAGACCATCAAAGACTTAAAGGGTGTTGTGCAACTCGATAAACTGAACGCAAAGCAAGCGGTTCTGCTGGTCAGCAACGAAGGGCGTCAAGATATACGAACCATCGATTTGCCGTAGAGCGAGGCGCTGTATCACCCAGGTTACACCGGAAGGACGCGAGCCCTCCGGTGATGACCCATGTCGCCGAGAAAAGAAGAGTCAAAACCGTTGTTGTCACCACCACCCTTTGCTGTCGTCGCTTTCCTTCTCTCTGTTTTGATGGGTAGCATCGTTCGAGGGCAAGAAGATAGAACGTTAGCCAAGGTGTCAACCCAGAGCCAACAGGTCGGAACGTCCGCCATTTCCGTCGAACTTCGAGAGACCTCCAACTTATCCATCTTCGCCGTTCGCGGGTTGCCGAATGTGGATCGCTTACGAACCCTCGATGCTGAGCAATTATCAAAGCTGGTTACCATCCGAGTCCAACCAATAAAGGGCGATGTCGTGCTTCCATCGCTGCTTGGAACCTTCTCCTTTGTCGATGGGGAGTTGCTATTCCAAAGCCGTTTTCCGTTGAGCGATAGCGTTCGCTATCAAGTTGAATTATCCAGTCAACTGGATGATCCTACGCGAATCCTTCCATCGCTCCTGTTTTCGACGCATCCCAAACCGAAGCTGCCCGCTGCATCCGTCTCGGCAGTCTATCCTTCCTCGGATGTTCTGCCGGAGAATTTGCTGAAGTTCTACGTGCACTTTACGGCTCCGATGAGTCGCGGCGAAGCCTATCAACGGATCCATCTGATGCACGGAAATAACGAAGTAAAGTCACCCTTCCTGGAGTTAGGCGAAGAGCTATGGGACACCGAACAAACGCGGTTCACCCTATTCGTTCATCCGGGGCTGGTTAAACGTGGCGTTAAACCACGCGAAGACAGCGGTCCACCCATGAGCAGCGGCAACGAGTACTCACTGCGGATTGACTCATCTTGGCAAAGCGCAGACCGACAGCCTCTTGCCTCGACTTATGTCAAGAAATTTCGCGTTGTGGATGCGGATGATCAGCAGCCGAACCCAACGACGTGGAAAATCGGAACGCCCAAGGCCAATACGACGGAGCCCGTGACGCTGACTTTCGATGAATCATTGGACCATGCCATGCTGAATCGTGTGTTGGTTGTTCGTGGTCCGTCGGGCATTCGGATTGAGGGGGACACGACCGTGGAACAGCATGAGACTCGTTGGAGTTTCAAGCCTGCGAATCCTTGGAAAAGCCACGACTATAGGGTCGAGATCGCCACGAATCTCGAAGATTTAGCGGGCAATAGCTTGGCGCGCCCCTTCGAAACCAAGATAGTCGATGAGTCAGACCAGAACGACAGAGCCAAAGTAGCGACGCAAATTGCCGTCGATTTTTTTGTGCAATAAGCGATCGACTTTGCGGCGGAACAGCGCAAGCTGTCTGGTGAGGATTCGCCCACTAATGCTGGACAATCCTTGTAAAGTCAACGAAAAATTTCCATGTCCAAAGCGACACTCGATCAGACTGACAAAATGCTGCCAAGTTCAATCTCGCAAGTCCTCTATGCCGTCGTTGGTTTCTGTTTGATCGCATTTAACAACCCGCATAGGGTCGTCGCGCAAGGCTCGGTTGATATGGAGTTCGTCGACAGCGCAAGCGGTGAACCTGTCTTGGCAAGGATGATGTTCACCAAGTCGACCAGAAAAGTTACTCGGCCTAAAAAGCTTCTTTTCTCCGGAGATCAATGGCTTGCCGAACCCAAGTTTCCGCTTTCGGTTCCCAATGGCGATTTTGAATTCATTGTCCGGCGTGGCCCTGAGTTCACTGAAATACGAGGGGGCTTTACCATCGAGCCGCGAGCCAAAGATGTGGTTCTAGTGGAAGTCCCGCGAGCCATCGATATGCATGCCGAACACTGGTATAGCGGGGACCATCTATCAAGCCTACCCATCGGATCGCTATCGCGCTGGCAACAAGCCGATGCAGTCGACCTAGTCGTATCCGTCGCTGCTCCCGAGGAACCTCAAGCGGCGGCAGCCAAGCCAACCAAGCCATCGAAGTCGAAAGACCGAGTCGAGGAGCCAATGGTGAACAATGCTGAGTCCTTGGGTCTCAAACTCAATACGAGGAGTCGATTGCTGGACTGGCAACACGGATCGTTCCTGCTTCATCGAGAACCTCCTACGGCACAGCCTGCGCAGGCAGCGAATCAACCCTCGTCTAAACAAGGTGCTTTGGCCGAGTCTGCGACAAACGGGACTGCGACAAACGGGACTGCGACAAACGGGACAGCGACAAACGGGACTGCGACGATGACTGCGGCCATGGCCTTCGAACTTCTCGACAAGGCCAAGCGTACCGAGGGGGTCATTCCTGAACTTGTTCGGTTGTGGGACCGCGACGTTCCCATTTTACTTGGGAATGAGTCGATTCGGTCCGTCCAGTTGCTTTCCACCTTCAATCGCCCGAACAGCGACGACCGGCTGATGTTATCGAGCGAAAAGGGGAGCAAGACGCTTCGCGGCAAAATCCAAATCACACGCGGCAAGGAACGCGTTGCTAGCGAACTTTTCGCCCCAATCGGCGCTGAAGAGGAATTGAAGTTCAAAGACGCGCGCGGCGTCGGACGTTTGAACGAGTATCTCTATTGGCAAATGCTCGAAGCGGGACTCCGACTGACACCAACCGCGAGCAGTGACTTTGCGGTAAACGAAACGCATGTTGGCTACAATCGAGTTTACATTTATTCCGAGGAGCAACCGACGGAAGCGACTTGGTGGCAAGCGATCTCGCAGGGGCGCACGGTCGTGACCAACGGTCCGTTGCTTCGGGCCAGCGTTAATGCAATGCCGCCTGGAAGTGTGCAAGCAAGTTACCGTGGGCAACCGATTCCGATTGACATTGGCGTGTCGCTTTCGGTGCGAGAACCGGTCGATTACTTGGACGTAATCTTCAATGGTGAAACGATGTACAGTGCCAAACTGGAAGACCATTACAAACGAGGAGAATTTCCGCCGATGGAAATCGATCAATCGGGTTGGCTCGTGATTCGGGTTATAACGGCTCATGAAAAAGGTTACAGGCTAGCGACCACAGCTCCGTTCTACTTTGAGTTTGACGGAAAGCCCAGGGTGTCGCGGCGAGCCGTTGATTTTTTTGAGGTTTGGCTTGCGAAATCCAAGGCGACCATTGCCGCAGTCCCTAGAGAATTGGAACAAATGAGGCCCTGGATCGCGGATGCGGAGCAGTTTTGGAAGCTGCGTCGAGTTGAAAGTAACGTCGAGTGATCCCGCTGGGCGGTTTGGAGATTAGAATAGGCGCTCTCGAACTTGTGACTTTGTGAACATTTACCTTCCCACCAACCGACTTCGCATTTCATGAAACGATCGCATCTTACCTGTTCCGCATTGTTGGCGTTACTTTTTTCCGGAAACGTCAATGCTGAGAATTGGCCACAGTGGCGTGGACCCCGCAGCGACGGGATTTCGACCGAAAAGAACTTGCCCACTCAATGGAGCAAAACGGAAAACGTAGCATGGCGAACGCCGATGCCTGGACAAGCGGGTGCGACACCATGCGTTTGGGAGGACCGAATCTATGCAACCAGCGCCGACAAGAATGACCTAGTGGTCCTTTGCGTAAGCACAACCGATGGCAAGGTTCTTTGGAAGCAAAAAGTCGGCACCGGTAATCAGGACGCACGGGCGGGCGAAGGCAACTCCGCGTCTCCATCTCCATGCACTGACGGCAAACATGTCTGGGTGTTCTTTGGCACGGGTGTATTAGCTTGTTACACCAAGGACGGTGACGAAGTCTGGAAGTTTGACGTTGGCGATCGATTCGGCAAACTGGATATCCAATTCGGAATGACTTCAACGCCCGTGTTGGATGGAGACCATCTCTATATGCAACTCATCCATGGACGGATGAAAATGGACGACAACACCAGGACAGGCAAGGTTATCAAGCTTGACAAGATGACGGGCAAAACGGTTTGGGAAGTCGAGCGAGCAACAGATGCTGCCTTCGAGTGCAAGCACTCGTACGCTTCCCCATTTATATACGATGACAAGTCGAGCAAGTTTCTGGTGGTTCATGGCGCGGATTGCATTACGGGCCATGACTTGAGCACAGGGAATGAAGTCTGGCGATTCGGGCTGCTCAACGGTCCGAGCGAGAACAACTCGAAACCGACAGACAAGACGTTTCGCTTTGTCGCGTCCCCATGCGTGTCACCGGCGACTAATTCCATCATTGTTCCGACGGCCAAAGAAGGACCGGTCATCGCCTTGAAAGCGTCCACCCTGAAGGGTGACAGCTCGAAAAATAAAGAAGCGATCGCATGGAATTCAGCCAGGACGCCCGACGTCTCGATTCCGCTGATCGTGGATGGCTTGGTCTATCTGCTGCAGAAGGATGGTAAGCTGCAATGCATGGAGCTTGCAACGGGCAAGGAACTGTACTTGGAGCGAACGTACTCTGGCCAGCACCGCTCAAGTCCGACGTACGCCGATGGGCATATCTACTTTGGTTCCAACGACGGGCATTTTTCTGTCGTTCGTGCCGGTCGAGAGTTCAAGTTGGTCAGCACTATGGAAATGGGTGAAGCGATCACTGCATCCGCCATCGTATCCAACGGAACGTTGTATATTCGATCGTACGAGGCGTTGTACGCGATCAAGAAGTAGTTGTCTTGACTCAAAATTGGGCGAGCGGCAGCACAATTACTACCACGTAGTACAGGCTGCCAGCCTGTGTTTTGCATGTCGATACAGGCTAGCAGCCTGTACTACGGGTATTTCTCATCCAACCGCTCGCCTTGAATGATTTGTGCAGTGCGATAGGCTTACAGCGCTATCGACTGCACTTTTCCACGCGTGCATTAGATGCGTCAAGCGGTTACACTACACAGGGTGACTGCGCAGTGTGACTGCGCGAGTCACGATAGCCCATCGTCTCCATCCTTCCGTCCATTCGTAAAACATTCGTAAAGCAGAGGCAATCCATGCGGCGTTTTCAGTCATTTGCCATGGTGCCGATTCTGTGGACGTTGTCCATGGTTATTACGCCTCACACGCTTTTCGCGGATGCAAAGCAGCAAGCCTCCGAGATTTTGAGTCAGACCGGGGTCACCGGCGGGTTCTTCGTTCATTTAGGCGTTGGAACAGGCGAGTTAACGGCAGCCCTTCGACAAGGTGATGGAGTCCAAGTACAGGGCTTAGACCGCGACGCGACTGTTGTTCAAAAAGCCCGCGAGCTCATTCGCAAGGCAGGAGACTACGGCGATGTAGCCGTGGATCAAATCGTAGGATCGCAGCTTCCCTATATCGATAACTTAGTCAACCTAATGGTGATTGAGGACCAGGGGGACGTACCGCAAGAAGAAGTACTGCGAGTCCTCGTTCCCAATGGCGTTGCCTATCTCAAGAATTCTAAAGGCGAATGGACGAAGACCGTCAAACCGCGCCCGAGCAATATTGACGAGTGGTCTCACTACTTGCACGATGCGAGTGGAAACTCCGTTGCTCACGACGATGTGGTCGCTCCACCGCGACATCTACAGTGGGTCGGTAGCCCACGCTACTCTCGTCACCACGATCGTATGGCTAGCATGAGCGCACTCGTATCGACGGGCGGGCGGATGTTTTACATCATGGACGAAGGAAGCCGAATCTCTATCCAACTCCCGTCAAAATGGAAGTTGATTGCCCGCGATGCGTTCAATGGAACAGTCTTGTGGAAACGCGATATCGAAAGCTGGCAAAGCCATCTTTGGCCTCTCAAGAGTGGGCCGACACAACTCTCGCGCCGCTTGGTATCGATGGACAATACCGTTTATGCCACTTTGGGTTACGACGCCCCATTGACATCCATCGATGCTGCAACTGGCAAGACACTGCAAACCTACGCGGGAACCGACGGCACCGAAGAGATTGTCACCACGCAAGGGATTTTGTTTCTTGTCGTGAGAAAGGGCAAAGCGGAACTTGCGGACTACGCGCCTCTCAATGGAACCGTCGGCGACCAAGCCCTTGCCGGAAGGATGTTCTGGAACGAAGACCCGCGGATATTGATGGCGGTGGAAGCGGACACGGGTCGTACACTCTGGGCCAAACAAACCAAAATTTCGCCCCTCACCTTGGCTGCCGACAGTTCACGAGTCTATTTCCACGATGGCGAAAAATTGATCAGTGTCGATCACCGATCTGGCGCTGTCGCCTGGGAAACCGAACCGGTAAGTCGTCGCAATCAGTTTACGTTCAACTTTGGGCCGCGTCTGGTCGTGGATGAGGAAGTCGTCTTGTACGCGGGTGGCGACGGTAAAATGATCAGCGTTTCCAAGGAGAATGGCAAATTGCTGTGGAATGCGGTCCATCCCAATTCGGGGTACCAGTCACCTCAAGATCTGCTCGTCATGGGTGGGCTGGTCTGGTGCGCTCCTACGACTTCGGGCAAAGACACCGGCGTCTACACTGGACGCGATGCTAAGACGGGCGAAGTCAAAAAGGAATTTGCGCCCGACGTGGACACGTACTGGTTTCACCATCGTTGCTACATTGCCAAAGCGACCGATAACTTCTTGATTCCATCGCGCACGGGAGTCGAGTTCGTAAGTCCTGATAGCAAGCACTGGGATATCAACCACTGGGTGCGAGGCGGATGTCTCTATGGTGTGATGCCCTGCAACGGTTTGACCTACACGCCGCCCCATAACTGCGCTTGCTATCCCGAAGCAAAATTATTCGGCTTCAACGCGCTCGCTCCGTTGGCGCCGACTCGCCCTATCCCAGCAAATGTGCCGGAAGAAGGAAGACTGCAAAAGGGCCCTGTATTCTCGCAACCGCTCGACGATGTCGCCAACATCCAAGTTGGGGACTGGCCAACCTTTCGACACGATGCAGCGCGCAGCGGTTCTGCCTCTCAATCGATAAAGCCTGCCGTCGACAAGAAGTGGAGCGTCGATTTAGGTGGTCGGTTGACTTCGCCCGTAATCGCCCAGGGACGCGTTTACGTTGCCAAAATGGATGCCCACACTCTGTTCGCTTTGGATGAGTCGAATGGAAGGGAACTTTGGTCGTTTACGGCTGGCGCTCGAATTGACTCGCCACCGACTGTCCACCGGGGCAGAGTCGTGTTCGGAGGAGCAGACGGGTGGGTCTACTGCTTGCAAGCGTCGGACGGACAATTGGCGTGGCGCTACCGCGCAGCACCCTTGGATCGCAGGACCATGGCTTATGAACAGCTAGAATCCCTTTGGCCGGTGCACGGTAGCGTTTTGATCCAAGACGACATTGTCAACTGCGTTTCAGGCAGATCCAATTTCCTGGACGGTGGCCTACGCTTGATCCGATTGAACCTGGCGACCGGTGAAAAGCTTTGCGAGAACATCATGGATGAAACCAATCCTGAGACAGGCAACAATCTACAGGAGAAACTCAAGATACTGCAGATGCCGGTTGGATTACCGGACATTTTGTCTTCGGACGGAAAGTTCATGTACATGAAGTCACAGAAGTTCAACCTTGAGGGAGCGCGATTGGAGATTGGGCCAAACTCGGGCGACTTTGCAGCCCAAGCGTCCGTGCAGCGAGGTGATAGCGCTCACTTGTTTGCACCCATGGGCTTTCTCGATGACTCCTGGTTTCATCGATCCTATTGGGTGCTCGGACAAAGCTTCGCAGGTGGTCATGCGGGTTACTATCAAGCAGGTAAGTATGCTCCTTCGGGGCGTATCATGGTCAACGGTAATGGTTACGTCTATGGATACGGTCGCAAGCCCGAATATCTGCGGTGGACAACCACCATGGAGCACCAGCTGTTCAAAGCCGATCCCACGCCACCTGAGATCCCAGAAAACTTTAACAAGGGGGGGGCGGCTGGTTCGCCAGCTGGCTCGTATGCTCAATTTCAAAAAGCCCCCAGCCTGAACCCTGCCGGTAAGCCCTTGACGATCGAAGCATGGGTAACCGCAACCAAACCCAACGGAGTCATCGTGGCTCGCGGTGGCCCCGCAGAGGGATTTGCGCTGGTGATCGAAGAAGGTCGACCCGCTTTTCTCGTGAGGTCGGAAAGCAATTTATCGATCGCGAAAGGCCCCAAACGCATTGTTGGCGGTTGGCATCATATCGTTGGCGTTTTGACCGAAGACAAACAGATGCGTTTGTTCGTCGATGGCGAGCGCGTTGCCGAAGAGCGCGCCTCAGGTTTGCTGACGAAAGATCCCGCTCAAGGGATGGAAGTGGGGGCCGATGCGACTTCGTCTGTCGGTGAATATGCTACACCAAACTCGTTTGCCGGAATCATCGATGAAGTGCGGTTCTATCTCAACGCAACCGAGGATGAGGCCATTGCCGAACGCTTCACGAATGGATCTGAGCTAGGCAACGACCCGAGGCTGGTCGTCACCTTTGATGACGGCACCGCTCGCGACTTTTCCACCTATCGAAACAACGGTACGATGGAGGGGGGTTCGGTCGTCGAAGGCAAGATCGGTAAAGCCATGCAATTTACAGCCAAGAACGCGGCTGCACCAAAAGCCGGCGCCGACAATCAAGGCGGCAGCAACAAGGTGGGTAATAGCCTCGTGAAACCAAAATGGGCCAACGATGTTCCGATCTACGTTCGAGCCATGGTGCTAGCCGGAAACAAACTATTCATCGCAGGCCCCTTGGACATCATCGATGAAGAAGAGACTTTCAAAAAACTATCGGAAAAGGACGAAGAGGTTCAGCAGTTACTCGCAAGACAAGACGACGCCTTGGAGGGCAAATTCAGTGGCCTGTTGCTTTGTGTGAATTGCGATAGTGGCATGGTGGAACATGAACTTGAATTGGGAACATTGCCAGCCTGGGACGGTATGGCAGGTGCAAGTGGCAAATTGTTCTTGTCCACGATCGATGGCCGATTGATGTGTTTTGGTGAGTAAAGGAAATGGGATGTTATTTAGAAGAACAAGTGTGCAAACAAGCATCGCATTATCGATTTGCCTAAGCGCAACGATGGCGTTTGCCTGCAACGTGCCGGTCTTTCGGTACGCACTCGAACGTTGGAAGCCCGATTTGTGCGAAGTGATTGTCTTTCATGACGGAAAACTTTCCGATCTCCAAGAGCAACAACTACAGAAACTTGAAAAGGCAGCATCCGACAAGGGTGGTTCCGCAAATGCAGAAGTGCGGCGAAGCCATGTTGGTCACGACACCGATCGCAAACGAACGGACCTTTGGGCTACCTTCCAAGACCAACCCCATGTGACGCTGCCTTATGTCGTGATTCGCACTTCGCTCGGTAATGCCGAAGTGGTAAACCATTGGCATGGCTCTCTTGAGACTGCCTCGACAGCAAACTTGTTCCAGTCTCCGATACGCCGTGAATTGTCAAAACGACTATTGGCTGGCGATTCCGTCGTGTGGCTAATGCTCCAATCCAAAGACTCAGCCAAGAACGATTCAACCCGACGACTCTTGACCGAAGAGCTTGATCGTTTGAGCAAGAAACTCGAATTGCCAGACGGAATTGGATTGCCGGGTTCCGAACTCTACGCCGAAGTGCCGTTGTTTTTAAAGTTTACGATTTTGGAAATCGACCCAACCGATGTTCAAGAGCAAGTGCTTGTCAAACTGATGTCCGGTTTCGAGCCTGACTCGCAGGACGAACCATTGCTTGCGCCTGTTTTTGGTCGTGGCAGAGCCCTAGAAGTTATTCCGGCAAAACAAGTAGATGCTGGTCTGATCGAAGACTTGACGATGTTTTTATGCGGAGCTTGTTCATGCCAAGTCAAGGAACGAAATCCTGGCTTTGATTTGCTGCTCTCGACGAATTGGAATCAAGAACTCTATGGTGCAGATGGTGAAGCCCCATCCCCCGTAACAACTCTTGAACGCACTCCGGCAACTCAGCCGCTATTAACTATTCCTCCCGGTCGGAAAAAATGAATCAAGGCGCAGACACTTACCCCCTACACTCCTCGTTCCCAAGCTCTGCTTGGGAATGCAACGAATCGAAGCTCTGCTTCGTGTCCCTGAACCTATCCTGTTGGGAGTACTTGCAATGAATCGAATGGCGTGGGTCCTATTGGGATCGGTCGCGGTTGTCGGCGCACTGTTGTTGTTGATGAACGACGCAGCCTCGGATAAGTCCTTGTTGGATAAACAAGGCAATAAGACTGAACCGCTACTGCTTTTCTGTGCAGCCAGCAATCGAGGGGTAATGGAATCGATTCGAACGGAGTATGAACGCGAATTCAATCGTTCGATACAAATTCAATATGGCGGTTCGCAGTCGCTTCTCTCCTCCATCGAAGTTAGCGAGACTGGCGATCTTTATCTGCCAGCAGATGACAGTTATATCGAATTGGGACGCAAGAAAAGATTGTTAAGTGAAGTCCTGCCCCTTGCAACCATGCGTGGAGTCGTGGCGGTCCGTCGCGGTAACCCCAAGGGCGTTCACGCGTTTGCTGATTTGAAGCGTAAGGATTTGCGAGTGGTGCAATCGAGTCCCGATTCATCCGCGATCGGAAAGTTGACTCGCGAGTTGCTTTCGGAACGGAATCTTTGGGCCGGGCTCGAGGGAGCAACCGCCACGTTTCGGACCACGGTTACCGATGTCGCGAATGACCTAGTGGTCGGTTCTGCTGATGCCGGGATTGTGTATGACGCTGTGCTGAAGTCCTATCCTGATTTGGAGAGCATTGAGCTTGCGGAATTAGATGGACTCGTCTCGCATGTCTCTTTGTCGGTACTCGCTGGCTCGAAGCAACCTCAAGCGGCGCTTCATTTCGCGCGCTTCGTTGCCGCTCGCGATCGGGGATTAAAGAATTATTCAGCGCATGGCTTTCAAGTTGTGAATGGAGACGTATGGAGCGAAGTGCCGGAGCTGTCGATTTTTGCAGGTTCGATGCTACGACCAGCCATCGAGGAGTCGTTGGTTGACTTTGAGAAACGCGAAGGGGTGCGAGTTACGCGTGTTTACAATGGCTGCGGGATTCTGGTAGCCCAGATGAAAGCCGGACAGCATCCTGATGCCTATTTTGCGTGCGACCGCGAATTCATGAAACAAGTTCCCGATCTTTTCCCAAAGCCGGTCGACGTTTCGACGAACCAGTTGGTAATCTTGGTGCAAAAGGGAAATCCTTTAGGCATCGAGTCCCTGCGCGATCTTGGGAAAAAGGGGGTGCGAGTTGGGGTTGGTCATGAAAAGCAATGCGCGATGGGATGGCTCACGCAAAACACGATTCGCCAAGCCGGCCTGCAGAGTGAAGTCATGGAGAATGTAACCGTGCAAACGCCGACAGGTGATATGTTGGTCAACCAATTGCGAGCAGGTTCGTTGGATGCGGCGGTTGCCTACTTAAGCAATGCAGCCGGTGCTGCGGACTATTTGGATGCGATCCGGATTCAAGGGCTTTCCTGTTCGGTGGCAACTCAACCCTTCGCCGTTGCAGAGGATTCACCGCATACTCAATTAGCCGAGCGATTGTTTCTCAAGCTGTGTTCAGCCGAGTCTCAAGAGATTTTCTTAGACGAAGGTTTTCAATGGCAAGATCCTAAGCCGTCGGATCGAAACTAAATGGATGCGAAAAACCCTCGGCGCTCCAGACGTGCTTCGGACGCGTTGTTTTTTCTTGTGATGGGAGGTATCTCCGCCACTTTCATTTTGCTGATCGTCTTGCTGTTGGTCGCCGACGTCATGTTCACGTCCCCTAGCGAATTCTATCGAGCGTTAGCTAAACCTGAAATTCGAGCAGCCCTGCAACTGACTCTTTTTTCATGCACTGTCGCGGCTATTCTTTCCGTGTGGGTTGGGACGCCGCTTGGTTATTTGCTGTCGAGGTATTCCTTTCGAGGCCGCTGGGTGATCGACACGCTGGTCGATATTCCGATTGTTTTGCCCCCGTTGGTGTTGGGCTTGAGTTTATTGATCCTGTTTCATCAACCGATCGCGGGCTGGCAGTTGGAAAGCGCGTTGCGGGATGGTCTTGGTTTCCCTGTGACGTATCGATGGCCAGCGGTAGTCCTTGCGCAGTTTTCGGTGGCTTGCGCGTTTTCGGTTCGAACGATGCGTGTCACTTTTGATCAAATGAACCCGCGTGCGGAGGAAGTTGCAAGAACACTTGGTTGCACCCGAGGCCAAGCCTTTTGGCGAATCGCGTTACCGCAGGCAAGTCGCGGGATCGTGACAGCCTTTACGATTGCTTGGGCTCGCGCCTTGGGCGAGTTTGGGCCCATCATGGTGTTTGCGGGAACGACACGCATGCGAACCGAAGTTCTTTCAACCTCCGTTTTTCTAGAATTGAGCATAGGCAACCTCGATGCGGCCGTTGCGGTATCCTTGTTGATGGTGATGCTCGCGGTCGTTGTGCTCGTGGTTTTACGAGTTCTGGGAACGGGGCTAAATTCGTGATTGAACTTAAGGGAGTTACGGTCAAAAGCGGTTCTTTTGTGCTGCCGAATATTTCGTTCCAGATACTGTCGGGCGAGTATGCCGTGTTGATGGGGACGTCGGGGCGAGGCAAGACCACGCTGCTGGAGAGTATTTGCGGGTTGCGTCGCGTCGCGGAAGGTCAAGTGCTAATCCATGGTCGGGACGTGACACGGTGGTCGCCAGCGGACCGAGAAATTGGGTACGTCCCTCAGGATCTTGCCCTGTTTCCGAAGCTTTCGGTGCTCGAGCATTTAGAATTCGCGTTGCGACTTCGTAAGCTTTCGAGGGAGGTCGTAACGGAGCGGACTCGCGAGCTATCGGAGGTGCTTGGCATTGGCCATCTTTTGAGTCGCTCGATTGCTGGGTTGAGCGGTGGAGAGGCGCAGCGAGTGGCATTGGGGAGGGCATTGTCCTTTCGTCCGTCTGTCCTACTGCTCGACGAACCGCTGAGCGCTCTCGACGAATCGACGCGGTACGAGATGCATGAGTTGCTTAGGCGGGTGAAGCAGACGACAGGCGTTACAACATTGCACGTGACGCATAGCGTATCCGAAGCAGAGTCGCTGGCCGACCGTTGCTTTTGGCTAGCCGCCGACGGCATTCAAGAACGACCCCTATCGCAGATCTGCTAAACTTCGCGACGCGAACGTTTTGGCTTGCTTGAGGAATTCGCTTCAACGCTATTCCGGCGTTGATGTTGATCCAGTGCGCGCATAAAGAATTCCGTTTGCATCGAGCCAGCTAGCCACCATTTGTTGCAAAGCCTCGCTCTTGAACTGAAACCAACGCTCATCGACGTCGTGTTCTTGGATAATCCGCTTAAAATGACGAAACGCTCCCTTGCCGTGGATCGCATGGAGTAGCTCGTCACGCAGTTTCGGATCATCAATCGCATGCGAAAAGTCTTTCATGATGGACCATTTGTGAACATCAAAAGCGTTCGGTAATGGAAGCCAATCGTCACCAGTGAGCACCTCTTGGATTTTTGGCAATTCATCCCGCTGCCATTGAGGCATTGAATCGGTGTCTGAGATTTCTTCGAACTGCTCAACCTCATCGTCCATCAGGGAGTATACCTCACCTGTTTTACGATTTAGGTAAGCGGTCCCAGTGTCCGGCAACATGTCAATTTCTTCTGCGATCTTCTGGACGGTATCTGATGGTAGCATTTGCAATTCGTGATTTCCTTTGGCATTAACGCCTATTCCGAAAGCTTTGCCTTGCTTCCGGTACGACCTACTAACTCTCGTGCCTATACAACCCATGACTTTTCGACGTCAACAGCGATGCCACAACGATCGCGGCGAAGCTCAGCGGGATGGTTACAAGTCCCGGCTGACTCAACGGCACCAACGCATCTTTTATGTCCATGCCGTACATGTTCTTAAACATGTCTGGGGACACAACGATCCAAAGCAACGATGAACTCAAACCGACCAGAACTCCTGCGATGATTCCTTGCTTGGTCGTCCGCCTCCAAAACAATAGCATCAGCAACGCAGGTAAGTTGGCAGATGCGGCGATCGCAAATGCCCAACCCACCAGGTAACTGACGTTCATCCCTTCGAAGGCTAAACCGAGCAGGATCGCGATCGCTCCAATGACGACTGAGGCGATCTTGGCAACGCGAATGGTTTGATGGTCCGTTAATTTCCATCCAAAAAATCCACTTACAATATCGTGCGCAACGCTTCCGCCCGCTGCAATAATGAGCCCACTCACGGTTCCAAGCACTGTGGTAAATGCGATGGCCGATACCGCCGCGAATAGCAGGTTGCCGAAGCTCTTGGCTAGCAATGGGGCCGCCATATTGCTATCCGTTGGGTCCAGCCTGCCACTGACCATGGCTCCCAAGCCGATGTACAACGTGAGTATGTAAAAGAAACCGATGGAGGTGATTCCAACAATAGTGCTCTTCCTGGCGGACGCTTGATCTTTGACGGTATAGTAGCGAATAAGAATATGAGGCAAGGAAGCGGTCCCTGCAAACAAGGCAACCATCAGCGACACGAAGTCAAGCTTTGCAACCCAATTGTTCGTGCGAATCCCCTTAAATGCTGGCAAGTTCCCGGGCGACAGCATGTCCCTGCCATCGACGATTTTCGGAACAATCGTTTGCTTTCCATTCTTTTCTTTCTGATTTGTAGTGACCTCGATTTTCGACTTTGCGATCGTGCTGATAAATGCGATCGGACCCAATGGGCCGGTTTTCGTTTTTCCATCCGGTAACTCCACAAGCTTTCCAACGGGCTCCACATTTGTTTCACCCACTCCAAAACCGACAGGAACACCATTGACGAAGCGTTTGCCATCGCGGAGCTCAATGACTTGGGTCCTCCCCAATTCCGATTCAGGCGTGACTTCCAGACCGCGAAAGAGAATTAGGATAGTCAGCACCAATGAAAAGATGACCAATAAACCTCCCTTGAGAAACTGAACATACGTCGTACTCACCATGCCTGCGGTCACAACGATGAAAACCACCACTGCCCCCACGATCACGACTCCCTGCCAATACTGCAAACCCAATAATGGCTTGACCAACGCACCTGCACCGACCATTTGTGGGATCAGGTAAAAGAGACTTACGACCAACGTGCTCAGGCCTGCAGCCGCCTTGATACCGCGCGATTGAAATTTGCTATCGAGCGCATCGGCAAACGTGTACTTACCAAGCCGTTTCAGGGGTTCCGCAATGACCAAAAGGGCCACGATCCAACCCGCCAAATAACCGATCGAGTAAAGGAATCCGTCGAATCCAAAGAAAGCGATCATTCCGCAAATGCCCAGAAAGGATGCTGCCGAAAGATAGTCGCCCGCGAATGCGATTCCGTTCACAAACCAGTGAATCGAGCCCCCCGCCGCAAAATAGCCTTGGCTCGATTTCGCCTTGGCCCCGAGGTAAAAGCTAAATGCCAACGTAGCGAGAACCAAGATCGAAAAGACGGCAATGGCAAGCGAATTTGCTTCGTAAATCATGAGTGTTAGATTGGAGAGACGTAGGAATTCGATGATGGACGAACATTCTAGTTGCCAAATCCCTTATTGTGTGAATGATGCTCGTGTAAAACTGTGAGAACCGGCCTATTGATCGTGATTCCATGAATTCAGCCCCACCTATTCGCCAAGCCATCTTAGAATTGTGGCCACTCGAGCTTTGGCTGCACGAAACCGTTGTTGTCGCAGTAAGCGGCGGAGCAGATAGCACGGCACTTTTGGAAGCATTGGTTGAATTGCGACCGGATCCCGATCGCACGATTGTCGCGCATTTCAACCATGCACTTCGTGGCCAGGAAAGCGATGCGGACCAAGCTTTCGTTGAATCGCTGTCTTGTAAACATGGGCTGAAGTGCACGAGCCAAAAAGCGACTTTAGAGCAAACCACGAGTCGCTCCGAAAATCAACTTCGCAAACTCCGACACCGATTCTTGGAGGATGTCGCCAAGCAACATCGGGCTCGGTGGATCGCGTTGGCCCATCATGCAGACGATCAAGTCGAAACATTCCTACATCATTTGCTTCGCGGCAGCGGGCCGAGTGGGCTGTCCGGGATGTCAACGATACGACCGATCAATGCGACCACCGATTTGGTTCGTCCACTGTTGCGAGTCGCCCGATCGCAAATCTTGGAGTATCTTTCCAGCCGAAATCAAACGTATCAAACCGATGTGTCGAACGCATCGAACGATTACACTCGCAACCGAATTCGCAACGAGTTATTGCCTCACTTGCGGATGTTTGTCGGATCCGACTCGCTCGATAATCGCTTGCTACACGCGTGCGAGTTGATAGCAAAAGAGCACAGGGTCGTTACGTTGCTCGCAGAGCGATGGCTGCAGAAAGCGGGACTAGACGCGGGTGAACGGAAGGGTCTGGCGGGCGATGCATTTTCGATACCGCTGCGGAATTGCATCGAAGAGCCTTGGCCTGTCGTTCGACATGCGCTGACGATCCTATGGCACAAACGGGGCTGGCCCATGCGAGAGATGGGCCACACACATTGGCAAAGGATTGAGAGGCTCATCGAGATCGCCTCGAAATCGACACATCCCAAACGACTCGATTTACCCGGTCACATTGTTGTTCGGTGTCGCAAAGGAAACCTTTTTGTCGACAGATTAGCGAATGAACCTAGTGCCGGTGGTGATAACCAGAAATGAATTTCCCAATTAGGCGATCGGCAGCGAAAAAACTACCACGTAGTACAGGCTGCCATCCTGGCTCGAATTGCAAGACACAGGCTAGCAGCCTGCACTACGATGCCTTTGGAACGATCCTAAAGCATATCTACAGGGTCGATATCGATTAGGTAAAGGTTTTCACCGACGGGTTTCGTCGTGGCTTGGACGCGGGCCAAAATTGCATTGAGTGCCGCAGCATCTTTGGAAATTAGCATGGCATGATAGCGATAGTGCCCTCGCAGCTTTGCAATGGGTGGCGGCGCCGGTCCCAAAACACGAATGGGGGCATTGGTACGCGCGATTTCCATCTGTACTTTTTTGATAATGCCCTCTGCAAACTCTTCCGCTTCGAGTTGAACGGGACCGCGCATGATGATTCGAGCCAACGAAGAAAACGGTGGGTAACCAAATTGCTCGCGTTGAACCAACTCGAAAGTCGAGAACGCGACGTAATCGTGCTTGCACGCTGCGATGATGGCCGGATGATCCGGAGAATAGGTTTGCACGAGCACCTCGCCACCTCGATCCCCTCGGCCCGTTCGCCCCGCGACTTGCGTAACCAATTGAAACGTTCGCTCCGATGCGCGGAAATCTGGAAAGTGCAAGGCTGTGTCCGCATTGATGACCCCAACCAACAATACGTTCGGAAAGTCCAGTCCCTTAGCGATCATCTGAGTCCCCATCAAAATCTGGACTCGACCCGATCGAAAGTCCGCGAGAACGCGTTCATGGCTTCCCGGCTTCTTCATCGTATCCGAATCCATACGAGCGATCGTTGCGTCTGGAAAACGCTGCTGAACCTCCATCTCGAGTTTTTGTGTGCCTAGACCCGCCAATCGAATTGCGTCGAAGCCACATTGCTGACAAAGCTGGGGAGCTGCGATGGTGTAATCGCAGTAGTGGCAGACCGCCTTGTTGCCTTCGCGATGATGTGTCAGGGCCATATCGCAATCAGGACACTTGACCACAAAACCACACGATGGGCATTGGATCGAAGTTGCAAATCCTCTGCGATTGAGCAACAGTATCGTCTGTCCGTTCTCCGCAATGGTCCGTTCGATCGCGTTCAGCAACGGTCGCGAGATGCTGCCGCGATCGACGTCGATGCGATTGGAACGAAGATCAATCGTGGTGACTTCCGGCAACGGTCGATTCAATATGCGGCGTGGCAACGTCACGATCTTGTATCGACCGATCGTCGCTCGATGAAACGTTTCTAACGAGGGAGTGGCCGAACCCAAAACGAGCGGGATTCGTTCTAACGACGCGCGGTGAATGGCAACATCGCGCGCGTGATACCTGGGGATGGTCTCCTGCTTGAACGTGTTTTCATGCTCTTCGTCAAGAATGATCAGCCCGAGATACGGCGCAGGAGCGAATATTGCGCTGCGAGGCCCAACGATGACTTGGACGGCACCTTCCGCAATCCGCTTCCATTGATAGTGCCGCTCTGGACCGCTCATGTTCGAGTGCAACACAGCCACCGAGCCAAATCGATTTTGGAAGCGCGAACGCGTCTGCGGTGTCAGGCTAATCTCGGGCACAAGCACGATCGCTTGACGACCGTAGGAAACGACTTGTTCCATCGCTTGCATATAGACTTCGGTCTTGCCGCTGCCGGTCACTCCGTGCAGGAGAATCGTTTCATGCTCGCCTGAATCGATGGCAGCATGGATCGTTTGCAATGCGATTCGCTGGTCCGACGAAAGCGCAGGTGGCATGATTCTCGCATGAATTTCCAGTGGCACATCCTTACCAAACGTCATGACGCGTTCGGTATACGAATCAATAAACTCCAGTTCCCGCAACTTCTTGATCACACCGTCGGAACACTGGGCCAAGTGTTTGAGCTGATCTTGCGACAGTGGTTCGTCGGCCAAAATCAGTTGCTGCAAGGCTTGACGTTGCTTGACTGGCAATGCCTTGATCGCAACATCGTCGCTGGCTTTCACGGAAGGTTTGAGAAGCGTCTGGTTGCGAGTTCCCGCGCCTGCTCGTACACCGGCCGGGACGACTGCTTCGAACACTTGGCCAATCGGAACCAAGTAGTATTTGCTCATCCAGTGAATCAACTGCAACAAATTTCCATTGCAGAGCGGTTCGGGGTCGATGGCTCTCAGCACCGGCTTGATGAGTTCCCTGGGATGATGACTTATCTGAATGGCGAGCGTGTAGCCAACTATCTCGCGGTTGCCTTTGCCAAGCGGAACGATCACACGCATGGCGGGCTTGATCAACCCACCTAACTCGTCGGGGATGCGATAATCGAATGGCCCAAAGGGAGCTTCGGGAAAAGCCACGGACACGCATGGGGTTTCGGCGGCAGCATCGATCTCCCACGGCGCGAGTTGGTTGGAGAACAACTCCCCTTGTTGATACTGTTCGTCCATGCGACTTGCCCTTTCAGGACGGGAGGCAAACCTTGTTTACGAGACGAGACATGCTATCTCGTTAACGCAATCCTCGATCTTTATTCTCCATTGCTTTAACGTGTCGCGATCGCGAATCGTCACGGTGCGGTCTTGCAATGTTTGCGTATCGACCGTGATGCAATAAGGTGTTCCGATCTCGTCCTGACGTCGATAGCGACGTCCAACGGCAGCTTTCTCGTCGTAAAATACGTTGAAACGTTGCTTGAGGGCCGTGTAGATTTCTTTTGCAATTTCGGGCATACCATCTTTTTTGACGAGCGGCAAAATAGCGGCCTTGATTGGAGCGATTCGCGGATGCAATCGCATTACGATTCTCGATTGCATCTTGCCATCTTCATCCGGTTGCAAGTCTTCGTGGTAAGCTTGGCAAAGAAACGCAAGCGTCGCTCGATCCGCGCCTGCCGACGGCTCGATCACGTGCGGGATAAACCGCTCGTTCGTCAGGTCATCGCGATAGGAAAGATCCTTGCCGCTGCCTCGATGCCGCGGTTGACCATCTTCGGTACGTTCTAGTTCCAGCGGACGTTTCTTGGGATCCAGTTTTCCTTCGGAATGCGATCGCAGGTCGAAATCGCCTCGATGCGCAATTCCCTCAAGCTCTCCGTATTCCCCTTCGGGCAAGAACGGAAAGGCGTACTCGATGTCGGCCGTGCCGCATGAGTAGTGGCTTAGTTCATCTTGGTCGTGTTCGCGCAATCGCAACCGCTCACCATCCAACCCTAATGACAAATACCATTGCATGCGGCGGTTGCGCCAATACTCGTACCACTTTGGTGATTCGTTTGGATTGCAAAAGAACTCGATCTCCATTTGTTCGAACTCCCGCGATCGAAACGTGAAGTTTCTAGGCGTGATTTCATTTCGGAAACTCTTTCCAACTTGTGCGACTCCAAACGGAATCCGAACCCGTGTACTGTCGACGACGTTCTTGAAATTGACAAAGATCCCTTGGGCCGTTTCTGGCCGTAAAAATGCAGCACCTTCCTCGCCGCTGAGTGCACCGACGTAAGTTTTGAACATAAGGTTGAACTCGCGAGGATCGGTGAGCGTTCCGAGCTCGTTCACATCAGGTCCCAACACGCTTGGACGATCGCTCGCTGCGACTTTATCTAGCGTCAAGTACGATTCGTCGTATGTCAGTTGGGCAACGTCTTTGTTTCGCAAATTAAAGAACTTCAAGGCGCGGCGAGTGACTTCCTCATGCTCCAACTCGGCATCGGTCATGATCGTCACAAAAATCTTCTGATCGCCGCGAGCAACCCACTTGCCTCGGACTTGATCAAATCGATAACGTTTCTTCGAGACCTTACAATCCACCATAAAGTCATGGAACAAGTCGTAGTGCCCTGAGCACTTCCATACTTGCGGATGCATGATGATCGTGCAATCCAAGCCGACCATTTCGTACGTGCTAGGTGCCCCTTCGGGCTGGACGAGCTCGTTGTGCCCCTGGCACATATCGCGCCACCAGGCGTCTTTGATGTTGCGTTTCAGCTCAACACCCAGAGGGCCATAGTCCCAAAAACCATTGAGTCCACCGTAGATTTCGCTGGATTGAAACATGAATCCACGTCGCTTGCAGAGCGACACAAGTTTTTCCATTTGCATGCTGAGTATGTTTTTAAGGTGGACTAAAGAAAGGGTAAAGAGATAAAAGTGGCTATGAATCGCTCGAACAATTGGTGGGATAGGCTTCCAGCGCTTCCAGCCTGTCTAGCTGGAAATGACAGGCTGGAAGCCTATCCCACGGCATTATAGGGCTAATTGCTCTTCGCGTTGCGTCGGGCGACAACGATTCGCTTGAGCCTCGCCAAGTCTTTCACAATCGAAACACTTGACCATTGGCTTGTTCCATTGAGATGGCTTTCGACCTGGTCAGCAATCATCGGTGAAAGTTCGCAAATGAACCAACCATTTTCGACAAGTTTATCGGCAGCTTGCGAGGCTAAACGTTCGATGATTTCGGTGCCGGTTGCTCCGCTCACGAGCGCCATTCGCGGTTCGTGCTCACGGACCGACTTTTCAAGTTGCAAGAACTCGGATTCCGAAACGTAGGGTGGATTGCTCACGACAAAGTCAACGCTCGAATCCGCGATCGACAATAGCAAATCGGATTCCACGACCGCGATTTGCTCCGACAGTTGATGCTGTGCGACGTTTGCGTTTGCGATCGCAATCGCGGCTGGACTTAAGTCGATGGCCGTGATGGAGCATTGAGGTAAGTGTTTGGCGAGGCTGATCGCGATGCATCCACTGCCTGTGCAAACGTCGACGATCTTGAAGATCTTCGACGGATCTCCGGCAAGAATGGTTTTGGCTCGGTCGAGACACTCGATGACCACGTGCTCTGTCTCGCTGCGCGGAATCAGGCAGTCTTTCGAAACTTGAAACTGGAGCGAATAGAATTCTTTTTTGCCGACGAGATAGGCAACGGGTTCGCCGGTTGCTCGTCGCTTGACAAGCTCTCGAAACTTGGCTTTCACCGGCTCGTCTGGCTCTTCGGAAAAGGCGGTATAGAGTTGGATTCGATCGCAACCGCGAGCGTGGGCCAAGAGGACTTCCGCATCGAGACGTGGGGAACTGGAGCCGGTCTTTTTGAGGTGTTCGGTCGTCCATTGCAGCAGACGCAGAATGGTCCACGGTTCCGATTGCGTCGTGCTGTTCGTTGTCATCGCGTGCGTCCTTGGTCTCTTAGCCGATGCTTGGCTTGGTATTATATGTCGGTTTCATCTCGCAAGGTCGATCGTTCGTATTCGATCAATGCATCCGAGACCGGTTGCAAATTGCCGGAAATGATTTGATCGAGCTTGTACAGGGTTAAGTTGATGCGGTGATCGGTCAATCTGTTTTGTGGATAATTGTAAGTCCGAATGCGTTCGCTGCGATCCCCCGATCCGATGAGCGACATGCGTTCAGTCGACTGCTGTTTCATTTGCTCTTCGCGTTTTACTTCGTAGATCCTTGTCTTTAAGACTCTGAGGGCACGGGCCAGATTTTTGTGTTGGCTTTTTTCGTCCTGGCACTGAACCACGATGTTGGTTTCATAGTGTGTCAAACGAATGGCTGACTCGGTTTTGTTGACGTGCTGTCCACCAGGACCCGACGCACAGAATTTGTCGACGCGATAGTCATCCGGTTTCAGGTCGACTTCAATATCTTCGGGTTCCGCCATAACCGCGACCGTGGCTGCGGACGTATGAATTCGTCCTTGGGCTTCGGTTTCAGGAACACGTTGAACGCGGTGTCCGCCGCTTTCGAATTGCAGTTCGCGAAACGAGCCTTCGCCTTCGATGCCCAAAATGATTTCCTTGAAGCCGCCTCGTTCGCTTGGACTGGAGTCAAGTACCTCGACTTTCCATCCCTTTTGATCGGCATGGTGCTTGTACATGGTGTAGAGATCGCGAGCAAACAACGAGGCTTCCTCGCCACCCGTTCCAGCCCGGATTTCGAGGACGCATTGAGTTCGCAACGCGTCTTCACCACCCATGCTCATGTCGAGCAGTTCGGTCCAGATGGCCTCGCGTTCGGCTCGCAAACGGGTCGATTCCTCTTTCCCCATCGCAAGTTCATCGGGATCGGTGGATTCCAGCATCGGGGAGAGGTCTCTGAGCTCATCACCCATGCGTTTGTAATTGCGGTATTTGGTGGCAACTTTGAGAAGACCACCATGTTCCTTCATGATTTTCGCCATCCTTGACGAATCGCCGGTCAGGACCGTCGGATCGGACATCATGGATTCCAGCTCAGTGAATCGACCTAAGGTTTGCTCGAGTTGATCGCGTATCTTCATTTGAATTCTTAGCTTGGTAAAAAACAAAACCGCCGCAGGCCTCAGTTGGCAATCTGCGACGGTCTTGAGATTCTGATTGCCAGAGCCAGGTTATCGTGAGCGAGACCCTTTTCCGGGAGAGCATCGCGAGTTGGCTCAGGCAGCTATTTCTTCTTTGGAGCTGGCTTTTTCGGGTTCTGCAAACTGGCATAGGTTCCAGCAGCAAATTTGGTCTGGAACTTTTCGATCCGGCCAGCGGTGTCAACGAACTTCAGCTTGCCTGTGTAGAACGGATGGCAGACATTGCAAATGTCGACTCTCAGCTCTTTGCGAATGCTTTTGGTAATGAAACTATTGCCGCAACCGCAAGTAACTTGCGTTTCGACGTAGTTGGGGTGGATCTTATCTTTCATGACTTTGGTAACGTTCGCTTGTGTAAAACGTCAAAACGAGTGTGGAACTTTGGAGTGGGCGAAAAGGGACTCGAACCCCCGACATCCACTTTGTAAGAGTGGCGCTCTAACCAACTGAGCTATTCGCCCGATTGTGATCGGTATCAAACGTTGTTAAATGCCCAAAAGTCGCATGCGTCGCGAGCGTCGTTCGGCTCGCTGCTTGCTGCGTCGCTTGATTTCACTTGGCTTTTCGTAAAATTCTCGTCGTCGCATTTCTTTTTTTAGTCCGCTCCGTTCGACCAGTTTTCGAAAACGGCGTACCGCCTCTTGAATCGTTTCCCGGTCACGGACTAACAACCTAACCATGCAATGCCTCCACCCGAATAAGCTAACTAAATTGTGACGAAGTTTAAAATACCCAAGGAACCAGGAGAGGAAATGCCTTTCGCGGGTTCGAACCACCTGGCTGCCGATCCATTCCACGCAGCCAGCTCAAACCACCCGTCCTTACACGGTGGGTGAACGTCACATCGGGAAGCGCACGACCAAGAATTCAGAAATATAGCCAGGAAATCGCCATCGGTCCAGGCCGAATTCGGGTGTAGTCAAGCAAAATTGTGGCTGATGCTTGAATCCTACCTTTTTTGGGTTCAGTTTTGGTTGTGCGACTTTGGTTGTGCGACGCTCCGCGTCGCAGGAATCACGTTTCGTTTTGCGACGCTCCGCGTCGCGGGAATCACGACGGCGGAGCGTCGTGCAACGAAAAATCCGTGTTTCACCAAACGACTTTTTCAACGTCGAAGACTGGGCCTTCGACGCAGGTGCGTTGGTAGTCCCATTGACCATCCATTTGCTTGATTTTTGCGACACAAGTAAAGCAAATCCCTATCCCGCAGGCCATGGGTGTTTCAAGCGAAACTTCGCAAGGAACCGCATGAACTTTGGAGATTTCACTGACGGCTTCCATCATCGGCTCAGGCCCGCAGCACGCAATCCGACAATCCACGTTCGACTCAGCCAAAATCGCCTTCAAAAGGTCGGTTACCCGGCCATGATGACCAAAAGAGCCGTCCTCGGTCGCGATTCGTACTTCTGTGCATGCCTTTTCAAAATCAGCCAAACCAGCCAAATACGCCTTGGTTCGAGCGCCGTAACACAGCGTGACGCGTTTTGCGTAACCCGTCGGTTGAACCGGGTCGCCGAATTGAGCCTTACCTAATGCAGCAGCCGCCAGCGTCAGCATCGGCGTTTGCCCAACACCGCCAGCCACCAAAATCAGATGGTCCGTCGGTTGTGTTGAAAAGCCATTTCCAAGAGGCCCCCAAAGCTCAACTCGATCGCCTGCAACATGTTGGGACAAAGCTGTTGTGAATTTCCCTTTGACGGTGTACACGACACTGACCGCGAGTGGTTGTCCTGATTTGTCCCGATGCATGTCATACATCGCAAGAGCACGTCCGATGAGAGGATCGTTTTGGCCAGCGATCCGCACCATGAAGAATTGTCCGGGAACCGCCCGCCGCGCTAACTCTGGAGCTTCGACTGTCATGCGCCAAGTGTCCTCGGCAATGCATCGATGTTGCGCTATGCAGGTCGATACGAACTCAAAGCGTGTGGGACAGGGGAACTCTTTACTTTCCAATTCAACATTCATGGAATTCATGCCACGGGCTCTATGCCAGTGGGTGTTGATCTTCGCCCTAGCCTTGTCACGATCAGCCCTACGATAATCAGAGCCACTTGACTCAGCACGAAGAAAACCAAGTAGTTGTAAGTCGCTTTGCTAAATCCGTAACTGTGCAAGCCAACACCCAGCAAATTCGTTCCGAACATCGACCATGCCGTGATGATGTTTCCGACGATCGCCAGGATCCCGAAACCAAGTGACGCAATCATTTTGTCCCAACGTGCGTGCAGCAAAAGCGCGTTCCAGAGCACGATCATCATGGCTCCGTTCTCTTTCGGGTCCCATCCCCAAAAACGTCCCCAGCTATCGTCGCCCCAAAGTCCGCCCAGTACCGTTCCAACAAAGCTAAAGAACAATCCAAAGCAAACAACGCCGTAGCAAATACGGTACAGGGTGGGGATGACCTCGGCAGACTTGAGGCCGATCGCCTTTTTCGGTCCAGCCAGTCTTGCGATCAAGGACGCGATTACAATTCCAATCCCTACAAATCCCGCGATAAAAGTCGCGCTGTAGCCCAACGACACACTGATCACGTGGGTTGAAAGCCAGAATTGAGTATCCAAGACCGCTTCCAGAACCGGCATCGAATCACCCACGTCCAGACCATAAGCGACGTTGAGCGTTAAATAGCCCGCCACCGATGCTACCAAGACAGAAATCGAAATCGGAAACAGCAGTTCCGTGATCGTGCAGAAGAGTACCATCGCCCACCCGATGAACACCGCTGCCGAATAAAGGGTGACGACCGGTGGCCGCTCGGAAATGTAAATGCGGCTCACAATCGCGGTCGTGTGCACCAACAATGCAATGACGCATAACCAAAACGCAACGGATCGAAACGCGCTGCGGGCTACCGCAAAACTGAGCAAGGCAAACAACGCGCATACAACATACAATCGCGTCGCAATCAGGATCGGATCGAAGTGCTCGTACCAAGCTTCGAACGCAACTTTGTCGGTCTTGATCACACTACCAAATTCGCTCTGCACGGTTGATTTGAAGGCTTGAGCAAGCTTGTTTATCTCGACAGGTTTTTTGTTGTCGGCGGAGCATGCTTCCATCAGCGCCATGAAACTCAACACAGACTCTTTCTTGGAATCAACTCCTTCGGTTCGAAGTTTCACCGTTTCGAAAAGGGCTGTCCCAAACGGTTCCCATTTGGCAGGTGGCGCTTTTTCGCCCGACGTTAATTTCGGTTCTACCAGCGGCGGGATAATTGCAATCGGACTTCTTGCTCGAATCCGATCCACCTCGGGCTGAAGTCTTTCGATGGCGCTTCGAATGTCCGAAGCATCTGCCGAAATACGCGGTGCTAACGGCGTATAGGCGTCGAGCAAATTCTCTAAGGCAAACAACTTTTCAAGTGTTTCAGCCATTTTCTCTTGCTCAAACGTGAAATTTTCTCGCCGTGTTTGAAAGAGCTGTCGAACTTGGTCGGATATCTTGCCGAGCCCTTGCCGAATTTCATTGTACGAATAGCGATTCGATTTATGACGTTTGAGATCGAGTGCTGTCGTCGTTTCCACCGCATCGATCCGAATCAGCGGTGCGTCTAGGACCCACTCTTCTCGTGCAAAGACCGCCATGATCCATTGAGTTGCATCGATGGCTTTGCCCGTCGTGTGTTGAGGTTCGTAAGCATGCCCCTCTTGACTCAAGGCGAACTTTTTGTTGGATAAAATTTCCATGAACTCGGCCGCTGCGGACGATAAAGGCTTGATTCGACCACCGTATTGTGTGGGAATTTCGCCCATCGAATACCAATCAATGGATTCGCGATCCAGCTTGGGCTTGTTTGCGCTCCTGCCAATCCAGATCGCTACCAAACCGCAGATCAAAATCGGTACACCAAGATTCAACAACAGCGACCAACCACCCGTTGTGGCCTGCTGTCCTTTTCCTCCTAATTTCTTTTCCATTCGCGATTTGTCATTCGCTTTTCCAACGGGAACACTTGCGACGGAATCGCTCACGCCTGTTGCCGATGTTCGATCATAACGCGAGGCAAATCGCCCGAATGTACCACCAAAGTGAACAAGCATTCCAAGCCCAGACAGCACGCATGCCACGTAGGGAATCAGCCAGCCTGCGTTGGTCACGACTTGCAAGGTTGTCTGTTCGACTCCATTGGGACTATCGCCCGCGCCCATGTATCCCGATTGATAAAAAGTCTCACCTCGAAATCGCATCGGATTGTTCATCCATATCCGCCCTTGTTGAACGGTCAAACCGTTTGCGTCCGAAACTTTAACAAACGATGAGTAGTCCTTTGGCTTAGCCGTACCGGTGTACTGCTCTAAAACAACGTCATCCAATAGGATCGAGTAGGGCTTGTAGTTCCTGCGAAAACGCAGCCCGAATTCCCATTGTTTGCCATCGATTTCCACGCGATCGTAGGCTGCTTTGTACATTGCCGCAGAATCGTTGATGAACTGACTAACGACGAATCGTCCGAGCGGCTTGTCGTTTTCCTTCTCGCGCAACGTGATGAACGCACTCGCATAATTAACGGCACTCTTCGCACCACCCGACTTAGCGGCCTCTTGAATCTCCCACTCCTTGCCCAAACCTTGGATGTCAAAATCCTCGTCCGTTGGGCGTGCAGGTTTCGTGCGAAAGGAACCTTTGGAGCTATCCAGGTATTTATCAACGCGAAACTCAAATGGGAGCGCGGGCGATGAGAGGTAATTGCCCTGTTTGGCAGCCGCTTGCAGCATCGGATGATCGAACGCAACCACGCGGTTCTTTTCCGGGCTGCTCTCATCGATAAAGACCAGTTCGATCGTATCCTGTTCGTACGCGACTTGGGTCTTTTGTCCTTCGAAAACAGTGATTCGTTCCTCGCGTTGGGCATCGCCAAAGATGAATTGGCCAAGCATCAACAAGCCAACTCCCAAGTGGATGAGGACATTTCCCCCGCGATTGCCAAAGAGCAATAGCAACCCAACGAGTAGGACAACGCTGACCACCAAACTTTTCGTCAACTGCCAAACAATTCGAAGGCCAGGATCGGGAATTCGAATCGAAGTGTTGTAGTAAACGATGAAAAAGCTAACACACAATAAAATGGCGGTGATGCTCCAAGCGGTCCATCGCACGACTCGGGTTTTCGGTGTCCAACCCACGCTCCACGCAATCGCACTGATCGCCAGTGCCCAAACGCTCGCTTTCACCCCAAACCAAATCCAGTCGTAACTGAACGGCGGTTCGCCTTGCAGTCCATCACCGAGGTGAGCGCTGACCACGATCAACGCCACCAACGCAAAGCCAATAATCGTGCAAACGACGCCCGCAACGAAGCGCCCCCCTTTGGCATTCATCTTGAATCGGGTCAACTTGGCCGCAATCAGGTTTACAAGCAGAATCAATCCGATCGATGCTCCCCCCGGTATCGCAAACGCGTACGGCAAAGCGTCTTTGTGTGGCCATATCGTTTGCGGCTGGAAAACATCGAACGGAACGGTCGCGACCCAACTATTGAAATACGCTTTTTTGACGTCAACGATCGTTTCTTCGTCTTGGGCCAAGGTGCCGACGAATAAAATCAGCGTTCCCAACGCGAACATCGTTACAGTGATCTTGAGCGAGCCCATCGCTCGAAAGGCGTACCAGCACCATTTCGCAAGGTCAAACGTAGCCGCCGGAGTCGCTGCCCCGGCCATGGAATTGTTGCTAAAAGTACCTGTTGCCACGTTGATTACTCCCATCGCAATGAGTTAACAAAGCTTAGTAAGTTGGACTTTTGTTCTTCGGATGTTCGCAAATCGGATTTGAGTTTGACAAACAAGCAAAGCTCGTTCTCTCCGGTAGGGATGGCCGCAACCAAAAGGACTGGCGCGGTTGCCTCATCGCCCGAACGGATCGAATAGAGTTTGCCTGGTCTAGTACCTGCCTGGATTTCCTCAGCTTCGTTCACGGATTTCGTCGCGAGCGGTCGAATAATGGCTTTATCATCGCGCTGCAAGACTTGCTCGAACCACATTTCGGCATTTGGGACTGGCGAATCCTTGGCCAAGCTCACAACGACTTCTCCGGAGCGTTCGCTGTTCGCGATCTTAAATGTGGCTAAACGGAACGGTTTGGCAGCTTGAATCTCCCACGAGTCTGGTTTTTCGTAAGCCAGTTTCAAAGGGGACTCGGGCGTGGGTAGACTTGTGGATGCAGGCGTGGGGGTAGAGGCAGCGGTGCCTGCCCCAGTTGCATCGAAGATAGTTGCTGGCAACGCAAAACCCTCTCGCTTGATCGACGGCAACTCATTCCGAATGGCAACCAAGTCCGTTTCCGGCAACTGAAGCTGACCGCGCCATCGATTGATGTTTACCAACAAGTACGAGTCCCATGCAGCCACATCGGCGGGTTTTGACAGTTCGGTGACGGTGAACTTGATCGGCTCGCCCGAACCTGCTTTCACGTTGAATTCGGCGATCACGTTGAACTGACCACCGTCATCGCGCCACTTGGATGTCCAATTCTGAGGCAATTGGAAATTCATCTCGCGTTTTTCGGTATCGATCGCAAAACGTTCGACGACTGTGCGGAAATCCGATTCCGCCAACGCCAGTCGCTCGGTTTTGTCGGTTGCTTTCAAGAAATATGCGACATCTTTGTAGGGAATGACTGCCCCAAGGATTCTTCGTTCGGACAGCGGAATGGTGCTTGCACCCATCACGGGTGGAGATTGACGGGGCGAAGAAGCCATGGCAGGCGGCTCCCGGACAAATTCGGTTTCCGTCTTGGGCGCATCGTAAACCCTGGCTTCGTAACGAGGACTGCACCCAACCATGATCACAAAAGCGATGCAAGGAACGAACGTAAGAGGGTGGAAAGAAGTCGGGAAGTGGCGCAAAATCGACTCAGGTCGGAGAGGGCTATGAAATACACAAGTGCTTGGAGGGAAAGTCTTTGCGGTGAATCGCAAGACCTTGGCGAGGCAGGAATCCAGCGGTACGCATTGAGCGTATCGAATCTCGATTCGTACTCGCGCTTGATGACTGATTATACGGTCAAGAACAGCAAGAGCCATACTGAATCCATGGCAGAACACCACTTCGAGCTCTTTGTTGGCCGTTTTGCTTTTTTTGGATACCGACAATTAGCCGTTGGGCGATGGCCCCGGTTTTCCAATTGCTCGACATTCGTCGAGAACCGGGGCTATTTCCCTTCGGCTATCAGTTTGTTTCACTCGAAGACTCATACCGATGTGCCTACCTACTACTTTGACTTTGGTAGGCGATGTCTCACTTCTGCGAATTGCGAATGTTCTTAACAACAACCAGAGATCGATCGACTCCGTCGCTTGAGCTACGATCGAAAGTGGGCAGGGTACGCGCCAGGAAACCAGCAATGTCGCTCGCCTTTTCCTCCGACATTTCTCTCACGATTTGAAGGAGAGAGTTTTGATCAAGCGTTGCGTAACTGACGGTTCGAGGAGATTTGTTTCGTCGGCCCGTAAGCACTTGCTCTGTCGATTTGCTCAATATTCCAGAAGTAAAAGAGAGTAAAATTTCGCCTGGCTGGAGATGAAAGCGGTTGCTCGAAAAGAGCGTGTCTGGCTGAGCGGCAACGCGAAGTCCCGGAGTCCCTATTGGACGGAAGCCGCGATGCGAAATGATGAACGATTGAATGTCCCCCGCGCTGCAGATCGAACCATATCCCGTTGCCGGGTTGATCTGAATGAGCCCCAAGGATGCGCTCCAATCCGCTTCTTGCAATCCCCACATCGTATCGTTGATCGTTTGCATGATCGCAACCGGATTGCTGTTCCCTTGCCACTGGGTTCTTATAATCGATTGAATACCCGTCGCCACGATGGCGCCATCGGGACCTTGCTGGCTAGCGTTCCCCATAGCAATGGTCATCATCTCTTGTTGGTTGACATCCCAATGATGAAAGCCCCCCCCAATACTTCCGTTCTGAAACGTCCAACCGTTGACGTCGAAGTCTTTGTTCAGAATCTGGCTGTTGGGCAACAAGCTTGCTTGAGTGACGCTAGCCGTGTCAAACTGCTTTTGAATGACTCGCGACTGATGCACTTCTTGTCCAAGGATTGATTGTTCGATCTCGCTCATGACGCGGCCCGCCGCCAGGTTCGCAACCTCGACTTCGGTTGGACTGTAGGACCGCGTGTTTTCCGACCAAAACCACATCGTCCCATGAGGCATCGTGCTGGATCCAATCGGCACGACGAGGGCGGACGCAAAGGGTTCAGGGCTCGGCCAATCCCGCATCAATTCAATGTCGTTGAGCAACACTGCATTTCCGAGCAAGGCCTCCAAGTCCGCCAAGGAACCACGCAAATCGCGAGGCGGACAGGTCAACCGACTCTTGGGCAATCCAATCGACGATCGAAGCTTGAGCGACGAGGTTTCATCGTCCAGCAGGTAAATTGCCCCCGCCACGGCACCAATCGCTCGACTGACGCTGTCGAGAATGGACTCCAACCGATCCGCCGTTTCGCGTTGCCTGTCGCTATGATTGGTGACCCCAACCGAGGTGGCGAGTTCGGCCTCTTGGCGACGAACGGTCTCCTCTGCTAGATCGAGTCGATCGACCAAGCGTTCGATGGCGACGAGCAACTCCTGAGCGCTGTCCATCGGTACCGACGGCATATACCCCAAGTCGGCGAGATCCGCGATTCCATCCTGCACCGCTGTTTCAACCAGTCGCCACCGTCTGCTCATTTTGCTCTGAGGGAGATGCGGGCTTGGAACATCGTTTCGCGATTCCGCTCGCGATTCCGCTTGCTTGGGACGATCGCAAACGGCCCAGTTTGTCGCCTCCGAGAATGACTTGAGCACCGCTCGAATCTCGTCATGCTCTAGACCCGACAAGCCGTTCATACGGTTTCGAGGGCTTGAGGCAGCGTTATTGATAACAGTATCTTCGACGTGGATACGAAGATGCGAAGGGTACCGGCGTTTCACGGTTGGTAACTTCTAGGTGTAGGGGGAACGGTTTGGATCGGTCATTTTGTCGAACAGCTTGGAGTGGGTTACGCGTTGGAGTTTGCGTGGCCCATTGTTCGGACAAGATCAGCTATCGAACCCAACTACGATTTCAATCCATGTTAAAGCTTAACGGTTGGCAAAACTTGATGATGCCGATAGGCTTGGTTGGAACATTCAGACTAAGCCGTCACTTGGTCCGTTTCCAGGTGTGTAAAGGTGTTCCAGTAGTCGAGTTTCCAGCGACCGTTGGACAACGATAGTTGAGAAATGGAAGTGTTGACGATCTCGCCAAAATGTTCTTCCACGTTTGGGTTCCCCAAGAATGCTTCCAGCAGTCGCATTTTGAAATCGGCATGGATCACCATGGCCACACGGTCTTTCAGGGAATGAGTTCGCGTTTCCGATTCGTACCATTCCTTGACCTGTTGAGCCCTATGGCGGGCTTCTTCTTGCGTTTCGTAGTGTGCCCGATTGTACCAACCATCGACGTTGATGCGTTCGTCAAGCTGCCAACCGACATACTTGGTGGCAAGCGCAACGCGCCCCATCCCGCGTTGAGCGATTCGCATTCCAGGTTGATACCCACTGTGGCATCCACCCTGCTCGTAAATGTCTTGACGCACGATGGGTGTCAGGCCGGTTTGCTCAACAATGGGACGCGTTGTCTCAAGGGAGCGAAGGAAGGGACTGCAATAGAGAACGGAGGGAGACAACTTTTTGACCGCTTCTGCAAGCTTCGCGGACTGGGCGACACCGATCGGAGTAATATTTGGATCTGGAACGCGAAATGCGTCGCCTAGAGCGTTGTTCTCCGATTGAGCATGTCGGATGAGCAGCAAGCAGGGTTTGTGATGCATAAACTTTTCGTAGGATCAAGTACGGCGAGCGGCAGTTTGCAGCATCATAACACGATACGTACGCTTCGGGTTTAGGATCCCCAGGGCAAGGCTGGGGTATTTCGATTCCCCCGGCCTTGTGCGGCGGACTGCTAGCATTTACTGATACGCCGGTTGTCTCGGAAAACCGCACTAAACCTTGGTTGGGTTATTGTAAAGAACCTTAACGGGAGATAACTTGATTTTATTCGCGAGTGCCGCTCTTGACTGCCACTTTGAACTCTTTCGGCATACAAATCGCGTTGCACACTGCCTCTCCCCCACACGCACGGAGCATAGTATGGCGACGAATCCTAAACAAACTGTGGCTTTGATTGATTTAGCTGTTGCGGGCAATCAAAAGAACACGACTCGGGTTGAAGCTGCGCTGCGTAGACTCGATGGGCTTACACTTCTAGAGTGGTGCATCCGCCGGCTCAGTGAAGCGACGCTCGTCGAGACCATTGTGGTGACTGGCCCTCCTCAGTATCGAGAGCTGATCAGCAATACTGGACTTTGCAATGCGCGTTGGATGCCTAGTGCGTTGAGCACGCCCAGTCAACGGGCAAAAGAGGTTTCGGATCGGTTGAATGCGGACTGGGTTGTCTTTGCTAGCCCCCTCTGCCCGTTCACCGACCCAAGCTTGATCGATCGACTTGTTTCGCGAGGGTGGGCGAACCCAAGCGTTGACTTCGTAGGCTTCTTTTCCCCGAAACACCCAAGCTTCTCCTTGCAAGCTTTGGGGCTTGTCGGTGAAATGTGCTCGGCAATGGCGATTGGCAAAATGGAAAGTGAAAAGCTCACCACCGAACCATGCGATGTTCCAGATATCATTCGACGGCATCCTGCCCTATTTCAAACAAAGCTGATACCATTACCCTTGGAATTAGCCGACGACTCACTCCGATTTCAAATGCAGACCGAAGCAGATTGGGATCGAGCGCACAGTTTCCTCGAAGCGGCAGGAGACGATTTATCGTGGCAACGACTCGCTCAAGTCGCTGAACGAAATTTTTCGACAACCTAGTTTCGACAAGTTAAATGGTCTCGACGTTATTGCTTGTTCCGACTCGAATGGAATTGGATTTCTTGTCCAACGCTTTCCATCAAAGAATCGCGGATATCGGATGCAAGATTGAGTTGTGCGGTTTTGGACCCATCTTAGCTGGCATCCTCGCTTCGCAACTCATTTCCAAACATAGACCCACTAAAGTCCTGTTGCTTGGCGTCGCGGGTGGGCTGACTCAAGAACTGCAAGTGGCAAACTCCGTCGAATTCAATGAAGTAGTCTGTTATGGCGTTGGAGCCGGAGCGGGTGAACACTACGTTACCACACAAGAAATGGGTTGGTGTCACTGGCGTTCTGAACAGGATAGATTTGAGATCAAAGACTCTATCTCAATGGATGACTTACGAGAAAACCCGATTCGGCGAGGGTCACCGGTACAATTGCTTACCTGCTGTGCGGCGTCTGGATGTGAAGACGATGTCAAAATGCGTCTTGCGAAATTTCCTGATGCAATAGCCGAGGACATGGAAGGCTTCGCGGTCGCGGCAGCATGCCTCATCAACAAAACACCTTTGAGAATCATTCGCGGCATTTCCAATCGAGCTGGCGATCGAAACAAGTCCAATTGGCGCATGCAAGAGTCGATGGCTGCCGTCGAAGTCAACGCTCTCGAGGTTTTGGGGATATGAGCAAAACCATACGACTAGGCATCTCAACCTGCCCCAACGACACGTTTGCCTTTCACGCATTGCTTCATCGGTTGGTTGATTGGCGTGGCCTTGATTTCCAGGTTGAACTGCTCGACATTCAGCAACTCAACAATCGATTGTTTCGTGGCGATCTCGATGTTGCAAAAGCAAGCTTCCACGCAGCCCTTCTCTTGGCGGATCGAATGTGGGTTTTGCCAAGTGGTTCCGCCTTGGGCTTTGGTGTCGGCCCACTACTGCTGTCATCCAAACGCAATGATGTTCCAAATCAACGATCGCAGTTGACTGTGTGCCCAGGTACGCACACGACTGCGACACTGCTCTTTCAACTCTTCTATCCGAACACCGCCAGCGTGCAGCAAGTTGTCTTTTCCGAAATTATGCCGATGCTGAAAGAGAACAAAGCGGATTTTGGCGTTTGCATTCATGAAGGTCGCTTTACCTGGGAGGCCGAGGGCCTGTACTTGGTTGAAGATTTGGGCAGTCGTTGGGAATCGGAGACGCATTGCCCATTACCGCTTGGAGGAATCCTTGGATCGCGAGCACTGGAATTGGACACGTTAGAAATAGTTCAAGCGGTAATCAAGGAGTCGTTGCTGTATGGTCTTGCCCATCGCGATGAGACGTTGACGACGATGCGGGAATACGCACAGGAATTCGATGATGATATCTTGATGCAACACGTTGACCTGTATGTCAATGATTGGACAGTTGACCTGGGTGAGACAGGGCAAACGGCACTCAATGCGTTGTCCACGCGAGCTTCGCAAATTGGCCTATTGGTCGAGGGTTCAAAGAATCTGGAAGTACTGCCTCTACGCTGACTTGCGTTGTTAATCTGCGACATTGACCACAGCGACATAAATCATCAGCCAGCTTCGATCGGAATTACTTTCATTAGGGTGAATATTCTTGTTGCGATGTGGGTGTATCATTTAAGATCAATGAATGTCGCTCCCAGCCAAAACAAACCAAACCAAGCCAGCCAAACCAAGCCCGGCCGCCCAGTACTCCTTCCCGCAGATCCTACGAATGAATGCAATCCTAATTCGATCCGCTCTCAGCAGTCTGCTGCTTGGTATCGCATGCGGCAGCACGCTGTCCATCAACCTGTGCCATGCTGGTGAGCGTGAGATGGATTACAACCGCGACATTCGGCCGATCCTGAGCGAGAATTGCTTTGCTTGCCATGGATTCGATGAAAAAAGTCGGCAAGCAGATCTGCGACTTGACATTGTCGAATCGGCTTACACGGATCGCAAAGGGACCATTGCCATCGTCCCCGGCCAGTTAGCCAAAAGCGAAGTTTGGCGACGCGTGATGAGTGACGACGCCGACGAAGTCATGCCACCCCCGAATTCGCACCGAAGTTTGACCAACGGGGAAAGGGACAAGCTCAAGCGATGGATCGAACAAGGTGCGCCCTACGCCGGCCATTGGTCATTTATTCCGCCCGTAAAACACGAATTGCCCTCGGGCCCTTCGCGACAGCCTATCGATGCTTTTGTCGACGCTCGATTAGAAGCCGAAGGAATGAAGCGATCCCCGGAAGCGAATCGGGAAACTCTCATTCGGCGCCTTTACGTTGACTTGACCGGACTGCCACCCAGTGGCGATGAAGTGCTCGCGTTTGTTGCCGACAAGTCGGACAACGCCTACGAAAAAGTAGTTGAGCGATTATTGTCGAGTCCCCATTTTGGGGAGCGGCTGGCAATCGAATGGTTGGACTCCGCCAGGTACGCCGACACAAATGGTTTCTCGATCGATGGCGGACGGCACATGTGGTTGTGGCGTGATTGGGTCATCCAAGCCTTCAATGACAATTTGCCCTACGATCAGTTCTTGCTGGAACAACTTGCTGGCGACCTGCTGCCCAACTGCACCGATCCTCAGAAAATTGCAACCGGCTTTCAACGCAACAACATGGTGACCCACGAAGGAGGGACGATCCCGGAAGAGAATCTCGCGAACTACAACGCGGACCGAGTTAAGACGCTAGGCGAATCGATCTTGGGCTTAACGCTGGGCTGCGCTCAATGTCATGATCACAAATTCGATCCGATCAAACAGAGCGAATACTATCAAATGTTCGCCTTCTTCAACACGATCAGCGACAAGGGCTTGGACGGAAATGCAGGCGTCAATCCTGGCCCTAGTATTCAAGCCCGAACGGTCCTGAAGACGGACGAAGTGCCACATCTTCGAGAGCAGATCGAGGCGATCGAAAAATCGCTTTCAACCATGGATCTTGCTCGGGTATCAGCTTGGGAAAAACGCGAACAGGCGAGTCTGGCACTTCGCGGCAAGGATTTGCAAACCTATCCCGTTTCGCTAAAAAAAGTATCGACACCGAATCGTGGAGCGGGCTTCGAGATCGAGGAAGCAACCAATCGAGTGCGTTTGGACGGATTTGGTTCCATGGGAGCCATCGACGTGGTCGCTGAGATACCCAAGATTAGCCAACCTATCACGGGTTTGCGAGTGATCATGCATCCGATGGCCGAACTACCCGGTGGCGGCTGGGGTTATGGGCCCGATGATGCACTGAAAGCCAAAGCGAAGAAAGCCAAAGCAGCATCGGAATCGCCCGATGAGAAAAAAGTCAAAGGGAGTTTTATGCTCACCGCGCTTGCGGTTACAGCCGACAAAGTCCCAGGCGATCAAGTCAATTTGTTTAAGCTTATGGCCATCGATCATGTGACGGCAAATTCATGGGAAGCATCGAATCCACCGGCAGGTTGCTTGGACCCTCGCAATGATAGCGGATGGTCACCCGACCTTGATCATTCAGGCCCCGTTCGGCTAACGGCCTCGTTCGCAGAACCCTTCGATGCTGTTTCGGCACCTTATTTGACGGTACAGTTAAACTTCGGCAACGGTCGTAGCCTCGTCGCAAAGTCGATCGAATTGCAAGTGATCACGGGTGCGGATGACGACACCGACTTGCCATCGGACATCCTGGCGATTCTGAAGCTTTCGGAAAAGGATCGATCGGAGGATCAGCATGCGTCGCTTTGGAAGTATTGTGCGGAACACTCGGATGAACTTTTGCCTTCACGAATCGAGTTAGCCAATCTTCGAGAACGACTCGACGTTTTGACCAAGCCTTTTACCACCATGGTGATGGATGTAGCCGCCAAGCAACGCGAGACATTTGTCTTGCAACGCGGCGATTACTCCAAACCAACGGACAAGGTTAGCCCAGGTACGTTAGCCGTTCTCCCTGCGATGCCAACGGAGAGCAGCCGGGACCGCTTGGGATTGGCCCAGTGGATTGTGATGAAGGAAAATCCACTTACCGCCAGAGTCGCAGTCAACCGTTTTTGGAAAATGCTTTTCGGTCGTGGACTCGTTGGAACTCCAGCGGATTTCGGCTCTCAAGGTGAATGGCCGACGCATCCAGAACTGCTGGATTGGTTGGCCGTCGATTTTGTCGACCAAGGCTGGAATGTCAAGGAACTGATTCGTACGATCGTACTTTCGGACACATACCGACAAACGTCTGTGACGACCATCGAACTTGTGGAACGCGATCCGCAAAACTTGCTATTGGCCCGCGGTCCACGCTTTCGATTATCGGCTGAGTTTATTCGCGATGCGGCATTGAAGATCAGCGGCTTGATTGTCCCTCGCATCGGCGGGCCGAGTGTCAACCCCTACACGCCTGGCGATTTATGGCGTGAGGTCAGTCACTACGGTAGCTCGCCCGCTACGGCTCAAACGTTTGTCCAAGACCACGGCGAGAAGCTCTACCGACGAAGTCTTTACACCTATTGGAAACGAACGGCCCCGCCTCCCAACATGATGGCCTTTGATGCTCCAAATAGGGAGGTCTGCACGGTTTCGCGCGGCAATACGACGACTCCACTCCAAGCACTTGTTACGCTGAACGACACGCAGTTCGTTGAAGCAGCCAGGGCCTTCGCTGCACGCATCCTCATGTCGACAGCCGAGGACGATCAAGACCGCCTTGAATGGGCGTTCTTGGAGGCGACAAGTCGTACCCCAACTTCCGAGGAGCGATCGATCCTATCGCGCTCGCTGGATCGAGAGCGGGAACGTTATCGAGGCGGAATCAACCAGGCAAAGGCGTACCTTTCGGTAGGTGAATCGAAGATCAGCAATGAGGACAATGCGGCGGAACTCGCGGCTTGGTCTCAAGTCGCTTCACTTCTACTCAATCTTAGCGAAACGCTTACGAAGAATTAATCATGGATCATTTCGCACAACAACAGAGTCAACTGAGACGAATATTCTTGACCCAATCCAGCATTGGAATGGGTGCCATGGCATTGGGTTCGTTGATGTCCCCGGAGTTGCTTCGAGCTCAAGCCCCCAAAACGGTCGGCGGACTACCGGGCTTGCCACACTTTGCCCCGAAGGCCAAGCGAGTTGTCTGTCTTTTCCAGAGCGGTGGTCTGTCGCATGTCGATTTATTCGATGACAAGCCCATGCTACATGAGCATGCAGGCAAAGAGATTCCGGCGTCCGTCAAGGGAACACAACGACTGACTGGAATGACTTCCGGACAATCCACCTATCCGATCGTGCCACCGTTGAAGCCTGGGAAACGCTGTGGCCAGCACGGAACTTGGATCAGCGATTTGCTCCCGGGAATCCAAACATTGGCCGACGATATTTGCATCATAAAGAGCCTCAACACAGAAGCCATCAATCACGACCCAGCCATTACCTATATGAATACCGGGAACCAACAACCCGGTTATGCAAGCATCGGGGCATGGGTTAGTTATGGATTGGGGAGCGAGAATGAGAACTTGCCAGCGTTTATAGCCATGGTTTCCCAAGGGACGGGAAAGAACCCTGGTCAGCCGATTTTTTCGCGACTCTGGGGAAGCGGATTTCTTCCGTCGTCGCATCAAGGCGTTGGCTTGCGACCGGGCGCCAATCCCGTTCTTTATTTGCAAAACCCGCCGGGCGTCGAACCCGATCAGCGCCGCCATTTTTTGGATGACTTGGCGGAACTGAATGAAATGCGAGCCAAGGAATTGGGGGACCCGGAAATCACGACTCGCATCCACGCGTACGAGATGGCTTATCGCATGCAAACTTCGGTGCCCGAATTGACAGACATTCGCGGCGAGTCGGCTGAAACGCTAGAAGCATACGGCCCCGAGGTACAGAGGCCAGGTAGCTATGCATCCAACTGTTTGTTGGCTCGTCGCTTGCTGGAACGCGATGTTCGTTATGTGCAACTGTATCATCGTGGCTGGGATCAACACATCGCGATTGCAAAGCAACTACCTAACCAATGTCGTGATATTGATCAACCGACCACGGCACTTGTTAACGATTTGAAACGACTCGGCATGTTGGAAGATACGTTGGTAGTCTTCGCGACCGAATTTGGTCGAACGGTGTTTAGCCAGGGCAAGTTGGGGGATCCGGGTATGGGGCGCGATCATCACGGCCGGAGCTTCACGGTGTGGCTAGCGGGCGGCGGAATTCGTGGCGGCGTCGAGTATGGAGCGACCGACGACTTCTGCTACAACATTACGGAGAACCCAGTTCACCTTCGGGATCTTCATGCGACGATCCTGCATTGCTTAGGGATTGATCACAGCCGGTTCACTTATAAGTTCCGAGGATTAAATACGCGATTGACAGGAGTCGAAGAATCGCACGTGGTGAAGGGTATCCTGTCGTAAGTGGCGCGACGCTCCGCCGTCGTGATTCCTTCGACTCGGAGCATCGCGCAACGAAGACTCTCTAACCATTATTATCTTCTAGTGGTTGCTCGGGGTTGACAAATAGCCATGCAAACATAGCGATAAATGAAACGACTGTGAACGCGAAAAAGACAATCACATAGCCATGGGATAGGGCTGTTTGTTTGGCAGACATGGTGAGCGCCACGACTTCGACATGCTCTGCTGCCGCCTGACGTGCGACGGACATTTCAAGAATCGTTCCTATCGTCCAGCCTGAGATGGCACCTCCAAAGTTGCCAAGCATATTCATCCAGCCCGCAACAACGGCAGTGTGCCGTTGTCCGATGTCTTGACACGTCGCCCAGGCGGCTCCCATCATCAAATCGTTTGAGAATGCTGCTAACGCGATCGCTAGTGCAGCCGTCCATGCAGAATCGGATTGAATAACGGCCAAGTAACATAGACCGCAGAGCCCGTGTCCAATCATCGCAGGGATACGTCGAGCCCAACGACGATGGCGAAGACGTCGCAGAAGGAAGTCGGTCCAGTAACCACCGATCAAGCAACCAACGCCGCCTAACAGCAATGGCCCACCCTTCAGAAGTGCGCCGCTGATGCTGGTGGGCGCCACTCCATGCTGCGTTTCTAAATACCTGGAAATGTACGTGATGTTAAAGTACCACGAGAAACTCGCGCACGAATACATCAAACCAAGCAACCAGGTACTTCGAGTCGTTAGCAGCAATCTCCAAGGCAACGCGTGTCCGACTTTGGCTGTTGTACCATGCGTCGCAATCGCAACCGGTTTCGAAGTGGAATGGTCGAGTGGTTGGGAGTCAGTCATTACCGGATGGCCTGGCATTACCGGATGGTCTGGCATTACCGGATGGTCTGGCATTACCGGATGGTCTTTAAATCGCCTGCGGAATGCCAAACACCAAACAAGGCCGATGGTCCCAAAAAGCAAGAATGCAACACGCCAAGAAACCAGGGGGGATGTGTATGCGGATCCCGCCACCAACAGCGTCCAGATGAGCGGTGTTGCGCCCCCCATGAATCGACCCGACATCCAAATCCAACCCTTTGCCCTCCCTCGCTCCTCAGCCGGAAACCAGTTGGCAACCACACGAGCCAAGTTCGGATACGCACCTGCTTCCGCCATTCCAAACAGAAATCGAATCAGACACAATAGCCAAAGACCTCCGAAGGTAAAGGCTCCCACTTTAAGTCCCACCAAACCGGTCAATGCGGTAAAGATAGACCATCCAATTACGATTCGAATCAGCGTTCGTTTCGGTCCAAACGCATCACCCAACCATCCGCTGGGAATCTCGAACCACGCATACGCGAAAGCGAACGCAGTGAATGCCCACTTCAGATCGCTGTCACCATTTAGTCCTAAATCTTGGACCAACAACGATGCCGCAGTGCCGAAACAGACGCGGTCCAAATAGGTAATCATCGAAAGGGTGCAGGCAAACGCCAGGACTTCGCGGCGGCCCAAAGAACGTTCAGGTTTTCTCATATCGCTTAACGATTGATGATGTTTCGAAGTGGTGCGCCTAGCAACGCGTTGCGACAGGCTTGCGAACCTTTGATACGCATATCCGCTAGTCCTTCTTCGGAATAGAAGGCGGAATGCGGATTGATGATGAGTCGAGTGTGCGCAGGATGGGATGGATCTCTCCATGCAGCCAGCAGCGGGTTGTCAGGTGCTGGTGGTTCGTCTACCAACACATCGATCGCGGCACCGGCTAATTTGCCACTTGCAATCGCATTGGGCAATGCGGTCACGTCCACGACGGCCCCACGGGCGGTATTGATCAGATAACTCCCTTCTGGCATCTTCTGAATCGACTTGGCATTGATAATGTGTTTTGTTTCTGGCGTATTTGGACAGTGCATGCTGAGAACAAACGAGCTCTCCAACAGTTCATCCAGCGACTCAACCCGGCGAATACCAAGAGCCTTGTCGTATCCATCTTGCTTGTAGGGGTCATAGAAAATAACGTTCATTCCTAAGGCTTTGGCGCGAATCGCTGTCGCGCTGCCGATTCGGCCTAGCCCGAGGATGCCAAACGTTCGTCCTCTCAGTCGAAATAGTTTGCCCGCTGTGGAGTACATCCATGGATCCGGAGTCTCGCGCATTCGGACATTGTAAAAATTGATACCCCGCGTCAGAGCCAACATCATGCCTATGGCGGAATCAGCGACTTCTTCGGTGCCATAGTCGGGAACGTTAGCAACGTCGATGCCTCGCGATCGCGCGTAGGCATGATCCACATTATCGAATCCAACACCGCAGCGAACGATCAACCTGCACTGTTTCAAGCGTTCGATCGTTGACCGACTTATCGCGAGATTGTGATAAAGCATCATTGCATCGGCATGCTCGATTCGGCCGACGAGTTCGATTTCGCTGTGGGCATCCAAAGCGGTCACATCCGCGATGTCCCCAAGTATTTCTCGCTCAATTTCGAGCGAATCGGCAATGAAGTCGGAAATGAAAATCTGAAAGCGGGAGGATGCCATTGCAGTGGATCGCTTCGGTCAGGTGGGGTTCGGGACGGGACAAAGGCTGTTATAGTTTAGCATAGACTCATGCCTGCGATTCGCTCCCTCGTTTTAATGGACCTGCTTCGATGACCCTTCCTCATTCCGATCTACTCAAACTCAAGCGTTGGAATACGCCAACCGTTTACAATGGTTGGGAGCAGATCACCAAGTCCGACATCGCAGCAGATGCATTCAATCTGGAAGAGACCCGCGACTTCATGCCTCAAATGGGGCCCATGGTGGGGTATGCCGTGACACTGGTTGTAGAGCCGTCGAATCGTCATCACAAATCCAAAGCGAATGCGTGGAACGAGTATCGTCGATACGTCGCAGAGAAACCTGGACCTAAGATCGTGGTCATTCAAGACTTGGACAAACCGCGAGTGATCGGCTCGTTTTGGGGAGAGGTCAACAGCAACGCGCATCGCGCGCTGGGTTGTGTAGGTACGATCACGGATGGGGCCATTCGCGATTTGGATGAAATGACCAACGCAGGCTTCAAAGCGATCGCGCGAAGATTATGTGTTGGTCATGCGCACGTGACACCGGTGCGGTGGGGATGTGAAGTCGAAGTCTTTGGACGTGTCGTCAAACCCGGGCAACTTATTCACGCGGACAAGCATGGATTTATGGTGATTCCAGCCGAGGACGAAGCGGCGTTGCTTGACGCAGCCATATTTATGGATGGAAACGAATGCAACACGGTGATTGCAGCCGCCCGCGACTCTAGCGTCGCAGGTCAAGCTGAGACGCTTGAGAAGTTGGCACAGGCAGGTGCGGCGTTTCAACGAGCCGCAAAACAAAAATTCGATCGCACGGGAGAATGGTAGGACAAAGGCCCTACCTGCGTGGCCAAACGGATTAGAAACTGCAAGAACATGCTAGCTACAAAGTGTCGAAAATAGCTCGGAAAGAAACGACGTGGTGATACCCATTTTCTGGAAGGAAAGTGAATAACACTACGAAAATGCTAGCACGATCTGGAAAAATCTCGACGCGAGGCTGGCCCGATCTTTGACTTTGGCAACCGTATTCGACTACAATTAGGGATGGACAACCGGCCGCCGGGACCAACCAAACCCGACGGCACGAATCTCGCCTCAAAAACCTAGCTAGATGCGGACTGGGAATGTCCCGTCTGGTTGGAAACTCTTCCTCCATATTAGCCAAATCAGCCGAGATCATTCATGAATCAGAAAACGGAATTTGAACCGATTGGAACGGTTTTGCCCGGTTTTGAGTCGCGAGTTAGCGAACCAACCGACGAGGAGCTGGTAGCCTCCTACTTGGAAACGAGGTGTGCTTCGGATTTTGAAAAGCTGGTCAAACGATATGAACGCGAACTCTACACGTTTTTGCGGCGATTCCTGGGTGATGTACAGCAGGCGGAAGATGTCTTTCAGGCCACGTTTTTAAGCGTGCACTTGCGAATCGATCAATTTGAAAAGGGACGTCGATTCCGACCCTGGCTTTACGCGATCGCCAGCAACAAAGGGATTGACTTCATGCGACGCAATCGTCGACATCAGGCGACGAGCCTCGATGCGAAATCGATTTACAGTGATTCGGACGACTCCATCGGTCAAAATCTGGAGGGATCGGAAGCGACTCCGGACGAGAAGGCGGTGTTCAATGAAACAGGAGCGCGAGTTCGTGTTGCCTTGCGAGAACTGAGCGAGCCAACGCAACATCTGATCCAACTGGCCTTTTATCAAGGTATGAAATACTCGGACATCGCCGATATTCTTCAAATTCCACTTGGGACCGTAAAGAGTCGCGTTTTTACAGCAATTCGCAAACTGAATCAGATCTGGATGCGTATGGATGATAGCCAACCCGCTCGCGAGACGTAGCCGCCGGAGTTGGCGGTCGATACGGGTTAGCCTGCGACCAACGGTTTCTGATTCATTTGTTTTTTGACAGCGCTTCGATGAGTCGTAACAACAATAACATCTCGGACGAAACCCTTTTGGGGTACCTGTTGATGGCATTGTCCCATGATGAGCAAGAACAAATCGATCGATTGGCCGCTTTGGATCCGATTTTGAATCAGAGGATCCAAGATCTTCGAGGGCTGCTGGACCCGCTGAAACAGTCCGAGGAACACTTTGAACCCAGGGCCGACTTGTCATCGTCGACCATGAAATTTATTCACGACGCAGTCTCTGAGGAGAAATCGACCGAGCATTGTTCGGAAGTTGTCTCGATGACGCAGCCACTGTTTGAAAGTTCGCGAACAACCAAGTTGGCCTGGTTGGACAGTTTGGTGACGCTGGCGGCTGGGGTAGTAATTCTTAGTTTTTTGTTGCCGAGCATCCGAGTAGCGCAGGACTCCGCTCGACGCGGTGCATGCGCGTCGCATTTACAAGGAATTGGACAAGCCCTGATTTTGTTTTCGGGTGGCAACCCAGAACATCGATTACCACAAATCGATGTTTCTGGTCCGCTTTCGTTTGCTGGTGTTTACGCAATTCGTTTGAAGGATGCCGGGCTGCTGCCATTCTCGCGTCGATTATGGTGTCCTGCTATGGAGTGTGTCGACATCGATCAACCGATTCCAACCGTGAGTGTTTTTTTGGCCGCGTCGCCGACCACTCAGAACAACTTGAGGTATACAGTCGGTGGCAATTATGCGTTCACCTTAGGAAACGTCGTTGATGGAATCTATGTCACGCCAAGCATGGATTCGGATAACGTCTTCCCGGTGATGGGGGACAGCTTATGGCCGATTGAATCGGACAAGGATTTGGGCTGGATACATGGTCGAAACGCTGCAAACATTCTGTTTTCTGATGGACGCATTCAGTATGTTCGAGTCGATCGAATTGACGCTCAATATGTCGATAATCCCTATTTGAACCGTGCGCGACAGCAGGCCGCTGGATTTGGACTCAATGACTCGTGCTTGGGCCCGAGTTTTCGATCTCCGTTCGTGCCAATCAAGTTCGAGTAGCTGCGAGCACGTCACCGAGTCGCGTTTCGCTCAGAGGCTGCAAAGTAGCAGGCACACTCCGTGTGCCGTAGCCTCAAAAACCAAAGGTTTTTGAATTGCGGACGGCACATGGAATGTGCCTGCTACCATAGGCGTACCACCCATACTACCGCTAGATTTCAAACTGCCTCTCGCCTTCGGCGGTTTGGTCAATATGCCATCCGCAAAAACGAAGCCACCAAGCACAGAGTGCTAAATTGATTGCAAACGAAACGCTCGCGACAAAACCGCAAATGAGAGCGAATGCCAACGTCGGCGTGCTAGGGTCCACGAGTACGAACCAAGCATTTGCGTATTCGTAGTATTTGACCTCTGCAATGATACTGAACAGCAATCCAACGGCGAGGGAAACCGGGAGCAAACGCCACAAATGGATTGAGCTTCGTTTCAAAGCACTACGAAAGTAAAACATACTCAAAGCGACCACGGAAATTCCCAACGTGGCCGCAATCAAAGTGGATATCAGCAAGCTCTTAGTGTCGTTCGCATCTAGGCCTCTCGACCAGAACATCGCAGCGGCGATTGCAAGCCCGGAAATGGCCATCAACTCCAGAAGGGTTCGGCTCGATGTCCGCTCGATTTGGTTGGTAGTGGCGGTGGCTTCTAATATCGCCATTCTTCCCCAGTTGCGACGCAATAGTGCAAAGCAGAACGCAACGCAGTAAAGTGTCTCCCAGAATAGTACATGTTGCCTGTTTGGTACTCCGCTCATCGGGAGTATGCTGATACAGAAAGCGATCGTGAGCAGACCAGAGCAGACCACTAGTCGCAACGCACGTGTCTTGATTGGTGTCAGCAGAAACAGAATCGGCAGTAAGAGCCAGCACGTACCAATCTGACCAACTCGCAACCACTTGGCAATAAAATGCGATTGATTGTACTGCCACGAAACTTCCGATGCGATATTCATGGCTGTAATTGCGATCACAATCGAAATCGCAAATCTCTGCATTAGGCTACCTCGCCAATAAAGAATTGGCAGGACAGAGCCCACGACCATACAGGGCATCAAGCAGGTGTATACAGAAAAATGCCAGGCAGCTAGAAATTGCCAACTTGCTGCAGTCCACAGGCTTGTTTCGAGAAACGAAAATTCGTACTTGGCGACCAATGTGCCTACAAGAAGTGTACCAATCAAGGAAAGGGTGGATAAGCCAACGCATCCTAGCCAAAAGCTCTTGATGGAGGCTCGCGAAGGTTCAAGTGGTTCCTGCATCGAATCGCTTAATGGATCGTCGAATGGATCGCCAATTGAATCGCCCACCGAATCGCCCACCGAATCGATTGTGTCATCGTTGGTAACCATGATTGCTACAAAGCGTCCGCGATGGATTCTAGATCCTCGGATTGGAGTTCTTGCGCGATGCTTTTGATTCTTGCTCCAGCCTTGCTCAAGGCTGCGATGACCAGGATGCGGAGGACACTTGCGAGTGGATGCGCGGTCCCTTGTTCCAAGGCTCTTCGGACTAAACGGTGCTCACTGTTAAGAATGATTTCGTTCTTGCCTGCTGGACTGCGTTGAAAATGCTGGTCGATCAATCGTTGAAAGCCCTTGGGTAACTCACCATTTTCTCGCAAATCATCGAAGGTCTTAGAAAGCTCATAGCGTTCATTGACGAACGCGAGTACCGGCTGTTTGCTTGGGGACGAAGCGATGAAGATATTCGAGTCCAATGAATCAAAAAACGTGTGCCACTCGTCGCTCGCGTCGATGCGTTCATCCAAGCCCAAGATCGATTCGCAGAAATTGGATGACGACGGGCTTGCTGGCCTTAAGTCCACTTGCTCTTCGGTCAACTCACCGAGCATGGATGCCAACAGTGTCTCTTCAAAACTCCGCAGCGTATGAACACAAGGCGAACTGCTATTCGAAAAGAACTCATTAAGCCAAGATTCTTGTCGCCGGTCTGCGTTGTACCAAACGACAAAGTCCGCCTCCGACTCGACCAAAGCATCCGCTCGACTTCTAGCAAGAATCTGCTCAATCGTCAGCTCACCATGAGAGGTGATGAACTTGTACGTTGAGCTCAGCAGCACACGCAGTTTCTCATCGTGGATAGCCATCCCGGCGAACGTGTAGCGGTGCCAGTGCAAGATCGATTGCCAGCGATGCGGCTGGTTGCGAGTTAGTTCGTCGAAGTGCGCGTAGATCTCATCGGAAATTGAATCGCAAACGGAATCAAAGACTGCGTCTCGAACCAGATCCTCGCGATTGGAAGTGGGCGAGCAGTTTGGCAGCTCCAAAACTCCGCGAAGAAACGGTGCCCAGATAGGTACCAACTCCCGAATGTGCCGCGAGATGACCATGCGACGGACGCTGACCGCAATGGTTGCATCGTCGGCGAACCCCGGAGTTCGCTGCGGTGAAACATACAACGCACCTTTGATCGCGACCGGTGCTTCGACGGCGATGGGAATCACGTCGAGCGGTGTCTCGCCAAAGTAGGATGCGATCTGTTCTTCGACCGCGTCATTGTCTGGGGTCGGTTCGAGCCAAGCCGCTTGTATCAAGTTCGAGCGAGCGTTCGATTGATTGAGATGAATGGGGATGGGCAGAAAGTCTGCGTATTGCTTGATACCAGACTCGACGAGTTCTGCATCATCCGCAAAGATGGCATAGTTCGGTTTCAGGTACAGCGTAACCGAAGTGCCAGCGACTGTTCGATCGGAAGTCGAAAGTTCAATATCCGTACCAGCGCCTGCTTCCCAACGCACGGCTTCTTCTCCCTCGAAACGCAAACTTTCGACGACGATTTTGTCAGCCAACATAAACGCCGAGAACAAGCCGATGCCAAACTGGCCGATGAGGTTGCCTCCATCGCGTTTGTTGGAGTGCATCGAAATATCAAATACGTCGGTTGCTTCTTTTTTGATGAGCCCCGTAATTCCGATCCCGAGTGTTCCAAGATAGTCTTCCGCTTCTTTGGATGAGAGCCCAATACCGTCATCGATGAAGGTAAGCGTTCGAGCGTCCGCATTTTGCAATACGTCGATTCTGCCGTGATAGGTAAGATCGCGAGCCCGGCGCCGCATAATCGCATCGTGAGCGTTTTGAAGTAACTCGCGAATCGGGGTGTTTGGATGGCTGTAGAGGGACGTTCCCATGATTTCGATAACGCCAGCGATATCGACTTTGAATGGGATACGTTTCGCTTTATGCGGCGTTGCTGAATCCAATGGCATTACGACTTTCCTGTCACCTTTTCTAGAACTTCTTCGGCCACATAGATGGGAAGAGGCGGTTGAAAGGTCACTGCGACGGCGATTGCATCTGAGGGACGGGAATCGATCTCGATCAGCTCTTCACCTCGTCGCAGTCTCAATTGCGCGAAATAGGTTTGATCGTGAAGTTCAGAGATAACCACGCTTTCAATTTCAGCACCAAGAGCTTCGGCAATGTTGACAATCAAGTCATGTGTCAAAGGTCGAGGCGGATGTGCCGGTGATTTTACCCGCCTGTCGATGCTGGTCGCTTCAAAAATGCCGATCAAAATTGGGAACTGCCTCTCGCCATCGACTTCTTTCAAGTAGATGACTTGATTGTCACTGATCTCAGTGATAATGATTCGCGAGAGTTGCATTGGGACAGGTGTAGACATGATAGAAAAGCAAAAGTAATGGAGCAGAACTTAACTGCTAAAGTATACACGACAGCGTGGTCCGGTGGCTGACGCAACCGGCAGAGATTTGCCCCCTCTGGGCTGACAAACTATTCATTACCTTGCAACCCCGGGTGCGAAATATCCGTGTACGAGCCTCTCGTACTATTCCCGTGGCGTGAGCCGACAGGCGACTCCGGCAGTTCAAGGGCGTTTCCCAAGTTGTTCCTGCAAGAATGCAAACGAACGTTCTGTTGCTTGTTTATCGATGAAGGTCATCAAGTGAGCTTTGTTTGCCACCGCGCAGTACTCACAAGGAACGCCGTTTTTCTCCAACGCTTCTCGCATCACGCGAGACGAATCTGGAGATACGAGCAGATCCTTGGTGCCATGGAAAAGGAACATGGGTGGATCATCGGAGCTAACGTGTGCAACAGGGGATGCGTCTAAATAGCGGTCGGGAAATTCCGCTCGCGGGCCACCCAGCAAGGGAGACAGAATCGTGCTGTTCTCGGGGATTTGCGTCAGGTCGCAAGGAGCGCCACCGACGACGCATGCCTTTAATCGCGGCAATCGCTCCTTGGGATTGGTTGCGAGCAAACCCACGAGATGCCCCCCTGCGGAATACCCCCAGCCACCTATCGCATCCATATCGACCCCCAACTCGGCCGATTGATTGCCGAACCATTCCAAGGCCAAATAGCAATCGTCGATCTGAGCGGGAAACGGATGTTTGGGCGATAATCGATAGTTAATCGCCATGACAACAAACCCAAGCGATGCAAGGCGTTTCGCATGCAGTGCATCGTTTCCTTTATCGCCGACGGTCCAAGCGCCACCGTGAATGACGATCACGCCTGGCAACTTCCTACTTTCGCTGTTGGCCGTCGGATGGTAGATGTCTGCCCGGTGCATGGGTTCATCTTGGCGACCATAAACTACGTTGTATTTAACTTGAATCGGCGATCCAGCCGACGCTTTATCTCCCGACTCTTGCGACAGCGCCACACAGTCAGTCAGGCTGACCGCAAGGACAACGCTGAGCCATTCCATAAAGCGGGTTGCTTGGTTTCGCATATTTTGAACGTGGAGTATAGTTAGGGTGAATCGCGATCGGGAATACACGAGCGTTAGTGAACTTTATGCGAGCTTAGCCAATTGGTAAAGAGAAAAAGAGACATCGATAGCCATGATCCGAATTGAATGCAAATTTGAAGCGTCAATCAGTCGACATGAACTCGACGACTATATCCGCGGCTTACAGTTGTCGGTTATCGCATACACGTCTGATGGAATGGAAGTTGTTCTGGGGCGGATGGGAGCGGACCAGTTACTCTTAACGGCAGCGGAAACCGATGCGGCGGATTTGTTTTGTATTTGCGACAATGACTCCGAAACGATGAACACGCTATTTGCTGCACTTTTTGACGAGACCTACTCGTTTCAAGCCGAACTTGAGGTCAATGACAATACGGACCACGTCTTGTTTCTATGGCGCTCGGTCTTTCATCCAAAGCTACGCCCGTATCAATCTAGCATCATCAATACACTGTCTGAAATGTTTGGAAACGACTGCGCGATTGTGATGCGACGAACTGCCTGTGATCTCGACGACAGGGAACTGGCGGATTTGGGGTTCAAAAAAATTGCTGGCACGGATTTTGTCTTTCGACATCTAGCGTACGTAAACGAATTCTCTCGCGCCAATCCGCAAGGTACCGACGTACCGCACGACTTTGAAGCGGACGAAGAAGACGCGGAGTGGGTCCTGGAACGCTGGGACATCGAAGAGGAATAGGCTGCACTGCTCTAAGCACATCAGTATGAGTCATCGAGTGAAACAAACTGATAGCCGAAGGGCGATAGCCCCGGTTCTCGACGAATGTCGAGCAATTGGAAAACCGGGGCTATCGCCCAACGGCTAATTGGGTTGAAAAACAGTTGCGGATGTTTTAACCGCCGATTTGGTACATGGCTCTTTCCGGTTGCTTGAAATTACTTTCCGAAATACCGTGCGAGGCATACTTCTTTCGAATGCACGCCGTGGCGATTGAGTGGATCTCGTGATCCGAGGCGTTGGATTCGCAGGCTGCCTTCAGGTCCCATTCTTCTTGACTAAACAAACAATTGCGAAGCTTACCATCTGCAGTAAGCCGAATGCGGTTGCACCATTGGCAGAATGGCTGCGAGACCGGATCAATAAATCCTACACCACCTTGACCGTCTTCGAAATCAAAGTCGCTGGAGGGTTGAGCTGGGTCGGCTCGACCGATCGCAGTGAGAGGGCCGAAATGAGATTCGAGTACCAATCGAAGCTCGGTGCCGCTGACCACTTGGTCCTGGCTCCACTGCCGATCGGCATCCAGCGGCATGAATTCGATGAACCGAATAAAGAGCTTTTTGGCACGTGCAAACTCAACGAGCGGAATGCAATCTTGTAAGTTGATGTCTCGCATTAACAATGCATTGAGACGAACGACCAGCTTGGTGGAAATAGCTGACTCGATGCCGCGTAATACGGCGTCCAAACCATCTCGTCGCGATATCCGCTTGAAAGCCGCTTCGCGCAGAGTATCTAACGAAATGTTGATGTGCGTAAGGCCCGCGCTCTCCAATGCTGTGATTTGGTCGGATAGGAGCATTGCGTTCGTTGTCATCGCGATCTGATCAACGCCTGGAATCTTCGCCAACTTGTCTACTAGCCTTTCCAAGTTCGGTCGCATCAGCGGTTCGCCACCGGTCAACCGAACTTTGCGAATGCCTGATCTGGCCAAGACCGAAACAACTCGGGCGATCGAGTCAAATGAGAGCAAACGATGTTGCGGTAAGAAACTGGCTACTGTTTCCGGCATACAATAGCGGCAGCGAATATTGCATGCGTCCGTAACGCTGATACGCAACGATTCATGCACTCGACCAAACGAATCGATCAACTTTGGCAGTGGCTCGCGACTGGCTTCCAGCGAATACTTTTCGGGCAGGGATTCCGATGCAATAGTCATGCGTTGGGTGTTGGGTGAATCCATTTGGGAGCCTGGATGGCAAACCATTCTTTCTTCCAAATGGGGACTTGTTTTTTCAATTCATCAATGAGCCATTTGCCGGCTTCAAACGCTTCATTGCGATGAGGTGTGCTGACGAGCACTGCAACGCTGGGCTCTTTGACTTCGACTCGACCCAGTCGATGCACGATGGAAACAGAACGGATTGGCCAGCGTTCGCGTGCGATTGCCTCGAGTTCCGCTAATTTGACCAATGCCATTTCGCGATAGCCCTCGTACTCCAAATAGGCTGTCTCGGTTTGACCTGTTTCCGAATTACTTGTCCAACGTCGCGTCGTTCCTAAAAAAAGCACGGTTGCACCGCATGATTCATCGGCTGAGTCCGACAACAATCGGTCAATCGGAATAGGGCCGTCCACTAAATCAACCATAACGAACGAAGGAACTTCTGAAGATAGATCGATCGGGTATCACTGTGAAAACCGCGAAAAGTAGTTTAGTCGAATTTTGGATTGTTGTCAGTTCGAAGTTTTCTGTAGCACAGGCTGCCAGCCTGTAATAGTCTAAAAAGCACAGGCTAGCAGCCTGTGCTACGGGACTATCTCGGCTGTCGCTCGCCTTTTTGCTCGGTCGCTGGGCTCATTTTTGTAGCGAAAAACCTAAAACTCCGCAGGGTAAACCCGAGGGATTCATTGGACCACGCATAGTCGTATTGATGGTGTTGAGCGAGAAGTATCCAAAAAGCCCCAGTTTCGTGTACCATTATTGTTCTTGACCGAATGTTTGTCACCGATTCGCTTAAATGGGCCGACTTTTGACTTCTGTTCATCCACGCCCAACACAAATCCATTCTTCGTTCGGCACGCTTGACGCCTTGACAGGAAACGAATCAGCTCAGTCGGCTGTCCATGAATTGCTTGCCATTGCTGCAGATAAGGATCTACAGCGAAGCCTCGTAGAACAGCTAGAGCCACTGCTTTCGAAGTTTCCTAACTTACAACGTGGCCTGCAACCGCTTAAGCAATTTGTCAACAATACTCGCGTTCCATCGAGTTTCCTTATCTTCCTGGATCGGGACCGAGATGCGCTTCCATCGCTGCTGCAAATTCTATCCATTGAATCCAGCGCTGTGGACTGGCTTGTAGCAGACCCGGATAGCTTCGATTGGTTGCGTTTGAGCGCGGGGCAATCGGTCGATCGCGAGCACCTCACGGATACGCTTATTAGCGAGATCAAGCATCTCGATGAAGAAGCACAGGTTCTGGCGAGCTTGAACCGATTTCGCAAACGCGAGACGCTTCGCGTTCTTTGCGCTATCTGCCTGCATGAAATGCCTTTCGACGTCGCTTCTCAGCAATTTGCGTGGATCGCAGATGCGGGAGTTGCGGCTGCTTTCGTTGCTGCCAATGCGGAACGCAAAAACGAGCGTCGACATCGTAGTTCTCATCAGAATCCTACGATCGACCTTACCGAATACCTTTGCGTGCTTGGGGTCGGAGCCATCGGTGGACAAGAACTTGATCTCGACGGCACGTTGGATCTTGTGCTGCTAATAGACTCCGAGCAATTTCAGGATGAGTCCAGAATCCCGTTTCAGATCGACGAGGTTCAACGTTTGTCGGAGCGGGCCATCGAGTTGTTGCAGCATCCGGACGGACTAAGCTATTGCGTTGCAATCCCGTTCAACGACCTTTCCGGCAACGACACACGCACGGTCCAGATTCAGGACTATCGCCGTTGGATGCGATCTATTGAGAATCATGGTCGAACTTGGGTGCGACTCGCCTTGATGAAGTCCAGATATCTCTTCGGCAACACAAGTTTAGCACATAGGTTACTGGAGGAATTCCCAGGCCTCATTTATCGCCGCTATTTAACACGAGCGGACATCGCAGGTATCGGAGCCCTCAAGCGAAAAATCGATCGCGATGGCAAGGAGCTCGAAAATGCTCCGACGGTTGAGACCGCTGTTTCCATGGAAATGCTCTCCGGCTGGAAGCGCGAGATCGAATTTCTTGTCCAGTTCTTGCAATTGATCAATGGTGGCGAGTTGGAGTCGATTCGCATAGGCAACACGGTCGAGGCCATAGAAGCATTGGCTCAAACCGGCTGCCTGACCGAACAAGAACGCTCGATTTTGGTCGTCGCCTATTATCGTTTCTATCAATCGATCTTTGCGTATCAAATGCAACAGCCGCTCCGTCCCCCGGAAGGATCGGCTGGACCGTTGGACCATGTTGACAAACCTCAAGTACTTCCTTTCAACAACGATGTGCTCGAGTCCTGGGCCAAGGTCAAGCAAATTCGCGATCACTTACGAGGCGAAGTGTTTGCGGACGAGAATCAAGCGCCCGAAGAAACGGATCTAATTCTGGATCCGAATCCGAAACCAGAATGGGTTGAAAAGGTCCTCGAAAAATTCGGATTTAAGCACAAAAACGAAGCAACCCGTTTTTTGCGAGAGCTAGCGCAAGAAGAAGTGACGATGCTTTCGACTCGCCGCTGTCGCCATTTCTTGTCGATTATTGCCAAGCAATTGCTAACGAAAATCAGCCAGACCCCTGACCCTGATTTGACGCTTGAGAATTTGGCGGTTAGTTGTCGTTCGCTTGGAGGCAAGGGGATTTTGTGGGAGCTTTTCAGCGTTCATGAACCCTCGCTCGATCTTTACATTCGACTTTGCGGAGCTAGCCCGTATTTGATTGGGATCTTGACAAGCAACCCAGGGATGATCGATGAACTGCTTGATTCACTGATGCTAAACCGCCTACCAACGGAACAGCAACTCGGAGTCATGTTGCACGAGCTATGTCGAGGGGCTGACGATATCGAACCGATCGTTCATTCGTTCAAGAATGCGAGGCATCTCAATGTCGGCGTTCGTGACATTTTAGGCAAAGAGAGTATCACGGACACGCACCGAGCGCTTTCCGATATTGCCGACGTTTGCTTTCAACAAATCGTCGACTCACAACACGCACGACTAGTAAAGCGGTTTGGCGTTCCAACGACCAGCGATGGGGTACAATGCAGGTTCGGTATCGTGGCCTTGGGCAAGCTCGGCGCGCGAGAACCGAATTACCACAGCGATATCTCGCTGCTCCTAATGTACGACTCCGACGGGACGACCCGCCCACTTGGCGCGACCCGACACCATGAGCCGATTTCGTCCGAGTACTTTTTTCACCAACTCGCACAAAAAATCGCCCAAACCGCAAATCGCGTAGGCAGAGCCGGTCGTCTGTACGAGACAAAAAATTGGATCGTTTCACCCAATCGAAATACGATGCTTGCTTGGCAAGCCAACGAGTTTCAACGTTTCTTGACCGAAGTTTCCGATCTGGCATTGCAACGGCAGCAGTTGTGCAACGCCAGGTGTATTCTCGGACAGCCTGCGTTTCAGCAAACAATTCACCAAGCGATTCTGAGCATCGTCCGCGAGCGTCCATGGTCCGATGAGGACAACCATGTGTCCTTGAAAACGCGTTTTGAATTGGAGACATCCGCAGGCAGTCGCAATCTCAAACGCGGCGAAGGTGGCACTTTAGACGTAGAGTATATTGCTCAATTGTTGTTGTTGCGGCACGTTGCAGACAAGCCTGAGATCTTTGTTGCCGGAACAATCGAAGCAATCGATCGGTTGCGGCTTGCTGGCTTGATTGAAACCAAGGATGCCGACGATTTGAGAGAGGGTTATAATTTCCTGCGAGGCGTCGAATCCGGATTACGTTTGATGAATACACTGGCTAGACACGATTTGCCGTCTTCGGAAATGGAGTTATCGCGACTTGCCTACGTGCTCAAGTTGGATAGCGCAAGCGAACTTGAGCGGCAATGCAATCGCTTTCGTCGCCAAAACCGAGTACTTTTTAAGAAGTATTTGTGACCAACGCTGCTTACGACTTGCTATTACGCCCGTTTTATTCAACGACGAGTCGGTGGCGTTACGGGTGATTTTCTTGGTTCCAATTGTTATCTCGTTCCATTGGTTTCGTTAATGTCGATGCAGGTTTTCCAATTGCCAATCCATCGACGAGTTTTGCACATAAGCCAAACCGTGCCTTTGGCCTCGCTTTGGACCGGAAATTTTTCCTAAATGGAATGTCTGGATCGGTTTGCAAATCATTCATATGAGTTGACCGTGGTTCTACATTGGTGAACACGTCAGCGTGCTGTACTCTCTGTTCGTAACAGACGTATTCAAGCCGAGAGAAGAGCTGGCAGAGTACCGTAACCGATCGAACCTCCTGCAACGATTTTCTATGACACCATCCACCGCATTCCTGTCACCGGTTGAAACAGTTTCTGATGCTCCAGTTAGTAGCGATGCGACAACCTTCGCTGAGCTTGATCCCAAATCACAGATGGTCACCGAGCCATTCGTGGGGCAGTGGAACACTCTGATTAGTCACACGAACTGGGAAAAAGGCAAAATCATTTCCGAATGGCGATCTGCCTTAATCGAGTCCGGTAGCACTCCGAATAGTTTCAGCGATGAAACTTGGTGTAAGCAAGTCGGTGCGGTGACAAGCCAACATGTGGGGAGATTGCGACGTGTATTCGAACGATTCGGGCGATCTTATACGAGTTTTCCGGGCCTGTACTGGAGCCACTTCTTGGCCGGTATCGACTGGGATGACGCAGAGCTCTGGCTGGAAGGGGCAATGCGAAGCAAATGGAGCATTTCTGCCATGCGCAAAATGCGATGGGAGGCCAGCGGTGGCGATCCAAAAAACGCCCCTCGCGACGAAGAATTGATAACATCCGAAGTCGACGATGATTACGACGCCCTGACCGCCGAAGCGGACGAGGAATCGGATCGAGAAAAGAACGATCGAATCGAAGCGAGCGGACCGTTGGCGGAAGGACCGGATTTCGGCGACGAAGACGACGATCCAACCAATGCAAGTCGAGGCGACCAAGGGGACTCGGGTGTCGAAACCGATTCGTTTGACGCCAGCAAAGACATGACGAATCCGTTTGTAGGACTTCCTAGTCTGCCGCCGGATATTGCCGATGCGATGGAGCAGTTCAAACTCAGCATCGTCAGGCACCGAGCGAGCCAATGGGCAGATATCTCGCAGAAAAATCTGTTGGACGTGCTCGAAGCCTTGAAGCTATTTGCCGCGCGTTGAAGCGGCAAGACGGCTGTGTGAACGAAACGCAATGGCATGCTTCTGAAGCCTTTTGGATAGCCCGTCGCCAGGCAACGCCTGAATGGGCGTGGGAAAAACGCCTGAATGGGCGTGGGAAACGAGTGCGTTGTCAGGGCTTCATGGATGTCCCCCTACTTGTTTGCCAGCCCAATCGCTTAGAATACTGCCAACGTCGAATTTGACAATCATTTGCATCGCGGCGAAAGGATTGCATTATTTATGGCCGCTGTTGGGCAGATCGATTTGCACGGGGCATTGAACCGTTTTGGCCTGCAGGAGTTCCGTAAAGGTCAGCAAGAAGTTATCAGTCACGTCATCGCTGGACATGATTGCTTGTGCGTCATGCCGACTGGTGGTGGCAAAAGTCTGTGCTACCAGTTGCCAAGTCTTGTCCGCCCAGGACTAACCATCGTCGTTTCGCCGCTGATCGCCTTGATGAAAGATCAAGTCGACACGCTGCAGAAGCGAGGTATCTCCGCCACGCTGATCAATAGCACGCTTTCGATGGCCGAACAAAACCAAAGGCTCGACCACGTGGCTGGCGGCCATTATTCGATGGTTTACGTTGCTCCCGAAAGACTTCGCAATCCAAAATTCTTGGAAGCCATTCGAGCGACGCCTGTTCAATTGTTGGCCGTTGATGAGGCGCATTGCATTAGCGAATGGGGGCACGACTTCCGCCCAGACTATCATCGCTTAGGTAAATTTCGCGAATCGCTCGGTGGCGTTCAGACCATCGCGCTCACGGCAACGGCCACGCCTCGGGTTCGACAAGATATTGTCGACTCACTTAAACTCCGTGTTGCCAAACACTTCATCACCGGCTTTGCTCGCGACAATTTGTATTTAGGGGCTGTCCAATGCATGGGAGACCGTGAGAAGGACAAGCAGTTGATGGAGTTCATTTCCAATCAGGAAGGGACCGGCATCATCTATGCCGCAACCCGAAAACGTTGCGAAGCTCTTGTCGAACAGATTGCAAAAGAGGTCAAGATCAGTGTTGGCGCGTACCACGCAGGTTTGATCCCAGATCAACGCAAGCTCATTCAGGAACAGTTCATGAAGAGCGAGCTGAAAGTGATTGTCGCGACGAACGCTTTCGGAATGGGGATCGACAAATCGGATCTGCGGTACGTAATTCACTACAACACGCCTGGCACATTAGAGGCTTACTATCAGGAGGCAGGGCGCGCCGGCCGCGATGGACTGCCGTCCCAGTGCGTGTTGCTATACAGTTCGCAAGATCGGTACATTCAAGAATTTTTCATTGAAAATGCAAATCCACCGCGAGAACTGCTGCAGATGGTTTATGACTTTCTCGTTCAAAGAACCGAGGTGCCGATCGAATTGACAGCCGAGGAAATCCGCGAGCTTACAAACGCCCCTGCAACTTCCGAGGCAATCAACTCTTGTCTTCAAATACTCGGGCGTACTTCGGTTATGGAACGGCTTGAAGTTGCGGGGGGCTTGGCAATGTTTCGTATCAGCAGCAAACTTCCGACGCTCGTCGATTTGCTCCCCAAAGACGCCAGCGTGCGTCGAACTGTTTTGCGAACGCTTGAGAAAGCGATTGGAGATCGCCGCGAGGAAGCGGTCTACATTCATCCTCGCTGGTTGATGCAACAATTGCAGATGGATCGCGATGCGCTTGGGCGAAACCTTCGTGAACTTTGCAAGTTGGATTGCTTCGAATATGTGCCACCCTTTCGCGGCAGGGCCATCCATTTCCGAAGACGCGATGTGCCTTTCGCTGACTTGAAGATCGATCACGAAACGCTGGCAGCCAGAAAAAAAGCGGACTACGAAAAGCTTGACCAAATGGTGGCTTTTGCGCAGAGTCGTTCTTGTCGCCAGCGAACGATTCTCGAATATTTCGGCGACTCATCCGCAGCCAATTGCGGTATTTGCGATCGATGTCAAGGAAAAACGGGGTGGCCAAAAATGCCAGCCACCACAAAGCGACTGAATGCACCGCCCGCCCCCGAGGCGTTGAATCTCAAGCCGGAAAAGAAATTCGCCGATTCCTCCAAACCAATCGAACCAATCAAACCGAAACCGACTCTCGAGCCCCGTACACCGGTTACGGACAATCCTAGTCTTGAGCTGGCTGCGCAAAAGCAGCTATTGCCTAGTGAGAACAAGCCCGCCTACGATTTGATCATTACGATTCTTCGGGCGGTGGAGAGAACGCACGGCTATTTGAGTAAGACTCTTTTGGCACAACATCTCAACGGCGTCGAGAGCAAAGCGATACAAGGCTTGCGTCTGCAACGGCTACCTGAATTCGGAATCTTAAGATCTTGGAAAAAGACGCATGCATCGGGTTTTTTGGATCAGACACTGGATGTTGGCTTGTTGGATTTGTCGGAATTGCGAGTGAATAAAGTAACCGTATGCATCTCCCCAAAAGGCCATTCCTGTATCAACGGCACGGAACCAATACCCGACAAGTTGATGCAGTATGTGCATCAATGCATGACGGTTGCCGAAAAGGCAGCACTTGCCTTAACCAACTCTGCTCTATCGGACAAGGCAGTAGTCAAACCATCCGTTCGAACGGATTGGATCCGTCCAGAGGAGATCGAAACAAAGAAGACTGTTAACGCGATGCCAGCGTTGGAACCAAGAGTGTCAAGCGAGCAACCACAGGCTCAAGCGAAAATCGCACCCGCACCGGCGGTTGCGCCTGACAATCGCCGCGATCCCATTGACGACGCGCCGGTTCGCAAGATCGAATCCCTCCCAAGGGCGAATGCGAGCGATGCAAACGAGGGACGCGATGTTTCTGCACCGATGATTGAAGACTGGCGATGGACAGTACGCTTGGTGGAACATGGCTACCGGTTGGGTGAATGCGCCTTGGTTCGCGGGAAAACCCCGGACGCGATTTTGGATGACTTGACGAAAGCTCTTCAAGACGGAAAGCGATTCTCGATCGATAACTTGTTCGATCGTCGAACCCAAATCGCTGTAAAAGAAATGCGAGACTCAGCGATTCCATTATCAAGTCCACCCCCGATTTTTCAGTCGTATCCATCGCTGTGGCGTTTCATTCAACGCTGGCTGGATGCGTAGTACTTTGTGACTGCTAAGAATTAGGGTTGGATGGTGTGGATCTTGTTAAAGATCCCCCAGATTCAGGATCTTTAACAAGATCCACTACCCTAAAATCAAGCTGGTACAAAGCACTAGGATCCCAAGATTGACGATTGCTGACGCACAAGACTTGGCAAACTGTCGTTTTTGCACAATTTGTCATGGCGTGTTTGGAAAGGTTTTGCCAAACTTATACGCGATGTTAGTTCGACGGTCCCATTCCCTACTCTCCCTTACAACGATGACTCAAAAGAAAATCAACGTCGCCATGGTCGGACTTGGCTTTGGTGCCGAGTTTATTCCCATTTATCAACGGCACCCAAATGCAAATGTTCTCGCGATTTGCCGCCGCAATGAAACGGACTTGAATGAAGTTGGCGACCGATTTGGAATTTCAAAACGCTATCGTGAGTTCGATAAAGTACTCGAAGATCCGGAAGTGGACTTTGTCCATATCAATTCGCCAATTCCCGATCACGCGTGGATGAGCATGCAAGCTCTCAAGGCTGGCAAGCATGTTATGTGCACTGTTCCGATGGCCACGACCATTGGGGAGTGCGATCAAATCTGTCAACTTGTTTCCGACACGGGCCTTAAGTACATGATGGCCGAAACGGTCGTTTACAGCCGTGAATTTTTGTTCATCAAAGAGCTCTATGAAAAGGGTGAGCTTGGCAAGATCCAATACATGGCTGCTTCGCACCCACAAGACATGCAAGGTTGGCCAGAGTATTGGGAACGCATGATTCCAATGCATTATGCAACGCACGTCGTTTCTCCAGTGCTTGGACTTGTCAATGGACGCGCTGAATACGTTTCTTGCTTTGGGTCAGGAACCATTAGCGATGACCTCGCGAAAAAATCCGGCAACAAATACGCTGTCGAGTCTTGCCATCTCAAGATCAAAGATAGTGATATCTCCGCTCACATTTGGAGGTTTCTATTCGATACGGCACGTCAATATCGTGAGAGCTTTGACGTTTACGGAACCAAGAAGAGTTTTGAATGGTCGCTCGTCGAGGGCAAACCGCACGTCCTACATACAGCAAAACTACCGGAGCACGAAATTGCCACCGAAATCGAGGTTCCCGACTATGCGCATTTGCTGCCAGAACCGATTCGAATGTTTACGCAATCGATCCAAGATCAAGACCACTTGTCCTTCATTCAAGGTGGTGGGCACGGTGGCTCTCACCCACACCTTGTTCACGAGTTCATCAGCGCCCTCGTTGAAAAACGCGATCCATGGCCCAATGCGGTAACGAGCGCCAACTGGACCTGCGTTGGGCTATGCGCTCATGAAAGTGCAACCCAAGGCGGACAATTGGTCAAACTCCCTGAGTTTACATTGCAATAACCAGCTCGGGTCCAATGGTCGCACCCGGCAGGCTCGGCAGGTGCGACCTATTTATCTGACGAGTTGAAATTCGGGTTGCATCAAGATTGCCCATAAATAGTCCTGGATCTCCTGCTCATCGATTTCATCTCCGAGTACTTCGCGTGCAACCGTGACCTCGGAGGCGGTCGGTTCTCTCGATAACGCATGCTTTGTGATCCAACCGACAATCTTGTCGAGCGATTGCCCATGCTCCGAAACGATGCTTTGTGCGCCCGCTTCCAAATACTCGTTCAGCGTTTTCGCATTGTTCAGATCGATCGCTTCGAGTGTACTCAGATCGCTGGGTCGCATTGTCACGATTTGGTCTCGGTTAGGGCGCCCAAGTGTTCGTTGAAGATAATCACTCTTGAGCAACGAGGCGCGTACCATCGGAATGTTTGCTAGGCTCGAGTGGGCTAATGCATTTTTCAAGTCGTTGTCGATGCGGTTCCAGACAGCTTGATTTTCAAGGATAACGGCCGGCTTCCAATCGTCGGGCTCAGCCTTGAACTTGCCATTTTTGTTTGGCATCGTCGCGCTCCATTGCCATTCGTTGTCCGTTGCAATCGTCTTGATTGCTCCATCTTCGAAAAAGAGCCTACATTCGAAAAAGGTGCCTGCCGGGTTTGGCTCCGCTCCACCATTTTTTGCAACAATTAAAATTTCATTCTCTCCCAGCTTCAAACGCGATTCCACATTCATACCTTCGACGCTCTCCCAGTTGTCGCTTGTGTGCACCTTCGCGCCGTTGATGTACAACGTGCAGGAATTGTCGCAACTGATCACTGCGCCACTCCGGACGGGTAGTCGGTCGAGCGGAAAGCTCTTTCGCAACACTATGGCTTCATTGGCTTTCGGCACACCAACGGATTCGAGATAGGACCAAACCCACTTACCATTCAGTTTGATACTCTCACCTTCAGCCGCTTGTACTTTGCCGCGTACCAACTGAGCGTCGATTTTTTGAGGTGCGGCACCCGTGAGTTGCCAGATTGCATCCATAAATTGCTCGGCCGTCAATCGTTTAACTCGCGGACCTCGATACTCGAAAGGTTTGATGGCTGCAGCCGGTTCCACCACTTCGGCGACGGATTGATACGCGGCCGAATTGCAGATGAGCGCTAGCGTGTGCTTGAGATCGTATTTATGGTCTGCAAAGTCGACAGCCAAAAAATCGAGCAGGTCCGTATTCCAAGGCTCACTCTGCATCGCGTCGACCGGATGAACAATTCCGTGCCCCATCAAGCGATGCCAAAATCGATTCACAATCGTACGAGTGAATCGTCCATTGTCTGCATGTGTCATCAAGGACGCGAGTTGCTTAAGGCGTTCAGGCTGCGATGCACTTCCGTCGACTTGGCCAAGCTCAGGAAATAGCCAAGCGGGTGATGCAATTCGGTTGACTGATTTATCGCATCGATGAATGTCCAAGGGTATCGACGAATAGATGGCCGCTAATCCATAGGCGTCGTCCAGTTTCCAGCGATCAACAAAACTATCATGGCATGATGCGCACTTCAAGTTGATGCCAAGAAACGATTGGCCAACCGACTGGGCAAACTGAATTTCAACAGTCTGCCCCGCACTGACCGTACCTCGCCACTTGATGCCATTGCTAAAACCCGCAGACTCGGGAGTCGGAGCCAGCAATTCGCGTGCAAACTCATCATAGGGTTTATTGTCGATAAGGGACTTGTAGAGCCATCGACTGATTTGCGTCCGGCCTCCAGTGATGAAACCTGTGCCTCCATAATCATTGCGCAAGAGATCATTCCAAAACGTAAGCCAGTGTTCTGCGTAAGAAACATCGTTGTTGAGCAGTTCCGCAATCACTTTCTCGCGTTTGTCAGTCCTCGGATCGGCCAGAAACTCGGCAAGTTCCTGCGGCGTTGGCAACAGACCGATCAAATCAAGATGCACTCGTCGCAGAAACGTTGCATCGGTGATCGGCAATGGCCTGGCGTTTCCGTTCGACTCCAGGTGCGCATCGAGAATGCGATCAATTGGATTCGTACGACCGTTGACGGGTTGGGGTAGATTAGGACGCCGTGGCTTTAATGGCGGTTCATAATTTGGCTTCTTGAACGCGAAACCGCTCTCCCAAGGCAAGTTTGCGTCGATCCATTTCTTCAAAAGCTTTACCTGCTCCCTGGGTACTCGATCCCCTTCGGGAGGCATGCGTACATCTGGATCATCGGACTCGATTCGTTCTAGTAGCAAACTCTTGGAGCTTTGCCCAAGTTCGATCGCCACCCCGCTTTCACCACCCGCGAGCAGATCCTCTCGCGTATTAAACGACAACCCGCCTTTCTTGCTATCACCAGCATGACAAGCAACACAGTGTTTCTTCAAGATGGGAACGACATCGTGAGAAAAATCCAACTCCTGAGCCGAAGCGAACTGTCCTTGTGCAAAACGGAAAATGACTATTCCGATGAGGATTAGACTTGAGGGACGGGACGTAGTTTGCAAGTTGCGTTTCATGTTCTTTGCCTCAATGTTGTTGTCTCCACATGGGACAAACGAGTTAAAGTCGCCGTCTGCCCACGAATAGGCACCGAACGCAGTGCCTCGTGACTCACAACCAGTTTTCGAATCGATTCCGCATCGGAGTTGAGTTAACACTCGTGCTAATGATAACATCTTCCAAGGTTAGGAAACAGATTGCGTAAAGCTAGCGGCATGAATCGAATTCCACTGAATTAATCCCGGAGAATCGTCACTCCTCGCGTTCCAGCGAAGGTCAACTACCACCGGCGTAACGCAACAATAAAAAAAGGGTACGCTGCAAAAACGTACCCTCTTTTGATTTCATCGCGACTCGACAAGTCGAGTCTGGTCGATAATGTGCAATTAAATGCGCAATTACTTAAGTTCGACCGTTGCGCCGGCTTCGGTAAGTTCCTTCTTGACCTTTTCAGCGTCCTCTTTCGAGACGCCTTCTTTGATCTTGGCCGGAACGGCTTCAACCAACTTTTTGGCATCCATCAGCGAGAGGCCGGTAAGGTTCTTGACAACCTTGACGACGTCTAACTTCTTCTCGCCGAACGACGACATGATGACGTCGAATTCGGTTTGAGCGACAGGTGCTGCAGCAGCAGCATCCGAAGGTGCTGCCATCATGACGGCGCCGCCCGAGGCAGCTTCGATGCCGTGGACTTCCTTAAGATAATCACTCAATTCTTTGGCTTGCTTGAGAGTCAAACCGACGATCTTCTCGCCTAGGGTCTTGATCTCTTCCGCGAAAGCGGTTGCTGACTCGGACATAATCTATCATCCTCATGCTTGGAAACAAAAAAACAAAAAACGACCGGCGAGAAAGTTTTTGAACCGGCTGTTCGACACGTACGCTTATTCAGCTACCGAGGGTGTCTCGGTCGCTTCTTCCGTAACCGAGACTGACTCGGCCACTTCATCTGAGTTTTCTTCTAGATTCTCGATCATCTTCTTAACCTGACCGGCGATCTTGCGTGCTGGACCGACCAATTGGCCTGAAAGCGTTGCACCGGGCGAGAGAATCTGACCAACCAACATAGAGATCTGTTCTTGACGACTTGGCCACTTGCTAACCTTTTTAACTTGGTCAGCAGTCAGAGCCTCACCATCCATCACACCGCCTTTGATTTCCAGTTTGACAAACTTTCCAGAGTCCGCCATCTTGGTCACCATGCGAACCAGGGACACGAAATCTTCGCAGCCCCAGATCACAGCCATACTTCCAGCTTGATTGGTGAAAGCAGGTCGAAGCGACGTTCCTTCCGTAGCTCGTTCGGCCATGGTTCGCTTGACGACCATGACTGTCACACCGCTCTCGCGGAATGTCTTTCGAATGTTGTAATTTTGCTCGCCTGTCATTCCAACAATGTTCGCGACAATGGCGTCATTGACCCCATCTAATCGATTCGCAATGTCGCGTGAAACGAGCTTTTTGACTAGCTTGCTCATGGGAACCTCTCTTTACGCGGAAACGCGAATGCTAGGGGACATGGTCGCACAAATCGCGATCGACTTGATGTAATTTCCACGAACCGCGTTCGGCTTGATGGATTGAACGAATGCGATAAACGACGTTGTGTTTTCGACAAGCTTTGACGCTTCGAAACTCATTTTGCCAACAACTGCATGGATGTTAGCACCCTTGTCGTTTCTGAACTCAACCTTTCCTGCCTTGTATTCTTTCACAACACGCGCCACATCGGTTGTGACTGTTCCGGAGCGAGGCGAAGGCATCAGACCGCGTGGGCCGAGTACTTTACCGAGCGGACCAACCATCCCCATCATGTCGGGTGTCGCGATACAAACATCGAAGTCGAGAAAACCATCTTTGATCCGCTTCGCCAAATCCTCAGCACCAACAACGTCAGCGCCCGCATCCGTTGCCATCTTGGCAAGATCGCCCTTGGCGAATACGACCACGCGTTGGATCTTTCCAATTCCATGCGGCAGAACAACCGATCCGCGAATCAATTGATCCGCTTGGGAAGGGTCGATCCCCAGATTCATATGAATTTCAATGGTCTGATCGAACTTTCGACCAGAGAACTTCTTAAGTAGCTCGACAGCTTGCTGCAAGGGCATCGGGACTTTGCCCGGTGCCTTGGCGAGCATCGCTTTCATAGCTTTCGTTGGCTTGACCATCGTTACGCTTGCTCCCCTCGTTTAACCTACGACTTCGATACCCATACTGCGAGCGGTCCCCTCGATCATGCGACGAGCATGTTCAAGATCGCGAGCGTTCAAGTCAGCCATCTTTTTCTTGCAGATGTCTTCAACTTGAGCGGCCGTCACCTTACCTACCTTTGTTTTGTGTGGCTCACCCGAGCCGCTTGCTACTCCAGCAGCAATCTTGAGCAATGCCGAAGCCGGTGGGCTTTTGGTCATGAACTCAAAACTTCGATCTGAGTAGACCGTTACCACGACCGGAATCGGGGTACCATTAAACTCTTTTGTGCGTTCGTTAAACTGGGAAACGAATTGTCCCAGGTTGATACCGAACTTACCCAACGAAGTACCTACTGGGGGTGCAGGCGTCGCCTTACCTCCAGGTACTTGGAACTTCGCTTGTCCTACGACTTGCTTGGCCATTGCTAGTGAACCTTTTGTCCGCTCTTGTCACCGATATTAAAGGTTGGGTCCCAATACTCTATTGAAACCCTAATGTTTTATAAGTTCTCAAGAAATGCCATCAGCTAGAAACAACGGTGCTATCGCCCTGGTCTCGTGCTTGATTGGCAATCTTAGAGAGATTCGATTTGCCAGTGGTCAAGCTCAACAGGTGTGCTGCGACCAAAAATGCTAATAATGACCGTCACTCGCCCGTTGGCCTCATCGATTCTGTCGACATCGCCCTCGAGGCTCTGGAAGTTCCCTTCCTTCACCCGAATGCGTTCGCCTGACCGGAACGGGATGGTCGTCTTCGGCACTTGTTCGTCGTCAGCGTCTGGATAAGCCATCTTCAGAATCCGCTCTACATCAGAGTCGGTCATCGCTGTAGGCTTGCCACCAGACCCAGTGAAATCGCCAACCCCAGTGGTCTCTCGGACCAAGAACCAAGTGTCATCATTGATGATCATGTGGACCACCAAATAACCTGGATAGAGCTTGCGTTTCATGACACGGCGCTTACCGGCACGTGTAAATTCCACAACATCTTCGGTCGGGACCAGAATCTCGCCGAACATATTCTTGTGCTCGGAAAGCCGAATACGCTTTTCCAATGCCTCGCGAATCGTATCTTCGCGATTGAACTGAACCTTGAGGATGTACCAACGCATTTCACCTGCGTCGGGAGATTCAATTGTCGATTGTGCGGAAATGTTCACTCGTAAACCTTGCGCCAGTGCTGTCGAACAACCAAACCAGCCGTAATAAGCGTGCGCTTTCGCACCGCTTACAAACAACTGCCTGCCGTTCTCCTGGCTTGTAGGACAGTTGGTTTGTCACCTTCTGCCCAGCCTGTAAAAACAATCGTTCCCAGCGAAAAAGCTGGAAACCAAAACTTAACTGACCCCAATGAAGTCAAAAATTGCTTGCCAGATTAAATCGTATGCAAACAAGATCACTGCCAAAAAAGCCATCGTGAATATACACACCATCGACGCCCTGTAAAGCTCAGTTTTCCCCGGCCACGAAACCTTTGTCATTTCTGCCTCGACACTGATCAAAAAATCAGCGAATTTCGGCCAGTTGACAACTCGAAACGCTAACCACATTCCCAACAATACCAAACTCGCCGGCAACAGAATTTGAACCGCCCGGAAAGTCGACCAGGTATTGATTTTAAACCATCCGGACCCAATCACTTCGTAGAGCTGCCACCCCCCCATCCAAAGGGTTAACCAAAGGGCCAAGCAGGTCAGCTGGCGAACGATTCGCCCCTGACTTCTCTTGTGAATTTGCCCAGTAAACAATTCGCTAAAGAACGAGCGATTGGATGCTGAATCTCCAGGTACAGTTGCCATGCTTTTTCTATGAAAGTCGAATCGTCGAATCTTGAAACAGGGGCGGAGGGAATCGAACCCGCAACCCCCGGTTTTGGAAACCGGTGCTCTGCCAATTGAGCTACACCCCTAGTTACAGCATGCCACCCAGTCTTGGACAGCATGCTCTGGCTACCGCGAGAACATGGAGCAAGCCCTTGTTGGAGCAAGCCCTTTTTCTCAAAACTCATTCTATCGGGTTCGCACAACCGCACCAGTGCGATCGGCTCGTCCGAAACTACTCAATGATCTTGGTTACGACGCCGGAACCAACCGTTTTTCCACCTTCGCGGATGGCAAAACGTACGCCTTCATCGATCGCAACCGTCTTTTGAAGCTCGACAACCAAGCGAACGTTGTCGCCAGGCATGCACATTTCCGCTTCGGAAAGGTTTGCTGTTCCTGTAACGTCCGTTGTGCGGAAGTAAAACTGTGGTCGATAACCCGAGAAAAACGGGGTATGACGCCCACCCTCTTCTTTACTCAAGCAATAGACTTCCGCATCGAATTTCTTGTGCGGGGTGATCGAGTTTGGCTTGGCCAAGACTTGACCACGCTCGATGTCTTCACGGCGAACACCGCGTAGCAAACACCCAACGTTATCGCCAGCCTTGCCTTCTTTCATTTCCTTGCGGAACTGCTCAACGCCCGTCACCGTCGTCTTTTTCTTTTCGTCCATCAAACCGATGATTTCGACTTCTTCGCCGACTTTGATCACACCGCGTTCGATACGACCTGTCGCAACAGTTCCACGACCTTCGATCGAGAAAACATCTTCGACGGCCATCAAGAACGGCTTGTCTTCTTGGCGAACAGGCTGAGGAATAAATGAATCGATGGTTGCAATCAAATCCGAGATACACTTGCTAGCAACTGGATCGGCTGGCTTGTCATAGGCCAGCTTTGCATTGCCGCGCGTGATCGGTGTTTCTTCGCCTGGGAAGCCGTATTTGCTAAGCAATTCACGAATTTCCAGCTCAACCAACTCGAGCAACTCTTCGTCGTCGACCAAGTCGCATTTGTTCAAGAATACAACGATCGCTGGCACTCCAACCTGACGTGCGAGCAAAACGTGCTCCTTGGTTTGCGGCATTGGACCGTCGGCCGCGCTAACGACGAGAATCGCGCCGTCCATCTGAGCGGCGCCGGTAATCATGTTCTTGATAAAGTCCGCGTGACCCGGGCAGTCAATGTGAGCGTAGTGCCGGGTTTCCGACTCATACTCAACGTGCGATGCGGCGATTGTAACCGTCTTGGTCGCATCGCGAACTGTACCACCCTTGGCAATATCTGCATACGACTTTGGCTTTGCTAGCCCTTTCGCTGCTTGAACTGCCAGCAACGCACCCGTCGTGGTCGTCTTGCCGTGGTCGATGTGACCGATGGTGCCTACGTTACAGTGGGGTTTCTTGCGTTCAAATACCTCTTTGGCCATTATTGCTCACAACACCTAAACAAATAGAAAACTCGAAACTACGCCGTGAGGTCTTTGCCCACGTGCAAACATAAGGATAAACCGCGCTCCCTCGTACGAACTATAGCGGTCGACGATCCATGTCAACTGTTTCTAGTCCATCCTCGGAGCCAAAACCCCTTAACAGGGCCTAGCTCAGACAGAGCTACTGATGGGACTTGAACCCATGACCTCTTCATTACCAATGAAGTGCTCTACCAACTGAGCTACAGCAGCGTGAAAGGGAAAGCGGGTGAAGGGAATCGAACCCTCGTATTCAGCTTGGAAGGCTGCTGCTCTACCATTGAGCTACACCCGCGGTACCAACAAAATCTAGCAAAATGAAATGGGAGGTGTAGGATTCGAACCTACGTAGGCGTAAGCCAACGGATTTACAGTCCGTCCCCTTTAGCCACTCGGGCAACCTCCCTTATCAAATGCTTAACTCCACCGACAATCTCGACTCTATCAAAAACCTCTAAACTATCAAAAACAGAGCCGGCGAAGGGACTTGAACCCCCGACCAGCTGATTACAAATCAGCTGCTCTACCACTGAGCTACACCGGCGTTGTGCCGAAACACTCCTCCCGATCGACCGTTTTCTGACACGACCAGCCGCGAGTCGCACTAGTGTACAGACGGACCAGTCCTCTGCAAGACGACTTTTGAGGCTAGCTCTAACGCTCCTCTGTCACTTTTTGAAAGATCTGCAGGTCAGGACTTGCCGGACTCAGCGCCGCACCCCGCAAATGCAGCAAAACGACGGTTCGCTCCCTGTTCTGCTTGGCTTCTGGGCTAATTTTCAAGCCGCCGAGCGGTTTATCTGTCCAACCCACGGCAATATACTCACCCTGGCCGATCGGATAGGATTTTGTAATTTGCTCTAACATGGGGCCCAAGTACAGATCCTCACCCAGTTCCTGCTCCGTCCACATCGTCTCATCCGCTCGCAAGAAAGTCGGTGCCGCAAGACTTGGCCTGAGATCCCACTCTTTTCTCCATCCAACCCCGTCTGGGCGAGACTCCAATACGCCTTTGGCAGTCGATCCGAGCTCAATATTCCCAAGCCAGGCCGATTGCATCTGACCGTTTTCGTTCAAACCAATGACTCCAACGTCTTGAATGGGGAACTTCAGGCCGCTGGACACCTCAATGCTCGACATGTCGCTCGCAAATTGGGCTGTCAGCGATCCTCCGAGCTCAAGCATTTCCTCCGACTGCAACAACCCCGTGGTGTTGGAAGCCACCGGAATGCTCTGCAATCCAGCACCTTCATTATCCGCATACGAATAATCAATCTTGCTCAAATCAGCCAAACTTCTTCGTCGGTTCGTCGGCAACGACACGGAGGCGAGAGGCAATACAACTCCTTCATCGCGATCATAAACGGCCCTGTAGTTGGTGGATAAAGACGAATACAGCGCGGTATATTGCGATAGCATGCCGCGCGAGTATCCTTGGTGCAACTCCAGGAAACCTTGCACCGTCTGACTCCTAGAAAACCCAACGTCAAGCTGAACACTCCGTGCGACCACGAATGCACCCACGATCGCAATGATCGGAGCGGCAAGCCATGCCAGCTCCACTCGTCCCACCAATCGAAATACAATCCAGTTCAGTGGAACCAAAACAACCAAATAGCCTATCAACAGCTTAATAATCGTGTTAATGCGCGGGACGGTAATGCCAGACGACTCTTGCAAACTTGTTCGAGCATTTCGCAACACGAGCGACTCGGAGTTCCATGCACCTAGACTGGATCGTTTGATGGCCTTGATCGGTGTCGCCAGCCCCAGTCCGCTCGGCAGTTTCTTCGCTTCTTTCGGAGCATCTGCCAAGTCGGGAAAAGAAAATGGGGGGCTCCCCGGACCTCGCGGCGGTTTCCCAACTTCCTTCGGTATGGCGAGCTTGGAGGATTTAGTCATGGTCGAGTCTAGGTCGCGAGCCCATAGTCGCAGCCTTGTAGAGTGAACTGGGTTCAACTCCGTCCCTGCGAATTCGCCATCATACAGGGTGTCTGGCTCTACACCCTTAGTCACGGCGCGACGCGGCTTTCGCAGGATAACATTATGAATAAACGAGCTGTAGGATGGCCAACTCAAGAACGCGCTATCCGTCATCGGAAACGTTGTCATGACAATTCGCCCCTGCCCAACCAGTCGTTCCGCTACGAGCCCCTCAAGCGATTCCATTTGATTTCCCTCACCCTCAAATTCAACCCACGATGCTCCGTCGCTGAGTTGCCCAGCCAGTTTCGGAATAGGCTTGGCGGGCGAAAAAAGGATGCGTTCCCCACCGACTTGTTTGATGGACCAAGTCGTTCTCAAAGGTGCAATTTCCTCATCGGAAATCGTCGAATTCGAGGTGTTGTTGAGCGGAGCCAATTCTTTTAAGAAACTCGATTCAATACCGCCAATTGCTTCTGGACCATTCAGTACGATCGTACCGCCAAACCGCAGCCAATCTTGAACGGCTTCTTTCTGCTCGGGCGACATGATCGAAATAGAAGCATCGTTAATCACCAGATGCGAGATGGATGTCATCGCGTACAGTCGATCGGGAAACTGTGCTGCGACTTCGTCTTCGTTCAAGTCTATGATTCGATGAGGTGCAATTCTCTCGTCGGACATCCTCGCCAACGAAGGCCATATGATGCAATCCTGCTTTCTCCAAAATGTGTATCGCGACGGGTCGCGGCTGATCGACACGATGTTGTACTGATAACCGTACAAAATTTTGTTGGGGAATGACTTCTCAAGAATGCTGGTGCCAATGGACCGTTGGCTAAGGGCCAAAACCAATTGCGCCGCGATGTTTGGGTTTTCCGTCGGATCATTTCCAGTAACCGCTACCTCGGGTTGAAAAAACCGGAGGCGAATATTCTTTTCTTGCCCTTTTGCGAGCGACAGACTGCGGTTGAATTCGATATGGGGCTGCCCCGCCGTGAACGGAACACGTTTCCCCACAACGTTGACTACAGTCAAATTTGCATTCAACGACTCGTCGTCGTAGTTCGCCTTAAGCTTGCTGTTGCCTTGATACCAATGGCCAGGCTTAACAAAATTGGTTTCCACGGCAGCACCAGTGGAATCCTCGCTAAACGGCAAAGCTCGTACATCATCAGCCGTAAGGCGGTTTAGCTTCTCTTTTTTGGTGCCGTCCTTGGCGAGTTCCTCTTTCTTTTGCTGCGTGCAACCGCGACACCCAACCAGTTGAACGAGAAGCAAGCAGAGCCAAAAAAATCTCGTTTTAGCGGACATAACATTGTCTGGTTCTTCTTTGTCATTCCAAGTGGGTACTTGCCTAGTTGCCATTCATGCATCCGCCGCTCGCGCATTGCGATCGACCGCAATTACCCGGTTCAAAGGAGCCCTTGCGAGCCGAATCGGCTCCATTGGCCATCACCGGCGAACCGATAACACTCAGTAGCTTGGTCAGCTTTTTGGACCCGCAGTCAGGACAACTGGGCCTGGCGGTTGCACTGCTGACAAGAATTTCGACTTGTTTGGAGCAGTCCTTGCAATCGTATTCGTATAGCGGCATGAATTCCTCGAATGAGAGTCAATTTTAGTTGGTTGGGGCCGGGATCTCGACCTGTCTTACCGAGTGCAGCTTTCCAAACTAAGTATACCGCAAAACGGTCGCAAGTTGAAAATGGCCCCCATTCGAATGGCAAACTTAGTTGGACGACGCTCCGCGGCGTGATTTCTGCGACTCGGGCCGTCGCTCAACGGTGCTTCGCGTCGTTTTCCTTCATCTTCGTCAAGTGCCAACGCCTCGGCAAGCAACTCCTAGCCGCGAATCTCGTTCGATGAACGCGACGCATTTCCAGAAGCGATGGCAGTCAGTATAAATCGCCAAATATCGGTCTACGATACTAGATTTGGCAACATATAGTATTTATATTCAGCCAAAACATTCTTCTCAGAACCATATTTGGCTACATATAATGACTGCATCCAAGATCATCGGTCGAGAAACGGAACAGCGGCGTCTTCTGGAGGCGTCCCATTCCCAGGAACCCGAATTGGTCGCATTGTACGGCCGGCGCCGCGTCGGCAAGACATTTCTCGTGCGAGAACTTTTCCGCGATTCTATTGCTTTCGAGCTAACAGGCCTCCACCAAGAATCGATGAAACGGCAATTAGAAAGCTTTGCCAACGCGTTGCGAAGTCATTTCCCCAAAGCCCGCTTTTCGATTCCGTCCTCTTGGTTGGAAGCGTTCGAAAGTCTTCGTATTATGATCTCAGAAGAACCTCCGAAACGGAAACGAAAGCGGGTCCTGTTCTTCGATGAGTTTCCATGGCTTGAGACTCGACGATCTGGCTTTCTTGCAGCGTTCGAACATTTCTGGAATACCTTCGCCAGCCAGCGAAACGATCTGCTCGTCGTTATATGTGGGTCCGCGGCTTCGTGGATGATTCGAAAGGTGATTGGATCGAAAGGGGGGCTTCACAACCGTACGACGGTACGGATTCGACTCGAGCCCTTCTCGCTAGGCGATACGCGTAAATATCTCGAGCGTCGAAACGTCCGACTTGATGACTTTCAATTCGCTCAACTGTACATGGCAATAGGTGGGGTCCCCCATTATCTCAATCAAATTCAGCCGGGACACTCTGCGGCGCAGAACATAGATCGTTTATGTTTTGCAAAGGACGGCCTGCTCGTCAACGAGTTTCAGCAACTGTATGCCGCGTTGTTCGAGAATGCAATTCACCACGAGGCGATGGTGCGGACTCTAGCCAAAAGTGGCAAAGGTTTGACTCGGTCCGAATTGTTGGAAGCGACATCTCTCAAAAGTGGTGGAGCATCGTCATTCGTTCTCCAGGAACTCATTCAATCGGGGTTCGTCATCGAATCGCCACCGCGCGACAACAAAGTCAAAGAAGCACTGTACCGCTTGGTCGACGAGTATTCGCTCTTCTACCTCAACTGGATAGAAACCAATCGAACATCCGGTACCGACATTTGGCTTCGCAAGTCATCGGGGCGAAACTATGCGAGTTGGTGCGGCTACGCCTTCGAAACACTCTGCATGAAACACGTTCCGCAAATCAAGGCCGCATTGGGAATTGCCAACGTTCAGACTCAAGAATCCTCCTGGATCTATCGCGCAAAAACACCAGACGACGAAGGAGCGCAAATCGATATGCTCATCGACCGTGCTGACCACTGCACGAATATTTGTGAAATGAAGTTTTCGATGCATCGGTTCAAGATCGACAAGCAATATGCTTCGGACTTGGAGCGAAAGATCCGTGTCTTTCGCCGACGAACCAAACCATCCAATACTCTGTTTTTAACATTGATCACGTCGCATGGCTTAGAACCGAATGACTATGCACAACGACTCGTTTCTTCCCAGATTCAATTGTCGCAATTGATGTCGTAGAATTGGTCGGCCGAAAGGGGAGTTGGGGATATGCCCAAGCTAAATTTGTCGAAAGGGATGCAATCGCTCAGGCATCGTCGGGGTGCAATCGCCAAGCGACCATCTTCAGCTCGCCATAGCTAAACTTCTCGCCTAAGGAGGCTTTGGCTTCGGCGACCGTGGCGGTCGGATTTCTTTTGAAGAAATCGGTGATAACCGATAGTTTTTCAGGAGCGAGGACGCTGGTGATGTCTAAACGACCTTCGCCAACATGGAACGCTAGATGGCCTTCGATGGTCGTTCGAGCCAACGTTCGCAACCTGGCGATCTCCGCGATCGATTGTCCGGCTTCAAACATTTCAAGACTGATAAATTTGGTGTCCGCCGACGGTGGCTTGGGGGCATTCGCAGAGGACGCGATGTTCACCGAACAATGGTTTTCACGCGAATAATTCTCGATGATTTTCAGAATAGCTTCGCCGAAGCGTTTTGCTTTTTTTTTGCCGATGCCTTTGATACGCATCAGATGCCGATGGTCGGTGGGTAGAAAATTCACCAATTCAAGCATCGAGATGTTGGAAACGATTTCCCAAGGGCGAACTCCTTGCTCATCGGCCATCGCTTCGCGCCATTCCAACAACCGTTTGTAGAGCGTGGGATGAGGTACGTCCTTCGGCACTCGATTTTGCCGACTTGCTCGCTCGTTGCCCAACGCGTGAGTAAAATCCAGCTCAGCTTTCACTTTCGCCCGAGTGCACGATCGCGTTGAAAAACCCGATGAACAAGCCACAAAGCAGGCGTTCTTTAGTGTCATGAGTTGTAACAGTTTGCGTTGTCGGTATCAGGTAAATGATACCATAATCATTCTCGTCGCTTCAGAATATCGGTAAGCAGACGAGCTCAAAGATTGGGCCGCGAATTCACGGAGCATGATTTCTTTCACCGACTCACTTGGGTGTGCAGCGCTCCCTCCAATCACCGCACAGGTTAACAATTCCCCCTGTTTTTCTGGAGATGAATGAATTCTCTCTCTGAAACCGTCACATTCCGTCACGAAAAGATTTAATATTGCCATAAATGGACGGGGCGGCGTTGAAAAACGGGTTTACTTCGGTCATACTCTGAAAGGCGTTCCTCCAGTGTGAAAGAATTCTCTCATCCTCTCCATGATTCCAACCAGTCAGCTCAACGGGTCGGTCGTTCGGCGTGCCAAATTGCGCGAAATGATTCGCGAGCATGGCTTCGTGTCGATTCCCGATTTGCGGGAGGCGATGGAGGTCAGCGAATCAACCATTCGACGCGACTTGGAGGCTCTTGAGGAAACAGGGGAAGCCAAACGAACGCACGGGGGCGTTTTCTCCACGGGACCGACCACCAGCGTCAAGCAGTTCGAATCCAAGAAGAACCCTGGTCATTGGGAAAAGAAACGTCTCATAGCCCTGGCAGCCGCCAATCTCATCGAGGACCACGACACCCTTTTACTTGACGGCGGCAGTACAACGTACGAACTTGCTAGACAACTCGTCGGTCGTCCACTGCAAATCGTAACCAACTCACTCCCTGTCGCAAACTTGTTTTCGTCCAGCGATTCAGTCGACTTAGTCTTGCTCGGAGGAGCCTTGCATAACCGCACTGGCGTGACGCTAGGAAGTTATTCGAACCAAATGTTGCAGTCGCTGAATGTTCAAAAAGCGTTTTTGAGCGTGGCGGGTGTGAATGCCAAAGGTTTTTACAATAGCAACATGCTTCTCGTTGAAACCGAGCGAGCCATGATGCAATGCGCGGACCGTACCATCATCGTAGCCGACAGTTTGAAATTCGGCAGATCGAGCTTGGCCCGGCTGTGCGATTGGTCCGACGTTCACACTCTCGTTGTGGATGACGAGCTTTCCGCTACTTGGCGAGACTACATCGACAACGCAAATGTCCAATTGATTCTCTCGTCGGCGGCACTTTCAGAACAAGACAGTGAGCACGAGTCCGAAAACAGCATCGAAACCACTACACGCGAGCACATATCGTGACGACATCCATTCAAAACCTAGATCCCAAGGCCATCGAATCGCTGGTACGATCCGCAGTCACACGAGCTCTCACGGGCTCGTCATCCTCGAGCACCGGATTGGAACCTTACAAACCCAATCTGGTTGTGAGCATTTCGGCTCGTCACATTCACCTCACCGACGAACATGTCGAAAAGCTCTTCGGCCCAGGCAAAAAATTGACCCCGGAAAAAGGGCTCTATCAAGATGGCTTCTTTGCGGCTGCCGAAACCGTCATGATTGTTGGGCCACGGCGGCGCATGCTACCCAACGTTCGAGTCCTTGGCCCAACGCGGAAAGCCAGTCAAGTCGAACTCGCCTATACCGATGCGATCTCGCTTGGAATCGATGCTCCCGTTCGGCACAGCGGCGACATTGCGGGGACGCCCGGTTGTGTTCTCGTCGGCCCTGCTGGCGCCGTCGAGTTAGCTCAAGGAGTCATCCGGGCCGCACGTCACGTTCATATCAACCCGAAGGATTGTGCCTACTACGGAGTGAAGAATGGCGATTTCATGACACTCAGCGTCAAGTCGAATCAATGCTCCGTCACCTTCGAGGACTTGTTGGTCCGCGAAGACGCGGCGGCGAAGCTCGAAGTTCACATCGATACCGATGAAGGGAACGCTTGCGATCTCGACCGAGCCACCGCAATTGAGCTCAAGAAACAACAACCTTGCAAGTGCCATGAGCACTAGTTTACGCCACACACGAAAACCACGTTTTACACCCTTAGTTTCCTTTTATTTTGGAGAAAGTTTTTATGGCAAAAGTGAATGAAGCGCTCGGCATGATCGAGACCAAAGGCTTTGTGGCCTTGATCGAAGCTGTCGACGCGATGATGAAAGCGGCCAACGTCAAGTTCCTCGGCTGGGACAAAGTTGGTAGCGGTTTGGTCTCGGCATTTGTCAGCGGTGACGTTGCGGCTGTGAAAGCTGCCACCGATGCTGGGGCGGCTGCCGCCGGACGAATCGGACAAGTCATGAGCGTTCAAGTGATTGCGCGACCTCACGATGACTTGCACAAGGTCCTCAAAGTAAACGCTCCATCATCCTCGGCTGAGTAATCCGACTTAGCAATCCGACACCAACCCATTTCCAACAACAAACAAGAGTTTAGACAACATGCAAAACGCAATAGGATTGATTGAAACCAAAGGTCTCTTGGCACTGATCGAAGCGACCGACGCGATGGCCAAAGCTGCCAACGTCGAAATCGTTAAGCGAGTCGATATCGGCGGCGCTTATGTCACAACCATGGTCAGTGGCGATGTAGGCAGCGTCCGCGCAGCCGTCGAGGCTGGTGCAGCAGCCGCTTCCCAAGTGGGTGAGTTGGTTAGCAGCCACGTCATCGCACGACCTGCTGAAGGTCTCACGGCAGCGTTCTTTAAGTAATCCCTTTCAACGGAGTGACAGATAGACCATGAAGGTTCTCGTTGCCAACTTAGGCTCAACCAGTTTCAAGTATCGATTGTTCGACATGTCCGACGAGCGGCAGCTCGCGCGCGGTGGTGTGGAACGCATCGGGTCTTCGGAAAGTCGCTGTTTCGTCGAAATCGGCGAATACCGCGGTGAAATGACCAAATCGATTCCTGTTCACGGTGTTGCCGTCGAAGCCTGCATCTCTCAGCTTACCGATCCAACCCATGGTTGTATCAAGGATGCGTCGGAGATCAGCGCTATCGGTTTCAAAGCGGTTCACGGCGGACGATTGTCCGGCGTGCAGCGTATTGATGAAAAGGTCTTGGCAGCCATGGACGAAATGAACTCCGTAGCACCGGCCCACAATCCACCTTACATGGCTGCCATGAAGCAGTTGGCCGGAATGTCGCAGATACCTTTGGTCGCTGCGTTTGAAACCGATTTTCATCAATCGATTCCAGAAGCTTGGAAACGCTATGCCTTACCGGCCAGCATTGCCAACGCATTGCCGATTCGCAAATGGGGATTTCATGGCGCATCGCATCGCTTCATCGGAGGACGGATGGCGGAGTTGCTCGGGCGTTCGGACGCTCGAATCATCTCGTGCCACCTCGGGGGCAGCTCGTCGTTATGCGCAATTCGTGACGGCAAGAGCATGGCAACCACAATGGGAATGAGTCCTCAAACCGGTTTGCCTCAAAACAACCGGGTCGGAGATTTGGATCCCTACAGTTTGCCGTTAATGATGGAGCACACCGGCATGACACTGGAAAAATTGCTGCATCACTTGTCCACACAAGCAGGCTTGCTCGGTTTATCGAATGGCCTATCCGGCGACATTCGAGATCTTGAACAAGCGGCGGATGCTGGCAACACCGATGCGAAATTGGCACTGGATGTCTATGTGGCAGAGATCCGCCGTCAGATGGGTGGCATGCTAATGGCTCTCGGTGGCTTGGACGCAATCGTCTTTACAGGCGGAATCGGCGAAAACGGTGCAGGTATTCGCAAAGCGGTTTGCGAAGGACTGGATGACTTAGGAATCCGGCTTTCCGAATTAAGTAACAAGGTTCGCGGATCGGAACGCAGAATTGATGACTCAACGGGTAAGGTCCAAATTTGGATCGTACCAACGAATGAGGAACTAGTGGTGGCCCGCCAAACGGTTGCCGCAATCCAACGATAGAGCAGTCAACCCAAGAGACAGAACCATGTTCGTTGCAAAAGTTACTGGAGCCATTGTCTCCACGCAAAAGGTGGACACGATGATCGGCCAAAAGCTGCTCGTCGTAGAGCCCTTTCGTTTGGAACCGACGAAACGTTCCGAGTTAATCACGACTGGCCGTACTTTTATTGCCGTGGATACTCTCGGCGCAGGAGTCGGAGACATGGTCTTGATCACGCAGGGGAGCAGTGCTCGGTTCACACCCGAGACCAGCAAACTACCGATCGATTGTGTCATCATCGGCATCGTCGACACGGTGCATATCGAAAAAAATAACGTCTACAAGCGTCAATAACCAATACGCAGAACACCTATGCAAATCAACGAAAATCTTATCCGCTCGGTTGTTGAGCAAGTGCTCAGCGAGGTTCGAGGCAAGCAAGCAGTTGCATCGAGCTCAGCGGCACCGAACTCAGCGGCATCGAGCTCGGCTGCATCGAACTCAGCCACAACGAGCAGTCTGGCCATGGGACGTTTTGGGCTCTTCAGCAACGCCGATGACGCCGTGCGGTCCGCTCGCACCGCTTTCGAGCAATTGCGAGAACGCCCGATCTCGGACCGCAAGAAAATCATCGACCACATCCGACGCATCTCGATCGAGAATTGTGTCGAACTCGGGACAATGGAAATGGAAGAGACCAAGATCGGTCGACTTGAACACAAGATCGCCAAACTCAAGACGCTCGGCGAACGAACACCGGGCGTCGAGTTCCTCAAAACGGAATGCTTCAGCGGTGATTACGGCTTGGCCGTCATCGAACATGCACCGTTTGGTGTCATCGGGGCCATCACGCCTGTGACGCACTCGCTCCCAACCATTACTGGCAATGCAGTCAGTATGATCGCTGGTGGCAACGCGGTGGTCGTCAACCCACACCCAAGCGGACGCAAAGTTGCCGCCGAAGGAGTTCGACGATTCAATCAAGCCATCCATGCAGACCTAGGAATCGACAATTTGATCTCTCTGATTTGCGAACCAACCCTGGAAACCGCCCAACAGCTCTTCAAGCATCGCAGCGTTGCACTGATTTGTGTGACCGGCGGTCCTGCGGTTGCTAGGGCGGCCCTCAATAGCGGCAAACGCGCCGTGGTAGCCGGTCCCGGCAATCCGCCGGTGGTCGTCGACGAAACCGCGGACCTTGACCATGCTGCTCGTTGCATCATCCAAGGTGCAGCCTACGACAACAATCTGCTCTGTATCGCAGAAAAGGAAGTATTCGTGGTTGGGAGTGTATTCGACGCAATGATGTCCGCTATGGAACGAGCGGGTGCGGTTCGACTCATCGCCAGTGAAATCGATCGATTGACTCAAGCGGCGTTGCAAGTCGTGGGCGAAGGGGCCGACAAACACTACGGGGCCAAGAAAGAGCTCCTGGGGCAAGACGCAGTGAAACTCGCAGCCGCCGCAGGTCGCACCATCGATCCTAAAGTCGAGTTGGTCTTTGGCGAAACAACTTCGGATCACCCTTTTGTTCAAACCGAGCAAATGATGCCGTTTGTTCCTTTCGTTCGATGCCGTGACTTCGACGAAGCGGTTCGATTGGCGCAGCAAGCCGAACATGGATACCGCCACACCAGCATCATTCATTCACGCAACGTTCGGAACATGACCAAGATGGGACGTCTCATGGACACGACCTTGTTCGTAAAGAACGGACCGTGTATGGCCTCGCTCGGTCTTGGAGGCGAAGGTTACCTGTCGTTCTCGATCGCAGGTCCAACCGGCGAAGGGGTTACGACACCACTTACTTTCACCCGAGAACGACGCTGCTCACTGATCGAAGATTTGCACGTCCTCGGCGGCATCAGCCACTTGTAGAACCAAAGATCCATGCAGATAGCACTCGTACTTGGAAACGCGACATCCACGGTCAAACACCGAACCCTTGATAACCTCAAATTGTTGGTGTGTCAGCCAATGTTGTCCGATGGCAAATCGCCAGACGGTCCGCCGCTCTTGGCGGTCGATCATCTCGGTGCAGGTGCTGGAGAAACCGTCATGCTAACCAGCGATGGCGGAGCCGTGAAAGAAATATTTGGTGTCGAGAACAGTCCAATCCGCTGGGCCGTCCTAGGCCTGGTAGATGATAGAGTAGGCTAAGGCTTAAGGCTAAATCCCGTCCAACTTCAAACTTCAAACTTCAAACTTCCCCAATGACTCCGACCGCTAGTGAAATTGAAACAATCGTTCGTCGGGTGCTAAGCACTTTGACCGCGATCGGTGCGCAATCCCATAGCGAAAAGTCCGTTCTATCCAACCGATTGAGCCTCACGGATCAAGTGATCAGCCTGCAATCGCTTAAGAATCGACTCGCCGGAATCCAAGTCCTTGAGGTTGGCAGGACTGCCGTGTTAACACCTGCGGCCAAAGATTACTGCCGAGAACTCCGCGTCGAGCTAGACCGCGTCGAGATAGTCCGCAACGAACTCGTCCGCAGCGCCATCGGCGAAACGTCCAGCATGAACTCGAGTCCGATTGCTCTCGCGAGACCGCAACGGTTAGTCGTCGCTGGCTCGACAAATTACATGACATCGATCTCGAAGCAACTTTGCTCCAAGCAAGCTGCGGTAATCGATAAATCAGCCGACGACGCAACCGCCATGCGAACGATCGCCGAAAAATTGCGTACTGGCCATCAAGCAGGAGTCGCGATCGTCGAATCGCCGCACGCAGCATGTTGGCAAGCAGCCCGCGACGACCGATTGCGTCCCGCAGTCATCGCCCATTGGTCCGATCTAGACGACGTACTTCGCGAGGTGCCCGTCAACGTTTTAGTTTTGTCGTCCAAATCCTGGAACATCCCATCGGCCTGCAATGTCGCCCGTCGATTCTTCCAACACCTTCAAAACCACTCTTGATCGAAAGCAAGCGACGCCATGCAACTCTATCAAGTCAACGGAAAAGTCACGCTCAGCCGCGTTCACCCAACTTTTGTTGGCTGCAGTCTGAAGACGGCAGAAGCGTATGGCGAGAAGTTACTTGGGCGACCATCCGCCGAGCCAGATCTCGTCGTCGTATGGGACGACCTGGGGGCCGCGAATGGTTCGATCATTGCGGTGAGCGATGGGGGCGAAGCGGCTCAACCGTTTCGCCCTAGTCAGAAACCAGTCGATGCGTACAACGCAGCCATCATCGATGAGCTAAACATACCGAAAAACTAAAGTGGGATAGGCTTCCAGCCTGTCGTGACTCTGAAAAAGACAGGCTGGAAGCCTATCCCACCTAACAACTAACACCTAGCAACGAACAACGAACAACGAACAACGAACAACGAACAACGAACAACGAACAACGAACAACGAACAACGAACAACGAACAACGAACAACGAACCAAGAACCAAGAACCAAGAACCAAGAACCAAGAACCAAGAACCAAGAACCAAGAACCAAGAACCAAGAACATCTAATGAACCCACACAAGATCAAGCAAGACATCTGTGAAATCGGCCGTCGCCTTTACAACAAAGGATTCGCAGCCGCCAACGATGGCAACATCACCGTTCGCATCAGCGAAAACGAAGTGCTCTGCACTCCGACTATGCACAGCAAAGGCTTCCTCAAGACCGAGGACATTTGCACGATGGACATGACAGGCAAGCAGACCTCGGGGATCAAAAAGCGATCCAGCGAGGCCTTGTTGCACCTCGAAATATACAAGAAACGGGCGGACATTAAGAGCGTGGTGCACTGCCATCCCCCGCATGCGACAGCATTTGCAATCGCCCGTGAACCAATCCCACAATGCGTGCTGCCAGAAGTGGAAGTATTCCTTGGCGACGTACCGATCACGCGTTATGAAACACCGGGTGGAAAAGCCTTCGCGGAAACGATTCTGCCGTTTGTGGACAAGACCAACGTCATCATTTTGGCGAACCACGGCACGGTCAGTTACGGTCTCGATGTCGAACAAGCCTATTGGTGGACGGAGATCCTCGATGCTTATTGCCGCATGCTGATGCTGGCTCGGCAGCTTGGCAACGTTTCGTACTTTACGGAGAACGAAGAACGGGAGCTACTGACGTTGAAGCAGAATTGGGGCTGGTCCGATCCTCGCAACACCGAAGAGTACAAGAACTGCGACGTGTGTGCCAACGACATTTTCCGTAACTCTTGGAAAGAGTCGGGCGTTCAGCGACGAGCGTTCCCTGCACCGCCACCGATGCCAGCTTCAAGCCAAGTAGAACAGGCCGTTAGTCAGTCGATGGCAGGCATTGCACCGGTCCTCAAGTCGACGAGTTCGTCGTCGGTCGATGGGCTGGCGGGAATCGATCAAGAGCAACTGATCAAGCTCATCACGGCCCAAGTGATGAAGCAATTGCAAGGCTAAAGTTAGTTGTGTGACGATAGGCAAAAATCATTTCGAATCAAGATAGAGCAGAATTCATATGAAAGTCAGCATAATTGGCGGTGGTGGACTAGTAGGTTCGTGTGCAGGCTTTGCGCTGCAATGCGGAGGCGTGGTCCGTGAGATTGCTTTGCTCGACCTGAACGCGAACGCAGCCGCCGGTCACGCCTTGGACATCATGCATGGCAGCCCCAGCGTCGCCGATCAACGCGTCACATCCGGCAGTTACGAACACATCCCCTCATCCGATATCATTTGCATCACGGCTGGACTACGCCGTAAGCCGGATGAATCCCGATTGGATCTCATCAATCGCAATACAGATCTTTTCAATGGGATTCTTGACGAAGTGAAGAAGGTGGGAGTGAAGCCGACGGCCAAAGTTCTGGTGGTATCCAACCCCGTTGATATCTTAACTTTTGTTGCGGCCAAGAAGCTTGGACTGCCAGCCACGCAGGTATTGGGGCTTGGGACACAATTGGATACGATCCGATTTTGTTCGTTGATTGCCGAGCAGCTCGGGACTGCACCCACGCAAACGCGTGGAATCATTTTGGGTGAACACGGGGACAGCATGGTACCGATTTGGTCGAGCGCGACCGTCGGTTCGTTGCCCTTGGACAAATATCCGGGCTGGAACACCACGATTGCCGAGAAAATCTTTGCAAGGACCAAGGGATCAGGAGCAGAGTGCATTTCGAAGAAGGGTGGCGCAGGCTTTGCAGTTGGAATCGCGATCCGAGACGTGATTCATTCGATCGCATTGGATCAGAATCGCATATTGCCGGTGAGCACGATTCAAGATGGTGCATGCTATGGCATTCGCGACGTGGCGATTTCGGTACCGACGGTGGTTGGGCGCTGCGGCGCAGTGCAACGCATCGAAATCGACCTTTGGCCCAAGGAAATGCAAGGGCTAAAGGCAAGTGCGGCAGCCATCAAGCCGACGCTGGATGCAGTCATGAAGCGAGTCGGTGCTTAGTTGTGCGACGCTCCGCGTCGCACGAATCACGACGGCGGAGCGTAGTGCAACTTAGTCGGAGACGCACTAAAACAGTTCTGCGATCGGCTCGCCTTGGTCCACGAAATTGCGAGGACGCCCACGTCGGTCCAGATATTGCCCGTTTAAAGGCACGTCGAAGTACCGATAGATCGTGGCTGCGAGATCGCCCGGAGATACGGGACGCTCCTTGATCGTGCCTCCATCGGCATGCGTCGCACCAATGACTTGAGCATGTTTAAGTCCACCACCTGCCATTGCCATCGACATGACTTGGGGCCAATGGTCTCTTCCGTCGCTACTCCCTTGCGTGCCCATCATGGGAGTCCTACCAAACTCACCCATCGCGATGATCAGTACGTCATCGAGACGGCCTCGTTCTTCGAGGTCGAGAACCAACGTGGTCAAGAGATGATCGAACAGCGGAAGCAGCGGTTTGAGACCTCGCGAGATTCCGCCATAGGGTGGAACATTATCCCCATGATTGTCCCACGTTCCGCTCGCGGTGTGATAACTGAGGTCGATCGAAACAAAGGCAACGCCAGACTCCACCAGCCGACGCGCGAGCAAGGCTTGCTGGCACCACAAATGATTTCCATAGCGTTCGCGATTCGCTTCGGGTTCCAATGACAAATCGAATGCCTGGCGGGCCTGGTTGCCGAGAAGCATGTCGACTGCTTTCTGCTGGAAAACATCGGCAGCCCCCATCGAACCGCTGATGTCAATTTCACGCCGAAACTGATCTAAGTCCGTAAGCAGTTGACGGCGATCGAGAATGCGTTCGTGGCTAAGGCCTTTCGAAAGTTGGAACATGTCTCCATTGCTTGTTTTCCCCGAGTCCTTGCCAACTAGGTCATAGATCGGCAACTTAGCAGCCAAGTTACCTTGCATTGGATCAAATTGCTGCCCAAGATCTCCACCGAACGCGATGTGGCTCGGCGAACGATAGAAGCCGACGTATGGTGGCATGGCTGGATCGTTCGCACCATGTTCCTTGGCGACAATGGATGCGATGGCTGGATAATGCTTGGCTTCTGGATTCGAGCGAGGTTCTGCCTCCAGGTTGGATGTTTGAAAGACCATATTCGGTTCATGATTGCTGAACTTAGCATCCACCGATCGAATAATCGTGAACCGATCCAGCATGGCGGCCTGCTTCGGCAAGTGCTCGCAAATGCGAACACCCGGCAGCTTGGTTGGAATCGTTCCAAATGGACCACGATTGTTGAGTGGCCGGTCGGGTTTTGGATCCCAAGTATCGATCTGGCTTGGGCCTCCCGTCATCCACAGCAGAATGACACTTTTCTTCTTGCGACTTCCCGTGCCGCTGGCAATTGCATCGCTATTCGACTTGAGTAGCAAAGGGATCGACAGTCCCGCAATGCCTTGCATGCTCGCTTTGAGCATGTTGCGTCGGGACCTGACGACGATCCCCTCTTCGTTCAATGCATTGAGATACTGAAATGCATGCTGGCTGCTATGATTCCACGCGTTGCATGTCGGCTGTTCTTGAATTCTCACGCAAACCTCAGGTTGACGGCGATGTTAAGGAGTGTGGATGAGAACACCTAAACTACGAAGTGATTGCGGAAATTGCAAGCCATTTCACATAAATCGGCAGCTTTTGGCTAGTGGCACGGATCGCAAGTTTTGTTGCACTGTGCAATCTAGTTACCAGGCTCTGCTTGGTAACTCAATGCAAACGAGGCTCCGCCTCGCCGAAATGCATCGTTAGTTTGTGAACTCGGGAGGCAGAGCCTCCACACCAATGCGTTCCCAGGCAGAGCCTGGGAACGAGCAGTCTCCTGTACTAAAATCGCCCTCAACATGGGGCCAATTAAAGAGGGTCAATTTGTTGTCACCTCTTTGTCCTGGGGACTGAGCGATGCTTTTTCAAACTCGTTCATCCAATCGAACGACTGCTTGAGGTTCGCCCAACGAGAACTTAATTGCAACAATTGGCGCTCAATTTCCGAGCGTTGATCTTCGGCTTTCGATACATCAGATTTACTTGCGGCACCTTTGCTAACTAGGTTCTTTTGAACGTCGATAGCTTCTGTGGCGTTTTCTAACTGCCGTTGTACGAGCTTTTGCTCCTTATCAATGACATCCAGGTTGTTCTTGAACTGCAACTTCTCAAAATCCCAACCGGCACGCGTTTCTTCAATCGAGCTTTGCAATTGGATCGCACGTAGGCTTGGGTTCGGAATCTGACTGATCGCGTTCTCGTCTGCGAGTTCCTTTAATAATTGCTTGAGCCTAAAACCGATAGTAATGAACGATCTCTGTGAGGTTTGGCTCTGTGAGGTTTGGTCTGTCGAATTCGATGTAATTCCAGAGACATCACTTTTCGGGACAAGAGCAGTCAAACCCGTCAAATCTAAAACGCCGCCGTCTTGAGTTCGCAGGATCCGATCCCGCTGATCCTGTTCCATCGTCATTTTGGCACGCATTTTGGCCTCAGCTTTTCGTTGCGTTAGCACCTGACTTCTGACTTCGAGGTTTTCCCTAGCTTTTTGAACGTTGAAATGGCTCGGCCCGAAGACTTTGATCATCGTGGCCAATTTTTCTTGCGCAACGGCGATTTCTTCCTCGAGACCAACCACTTCGGGAGTCCGCTCGGCGACTTGGAGATTCGCTTCGAGTTCCATCTTCGATGTTGGTTCGTTGCTTTCCGATTTGGGTGCTGTCGGCGGCGGGACGGAAATGTCGTTTGGGTTTACGGAAGTACGCGGAATGCCGGGTGGCGGAAGAGCAGTTGAGGGGCCTTGGCCAGAAGGACTAGAAGGAAAACCGTATGGAACCGATATTGTAATCGGATCCCAACCAAGTTCGTCCGGTTGTCCTGTCAACTCCTTGATCCGGCGCTCAATGATCTGCGACTTGAGCTTCTCACGTTTTTCGATTAGCTCCTGAGTTTTTTGTACTTCCCTCTGAAGTTTCATAAGTTGGGACACATGGCTTTTTTGTCGAGCGTCAAACGACTCCGTCAGCTTCGATACAAGTTCTTGATTGAGTCGTTCGCGTTTTTCGGAATTGGCAGAACGCAACTCGATGGCAAGACGTTGAACCTCTGCGTCCAATGCACTTCCTGGCATCCGTTCGGTCGATTGCGGGATTGGCGATTGTGGGACTGGCGATTGTGAAACTTGCGATGGCATCGACAAACTGTTCACCGGGCTTCCCTTCATCGCAGGAGGACTACTTCCATATGGAGCCGGATAAGGATTTGAGTATTGAGGCTGCTGAGTCGGATACGGTGAATTCTGTGTTGGTACTGCTCTCACCAAATTTGACTGGTAGACTTGCCTAGCTTGCTCCTCATGTACTCGTGCCATCTCGGATTGCGCTCGTGCCCTACTCATGAAAATGCCGTACGCGATGAGCAATCCCAACGCCAAACAGCCAAACAGCGATAAGACGATCGTGATCGCGCCAAAAAAGCGTTTTACCGGGGCTCGACCGGCTGCGACATTTGTTTCGTTTTCCATGGTTTATTCTCGGTTCTCTAAAGTGGTTACAGGACGTTCGTCTTGAATTGCCAGCCCACGGCAGTCGGCTTCAATACTCCGTTGTAAGTCAGCAAGTTCCAGGCCGATTCGCTGTACTAGGTTCAGCACTTCCGAATCAATGCTTGTTTCCGATGCCTGGCTCCCAGGGATGTGGCTCCTAGGGACGTTGTTGTTCCAAGGTGCGGCTTGTTGAACTGATTGATTCAGACTTGACGGTGCCAATTGCGTTTCGAACGCGTTCAATGCAACGTAAAGGATTGGAACCATCAAGAACAACAAACCAAACGATCCGGCCAACCATGTGCCCGTTGGACGGCCCCGCAGATGCAGTTTTCTCGGCAATGGGTTGTGCGCTGGCGATCGAGAATGGGCCAAAGCTGTTCGCAACAGTTCGGCGGCGCTCTCGGCGTTGCCGATTCGCTCGTCGGCTTGCTTCGCCAGGAAGCAGTTCACCAATCGATCGAACCATGTCGGGATTGTTTCGTTGATATCGTAAATGGGTACCGGCTTCTCTTCACCGACGAGTCGCAGTATTGCCAGTGTCGAATCACCGCGGACTGGCGGCCGCCCCGTTGCCATAGCATACAATACGGCACCCAAGCTATACAAATCCGAACGATGATCGATCGCGGCACCCCGAGCTTGTTCGGGACTCATGTATTGCGGTGTCCCGGCCACCATGCCACTATTGGTCAGCGATGCATCGTCGATCGTGCGAGCCAACCCAAAATCGCTGAGAAGCACTCGATGCCCTCCTTCGTCCAGCAAAATGTTGGCAGGTTTGATATCGCGATGAACCAAACCAAGCCGGTGGGCGGCTACCAACGCTTCCGCAATTTGCACGCCGACCGATAGGATCTCGGAGATCGGCAATGGACCTTCGCGGTCCAGTCGCTGCTGTAAGTTGCCACCGGCGACGAAGGGCATCACCAGATAAGGCAAGACGCCCTCGGTTGCAACCGTGTAGATCGGCACAATATTGGGGTGAACGACGGCAGCAGCGGCTTGCGCCTCGCGAAAGAACCGTTGGCGAGCGGCACCATTGCTTGCAAGCATGGGCGAAAGCAACTTCACCGCCAAGGGACGATGCAGCTCTTCGTCCCAAACCTTAAGCACAACTCCCATTCCGCCTTGACCGATAACTTCTCGAACGGCGCGACCATCTAACGTGCCTATCGAATGCTTGTCATTGGCTGGCTTCAACAGATTCACGACCCAGGCGACCGCATTGTCAATCGGCGGGCATATGTTGGGCTCTACGGAATGGCTCAATGCATAGGAGTCCTTGAGAGTCCGTTGCGTATCAATCCACCAATCGTCGGGTGCCGTTAATTGGTCCAGTTTTCGACGGCAGGCTGCACAACCGTCCAAATGAGTCGTAATGGAGAGTTCATCGGCCTGCGTGAGTCGTGCATGGAGCAACTCTGCCAGCAAATCTGGATTGCATTCATCTCGGCGAGCAATCATGGCGCTTCCTCATCGATAAAGGGATCGATCAAATTTTTGATACGAGCAAGGGTCCGACACCGAGCCACATAGACGGCGCCAACGGTCATGTTCAATCTTCGAGCTACCTCGATCGCGGGGAGACTCTCAACGGCAGTCAACCAAAACGCCTGCCAAGTGACTGGCTGACTGGATTGTCGAATCTGCTCGGCGGCCCACTGAAAATGCTGCTGGCGCTCTTCGATCAGGAACATGCTAGATTCATCGGATTCGACTCGCGGAATTTCCGATAGGCGTCGAATGACATCGCTACCACCGACAGGCTTTTCGCGTCGACGACGGATCAAATCAATGCTTGCATGTCTCGCAATTTTGGAAAGCCAACCACGAAATCGACCACCAGCTTGAGTGTCAAACAGTTCCACTTTTTTGCTGACAACGAGCAGCACTTCTTGGGAAACCTCGCGAGCATCGGCGTCCTGCAAGCCAAATCGTTTAGCGAATCGATAGATGACAGGCTCGTAGATGGCGCAAAACTCCGACCAAGCGGTCGAGTCCGCACGGTCGTGCAGGCGTCGAAGCAATGAGTGTCGGGTTTGGGGGATCACCATCGTTCTTGGCTCCAAGGAAATGTGCATTCTGCTTGAAACACGAGCATAGAGGCGATTCCTTACAGGCAATTGTCATAATTATTTCAAAAAGACAGCGGCACCCATGATTGCGAGGTATTGCAATCGGCTCTTCGTTTACCGGCTTGTTGCTTTAATGGTACGACGGACTTCCAAGTCCGTCGAATTCCCCATTGACGGACTTGGAAGTCCGTCGTACCACCCCTTACCCAATAACGACTTCACTAAATCAACAGCCCGTTACGCGTCGGGTTACCATCGCATGGCACGAGCGCGCTCGTGAATCCATGGGCGAGACGCCCATGCAACTTTCGAATACCCCGTTGAATAAGGTTTATGACACAAGTTCTTGCTAAAGTGGCAAAAACAGCCAACGTCGCGGCATCCGATGTGAGCATTTTCAATTCTCAACGGAAAATCGGAAGACTGTCTTGGACTTCCAGTTTTCATTCGGACGAATCGTAGTCGACGGAAATTCAGGCCTATTCGGCGAGTCCGGGTAGTGCTGCGTCTCTAAACAAAAACCACCATGTTTCGGAAACGGATTTCCATTGAACCCGTTGGCCGTGTAGAGCTGCACTCCGGGTTCGGTTGTCAGGCATTCCATCACGCGCCCTGACTTCTTGTCGGTCACTTTGGCTGCGGGACGTAGAGTACCCGCCTTACCCGCCAAAACATAATTGTGGTCGTAACCACGCGTCGATTCGCTCAACTGTTCGATTCTCTCTCCGATTCGGTGTGGCTGCCTAAAATCAAGCGGGGTTCCAGCGACGGATGCAATCTCGCCGGTCGGGATCAATGCCTTATCCGCGACCGTATAGGTGTTCGACATCAACTGCAACTCCTGGTCAAGGACGTCGCCTCCATTGCCGGCCAAGTTGAAGTATGCGTGATTGGTTAAGTTGACTACCGTTGGCTTATCTGTTTTGGCTTGATAGTCAATCGACAGTTCATTTCGGTCCGAAAGGGAATAGGTAACCGTGACGACGAGTTTACCTGGGAAACCTTCTTCGCCATCCTGGCTTTCGTAGGTTAATGCAACCTGCGGCACGCCATCCTTGAGTGAAGCGACTCCCCTCCAGAGCACTTTTGCAAAATTGCTTTTTCCGCCGTGGATGTGGTTTTCACCTGCATTCTTGGTCAAGCTAACATCGCGACCGTCCAATGGAAATTTGGCACCTCGAATACGGTTTGCATAGCGACCAATGATCGAGGCCGCTGGGAATCCCTTGACGTATACCTCCAGCGAATCGGCGCCAAGAACTACGTTGTTCAACTTGCCGTTTCGATCCGGGACGAGCAATCGAGTCAGGGTTGCACCGTACTCAACAACATCCGCTTCAATCCCTCGGCCATTTCGCAGCGTAAACTTCTTTACATCGTCACCATTGGGCAATTTGCCGAACGATAACGTTTCGATGCTGGGTTCAGAACCGATAGAAGCCAAACTGGAATAAAGGAATAGTCCTACCGTGAATAGAATGGAACCAAGGCGAATGATGCGTAGTGACATGTTTGTCCCGATCGAGGTGAGGAATCTGGGCGCATAGCGACTCACCATGATAACCGAACGACTCTGGCGCGAGGTGAATTGGACGCAAGCCATTCCGCAACAAGGCTGGGTTATCGACAAAAAAGCGGAATGCCAACGAAACTTATTTCTCTTGCTCTCACCAGACGTGCAATACTCCGGGTTAAACTCATTTGGAGTTACGAAGGTTAACTTTTTCGCGAGTCATCCACCGCTAATCGGTTGAACAGAATTCATGAACATCGATAAACGCTCCCGCTCGATCGACACCAAACGTTTGGAACCGCTCGGATATTGTCGAATTACATCACTATTGAAACGATCGAACGGATGTTGTTGGCCGAAAGGCGTTTTGTGTCTCTTGGCCTTGCTGCTCCAGCTTTCACCGATTGACGTGGCAAAGAGTGCAGATGAGACCGAGCGATGTGATCTGCTGCTGCGAAATGGTACGATTCACGTTGGAGACGGCAGCGAGGGCTATTTCGGCGACATCGCCATTCGAAAGGGTCGAATCATTGCGATTGGGAAAAATCTCAATCAACCAGCCGACACGGTTTTGAATTGCGAAGGTCTCGTGATCTCCCCCGGTTTTATCGACCTGCATACTCACAGCGACGATTCCATTCTGAAACGCGATACGCGAGCCAACGTTAATTACTTGCTACAAGGATGTACGACATCCGTGACTGGCAATTGCGGTTTCGGGCCAACCGATGTCGGCAAGTTCTTGGATGAAGTGGATAAAGAAGGTGCCGGCACGCACATCATTCATCTAGTACCACACGGTAGCCTTCGCGAACGTGTTATGGGAAAAGAAAACAAATTGCCAACCGACACAGATCTGGAAAAGATGCGTGTTCTGGCAGACAAAGCGATGCAGGACGGTGCTTTTGGAATGTCGTCTGGACTCATCTATATTCCTGGCACCTTCTCAAAAACCGAGGAGTTGATCGAGATAGCCAAGGTCATTGCGAAACACAAAGGCATCTACGCAAGCCACGTTCGAAACGAGGGAACGCAACTTATCGATAGCATCCAAGAAATAATCCGAATCGGAAAAGAAGCCGGCCTGCCAGTTCACGTGTCCCATTTCAAAGCCAGCGGTACTCCCTCATGGGGAACGCTCCATGTCGCTTCCGCCCTAATCGAGAAAGTGCGAGCCGAGGGGGTAGCAATCACCGCCGATCAGTATCCGTATACTGCGTCGAGCACTTCACTGGAAGCAACGCTCCTACCGAGTTGGGCAAGGGAAGGTGGCCGAGAACAACTTAAAAAACGACTCGATGACCCAACCACGGCAGAAAAAATTCGCGTGGCGATCATCAAGTCCCTGGCAACCACCCACCGCATTCAATTGGCGACATGTAAGTTCCGTCCTGATTGGATAGGAAAGTCGCTCGACGAAATCGCGACTGCGGAGAAAAGGGAAATGGCGGACATCGTCATGATCATTGAACGCGAGGGTGGCGCAGCAGTAGTCAATTTTGGAATGAACGAAGACGACGTTCGAATGGCGATGAAATTACCCTGGGTCGCAACCGCCAGCGACGGTGGCGCGAAAGTACCAACGGCCAACCAACCACATCCGCGCTCCTTTGGGACATTCCCACGCAAAATTGGCCGATACGCGATCGAGGACGGAGTGCTATCTCTCGCCGCTGCAATCCGAAGTTCAACATCGTTACCGGCTGACATCTTGGGACTTACCGATCGCGGTCGACTGAAGGTAGACGCGATTGCCGACGTCGTTGTTTTTGATCCGAATTCGTTCCGCGATCAAGCGACCTACGACCAACCCTATTTGACTCCTTCCGGCATCAAGCATGTCCTCGTGGAAGGTGCATTGGCGGTTTACGAAGGGCAAGCCACTGGCGCTCTGGCCGGCCATGCGATCCGCAAACCGAAAGCAACAACAGACGCCACCACTCGACTGAAAACAAATGAGAATCCAGCGTGGTCGGTTCAAAAACTCGTCGCGATGGTCAAGACTGCGCCGACCCGTTCAGGCCTCGATCGAAGCACCCCAACGACACCCTTTGCTTCGATCGATTTCGCAGCCTATGCGGGGGACCGAAGCCAACTTCCGATCGGGGTTTTTGATTCTGGCATCGGAGGATTAACGGTTCTTGAAGCGATCTTGGCCAGCGACTTGCACGACAACAAATCGGGAAAGCCAGGTGCGGACGGCATCCCGGATTTTCAGTCGGAGCGATTCATCTATCTCGGCGATCAAGCCAACATGCCTTATGGCAACTATCCAGAACGTGGCCGCGAAGATTTCCTGCGAGAGCTGATTATCAAGGATTCGATCTTTCTATTGGGCAATCGCTATTGGGCTAATCGCAGCGCGACGAATCCGTCGTTTGATAAGCCGCCAGTCAAGGCCATCGTGATTGCATGCAATACCGCCACAGCCTTTGGTCTAGAAGATCTCCGCAGAGCCTTGGAGCAATGGGAGATTCCTATCGTCACGGTCGGGGTGGTCGAAGCAGGTGCAGGGGCGATCATGGATCAAGTCAAAGAAGGTGGCAAGCAAGGGGCGGTGGCGGTGCTTGCAACCTTGGGTACTTGCAATAGTGGAGCGTACCCCCGGGCCATCGGGCAAACCGCCGGTCGTCGTGGGTTGTTGGTACCCAAGATCACGCAACAAGGGAGCCTGGGACTCGCCGGAGCGATCGAAGGTGATCCTGCATTCGTGGCTAACCCGGATATCTCCATTGAGAAATCGGGTGCGATCCAATATCGAGGTCCTTCGACCGTCCGGGCTGAAGCACCCATCGATCCAAAGCTATTGCAAGAGTATGGCTTTGATATGGAAAAGGTAGTTGGCAATCCGAACGAGGCAAGCACTTGGCAACTCAACTCCATCGAAAACTACATTCGGTACGATGTGACCACGCTGATGGAAAACTATCGTAAATCGATCGTCGGGACTCCAGAGCCGATTCAATACATCATGTTGGGTTGCACTCATTTTCCGTTCGAATCGGATCGAATTGAAAAGGCCTTTGCAAGATTGCGATCGTATCGCGACTCAACCGGTCAGCTTCCCTACCAGGCGTTGATCGCGGAAAAAATTCAGATTGTTAACCCGGCGCAGTTGACTGCCAAAGACTTGTTTCGACAACTCTTCTTGCAGCGCCTTATGTCCAAGGCCGACCCGAACTCGGGTTCCCAAAAACACCAAATCTATCTCTCGGTCCCCAATCCAGCACAAGTTGCGGCAGGTGCACTTGAGCAGGGTTGGTTAACGTTTGATTTCAAGTACGGCCGTTCTGCTGGTGAGTACTCGATCGAGCATACCAAGGTTGTCCCGCTTGAGCCAAGTCTGCTGCCTGCATCCTCGGTAAGCCTACTGAAATCGTACGCACCCAATGTGTGTAAACTGATAGGACTGTAGCAGGTGCGGTACGGCAGAAGCCTCTCCCGCCCGTTATCAATAATACAACCGCGCGCCTCGTTGAAAGTTACTTACCCGATATGAAAACCGCACTGATTACAACCTCGCTCTTGTTCACCTGTTTGTTGGCAATGCCCCCTTGCTTGGCTGCGCCACCGCGAAAAACAGTTTTGACGATTGTCGGCGAAGATTTCCACATCAACGGCAAGCCAACTTATTCGGGTCGTACATGGAAGGGACATCGCATAGAGGGGTTACTGATGAATTCAAGAATGGTACAAGCGACATACGATGACTTAAATCCCGATACTGCCAAGCGATGGGCTTATAACGATACCGGCAATTGGGATGCAGAACGCAACGTTCGCGAATTCATTGCCTCGATGCCAAACTGGAAATCCAAGGGCCTTCTTGCGGTTACTGTCAATTTCCAAGGGGGCTCGCCCGAAGGGTACTCAAGCAAGCAAACGTGGCTATCCAGCGGTTTCGATATCGAAGGTTCGCTTCGCCCCGAATTTGCAGATCGGATGCGCCGTGTCTTGGATGCTGCTGACGAAAACGGGATGGCAGTGATTCTTGGGTATTTCTATTTTGGCCAAGATCAGAATATTCGAGATGAATCTGCGGTCTTGAGAGCAACCGACACGGCAACGAAGTGGTTGTTAGATGGGGGATGGCGAAATGTGCTTGTGGAAATAAACAACGAAACCAACGTAGCAGCGTACGATCATGAGATTTTGAAACCAAAACGAGTGCACGAACTGATCGAACGCGTCCGGAAAACGGAACGCGATGGTCGGCGTTTGCTCGTTGGGACGAGTTACGGTGGTGGGGCAGTGCCGCTGGAAAATGTTGTGCGAGCTTCGGACTTCCTGTTGCTGCACGGCAACGGGGTCAAGGATCCTGCTCGCATCGTGGCAATGGTGAAGCAAAGCCGCGCAGTTCCTGGATACAAAGAAATGCCAATTCTCTTCAACGAAGATGACCATGAGGATTTCGATAAACCAGCGAACAACTTCGTATCTGCGATTTCGGAACACGTGTCTTGGGGTTGGTTTGACTATCGACGAAAAGGCGAGACCATGCTCGACGGCTATCAATCTCCACCCGTGAACTGGGGCATCGATTCCGAGCGAAAAAAGGCCTTCTTTCAGTTCTTATCGGAAGTCACTGGTAGCGAGGCACACTAAGCACATCGGTATGAGTCTTCGAGCGAAACAAACTGATAGCCGAAGGGCGATAGCCCCGGTTCTCGACGAACGTCGAGCAATTGGAAAACCGGGGCTATCGCCCAACGGCTAATTGGTATGAAAAACATGTGCGGATGCGCTTAGCTGAACAGCGTCAGCTATTCGGTAAGGATTCGCAAATCGGTAGGGCATTCACCCGGCTGGCTCGCTCCGCTCCGCACCAATAGTTCAGAAACTTTGAAAATTCTGAACTCTCTAGGTCGTTTCGCTTCAACGCCTTACAGTTGTCAAGTAGTCACCCCCCCGACCTTATTGCGGTTGACAGTTCTTTGCGATGCGGGGACGGTAGTATGCGTTGTTGGATCACGGACGATCGCAAGTTTTGAAAGCACGAAGCTGTAGTCGATTGTTCTTTCCAAGGGAGTGTCATGATGCAACGGTTTGCATTTTGGATGGTTTGTTTTGGTGTGTCCGTTCTTGCGACACAAACACGCGTAGCGCAGGCTTGTGATCATTGTGTTGCCCAGCAAAAAGCAACTCAGCAAGCTTCGCAATCTCGAATGAGGCATGTCGGAGGATCGATGGGAAGTGGGCGCTACGAAGGCGTTGGGTTCTCAACGGTTTCCTCAGACGATGCTATTCGCAAGTGCTGTTACTGGGGTCAGAAAACGCCTCTCGGCATTGGTGTTGCAAGAGGTAGCAACGGTTGGTACGCAACGGTCCTTTATCGATAATCGAACCCGTAGAACAGGCTGCTAGCCTGTGCTTTACCCATATCTTTTGATCTTGCTCCCCTCGCCCTGTACTCGGGGAGAGGGGCTGGGGGTGAGGGGTTTACACTGTGTTTTGATTTGTATTTTGATCGTGAATTCAATGACTATCCTCATTTCAGAAGCGTAAACAAACCACTTCACCGGAGGCTACCAAGTCAGGGCTCTACCCCTCCTCCCCGACGAAGCGGGGCGAGGGGGAGAAAACGGACGTAGATCACGCAAATCCATTAGGATTTCGAGTCTAGCGTGTTCTGAAATGTGGGTAAAGATGAGGCTGCTAGCCTGTGCTCTATAGACTATTACAGGCTGGCAGCCTGTGCTACGTGGTGGTTTTTGGTCTGCCGATCGACTTCGGAAAACTCTAGATCTTCGTGACGGGACGCTTAGGAGGAGGCGGTTTCAGCATCCTCGCTTTCTCGTCCTGTGCGGGTGTCGGCACGTTTGGAGTCGGGGGAGTATTGGTTGCCTTTTTGGGAGGATCTAAATCGGTGAACGACTCGCTCCATTCCCAACCCATCTTGTGATCTAATTCGCGCTGCGCGAGCAGTGCCCAGGGGGTACCTGCGTGTTTCTCTGAGACGCTGCGCAACAACTCGGTAGCAAGCTTCGCTTCTTTTTCCAGCTTGCTATCGACGCTGATTTTGTCCGTCGATTTCAGATTCCATGTATTGCTTTCGGGCTTCGTAAAGTTCATGCCACGCTTCGCCTTTGCCAGCATGGCGTTGTAGGACTCTGCTCGAACCTTGGCTGCCAGCGAAGTGCCGTAGGACAAGTCAAAACTAGCTAGCCAACGAGGAGACGTTTCTTTACTACGAGACTTTTCCCCCTCGGCTAACACGGTACACAAATTGACTAACTCTGGCGAAAGTCTTGCTGACTCTTGTTGTGCGATCGTGAGTTCGCCGGTAAATCGAGCTTCGTCTCGTTTAATAAAGACTTGTTGGGGTTTGTCGAGCGTGCCTACCCTGGCTATTTGTGCGGCTTGAACGAGCGATTCTCGCAACGGGCTCTTCTTGATCCGCGACAGGTACTCGGCGGATGGCAAGTAGTCAGGCCGATAACGATCCATGATGTCCGGCGAAAAGAAGTAACTCATGCGAGATGCAAATGTTTCGATCTGGCTTGCGTCAATACGCTTGCCAACTTGTCGATTCGGATGGATTGAAAAATAGATGCCACCTGTTTCGTAGCACATGCGAGAAAGCGCATAGGGTCCAAATCCAGAATCGATGACGGGCTCTTCAAAATAGTTGTCTTGATAGCCCAAATGAACGCGTTCCGGCATAAGTGTTTCAGGCCCTTGGTCGACTTGCCGCCAATCCGGAGTTTGGTCATATTTGGGATCTGGATCGACAAACTTGATATAGGTAAACTCGCGACCGAAAGGTGCTGGTACCCCTAGAACATGAGATTGAATGCCAAATTTTTTGCAAACCGCAATTGCCTCTTCGGCCATTTGGATATCGTCACCTCGTTCGTCGGTGATGGTGATCAAGATTACGTTGCGTTCTGGATCGTTTGGCCCCCTGGACGTCCGCATTGACTTGTATCGATCCGCAACCACCTTGACGGCATGAAAAACCATTTCGACGCCCGACTCATCGATTTCAATGTCATCGATTGCGGACCGAATCTCTTTTAAGTTCGAGGTCGGTTTTTTGGTCATGAAATGGACATCGTTTCCGAACGAGACGATGGAGGTGATTAAGGAATCGTCGCCAAATCCTGGGCCGTTTCTCTTTCGCTTTTCCTCTTGTACGATCCCCAGTTGGTCATAGATTCGATCAAATCGGTCTCGAATTTCCTTGCGTCGTTTCACCATCGATACGGAGCTATCGAATAGCCACACAACCAATGTCGGACGCTGTTCGATCGCTTGCAGCAGTTCGTAAGTGATGCGATCGACGGCACCTTCGGTTCCTGTTACGCCAACTCCCGTCATTCCTCGCACGGTATTTTTCGCTTCGGTCAATCCGACTGCTTCCTTGATGTCAATCGACACATGAACATTGCCATCGGGGACAACGAGTGCGACATCAACCGTCGGAATCTCCGAAATATCAGCCAGCACTGGGGCGGTCGAAAGGGCCATGTCGGTCAAACCAATCGAGTTTGCGCCGATTTCTTCCGATGGCGTTTCCGAGTAAGCAATGTCATTGATGATGTCGAGAGGCTGAATCTCTTCGACGATCGGCTGCGACTCAATGAAGAGTGCAAGGATTTCTGGCTGCGAAACGACGGTGTAGGATGCGAGGCCAACAACCACCAAAACGTGCACCAACATGCTCACCAAAAATGATTTGGTGTCCGCGTCCAACCATACCGACTCGACGTCATTTTCTTCTTCTTCGTCGTCTTCGTCATCCTCTTCGTTATCGCAGTTGTTGTCCTGTTCGTTGCGGATGCCCGCCTCGTCATCTTGTCCTACGTATTCGGCAGCGGACGGATCTGTTTGTTCGCTACCCAGTTGCAGAGGCAAACTCAAACCCGTTTCGTTCGAATCCGAGGAGTCTGCGTTGTTTTCAGTTGTGTTGCGGGGACGCTTAAGCATGGACCGACTCAAAGAAAAGGCGAGATCGAAACCAAGAGTTGACATAAACCTATTGTCTAGCTTTGACGGTGGTTATTCAACAGCAGTAGCAATCCACCCGCTCCACAAATACTCATTTTTCGCAGACTTTCATCAGAAAAGTCAAAAGCGCAGGCCCAAAAGGGTGGTTTCGCGACCTTTTTTCGTTAGAAGGTCAAATACCACTGGCGTAAAGCCAGATGGCATGCATTGAAAATGCCCCCGGGTTTATCCCAGCGGATCGTTGCCTTCACGCTAGGGCGAAGGTCAATTACCACTGGCGTAAAGCCAGATGGCATGAATCGGAAATGCCCCCGGGTTTATCCCAGGGGATCGTTACCTTCACGCTAGCGCGAAGGTCAATTACCACTGGCATAAAGCCAGATGGCATGAACAGAATGCCCCTGGGTTTATCCCAGGGGATCGTTGCCTTCATGCTAGCGAGAAGGTCAATTACCACTGGCGTAAAGCCAGATGGCATGCATTGAAAATGCCCCCGGGTTTATCCCAGGGGATCGTTGCCTTCGTGCTAGCGAGAAGGTCAATTACCACTGGCGTAAAGCCAGATGGCATGTGTTGAAAATGCCCCTGGGTTCATCCCAGGGGTTCGTTACCTTCATGCTACTAGCCACTTTCCAGTCGAATGGGTATTTTGATGAACTTGAGGAGACCATCTTGATCGGCTCGAATCGACGTACTTTTCTGGGGTTTGCACTTGGCAGCATCATGGCAGAACGACTTACTGCGATAGACCACACTATGAAATTCGATGAAGCAACTTGGATTCTAGAGCAAGCAAGTGCAGATGGCCTAGTACGCGCATCGGTACTCCATGCGAGAATCGGAAATACGTCCGTCACCCGGGCATTCGGCCAAGTTCCGTCCGTGGATTCCGCATTTCTCCTTGGCTCGATTTCAAAACCGATCGCGATCACTGCATTGATGACGCTCTATGACCAAGGCAAATTCGACCTGAATGATCCCGTCACGAAGTACATTCCCGAGTTTCGCGGCGACGCACGCGAACGAGTCATCATTCGTCATCTCTTAACCCATGTATCCGGCCTACCGGATCAATTACCTGAGAATTCGACACTTCGATCCAAACATGCACCGCTATCTGACTTCGTCCAAGGTGCGACCCGCGTACCACTCAAGTTTGAACCAGGGTCGAGGTACGAATACTCCAGTATGGCGATATTGCTTGCGTCGGAAATCGCTCAACGATTGTCCGGAATTGAGTTCAAGGAATTGGTTGACAGGTCGGTACTGCAACCACTCGGCATGACTCACTCGGCGATGGGGCTGGGGCGATTACGGGTCGAGGACACCGTATCGTGCCAAGTGGAGTTCGGAGCAGTGGAAGCGGGTGGAGGATCGCCTGATTCCAAGAACTGGAACTGGAATAGTTCGTACTGGCGAGAACTGGGCGCACCCTGGGGAGGAGCACATGCATCTGCCAAAGACGTCGGACTATTGCTCGAGGAGTTGATGCATCCCACCGGGAAATTGTTCCGGTCCGACGTTGCTCGACTAATGCTACTCAATCACAACCGCCAAGGCCTTCCGGCTCGCGGACTTGGGTTTGATGTTGGGATGGATGCGACTTGCCCTGGTTGCTCAAAGCAAGCGTTTGGTCACACCGGTTCCACGGGGACGATCGCTTGGGCCGATCCCGAACGCGATTCGATATGCGTGGTGCTGACATCATTGCCTGGACAAGCCGTGTCTGACCATCCACGTCAGCTCGCTTCGAATTGCATCTCGGCCATCACTGAGTAGCGGCACATCGCGAGCAACAATGGATTTGTGAGAGTAAGAAGAACGTTTTTTAGAAATATGCAGCTTCTGCGGTAGAAAGGTTTCGAGATGACTCCTCGAGTTCACATTGAATTCTCGTCCGGGTCCAGCATGGCACCTTCCACCAACTCCGCAATCCACAGCGTCGTTTGATGGTTCACAAGGTTTTGATCAAAACGGTCGCTCATTCCAGTACGAAGATGGCGGGCTGGTTCGTAAAGGACGGCTGATCGTAGATCTTGGTGCGATGCTCCCCGATCCTGAACGATCACCCGATGTCGCGTTCACTTGGTAACGCATTTTTGTCAACGAAATCATTTGAACAGTTAGTTACGATGGCGATTCCAAGCCCCTCAGCCCCTCATCCCCAGCCCTTCTCCCCGGAGTACCGAGGAGAAGGGAGCAAGAAACTATTTTGTCATTGGTCATTGGTCATTAGTTACCCCCCCGAAGTCTATTCTCCTCCTCGCCCTGGTACTCCGGGGAGAGGGGGTTGGGGGGTGAGGGGCGACCATGTATCATGGCGGGACTAGCATTGCGTTTCCAAGGATCTCAGCACAAGGGGTTTCCAATGTTCGTTAGAAAGAGTTGGATTGCGATCTTAGTGTGTGTCTTATGCCATGGAGGCGTGGCGGTGGCCCAGCGTCCGGCCCCTGCGCTTGGGCCGAACTGGCTGAATGGAGCTTGGTCGACAACGGTTGGGGGTGGGAGCGGCGATCGCACGACGTTTCGGGACGCTTCAGGTCGATCGCTTGGTACGGCGGTCCAGCAAGGGAACCGGACGATATACCGTGATAGCTCGGGTCGAACCATTGGCTCAGCGGATACTGCCGGTAGTCGCATTACATTTCGCGATTCCAACGGACGGATGGTACAGGCTGCGACAACCTCCAAGAGTGGGACGACATTTCGCTCATCCAACGGAACGACGTCGGGATCGATGAGCGCAAGTGGCGATCGAACACAGTTCCGGGACGCGTCAGGCAAATCGATAGGCTCGGAGGTCAGCAGCAAGGGCCGCTCCACCTTTCGAGACAGCAGCGGAAGATCGACCGGCACTGCAATCCGGGATCGAAAATAGAGTTCAATAGCCAAATTTGGTTTCGATCAAGACAAGCGATCTTGACGAACCACGATTCACCACTCCGCACCGCTACGGTCGGAGGAACTTATTGATTGAGAACGGATGATAGTACGCGAATTGGTACTTGGAATGTTGAGAACCGGCTCATGACAGACAAGCATCGCGAATCGAAAGTGGTTCGGTGATCAAGAAAACAAGATCTTTCATTTCAATTGCCATCTTTCCAGTGGAGTAATGGGACGTATGCAACACTGGGCGGCTGTTCTCAGCGTTTCGCCTTTGGAACCTAAAGTGGACCCACATGAAGCAAGTGCCTCAGCAGTCGTCAATGGCATCACGTTTTGTTCGACAATACATCCATGGCGAGGGGTTAAATCCGATTCACCGCCCTGGCAAGGTTCAAATCATGCGGAGATGACCAAACACACAATCGACATTTTGCTTAACAAATTGCCGCAGAGCGATTTGGTTTGGGGAGGCGATTGGAACCATTCGTTAATTGGCAAGGAACACGCGGGAAGTATGGGAGGACGTCATCATGTCCTAGAAGCGATCCAGCAACTCGGGCTCAACGTACCGACGGCTGGTCTGTTGCATCGCGGGGATTATTGCAATGCAATTGACCACATTGGTGTCCCCTTATCGTGGAAGGTCGAGAGTGCCAAGAGAATCGACGCCGCAGGGCTGTCGGACCACGACGCGTACATTGTCGATACCTGATCGCCATGGATTGGCTTGACGAATAACAGGCAGTGACTCATCGCGAGCCATCAATCGGATAGCCACCGGAAACTCCAAGCCGTTCGTCCCCTTCAATTGATGTGCAGCTGCCATCGGCGAGCAGACAGCCAGTATCATTGGTGTTATACTCGAATTTGATCAATCAAGACGCTGTTAGGCGTAGACTGGGAAGTGACAGTTTATTCGCATAGAATCAACGCGGATTACAAGTTTTCGACGTTTTCATACGGGGTTGCGATTGAGTTTAGGTTTGGGAGATAACAAAGAGATAGACTTTTGGAGTGCTTGTCAGCTTCTACTTGAGATTTATCCTCAACGACCACAAAAGCTGTCCGGAGATTCGGACGCTGTCCGCTTGGTACGACGACTTAGGGAGTCAGCGAAAAGCGAAGCGAATGAAATCTGTCCCAATCTTCACTGGAAAGGGGATGCCTCAGTTGGAAAGGGAGTCTGGACGAATGTCCCATGGTTAGCAATTTTCGATGAACGAGAGACAACCAGTGCTCAAATGGGAGTTTACCCTGTGGTTCATTTCTCTTGTGAAGAGCCTGTTGGCATTCGAATCGGTTTGGCGGTCGCTGCAACCGAGTTTAAAGATGATCCTGAAGCCAAAGCTCGCGAGGTCTACGATCAGATTCGACCGCAAGGTGTAAAGCTGCTTCAAAGTAATGGCTTTACAGATGTGATCCAGGGAAGTGGAATACGTATTCCGATCGGATCGGGAAAGCTGGCCGAGGGCTGCACACGCGGAATGATCTTCGAACGCTTTGTGACGCTCGATGAATTGCGAACCAACGATCCAAGTATTCGGCAATCGTTAGCGGGATTGCTCCAAACATATAAAGCGTGGGTCGATCAGATTCATGAAAGCCCTTCGAGCCATAAGTCATTCGTAGAAATCATGCGATGGTATTGGTCCGAGAAGATCATTTTCTACAGCTCAAATCGACAAGCTCGATACTACATCAAGAGCGTAGACGACGCGGGTTGTGAAGTTCAGCGTCTTGATGCAAATGAATCCGAACGTGTCACTTTAAATGGCTACGAATCGCGACTGGACTGGCTTCGCGAAACTTTTGGAATCGGCGAACGTACTGCTCTAGATGGCACAGTTGCGCGTCAGATGTGCTACTTGCAAGGTGCAGAACTGAGCCTGACTGAGCAGAGGAAGAAAGTGGTTCTTCTCGATACATCCGAAAGGGTCTCCAAGAACTTAGTTGAACTCCTTGATGAGATATCAAGTCCGCAGCTTTACAAGCCGATGATCGTTGCTCTCGTGGTACAAGCAATCGCAAACGGTGAACTGACTGAGAATCGAATCTCGTTCGATTGGCTTTTACCGAAATTTATTGCAGTTTTCAAAAAGCACGACAAAGAGGTCTCGGATCAACAACTGGCTGAGGGATTCGGGCGTCTTGCTGGTGATTACTTTTGGCTACTCGCACATCGGGATGTTGCTCAGCCACTTGCAATTGACCAACCAACCGCAAATCAAATTCGACAACGAGTTCAACATGCGGTTTTTAAAGAACCTTATTGGCAAGCGCTCCGATCTCATCAGTGCAGAAGCGACGTCCTGTCAACTATCAAGTTAAAATGGAATATTCACGTGGATATCGACCCTGTCAATCCAGTTTTGCCAAAACTATCCACTGCCGTGGAACAGCTTATTCGTGATATCGCAGACGATGGCTTTACCTTTGAACCTTGGCAAATCGCAAGCTTCGTGACTGCAATTCGGACGAAACCATTTGTGATCTTGGCTGGCGTGTCAGGAACGGGTAAATCAAAACTTCCATCCTTAGTTTCTAAACACACTGGGGGTATGTCGACTCGCATTTCCGTTCGGCCCGATTGGACAGATAGCTCCGAAGTTCTTGGGTATGTGGATCTTCAGGGTACGTTTCGTCCCGGAGCGTTCTTGATCCTTACAAAAAAAGCATCGCTTTCTTCAGACACTCATTCCATTTGCATCATCGACGAGATGAACCTGGCAAGAGTCGAATACTATTTCGCTGAGATTTTGAGCTGCATCGAGGATCGAAGGCCATCGCAGACGGGCGGGTTCGAAAGCGATTCTCTCCTTTCGTTGCAGCTAAATGGAAACGACGAACATTGGCAGCATCAATCGATTCCCGCTAATCTTGCAATCGTTGGCACCGTAAACATGGATGAGAGTACGCATGGTTTCAGTCGCAAGGTACTCGACCGAGCATTTACGATCGAACTATCAGAGGTCGATTTGGACTGGCATCCCGAGCTCCAAGGCGAAAAAGTTCCACCGAGCAAAATAGGTGAGGCGTGGCCAGTGGCATTTTGGCATTCTGCAGCGACTCGATTGAGTCAAATTTCCAATTTTAACGCAGCGTCAGTGGCGATAATTCAATCCTCAATCGACTTACTTAAAAGAATCAACGACTGCCTCACCTGCAGTCAGTTGCAAGTAGGATACCGAACACGGGACGAGATCATCCTCTTTTTGCTAAACGCCCAAGAAATTCGGTCGTCATTTCGTTCTCGAAATGATGAAGTGGTTGATCCGCTCGATTTAGTTCTGTCCATGAAAATTCTGCCTCGTATTGTTGGCGGTAGTAATGCAATACGCAGAACACTTCTCGGGCTTTTGGGCCTGGCGATACAAGGAAAGCCATTTGATAACGAAGACCTAGTCGATTCGCAAGTTGATCAATGGGACAAAGCCGGCAGAACAACTACGCTCGTTGGTGCAAAGCTTCCTCGCTCGGCCGCAAGACTATGTCTTATGTGGGATCGGCTTGAGACGGAAGGCTTTACTTCGTACTGGCTATAATCGATGAAAGAACTATTCCGCATCAATACGAGCCTGTTTTCTCTTGTGTGGGAAAGGGTAGCGAAGAACGATCCTCCCGTACTTGCGCAGAGGACTGAAGTCAGGGGAAGATTAGTACTTACGCCGCGTAGTAATTCACTTGTATTTAAAGATGACAATTGGCGAAGTGATGTGCCAAAGGGGATAAGTACGGACCCGACGGTGGAAGTCGGACCAGCGTTTTATGAGCAAACCGACTATCAGATTTATCTGAAGGCTCATCATCCCACCGACGAAGTCAGCATCCAACATCGCGACCCACAAATTACTCAGCGGTTAAGTACGCGAGAGAATAAACGTGTTGAATACGGGGTAATCAATTTCCAGGGCCAGATTGGTCGAAGCCTATTCACGGTTGAGATCAACGGCAAGCCTCAACTTGATTTTGAACTGGAGGTGTTCCCGACAAAGATCGACTATGAAACCGATTACCAGGAGATCCTTTCACAGGTTCAGGAAATCCTAACAAGCTTGGCCTACGAATTTCTTCGCTCTACCCACCAACTTGGCAAGTTGGATATGAATCGTCGACCATCCCGTTTGGAATGGATGGTTCTGTTGGAGCATATACTTGGCGAGCTCGAGAAGTCCGTGCGTTACATTGCCCAACAGCCTCGAAGATCACTTGTACCCAATCTTCGCTTTAATCGAATCGAACGCATTCGTCGGACGGACTCTTCGTTGCGGGCCCAGGTTCGACGGGGCGCTGGTCGCGGTATCATACAGGAGACTTTGATTGCACCTGTTCGCGAGCGTCTGCTAGAAACTCCGTCCGAGCCTACTTTAGATACGATGGAACATCGCTGGATCCGTCATCAATTGACTGAGATTCGCAGAACACTTGGCCAACTCTACAGCTCGCTAAGAGACGCCTCCGCAATCAGCGAACGTAGTAAAACGACCCAATCGAGTATTCGTAGCATGGAGAATCGAGTATCGCAATTGCTACGGCTTGAGCCATTGGCGAAGGCTAACGGTCCGGTCCGTAACGAGATCACTTCATTGCAACTAGTTTCAGCCCCGGGGTATCGCGAGACATACGGACTTTGCAAGCTATTGAAGTTTGGAATTCGTTTAGAGGGTGAACTTTTTCGAATGTCCGTCAAGGATCTGAATATTCTCTATGAGTACTGGGTTTTTCTTTCGATTGTTCATTTGCTTCGCGAGCCCAACGTTAACAATTCGGATCTTCGCGATCTTTTCAAGATCAATCGATCGAGCCTTCAAGTTCGATTAAGGGAGGGGCGTCGTCAACGCGTCGATTGCATCCATTCAAAGGATCGAAAGATCAGCGTCACTTACAACTTTCAATATAACGCCGAAGATGTAACACTCATCCCACAAAAGCCTGACATCATAATTCGATACGAGGAGGTGGGTTGGCCTCAAATTTTACTCGTTTGTGATGCCAAGTACCGAATCGATGCATCCGAGGAATATCGTGAGCAATTTGGATCGTTTGGTCCGCCACGCGATGCGATCAACGTGCTCCATCGGTACCGCGATGCAATTCTCGAATTCGAGAAGGAGACGAAATCTGATGGGCGACCAAAGCACGTTGTCGTTCAAGCGGTAGCGGCATTCCCCTATTCTGAATTGCAGCCGCGAGAATTCCACTCAAGTCGTTTGTGGCAGGCGATTGATCGTTTTGGCATTGGCGCTGTTCCTGCATTACCGAGCAATCTGTCTTACATGCGAGAATGGCTAATACAGGCATTTCGCCAAGGCGGTTGGGCGATGGCCGATCGTGCAATTCCACACATTGCGGAAGGCCGTGCACGCGACTGGCGCTTCGCAGCGAGTGAGCCCGTCCTGGTAGGAACGCTAAGAGGTCAAAACCCACATGAGCATTTTTCATGGATCGAATCGACAAATTCTTACTACATTCCGTTTTCGCGAAACCAGCCACGCCAACTTCTTGCAAAACAAGTTGCGATCTATTCGCCACAAAGCATTCATAATGGTTCTGCTATCACGCATATCGCGGACGTTCGAGACGTGGAAATCGTAAAGCGAAGCGAAATCAAAACGCCGTGGTCACCTCGATTTAGTGAAGATGAAAAGATGGTGCTATATCACGTCTCGTCTTTGTCAGAACTAGCCAAGCCGATCAAGTACCACTCTGGTGACAAGACGTCGATTCTGGCACCCCGATGGTCAACAAAACTAGGAATCCAAAGAGCAAGACTTTTGAGTGAGATCGCATTGGAAACTGAACCGGAGTGGAGGCTCTACGAAAAACTGAACGCTGTTGGTGTTGATTTTCAAATCGAAGCGATGTCGCCAAAGAAACTAGATCAGGAAGACCCAGTTGGACGAGCTTTTTTCAAGATAAATCAAGGTACTTCTGTCAGGTTTGACGGAAAAAACGGTTTCCTGGTTTCGGTAGATGGTGCTGCACAATATCTGTCGTCAGTAGAGGACATATTGTCTTTGCTTGGAATAGGCAGATAAGTCGCTTTTATGAGTCAATATTAAGCTTAGTAAGACTGAGGTGTCGATCACAGGCGTATTGGCAATATGGTAGCCACTCAAACATGCAACTTAAAAGCGAACAATCAAAAGGTTACTAGCTGTATCCTTATGATCGATTCCAACCCCTGCAACACTGTTTTTTGCATTAGAATTGTCTAGCAGATGACTTACGCTCCATACGACTATGCACCCGCGTGGTTTCCAACCAGAAAATGTTTCCAATGACTTTTCCAATGATCTCAAGACTCTGTGCTACCACCCTCTTTTTCACCGCTTCCCATTCCCTTGCCGTGGATTTGACTCCGATCCCTGGCAAGCCGATTGCCGAAAAGAAAGAGCTGCTTTTCTCGGATGACTTTGAAGGTGCCGAACCCGCCAAAGTGTGGCACAAAGTCGTTCCGACATTTGTGTTCGAAAAAGGTGTCATCAAAGGGACCCAAACTCGCGACAAAGATGTTCCCGCAACCGATACCAAGCCAATCATCAAGGCTCATGCCGCCGTCCAAGGCCTTGAGATCCCCACCAAGGACAGTGTCGTCGAGGTGAAGATCCGCTTTGAAGGGGCGTCCATGATCGACGTCGAGTTCGACGATCGCAAGTTCACCGGTGCGCACTATGGCCACATCTGCCGCGCACAAGTGCGTCTCACAGGCGTGACCCTCATCGACGAAAAAGATGGTGGGATGCGCAGCGATATCTATGAGCTGAAGAAAGATCCAGCGAAAAAAGCCGAAGTCGCCAAGATGGTTGCGGGTCGCAGCGTTACTTATCCAGCGAAACTCGAAGCCGGGAAATGGTATACGCTAGTCGTCGAAACCGTAGGCGATGAAATGCGGGTCACCCTCGACGGTCAACCCGCCGGCTATCTCAAGTCGTCGGGTATCGCGCACGCGTCCAAGTCCAAGATCGAGATTGGCGTCGCGGGCAAGGATGGACTGTTCGACGATATCAAAGTCTGGAACGCTCAACCTGCAAAGTGAGCCGTTTGCTAATTGTGTCCGACTGTAGTCGTCTTTTGATCTGATTTTGCCTGTAGCTACCAATTGTTGCCTCCGTCGGGACAATCCCGAACGGAAGGCTTAAATTCAAATGGCGTTCCATTTCATTGAATTCATTGACGAAAATGCTTCACAGCGTTGCCGATTCGGGGAGAGCGGTAGGGCACTGACTTGGTAGCCTCGCGTGCAGTGGTTTGTTTACGCTTCTGAAACGCAGCTAGACATTGAATTCACGATCAAAAAATCAATCAAAACACAGTGTAAACCCCTCACCCCCCGCCCCTCTCCCCGAGACCGGGGCGAGGGGAGCAAGATCAAAAGATGTGGGTAAAGATGAGGCGAGACGCCCGTGCCACGATCTAGCGTTTGCCTTCGAGGGTTTGCATCCTCGATTCTAACTGTTGCAACCGAGATTGCGTTTGCGTGAGTTCGCTGTTCACTCGCTCCAGTTCGCTTTGCAAACTCGCGACGTATTCTGGAGTGAGCATTTCTGGCGTAACCGAGGCTGCAGAAGCTTGGTAGGAGGGTGATTCGTGGTCGATCGCCAATGGCACGCTCGCTGTCGTCAGTAGCCGACCGCGATAGTAGGACACCGACATGACTTGCCCCGGCTTTCCTCGTTGAACCGCATCCAAAACCGTTTCCGCCGACTGAACCGGTGCACCGTCAATATCAACGATGCAATCTCCAGGCTTGAGGCCAGCCGAATGTGCAGGCGAAAACGGGATCACGCTTGTCACCGAAGCACCCCGATAGGCAGGTATAGCAAACTGACGCCGAAATCCATCGGACATGTCGCTGACGTTTACCCCAAAAAACGGCTTGGCAGTCCGGTTTGCCATATTCGAAAGACCGTTCGCTGACGGCTCCACGGTTGTACCTGGAGTGGTACCTAGGGTGGTACCTGGTAGATTTCCTTGGATCTGACCGGCTATGCTTCGATCTTGCAACACGGCCACTAGGTTGGCAATCTTACCGCGACGATCTACCTGAAATTTCACGGGCGAACCAGCCTCGAATTTCGCCAGTTGATTCGCAAACGCATCCACCGTTGCAACCGCGTGGCCCGATACGCTGATCACGCGATCGCCCACACGAAAGCCCGATTTCCATGCGGGAGAATCCGCCGTAACTTCGAAGACCGTCAACCCAAAGCCACCACCGGGAACCGACTCAACCGTCAAACCCAAAAAACCGCCACCTTCCGCAGCTGGCTTGTCAGGATTGGCTGGAAAAGGTTTTGAGTTGGCAGGCTTCGATGCTGGAGACGGGAAAGGTTTGGCGGGACTAGGTTTGGCCGGCACAAGTTTGGCCGGACTTGGTTTGGCGGGCGCAAGTTTGGTCGGTGCAGGTTTGGCCGGGAAAGGCGAGGGAACCGGTCCGTCGGATTTCGACTTGATGGGTGCCGGGAGTTCAACGGCGTCTTCACTAAGTTCGGAAGCGGATTTCGGTTTAGCTAGCTCCGGATCCGTCAATAACTCGGGCGTTAAGACATTTGGGAATTCGAGGGTTGGGGTGGCTTCTGGTTCGAGTTTGGGTTCCTTCGATTTCGATTCTTGCTGTTTTTGAAAAAGTTTTTGTTCAAGCTGTTTCAAGAACTCTTGGCCCATCAACGAGGGTGCACCAAGCAACCAAATGAAAGCAGCAACGTAAATGTACCAAGCCATTCGCATAACGATCTTTCTAATAACTAAGCGACGAACTCCACCCGCGACAGCCTCAGAAACGCCACAAACCATTGTTGCGCTTTTGATTCGCAAGGCAAGATCACGGCCTCAAGTTTACACGGTAAGGCGTTGCGAATCATCATCAATGTGTCGGGGCTTGCCACCCATCACCAGGCAGAATGCAAAGACACAGCAGACAAAAGGTGCAGGCACGCTCCGCCGTGCCGTTCGCAGTCGAGCTTTTGCGGGGATTCCAGGTGGACGGCACATGGAATGTGCCTACACCTTTGACTTTTGTCGGCTGTGTATGCGAACCGCCTCTGGCCCCTACTCTTGCTATTGAATTGGGAATGCTAACTCGCGAAACTGCTTCCAGGAGATTACTTGGATCCCTTGTTCGTCAATGAACTTTTTCATTTTCGGATCGGTGAAGATTTGGCGATCTTGATCGCGTCTCTTGGAGCTATCCGAGATCGCGCGGAGCTCTTCGTTGTCGTATCCGCAATGCACGATCAACTGCGTTACGCCGGGCCCGATCTTTCTGATTTCGTCGAAATAGAGTTGCTCGCGTCGATCGGGAATATTCCCGCCGTAGAATTGGAGCAGGTTGTCGAGCAACGGCAGCTTGCGCTCCGTGAGTCTTGATATAGCGTCGTCGTGCCGCTCGGCCATCGCCGGGTACTCCTTTTTCATGGCAGGATCCATTTGCTTCATAAACAAAATGGGAAGTCCGTATTCGAGTCCAAGCTCAACATAAACGCTGACCAAATCGGGCCGGGAAACCAATGCTCCCATGTGGGTATCGAGATGGCTGAGCGGTACACCAAAAGCCAACGCCTTATCGATTTGGGCTTTGAGCTCAAGTTTGACCTCAGCTGCCTTGGTGTGCGTGGCAACTTGCTCGGTGTTGTCCCATAGAAATCCTTCCGGATCCACGAGACTCGGGACTCGGTCTCGCGATTCGACCGGCCCCCAACGATAAACATCCCACTCCGAATTCAACGTTAGATGAATTCCGTAGTCGTACTGCGGATGAGCCTTGGCGTATCTCGCGAATTCCGTAAACCATGGGCAAGGAACCATAACGCTTGCGGAACTCACGATTCCGCATTCTAGAGCCGCCTGCGTCGCTAGGTTTGCCGAGTGCGACATGCCAGCATCGTCGGCGTGGATAATTAAGTAGCGGTTTTTGTCTTCAGCGACTCCGAATGCATTCATCGAAACGACAAACAGGAAAGCGAACAACCATTTGCGAGAGTGGACAGTGGATTTCATTCGGGGTTATTTTCGGTTAGCGCAGGAAATAGGCGGGAAAATATAAGCCATCCATCGTACACTTTCGATGGTGAGACTCCGATGGCCTCTAGTTCGAGTTCGACCTTCTTTCGCCCCGCATGGCCCGAATGGGGCAGAACCAAGGAAAAAAGAGCTCTTACGCCGATCGTCACCGAAATCCAGAATCGCTCATACCGAATCCCGCAGGCTCGTCCTGCGGATCGTTGGGTTTTTTGGCTACCCACAAAACGCCTCCCGCAATGTCGCTGGGCCGCCCGATTTGCCTTTGGCAAACAAGTTCAAAATATCCCCTTGTTAAAAGCCAAGTCGGAGCCCGGACTATGGCGAGTCGCCCATCGGCGGGTACAATCCCTTTTTCCAATCACCAATCCTTTCATTTAGGAGTCCGAATTAGATGTTTCGAGCTATTGGCCGTTTCTTTCGCGCAATCGGGTACTTGTTTACAGGCAAAGTGAATACCGCCGCCGACTCGATGAGCAACAACCCAACCGTCATTTCAGCCACTTACGATAAAGTTATCGAAGACAAGAAGCGAAGACTAAACGAGTACAAAGATGCGATTAGTGCGATGATCGCCCAAGAGGAAAGCAAGAAAGAAAAGCTTTCCTCGTTGACGGAAGACGTTCAAAAGCTCGAAAAGCTCAAATCAGGTGCCGCAGCCCGCGCTAAGCAAATCGCCGACAAATACAATGGCGATATCAACTTGGTCAAAAGCGACAATGAGTATCTCAGGTGCCAATCCGCTTACAAAGACTTCACCAGCACTTTGGTGGAAAAACAACAGCGAGCCAAGGAGATTGAAGATGACCTCAAGCAATTGATGACCAACGTCAATGGTCACAAGAGCCAAATTCAATCCCTCATGCGTGATCTGGACAAGATCAAAGAAGAGAAACACGACGCAGTGGCCGACATCCTTTCGGCGACCGAAGAAAAACAAATCGCAGATATGGTCAACGGCATCTCCAATGACAAAACCAATGAAGAGTTGCATCGATTGCGAGAATTGCGGACGAAAGCGAGCGCCAACGCAAAAATATCCCGCGAATTGGCCGGAATGGATACCAGGAAAGCCGAATCGGAGTTCTTGGAGTATGCACAAAGGACCGCTGCGGACGATGAATTCGATGCTTTGATTGGTTTGTCAGCAAAAAAGGAAAAAACCGAGACCAACGTGAGCGAATCCAAGATTCCAGAAGCGTAGCCTGCGGATAGGCCCACGCGCGATGGGCATGAGAACGTTCCTTGTTTTCGATTTCGATGGTATGTTGGAGCGAGGGATTCTTTTCTCCAACTCGGGTTCAAGGGTTTCCAAAAAGCGGCCAAAAAGGAAGTGACATTTTGAGTTTAGTGGACGAAGCTGAGGATCACGACGGCAAGCTAGTGAATGACTCCAAGATTGCGTCGCCTCAGTCGGCTCCGGAATGGAAGCCGTTGACCGCGAAACAACGTCGCGTATTGGGTACTCTCATGGAAAAATCCAAAACGACCCCAGATGCCTACCCAATGACTTTCACCGGGCTGTGCACGGGATGCAATCAAAAATCGAACCGAACTCCTATCTCAAACTACACGTCGGAGCAAGTCGAAACGATTGTCGATGAATTGCGATCGATGGGCGCGTTGACCATCGTTCAAGGGCTTGGGAGGGTGACCAAGGTGAGGCATTACGCTTACAATTGGCTTGGACTAAGCAAAGTGGAAGCGGCCGTGATGACCGAGTTGCTACTGAGAGGCGAGCAAACCCTTGGCGAGTTGAGAACACGTGCGGCTCGCATGGAGCCCATCAACGATATTCAGCACATGAGCGAATTATTCGCAGAACTGAAGCGAAGAAACTTGGTTGTAGAACTGAGTCCGCCAGGCCGCGGTCAAATTGTTTCACACAACTTGTATCCGGAATGGGAACTCGAACAAGTCCGCAAAAGTGTGGCAACAGGCACATTCGGTGGCAGCGAAGAGTCAAGCAGCACCGCACCCTCCAGTCGGCAATCGTCAACGGGTTCAACAAGCAACTCGGAGATGGTTGGCAAGTTGGAAACCGAAATTGAAAATCTGAAGAGTAAGGTTATCGAGCTGTCGAATCGATTGGACAGGCTAGAGAAAGATCTCGGCGTTTCCTAGTAAGACAGCGTGCTGCGAAATGTGGGTGAAGATGAGGCGTCTCGCGTCTCGCCCATGGATTCACGAGCGAGCTCGTGCCACGCGGTGGTAACCCGACGCGTAAGCGAGGTGCCGACTGCAATCCCTCCCGTATAGGGCTATGATTGGTAGTTTTCAGTCTGCCGATCGCCTAATACGAGGAAACAGGGCGAGGGTGAGAAAATCCTTTGCACCGCTATCCAGTTGCGTTGGCACGAGTTATTCTTCTGAAGTCGATTCTGATTGCTTCAGCGCTTGGGGCGACGGGACCGAGCGAGAGTTTTTTTACTTAACTCATTGGAATTGAGACATGAGCGATACCGAACAGGCCCCAAAGGGTTTAATGCAGCGAATTCTCGATGTCGTCGAGAAGGCGGGAAATTTGGTCCCCCATCCCGTGCTGATTTTCCTAAGTCTGATCCTGATCGTGATTGCCTTGTCGCATGTCTTGTACCTGGCTGGCGTGAACCACACGTTCCAGGCCATTGTGCCGGAAGGGACGGATGCATCGGCAGCCAAGGGTGAGTACACGCAGTTGTACGATTATGGAACCAAGGTCGAATACGACACGCTTCAGGATAAGCATTATAAGATCGAGAAGCAGTCGATATCCGTTCGAAGTCTCGTATCGTTCGAAGGAATTCGGTTCATTTATTCGTCGCTTATTCCTAACTTCATGAGTTTTACAGCCGTAGGTTTGATGATCGTGGCGATGGTCGGCGCGGGCGTTGCCGAAGCCTCGGGCTTGGTCAACGCGCTCATCCGCAAGCTTGTCATTGTTTCGCCACGGTGGGCGCTGATATACATTCTTTCGTTCGTCGGCATCTTATCGAGTGTCGCAGCGGATGCAGGATATCTCGTACTCATACCGCTTGCAGGGACTGCCTTTCTAAGTATTGGTCGGCATCCAATCGCTGGACTGGCGTTGGGTTTTGCGGCGGTGGCCGGCGCCTTCACGGTCAACATGCTGATAAAGCCGTTGGACGCAGTGCTGGTAGAGTTCACCAACGATGCGATTGCTTTGGTGGATCCAACCTTGACCATTGGGCTTGCATCCAACCTTTGGTTTTCGATCGCATCGGTCATCGTACTAACCATCCTTTTAGCCGTCATCACGGAGCGGGTGATTGAGCCTCGGATGGGCAAGTATGACAAAGCCCTTGCGGGAGATAATCCACCGAGTGTCGAACAAGGGGCCTTGTCGGTCGAAGAATCGCGAGGACTGCTGTATGCAGGCCTCGCCCTGTTGGCCACATTGGTAATTTTTGGCTTGTTGACGTTGCCTTCGGGCGCTCCGCTGAGACATCCCGATACAGATGTTTTGATCGGAAACTCTCCTTTCATGAATGGGCTGATTGCCTTGATCATGATCTTGTTCTTGGTAACCGGTGCTGCATACGGTTTCGGTGCAAGGACGATGACCAGCCTGACGGACATCATCAAGTCCATGGAAAAAAGCCATGTCGGGATTGGGTGGCTTGATCTTGCTATTCTTGGTCTTGAGTCAGTTCGTAGCTTATTTCAATTACACGAACATGGGGACGATCCTAGCTCTGAAATTGGCCGAATTATTGACGGCAGCGAATTTCCCCGCGTTGTTGCTGTTGATCGGTTTCATCATTGTGGTTGCCTTGATTGACTTTTTGATCACGGGTGCCATTGCGAAATGGGCGTTGTTCGCTCCCATTTTTGTTCCGCTGCTGATGACCTTGGCGGTTGCTCCAGAGGCCGTACTGGCCGCCTACCGGGTGGCCGATTCCCCGATCAATACCATCACACCTTTGAACGCATATTTCGCATTGGTCGTCGGGTTTGCTCAGAAGTACGATAAGAATGCGGGTGTCGGTACCGTGGTTTCGATGATGCTTCCGTATGTGGTCCTACTGTTCGTGGTCTGGACCGCTTTGTTTGCCGCTTGGCACGTGCTCGGAATCCCCTGGGGGCTGTAATTTAGCCGGAAAACCTAAACGATCCGCAGCACAAGGCTGCGGGATTCGAATACCACAGGCTTGACCTGTGGATGGTTGTGCTTTGTGGCTACGAAGGCGGACCTGCGGGTTTACCTCTCGTTACCAAGATCTGCTTGGTAACGCACACACGGGATGCTCCGCTTTCCGTCTAATTCGCTTTCTTACTTGCATTCGATGCAGTTGGATTTGGCATGCGTTGGAGATGCGCAAGCAATTCGCGAACAACTTCGGGATGACTAGCCGCCAAGTTCTTCGTTTCATCGGAATCCGTTTCGTAGTCGAATAGTTCAAGTCGCTGCTCTCCCCTATCTTTGTCGTGTTGGGCGATGAGACGCCATCGATCGGTACGAACGGTGCGCTGGCCGTCCGTCCAAAAACTGGTTGCAGGCTTGTGCTCGTTTGTCGATGGGTCGATCAATTGCGGGCGAAGACTGCGACCGTCGAGTTCCTTGGGCGCGGGGAGCGAGCAAAGATCAGCCAGCGTCGGATACAAATCCACGGTTTCGACGACAGTGTCGCTGGCCGTTCCGGGGTACAGCATTCCCGGATAGCGAATCAACATCGGTGTTCGGAGCGCGTGTTCGTATAAACAGTGTTTGCCCCAAATCGCATGCTCACCGAGTAGGAAACCATGATCGCTCCATACGATGACAATCGTGTTCTTGTCGAGTTGTAAATCTTGCAATGCGGCAAGGACACGGCCAACCTGGGCGTCCATGTAACTGACGCTGGCAGCGTAGGCTCCGCGCAACAGCCTCGCGTACGCGACATCGGTAGCTGGGTCGCGACCTGCCTCATGTCCATAATTCCTGCGAAATTCGCTGCTGGCATGCCAGCCAGACGGCCAATTGGGTTTCGCTGCTGCGTTGGGAGGCAGATCCGGAACGCTTGACGAATGCAAGTCATGCCATTTCTTTGGCGCAGCGAAGGGCAGATGGGGCTTGAAAAATCCGACGCCGAAAAACCAAGGTTGTGTTTGTGACGCCAGTTGCGTCAAAGTCGCGACAGCTTCCTTGGCAACCCATGCATCCGGATACGCATCGTCGGGTCCGTCCTTGGCTTGCCAAGCTGGCGATTTGCCTGGCTTGCGGTCTTCACCATCGGCATAACCATGCATGATCGCTTCCGGCGATTTCCATGGCCCGTCCGGAATCCAAGCCCGGTCCCAAGCACCCGGCAATTCCTCGGGGCCCTCCGCCCAGTTCTTTCCGGTCAAACCGCCAGGATGGTGCGTTAGTTTGCCAATCGCAAGCGTCTGATAGCCGTTTTGGCGAAAGAGTGCTGGCAGGCTGCGTGTCCCCCAGTTCGCTTGGGTACTTGCGATGCCGCCGTTGTTCACTTGAGATCCGACCGAAGGATACTGCCCACGCCACAACGCGCAGCGCGACGCACCGCAAGTCGGCACTTGAACGTAATGCCGTCGAAACAGGCGTGCGGTTGAGGCAAATGCATCCAGTTGCGGTGTTTTCGCGTGCAAAACACCGAGCGCACCCAAGTCGGACCGTAAATCGTCGACCGCGATAAAGAGCACGTTGGGACGCGGTAATGGGTCCGTCGCTAGGAGCATGGACGGTACCAACCAAACCAGCAGCACGGTAGCAAAGAACGCTATTGAAATGTGTTCGATGTATTTTTTCACGCTTCGATTACCTCACCCTATCGCGGGGATACGAGATTGATTTTTCGCAGTCGATCCTCGCAACGATCGCGTTCGGACGGATTCCAACCACCAGTTTAGCTTCGCTGGCCAACGGAAAGCAGGGGTGGCACGCCCAGAGGCTGTGACAAAATGCATGGGTAATCACCGGACGGTTCGCGAGAATCGCGTCACCGCCGCTATCGTCTAAAACCTGCCGCAATCGTAAAAAAGGGTTGCGGCGCACGCCTTCCGGTGTGTCGAATAGAATAAAATCACAGGCTTCGCAAAGGACTCTGATGACGTGCATGCCCTTCGTTCCTCAGAGCGTGCCTAACTATAAAATAGAATTGGTCACGCCCACTTCCAAATTCCACTCTCCAGGAAAAACCGAAATGAAACCTGTTAACCGCCGACATTTCGTGCAAAGTTCCGCGCTGGCAACCGCCTCGCTCGCGGCACCCGCTCTCGTCAAATCCGCAAACGCGCCCGACAAAATCAACTTGGCTTTCATTGGGCCAGGTGGCATGGGTTCGAACCATGTTAAGACGTTTTGTCAACGTAGCGACATGAACTTCTCATGGGTCTGCGACGTGGACTCGAAGCGAGCCGAAGTGGCGGCCAAGACGATCAAGGACGTTACCGGTCAGACCGTCAAAACAACCAATGACATGCGTCGCGTGCTCGATGACAAATCCGTTCAAGCGGTCGTTATAGCGACCCCGGACCATTGGCATGCACCTGGTGCTATCTTGGCCGCGAACGCTGGAAAACACGTGTATGTTGAGAAGCCCTGCTCGCATAATTTGCGGGAGGGCCGACTGATGATCGAGGCGGCTGCCAAAAACAAAGTCGTCATGCAAGTCGGTACACAAAGCCGTAGCACCGCACATATCATCCAGATTATGGAAAAGCTTCACGGAGGAATCATCGGTGATATTCTCGTTGCCAAGGCATGGAATAGCCAACTCCGTGCGAATCATGGCCACAAGCCTGTCAGCGAGCCACCACCGGAATTGGACTACGATCTGTGGCTTGGTCCAGTCCCGAAGGTTCCGTTCAAAACCACCTATCATCCGGCTCATTGGCGATGGTTTCATCACTTCGGAGCGGGCGATATTGGCAACGACGGAGTGCATGATATCGATATCGCTCGTTGGGGGCTCGGTGTCGAACAGCACCCAAACCGTATCATCAGCCAAGGGAGCAAATTGTTCTTTGACGACGACCAAGAATGGCCCGATACGCTCTATTGCGGTTTCGAATATGATGTTCCGAACGGCAAGACCAAACAACTCGTCTACGAGCAGCGCGACTGGTCACCCTATGTACAGGAAGGGCATGAAAATGGCTGTGCATGGTACGGCACAAACGGCATGGCGATTGGAGGCAAGGCCAAGGGTTGGCAGATTTTCGGCCGCAAGAACAAGCTCATCGAAGACATCCCGTCGACATCGGGCCCTGACCTAGCAGCCCATCACGCGAATTTCTTGGATGCGATCCGCACCGGAGCGAAACTCAATGCGGACATCACCATCAACCATCTTTCGACTTCGCTCTGCCATCTAGGCAACATCGCCGCTCGCACGCGACAGGCGCTCGTGTTTGATCCTGCCAAAGAGCAGTTCCTCGGAGCGAACGATAACACGGCCAAGCTACTTCGCCGAGAGTATCGCGAGCATTGGGCCACTCCAACCTAGCGTGATGCGTTGTTGCGTTGTATAACTTTTGAATGTCAAACAAGAAAAAAATCCTCATAATCGGTGTCGGAGACGATGGCGCAGAAGGCCTTACCAAACAGGCGGCAGACCAGATCGGTGCCGCCGAGGTTCTAGTGGGTTCAGCAACCCTTTTGGCTAAGTTTCCGCACTTCTCGGGACGCAAAGAAGCGGTTGGGCCGGATCTTGATCGACTTGCCAATACGCTCGATCTCTCCGACAGCAGCACCGTTGTCCTTGCGAGTGGGGACCCGCTTTTTTATGGGACGGCAAGGTTTCTATGCGATCGATTAGGAAAAGACCGATTTGACGTCTTACCGCACGTGAGCAGCATGCAACTTGCCTTTGCGAGAGTGAAGGAGAGCTGGGACGAAGCGTACTTGACCAACCTCGCGTCTCAACCGCTGGAACGGGTCATAGATCGCATTCGTTCCGCGGAAAAGGTTGGGGTCTTTACGTCCGAGGATGTGCCCCCGGCTCGCTTGGCCGAAGAACTCCTTTCCAAGGGGATTTCGTACTTTACCGCTTACGTTTGCGAAAATCTTGGTTCGCCCGACGAACGCGTGACGCGGTGTGCATTAGCCGATGTCGTCAATCAGCGTTTCTCGCCATTGAACGTCATGATTTTGGTCCGTCAATCCGGCGTTCCGGATCGTCAAGCGGAATCGGATAGCCGTCGGTTATTTGGCAATCCAGATGAGCTTTTTCGACAAAGCAAGCCTAAGCGTGGGTTGCTGACGCCCAACGAAGTGCGCTCGATTGCACTAGGTGAAATGAGTCTCAAGTCGACGTCGATCATGTGGGACATCGGGGCAGGGAGTGGTTCTGTGGCGATCGAAGCGGCCCAAATCGCAAGGCACGGCAAAGCCTATGCGATCGAGATGGACGCCGAAGACTATAACTTGCTGGTCGAGAACGCACGGCATTTTGGTGTTTCGAATTTGGTCCCAATTCTCGGCGAAGCCCCCAAAGCTTGGGAAACCTTGCCCGATCCCGAAGCTATTTTCGTGGGTGGCACCGGCCGTGCCGTCACGGAATTGGTGACGCTCGCTTGGCCGCGACTTCAACCCGGCGGCTGTTTGATTGCCAACATGATGAGCATGGACTACGTGGTTGCGCTGCAACAGCTTTTTGTGTCCAACATGGGAATCGAACCGATGCTTTGGATGATCCAAGTCTCACGCGGTAACTATCAAATGGACAAACTACGGCTCGAGTCTTGCAATCCAACTTTCTTGCTCAAAGCTGTTAAGCCTCGATAACCACTTAGTAGGATAGACATGATGACGGAGCAATACGAACGCTTGGATGTGATGGTCGTTGGAGCCCATCCCGACGATGTCGAGATCGCTTGTGGCGGAACCATTGCGGCCATGGTTGAACAAGGTTACCGCGTTGGGATCATCGACTTGACCGACGGTGAGCCAACACCGCTAAGTCCATCGCCGGAGGTGCGTCGTGCCGAAGCCGAGGCTGCCGCGAAAATACTAGGCGTTCACGTTCGCAAGATCTTGGATTTCACCAATCGACGCTTGATGGATGGGTTCGACGAACGGGTTGCGTTGGCCAAGGAGTTTCGGCGTTACCGGCCGAAAATGGTAATCGGCTTTGGGAACAAAACTCCGATGGCTTCGCCCGACCACTATCAAGCCATGCAAATCACCGATGCTGCCGTGTTTTATTCGCGATTGACCAAGTGGGATGACATCTTCGAAGGTTTGCCCGTACACACTATCGAGCGACAGCTTTACTTTCGGCTGCAGTTCGAACCGGCTGCCCTGGTAGGATTCGATAGTCAGATCACCGTAGACATCAGTTCCACCATTGAAAAGAAGCTGGCCAGCATCGCATGCTATGTAACTCAATTCCCGCCAGCCAAAGCACACGTTTTTGATCGCGTCCGTGGATTGGCGATCGCGGCGGGTGCCGCAGCGGGTTGCTCGGCTGGAGAGGTGTTCGCTTGCACACGGCCGCTTGCGACCAAAGATCTTGTGAGAGCCGTTGGCCTTAAATGACCCCTGACATTATTTTTGGGGCGAAAGCTTTGGATCGTATTTCGAACCAGCCGAAACTTGCGTCAACGTCATGCGGATTTTCGTTGGAAAGAACTTCTCGAAGTCGGCTCGTTTGTGCGCGTGCCCTGAACCACCGCTATTGTCCTTGATCACCAAGTCCATTTGTTTGATTCCTTCCGTCCAAACAATCGAGTCATTTTCCCAAAACGATTTCATCGAGATGTCTTTTTCATACACGCCGACCTTTTTATAGATGTCGGTTCCCAGGCAGCCATATCCATTCTTTTGTCCCTTGTTGGGGATATAGCAGATACTCCATGCCGTCGGTTCGTCGCCTGCCGGCTTGTCTATTACCTCCAGTCGAACATGAACGGTTCCATTTCGGTAGTCGATGGGAGAGGTCCAGTCCTTGGGTCGATCGACATTTAGCATTTTGTCTTTCACGTAATAGTGCGACTTGCTCGGCGTCGAATGGTCCGCATCCTCCTTCGTGTAGTCGAAAGTAACATCGAACAGAACGAATTGCTCGGCCGCGCAAGGAGTGGATGCCAAGCAACATAGCAACCCAATCAACAATGAACTAAGGTACGATGTCGCTGGAAGAACAATAGCGAGACAGGGAGAGGGACAGGCGATTTTCATAATGCTCTTTCAGTTGGTCGTGTTGCCGTCGTTTCCGATCAATACGTTAGTGATGGTTTGCAATGCCTAGTGCAGCGGGTTCACTTACCTTTGCCGAACAGCAGCGTTAAGTATTCGAATGCAAGATCGTAACCTTCGGGCTCTTTGCTTGCCCTAGGGCCCGCGATGTTGAGCGTTCGCACTTGATTGCGTGCCAACCAATCCCGGACCCGCTGCACGCGTCCGGGGTGAGTTAAACAAATCTTGAGGCAAGGCTTGCATTGCTTCAAGGCATACCGCCAAGTCAAGAACGTACCACCTTGGAGAACGTTAGTATAGAGGACAAGGGTCGCATCCGAATCGAGGACATTTCGTTTCGTTCGGTCTGCATATTGAGTCGACTCCAACTCTTCCAATTCGTAACAAGCGGCGATTGGGCCGTCCTCCGCCCGTCGACCATTTGGGCACCAGCCGCCATGAAGTAATCCAACGAAAATGGCAGCATCGAGGGCAGCCCTATCTACGCCTGTTTGCCCACCCGATACGATTTTTTCTACCCGAGTGGTTTTTCGGACAAGCTTGGATTGTTGTTCGTCCATGATGAAGTGTTAACTAAGGGCAAGGTCGAGGCGCAGGTTTCGATCGCAACGATTTTATCGAAGACCCTCTCACCGTAACGACCAGCGATTATGGTATTGTTGTCGCATGGTTGCAAGTTGCGAGATATGTTTCCTTTGGTTGTTTCAAGACGAACTGGGCGTTCGACTTGGAGCAATCGACCAAGGTGACGAATGAACTGCCATCGACCCCATTATTCCACTCAAACTCAAATGGAAAGAGCCACCCGAAGGAAATCGTCCAACGATGAAAAACCCAATCGCAGCAGTAGCTTTGATTGCGATTCGGCATCGATGGATTCTATTCTAGGCTTGAAAACGCTTGGCGAACGCAATCTGCGGTTCGATCGGGCGGAGCCCTGGCGAATTCAGGATTTGCCTGCACCACTCAAACCGAACTGCTCCCACACGGTCTTGGAATTGGACGCCATGCTTCGGCGTGAACGCCTTGTTCGCCTGCTCGATCGGCAACAGGCATGGTATGATTCCGCACAACAAGCTGCAAAGGCAGCCGAACAACTCTTGTTATTGTGCGAGCATCACCAACAATCATGGCTTCAGAGCCCGACCCATCCCTAGCAAACGCATCCTCACCCATCCAACGCGTGCTTATCGTCGGAGCAGGCTGGACCGGCCGACAACTGGCAGGGCAAATGGTTGCACATGGCGTAGAAGCAACCCTGATCGATAACAGTCCCCAGGCGCTCACTCTCTCGAGGGCTTGGGTCGAATCTCAACGCGAGGCGTTTATCGAGCAGGGGTATTGGCCAAATTTTAGTGCCACAGAATTATCTCAACGTCTCAATATGGCGGAGTCCTTGGCTGATATCGACCAGTCGTATGATCTCGTTTTGGAGTCGGTCAGCGAACAGTTTTCGCTCAAACGGCGAATCATTCAAGCTTACTCCAAGCGATTTCCTTGGCCGACCATTATTGCATCGAACAGTTCGTACTTTACCCCATCGATGATGCAGCCGCATGCTGTCTCGCCGGAACGATTTGCCAATTTTCATTTTCACGTCCCAATATGGCGTGCAACGCTGGCCGATATCGTGCCCGGCCCGTTAACAGAAGCCTCGACCATAACGCGATTGACTGAATTTGCCATTCGAATCGGCCAAACTCCATTGGTGCAAACAGTGGAGAATCCAGGTTACGTATTCAACTGGATGCTCAGGGCACTCATGCAGTCGTCGCTACAATTGGTCGACCGCGGGGTTGCGGTACCGGCGGATATCGACTTGGCTTGGAAAAAAGTCACAGGAATGCCTATTGGGCCTTTTGGGATGATGGACCAAATAGGAGTCGATCTCATCCACCAGACCATGTCCCACGCAAGGTTTGTGGACGGCGACGAAGTTTGGCAGCCACTCATCGATATTTTGCAGCCGTATATTGACAGGAATGAGCTAGGTGTGAAGACGGGTCGCGGATTCTTTGACTACGAAAGTGAGTCGAAAGCCATTGACCTTGATTGAATCCTAAATGAGACTGTTCGGCTGATCTTCAACTTCCGTGACAACTACCCTAGAACCTAGCATCCATATGCTTACTGCAATCATTGTCGTTTTTGTTATTGGTTATTTGGCTATCGTTTTTGAACACCAGATTCACGTCAATAAAGCGGCCTCGGCCATCTTGACGGGAGTTCTTTGCTGGGCCATTTACGCTGTAGGCTACGACCAACTCGCACCGCAATCCGCCTTCGAAAAGTGGGAGCGAATGCACGTGACGAGCGAAATGGCCGAACATGCAACGGCGGAACAGGCTACGGCCGAAAACTCTTCGAAGGAAACCGTGAATGAGGCGCAACCGACCGAGAGCCATTTGCCTTCGAAGTTGCTTTTTGTGACAGAGTACCAGCTAGGTCATGCGTTCGTGGAGATCGCAGGTATCCTGTTCTTTTTGATGGGAGCAATGACCATCGTTGAATTAGTCGATGCGCATGAGGGTTTTTCGCTGGTGACTGCATTCGTTAGCGCTCGAAACAAAGTAACGCTGCTTTGGATCGTCGGCTGGGTCACCTTTTTCTTGTCTTCTGTTCTCGATAATCTCACCACGACCATCGTTATCGTGTCGTTGCTGCGTAAGCTGGTAGCGGATCGTGAAACGCGATTGATGTACATAGGTATCGCGATTATCGCAGCCAATGCGGGTGGAGCGTGGACCGTCATCGGGGACGTAACGACCACCATGCTGTGGGTCAAAAATAAGATTGGGACCGTCGAAGTCATGCGAGATTTGTTTCTTGCAAGTTTCGTTTGTTTACTTGTTCCGCTTTTGGTCGCTTCGCGTTGGATGAAAGGGGACTTGCCACCTGTTTCGAAAGGCAATCCCGATGGCGATGACAAGACGATTCAAACTTGGCAAAAAGTGCTTTTTCTGGTGCTCGGGCTTTTGGGCTTGATGAGCGTGCCGATATTTAAGGCTTACACTCACCTGCCACCTTTCATGGGGATGGTGCTGAGTTTGGGTGCGTTATGGTTAGCCTCTGAGTTGGTCAGTCACACCATGGATGAGAAGACTCGAAGCATGACGGGCGTTCTATCGGCGCTGAGGCGAGTGGACATGTCGAGCATCTTGTTCTTCTTGGGGATCTTATTGGCGGTGAGCGCACTTGGCAGTGTCGAGATCCTAAAGAACCTGGCAGTCATGATGCAGAATTCCATTGGCAACCAATCGATCATCGCGATCATCATTGGGCTAGTCTCCGCGGTAGTGGACAACGTCCCATTGGTGGCTGCGGGCATTGAGATGTATGCATCGACTCCGCCGAATGATCCGTTTTGGATGTTGCTGGCCTATTGTGCGGGAACCGGTGGCAGTTGTTTGATTATCGGGTCCGCAGCAGGTGTTGCCGCCATGGGACTAGAGAAGATCGAATTCATGTGGTATGCCCGCCGCATCGGCCCGTTAGCGTTCCTTGGCTATTTCAGCGGGGTAGCAGTCTATTTCCTGCAGCAATGGCTCATGCGTTAATTCAATCCGACTCGCCGCGCGACTTGTCCGGTCATGCTAGATCAATATGGAGCCGTCGGAACCGGCTCCGGATTCCCACTGCCGACGAATCTCTCGCAAACCATAAGCGCACATTTCGAATTGGTCGCTTAACCGGTGCAACAATTCGTTCGGAACTTCTGAGTTCTCGTCGGCTTCGATTTCGCTTGCGATTTCGTACGCTTTCTTCCCTTGGTGGCAATAGCTGACAAATTGGTCGGTTCGGTCAGGGCCTTGTAAACCGCGGAGGGACTCTGGATAAAGGCCTGTCCAGAACAGAGTAAAGTCTCCGATATGTCGGTGAACTTCGCGTTTGGCTAGACCGATACGGTGCTGAGCTTCCGTCATCATCGTCACAACTTCGGTTGCGCGTTGGCCATTGAGTTGCCGAATACGATGAAGTGTGTCGGTCTTGGTAAACCGAACAAGCAGTTTGCTGATGTAGTTAACCAACTGGGTATCTGCGACACCTAGTTGGGAATGAAACGCATACTCAGAAAGACCAGCGAAGAATCTCTCAAGCGTGTGATTAATAGAACTGCTAGACGCATCGTTTTCGAATTGCATGTGGAAGAGCTCCGTATCAAAAACAGGAACTGTCCTACCCCTACTTCAGAATATTTACTCTACCCCTGCGAAGTCAAGGTTGTTTTGAGAGAATTTGAGGATTTAGGCGAGCGGCAGGTTGCAGTATCCCAACCCGAAGCGTAAGCGAGGGATTGCAGTCGGCACCTCGCTAACGCTCTTAGGCGAGCGGCAGATTGGAAACTACCAAAAGGTGATTGGGACCAATGTCCCGATCCGTTGTTTGGACGGGACATTGGTCCCATCCTACCCTCCGTTTCATCCGGTATCTTTCACCCTGCCGCTCGCCTTAGTTCCTGGATCTTAGACTTAATGATTTCAGTAGCCCTGCGGCTTTACCCGAATCGATTGCAAGTGCTGCGCGGGCTGTGCCGTCGATGAGTGAATGCGTTACCCCGCTAACCCAAAGTGCGGCTGAAACATTTGCGAGCACGATGTCCCGGCGAGGCCCATGGATTCCGCCGAGTATTTCCGTAATGGCCAATGCACTTTCGACTGGACCATCTACAACCAAATCCTGGATGTTGATCTTCGACAAGCCAAATGATTCCGGAGTCCAGGTTGTTTGAGTCAGCAACCCTTGTTGGATGTGCAAGACTCGCGTGTCGGCGGACAAGCTTACCTCGTCGAGCCCGTCTTCACCACGAACCACGATCGCCGCTTCGATTGGCAACTGCAACAGCGTAGCGGCGATCTTGGTTTGTAGCTCTTCTTTGCCAACGCCGATGACTTGAAAGGTAGCACCTGCTGGATTGCATAATGGACCGAGGTAGTTGAACAACGTCGGAACCGATAGCGAACGTCGAACATTGGCGACATGCTTCATAGCCGGATGCAACATGGGCGCAAAGCAAAAGCAGATACCTAACTCGTTGAGACAGTCCTCCACCACCTCGCGCGGAGCGTCGATTTTGACCCCGAGCTCACTCAGGACATCTGCGGAACCGGTCGCGCTGGTAATCTTTCGATTGCCGTGCTTTGCGACGCTCGCACCTGCGGCGGCCGCAACGATTGCGGTTGCAGTTGAAATGTTGAAGGTTCTAGCTCCGTCTCCGCCGGTGCCGCAAGTATCAAGCAAACCGCGGCGTTTGGTGCGGATGGGTGCCATCATCACACGCAAGGCACGAACGGCTCCGACCAGTTCCGAGACCGATTCTCCTTTTTGCCGCAAAGCAAGGAGTAATTTGCCGATTTCCTCGTCAGAAAGTTGGCCTGCAAGCATCCAAAGGATTGCTTGTTGCATCTGATCGGCGGAGAGATCGACATTGCTTTGTACCAAATTGAGGAATTCTTCGAGCATGTTTGGTGTGAGAAGATGGACTCGCGACTAGCGAACGACGAGTAAAAGACATAAAACTAATGATAACCGGTTTTCACAATTTGACTCGATCGAAAGTTATTTGTTTAGCATGGCACGAAAAGTCATCATCGATTGCGACCCAGGAATTGACGACGCGGTTGCCCTGGTCATGGCTTTGTTCGACCCTAGGCTGGACGTGGTTGCGGTGACCTCATGCTCTGGTACCGTCGAATCCCAACGCAGCACGCAAAACATCCTGGGACTTCTTGAAAAGCTAGATCCACCACGCCATCCGCGTGTCGGCGCTGGTTCGGATCCAGATGACGCCCCGGTTTCCGATGGCCGATTTTTGCATGGAGAAGATGGGCTTGGTAATTTGGGCTTAGATCTTGTCAATCGCACACACATCATGATGAGCGAAAAGTTGATTGCGGATCGGCTCCGCGCCGATCCGGGCGACGTCACGATTCTATGCCTTGGCCCCCTAACCGGAATTGCAAGAGCTTTTCAGCGAGATCCGAGCATCATCGAGGCTGTTGACAAAATAATCATGGTCGGCGGCTCCACGGACTGTATTGGAGACGTGACTGCAGCGGCAGAGTTCAATATGCATTTCGATCCCTCAAGTGCAACTGCCGTGTTTCGGTCCGGAACCACCAAATCCTTGATCCCTCTAGAAGTCACGAATCAAGTTACGTTCGATTTGAATCTCCTGGGAATCCTGCCTGCGAAACAAACACGTGCTGGCGTTCTGCTTCATTCGATGCTGCCCCATCTGTTTCGTACGCTTCGACAACATCGTGCCCAAGAATCCATTGTTCTTCAGGCGGTAATCGGTGTCGTGTACTTGCTCGAACCATCCATGTTTGGATCCGATCAATTTTCGGTCGATATCGAAGAACTAGGAGAACTGACTCGGGGAGCCACTATCGTGGATAGACGTCCGTATGCCTCGAGTCGTCGCGATTTGGAAATTGTCACGCGAGTCGACGTCGATGCGGTGCGCGATTGTGTCTACAACGGCTTGAAGTTCGCGGGCCAATGCACTGAAGGGCTCTGATGCTGTGACTCGCTCCCGTATCGGTCCCTTAGCGCTAGAGTCTCCATTGGGCGATCGCGGCTCCAGTATCTATCGCGCGCTGCACATGCAACAGAAAGCCCAAGTGGCGGTGCGAGTTTTCTCGGTGCCGATGGGGATGACGCCTGAGGCTAAGCAAGAATTCGCCGAACAACTGGAAAGCCTGAAAGCCCTTCGGCATCCCGGCATCGTACGATGTTATGGAGGCGGATTCGATGCGAAAGATGCTTACTTGGTTTATGAATTGGTGGACGGTGATTCGCTTGATGTCGCCTTAAAGAAAAGAGAGCGATTGCCGTGGGAGTCGGTGCTTGACTTTGGTTTGCAACTGTGTGAGGCATTGCAGGTGGCACACAACGCTGGCTGGATCCATGGACGAATCCGCCTCGATAAAGTCATTCTCTCCAAAGATGGAACCAAGGTAAAGCTTTGCGACTTTCGGCGGGGGCCCGGCTCGCCTGTTCCACTATCGGCCGAGCAGTTGGCCTACTCAGCACCGGAAACCTTCGCCGAAAAACCAAAAATCGATGCGGCTTCGGATTTGTATTCGGTAGGCGCCGTTCTCTATCATGCCATCACTGGCGAATCGCCGTTCGTCGCCCCCAATGCGTCGATGATGAAGCAGGCGATCCGCGAGAATGTCGTTGCACCCGTTGCAACTCTCGTCTTTGATTGCCCCGTTTGGCTCAGTTCCATCGTCGAACAACTGATGAACAAGGATCCGCTGAAGCGACCTTATTCCGCGACCGCGACAGCCTTGGCGTTGCACGAGGCTCAAAGGCGTGCCAATGCGGGAATGAGTGTCGCCGAACATGCCTTGTCTGGTTTCAGTCCGCTGCAGATGAATACCGATCGAGCGGAAGCCGCTAAGGCGTTGGGGCATAAAAAGAAAAAGCAGAAGCGACGCATTCTTGACGGAGACGAACAAGAAGCACCAGGGCTTTTCGAACGACCATTGGTCTTGCTCGGTTTGCTGGCCGCTATCATCTGTCTAATCACCTACCTGGTTTGGCCTCCGGGTGAGAAAACGCTACGGGCTAGAGCCGAAGTCCTGATTGCACGAGATGATCTCGGATCACACAACGAAGCTCGGGATAAGTACCTCTATAACTTGATTGAACGATTCCCGGATGGTGAAAATTCGCTTTGGGCAAAAGAGCAACTTGACCTCATCGAGATGGAAAATGCCGAGTCGCGAATTCAGAGCAATCGCCGTTTCGGAAGGGAACCTTCGAGCGAAGGAGAACGCAAATATTCGGAAGCGAGCCGCTACGAATTGTTCGGGGACCGCGTCACCGCGCTCGAACAGTATCAAGGGATCGTAAATTTGCTAAAGGACGAAGAAAAGGAACGAGCCTTCGTTAACTTAGCCCGCCGCCAAATCGCCAAAATCCAATCGAAGCCCCCGAGTATCGAAGAACTTCGAAAGTTCTTGCGTGAGAAATTGGATCAAGCTGACAAAATGTACAGTAGTGCCGATGCCATTGGCGCAAAGCAAATGTGGGAGAGTATCGTCAATCTTTACAACGGAAACAAGGAGATGCTCCCAATCGTTGAACAAGCGCAAGCCAAGCTGAGTAAACTAAGGAACTAGCAACTCATGGACAGCAAAAACGCAACACGTCGACATATGCAACAAGCCCGAACCTTCACTGCGATTTTTCTCTTCGTTACCTGTCTTTTTTGGCTAGGCTGCGACAGAGCAAGTTCAACAAAAGACGTAAAGACCGATCCAAACCTCAAGAGCCCCAAGGAAGTTGAAAAAACTGCGGCAACGGTTGAGACTCCTGAATCGCCGGAGTCGATCGCTCGATCGGCTTTGGCACGAGAAATACTCGACGCTTGCTTTGCGAAATACAAGACCCTCAGGAGCTACGAAGACCGCGGTAGGCTGATTGTCAAGCTGCCAACCAAAGACAATCCAATCGAAGATACGGATTCGATGCGGATCGCCTACGAAGCCCCCAATCGATTGGGAATCCAAGCCCTCGACTTGCAAGCCCTCTCGACCAACTCAAGTTGGGAAGCCGTGGTTGGAAGCAAGATCAGCAAGCCCTTTGGCAATCAACGTTTGGTGCGACCAAGCCCCGCATCGCTCGATTTGAAGTGGTTGCTCGTCGACAACCTTGGCCCGTCCTTGGACAGAGTCGTTTCAGGCACCCCCATTCAGATTCAACTGCTCTTTGATGCCAATCCCCTTGCCTATTTGTTCAATGAAAAAACCAAACTCACACTGCTGTCCACTGAAATTTTCGATGGTGTCCAGTGCGATCGAGTCCAAATCACTTCCACGGGATTGAAAAGGACCTTGTGGATCGATCAAAAGGAGAAGCTGCTGCGAAAGTACGAGATGCCGATCGAACTCCTTGACCAAGTCCCGCCTGGTTTACCAGCCGATCTTGATAAGTCTAAATCCGAACTCTCGATCGAACTCGTCGGGGTCAAGGCGAATGCAAGCGTCGATTGGTCCGCGTGGCAAATCCCAAAACAATCCAATGAAATTGCAGTGAGACGGTTTATCGAAGCACCGCCACGGGACTTGCCGCCACTCGTGGGCGAAATCCTCAAGCCATTCGATCTTCGCGATGCGGATGGAAACCTGTTGCTGGATTCCGCGCAACGTGGCACCAAAACCATTTCGGTGTTGTGCTGGGTTGGCGACGATAGAGTTAGCGAGGACGTAAGCGAGTCTTTCGTTAAGTATGTGATGAATGTCTCGCGAGAGCTCGATCGTCTATCCTTGAGCGGATCGACCGAAATCATTATGGTTTCGACCTTGCCTGCCGCCAAAATGAAAGAGGCCTTCCAACGCTGGAATTGTAACTTGCCGCTCGCGATCGATACCAAAGGTCTGACGCAGAGCCTGTTTAAAATCAGGAGCCAGCCCGCGATCGTGGTGTTGGACAAACAAGCCATGGTGCAGCATGTTGACGAGTTCGGCTATCTGGATAATTTGCCGATAATCGTGGAGGAGCTTCAAAAAGGTGTCAATCGAGCCATGCGAAGTCGGCAAAGCAGTCTCGACGACGAATCGCGATTCGCTTCTCGTCTACAACGTGTGATTGTCGAAAAATCAAAAGCGGACGAAGTCGGCCCGATCGCCTCGTTTCCATTCATGTTTCATCCGCTAACGGAAGCCTGGCATGCGAGCTTTGATGCCAAGATTATTGCGGCAGGTGGTGAGCAATTCTATCCACAAAAGGGCCGAACCTTGGTTACGCCCGATCTGTTTGCAACCAACGCCCCGCTCGCTCGACTGATGACAGTCTTGGACGAATTGGGCAATCTCACCATTCTTGACAGTGTCGGGAACAAGCGAGTCATCGCATCCATTCCGATCGAAAAGGCAGATAATGCAAAGCGAATCCATATTCTGCCCGATCCTTGGGCCCATCGCTGGGTCGCTATTGTACCCGAAGGCTTGCCGCGATATTGGCTGGTTGAAATGCCGGCGAACCTATTCGACATACCAAAAGTAGCACCGGTCGAGGCACTCGAGTTTCCGCTTGGAGAAAACGAATCACCCATCGCTTTCGTTTGGACCGTTCAAGGAAACAAACCAAGTCTAAGCATTGCGACGGACGCGTCCAAACTGCATGTCCTGGATCCCGAACAGTCAAAGCCGTTCAAGGGATCTGCAGTCAATGTCGCTGCGATTGTCCCAACGCTCAACGATCGAGGCGAATGCATTGCTTGGAACGTTGTCGACTTCGATCGTCAGATCACCGAAATCGAGGGGCTGCCGTCGGACGATGTCTCGTCAACCAACGAACGCGCAGAGACGACCGCCATCAAGAAGCTCCCCTTCGCTCCAGAGTTAGGTGCTTGGACCTGGGGGCGGAGTCGCGAGCGGACACTCATGTTGGGTATGGCTCAATTGCCCAGTGGCGAAACCGGTTCGATTTTGCAAAACAGCAAATTTGAACCGTTGCTCACGCATCCCCTGTCGGTGCGAGCCGACCAATGTAGAAACCTCTCCTCGACGATCTTGGCCAACGGAAACTTCTACTGGCTTTCAACGGCGCCTCGACGCGTACTGCATTTGCAAACAAGTGGCCAAGGGTATGCGGATCAAATGTCGCTTGGTAAACCCATCTTGAGCGCTGCGATATTCCCGGATGGCGACCAATTGCGAATGGTTGTCGCTGTGGACAATGAAGTTGTATGCTGGAAAGTGCCGGTAACTTTACCAACTCCAATGGCAGCCCCGGCAACCAGCGGGCCGGAATCAGTAAGTCCGTCGGAGAAGCCGCGTGGATAGACAGCGCCTCGAGGCCGTTTCGGTACGTGTGGCACCCACTAACGCCTCATCTTTTGAGATTGCTCCCCTCGCCCCTTTTAGGGGAGAGGGGCTGGGGGTGAGGGGTTTCGCACTGTGGTTTGGTCGGAGTTATGATCGTCGATTCAATGCCTTGCTTTGTCCTAAAAGTATTAACAAATCGCTGGACCGGAGGCATGCAACTCGTGGGTCCCCCCCTCACCCCCCGGCCCCCTCTCCCCGAAGCGGGGCGATAGGGAGGAAATCTCATCTATTGCTTAAACTCCACCGCGGCAGGCTTGTTTTTTTATTTCTGATTATCCAATGCTTGGCATGTCATTCCGTCAACGCACAGTCTAGTGAAGATATCGATTCGAACGAGTACGTTCGGTCCGCACTCGAGGTAGCCAGAGAATGTGCGAAGCCGCTTTCGAAGAACTCCGAAATAGCAGATGCTGTCGAGCTTCTATTCGAATTCAATCCACAACATCGGCATCGCTTTGTCTTGCCTCGCCATCCCAACGCAGCGCGAGCCAACTTCGAGCAAATGACAAAGTTATTTGAAAGCAAAGATTCGCTTGAGGCGTTTCGACAATCCCTCGAAAAGTTGGCCCAAACGCTGGACCAACTTGCCATCACGAAGGAGTCGAATCAAGACTTAGAGTCCGGATATCGACTGAGATGGCAAGCGGCTGGCCTGCGCTCGATTGTGCCTGTTACGGCTGGCCGCAAAGAGCCCGCCAAGACAACTTGGACGGAAGCGACTGCGATCGGTACCATGAAGTTGACACCAAAGGCCTTCGTCAACCATCCCAAAACGCTATGGCCTGCCGGTTCCTACTCTGTGGTTATGACACCCAATTTTGAAATCGTGTCGCAAGCAGGTGCAAGGCCCACAGAAGATGTAGCGGAACTTTGTGAACAAGTGTTCGCGATCTGGAAGCAGATCTTCTTTTCGGTTTGGGCGGATCATCGGACGTCTGCACCCGAATACGCTAGGTCACAAGGCTCGAAGTTTGCCGTTACTTTGTTTCGCGACAAGGCTGCTTACGAGAAGGCCCTTAAGCCGACCGAACGCAATATTGGGATCTCGACTGGCTTCTATGACCCCAATCGAAAAATGGCGATGTTTTATTGGGACGGCCAGAAAACGATGGAGACCGTTGTCCACGAGTTGGTCCACCAATTTTTCTTCGAGGCAAATGCGCAGGATGTTGCACTGGATACAGATAATGGCCCTGGCTTCTGGATCATTGAGGGAATCGCATTGTATATGGAGTCCATGTCGACGCGAGCTTGCGGCGCGGGCATCCTCGCCGATGTTGGCGGCTGGGATGCGCCGAGGTTTCAAGCGGGACGATATCGTCGGCTAAACGATCAGTTTTGGAGCCAATGGGACGAATTTCGGTCCGCAACGGGGACCCGATTTCGGCGAGGAAAAGACATTGCCGTTTGGTACAGCCAAGCCTGCGGACTTGCCCATTTATGGATGGATGGCACAACGGAACAGCGTAGGGCACTCGTGAAGTACATCCAAAGCGTCTACGCCGGAAAAGAAGAGGCTGCGTTGCTTGGCGAAATGAACGCGGACGAACGATTGCGAACGGCCTATGATCGCTTCTTAGTGTTGGGGCCAACGGCGGTCTCAATTCGACCCTTCTATCCGATCCGCAAGGAAGCCGTTCTCACACGCTGTGATGTAACAACGAAACAAATATTCGAATGGCCGATCGGGTATCGATCATCAACATGGCTAGAACTGTCGTTCACCCAAGTCGATGACGAATTGTTTGCGGGCAATACCGATCCAGTCGAACCTCCATGGAACGTCCGTCGCTTGGGTCTTGAGTCGACGAACGTGACCGACCGCTCGCTGGAAACACTTTCTCAGATGAAAGACCTGCAGGAATTGGATCTGTCCAATTGCAAAGTTACCGACACCGGCATCGCAATGCTTCGTGGGAACAAGTCGATCAAAGCGCTATGGCTGACGAACTGCGACATTTCCGACGCAAGCATCGACGTCTTGCTAACGATTTCGCAGCTCGAATCCATCCATCTCAAGGGAACCAAGATTAGTCCTAATGGTTGGGAGCGATTGCTCAATGCGAGGCCGAGACTAAAAAGCAAATCCGAACGCCCTTAGCGGCTTGACCTGTGGATGGTTGTGCTTCGTAGCTACCGAAGATGGACCTGCGGGTTGCCATCTCAGAGGCCAAACGGGATGTCGAGCAAATACCAGGCGAAAAACAGGATCACCCACACGATCATGGTTGCCGCCGAGTAGGGGAGCATCATCGCGACTACGGTTCCAACACCTGCGTTTGGCTGCCAACGGCGGGCGAAACCGACGACAAGTGCAAAGTGTGGCAACAGTGGGTTGATGACATTCGGCGGCGAATCACTCACACGGTATGCGGCAAGCACCACGTCTGGATCGACCCCCAATTTCATAAAGAGTGGAACGAACACGGGTGCCATGATGGCCCACTTCGGGAGAATGTTAGGGACTGGGACGCTTAATACCAAGCCAATGAGAATGAACGCGATGAGCAGAGTCACGCTATTGAGGTTTGCATCCTTGAGCGCGTTCGCCAAGTTCACAGCAAGCACGGTGCCCAGATTGGTGAACGTAAAATAGGCGACGAACTGAGCCCGCACAAGGCCGGCGGGATTCGAATCACCCCAGGCTTGCCCTGGGGATTCGTTATGCTTTTTGGCAAATCATGACTATTTGAAATCCATCGTTTCAAAGACTGAGCCACTTTGCGTGGTTTACTACAGCTTGCCTGCAGCTTTACGGAATTGCTCAAACCGCTCACGCAAAGATTCAGGAGGACGGACACGCGAGCCTTCTTCTAAAAGCCCCTTGAGATCATCATCTTTGTCCTCCACTGTTCGCTCTCGGCTCTTGGCTGGACGCAGCCCAAGTGACTTCAACGTTGCATCCAGTTCCCGCTTCTTGTTCGGGTCGGTTTTGGCAAGTTCCTTGGCCTCGGTCCATCGATCTATGAATTTTTGCATGTCGTCTTTTGTCCAGTTCAATCGCCTCAGAAGCTCGGGATCGGGCTGGTCCTTTTGTCGTTTCAAATAATCAAGAGCCAAGTCAGTCGTTTTGTTCGCGTAGTCTTGGTTGACTGGGTCAGCCTGATCTTTTGAGCTTGCGTCGCCGCCATCGCTTAAGCTGCCTCCACTGCCAGCACTCCCGCTATTGTTGGTGCCTGCCGACGCACTCCCGGCTTTGCTCTTGGAAGGATCGCCTTGTTTGGGTTTTCCTGCCGGGCTCTTTGAGTCTCCATCACCGTCACTCTGCTTACCGTCGCCCTGCTTACCGTCGCCCTGCTTACCGTCGCCCTGCTTGCCGTCGTTCTGCTTGCCATCACTCTGCTTACCGTCGCCCTGCTTGCCGTCGTTCTGCTTGCCATCACTCTGCTTGCCGTCACTCTGCTTGTCGTCACTCTGCTTGCCGTCACTTTGTTTGTCGTCACTCTGCTTGCCGTCGCTCTGCTTGCCATCACTCTGTTTGCCGTCGCTCTGCTTGCCATCGCTTTGTTTGCCATCGCTTTGCTTGCCGTCGCTCTGCTTGCCATCGCTTTGTTTGCCATCGCTTTGCTTGCCGTCGCTCTGTTTGCCGTCGCTCTGTTTGCCGTCGCTCTGTTTGCCGTCGCTCTGCTTGCCATCGCCCTGTTTGTCGTCGCTTTGCTTGCCGTCGCCCTGCTTGCCGTCGCTCTGCGTGCCATCACTCTGTTTGCCGTCACTCTGTTTGCCATCACTCTGCTTGCCGTCGCTTTGCTTGCCATCGCCCTGCTTGCCATCGCCCTGTTTGCCATCGCCCTGCTTGCCATCGCCCTGCTTGCCATCGCCCTGCTTGCCATCGCTCTGCTTGCCGTCGCTCTGTTTGCCATCACTCTGCTTGCCGTCGCTTTGCTTGCCATCGCCCTGCTTGCCATCGCCCTGCTTGCCATCGCCCTGCTTGCCATCGCTCTGCTTGCCGTCGCTCTGTTTGCCATCACTCTGCTTGCCATCGCTTTGCTTGCCGTCGCCCTGTTTGCCGTCACTCTGCTTGCCGTCACTCTGCTTGCCATCACCCTGCGTGCCGTCGCTCTGCTTGCCGTCGCCCTGCTTGCCATCACTCTGCTTGCCGTCACTCTGCTTGCCATCGCTCTGCTTGCCGTCACTCTGCTTGCCGTCACTCTTTTGAGACTTCTCTTCTTCTTGTCGCATGCGATCGATTACTTCAAATTTTTCACCGTCGTGCTCGGGGTTGCTCAAGCCATTATCTTCGTCTGATGCCTGTGAAGATGGGTCACGCTTGGAGAGACTCGCTTTTCCTTTACCTGCGTTTGTGCCTGATTGGATCGATTGTTCTGAGCCCTCATCTCCTGCGTCGCTCCCCTCGCCTTGGTTTGTGCTTCCATCTGTGGATGAGGATTGCGTCGAATTCTTGGTTGGCTTTGATTGTGAGCCTGAACTGTTGCTTCCCGTAGATTCACTACCCTCTTGGCTATCGCCTGGATCACTGGACTCGCTGCCCGATTCGTTGGATTGTGAGCCTTTCTTGCCCCCGCTGTTGTTCTTTTCTTGCTTACCGCTCGACGACTGTTTGCCGCCAGACTTTCCGTCGTTTCCTTTGTTGTCCGTTTGTTCATCGGATTTTGAGTCGTTATCTTCGGACGGTTCTTTGTTCGTGTCCTGTGGGTCCTTTTTCTCGTTGGATCCAGAGTCAGTCTTTCCGTCTTGAGGTGAGTCCGTCTTTCCGTCTTGAGGTTTCGCGTTTGGGTTTTTTTGCGATTGGCTCCTTGTCTTCTTTTCAGGGGAGTTCGTTTTGCCAGGAGTATTTGGTTTGCTCCCTTGAGTTTCCTTTTTGCTATCTGCGTTTGGTTCTGAGGCGTTTGATTTTTGATTCGGAGCATTTTTTGATGCCACGATACGAATTTGGATTGGAGTCGAACTCGATTGATTGGGTTCTGGGACATCCGTCCCAACTTGGCAACGATTGTCGGTTGCGATCGCACGAAATTCGATTTTGTCGTCAACGTTTAGATTGTGTTCACTTGGTACAAAAGAATAGACCTCAACGACTTGACCCGTTCTGCCCGATTTCGACTCAAAGCTCTTGATTTCGAAAAGGGGTTTTGTTTCTTTGCCGGATTCCTTACCCATGAGTTTGCCGGTTGCGGACAACGAGATGAGGCCGTAGTCGGGATCGACAGCACGCATCTCGATGTCGATAGAACCGTCGATAGCGACGTCGACACTTGCTTGCAAGTCGCTTTGCAAACGGACTTCGGGGGCCAAGTCGCCAATGACCTTGATTTTGTAGATGACGGGGTCGCCGTTGGATTCGCCGAGCGAGTTTGTGGCTTTGACGCGATAGGTTGAGAGAGATGGATTCGATTTTTTCTTGTCAAGTTGGAGCATCCATGATCCGTTCAGTTGCGTTTCTTGAGTCTCAAGATCAAGGATCTGACTGGCGCCTAAGAAAAGGCCATTGTCGATGACCGGGTCGAATTCCAAACGAGACTTTGCCATCGGTTGGTTCGCATGCGCGAACAGACGCACTCGTGTGCCTTCGGGTGCTTCGATGGTTCCATCCTGTTGAATTGAGCGTGACTTTAACTTGGTATAAGCTGGATAGTCGTATTCCAATCGATCGATTGCGACAATTGGAACAACTTGGACGCGAAGTGAGAATGGTCCAGCGGTCGCATCGCCGGCTTGAATCCAATATTGAAGTGGTTGATGAATGCCGCCGAAGCTCTTGCCGAAATCAAGTCGGTAGTTGATCCCTTCGAGTTCCTCGTTCATCTTGAGAAGTTGTCCAACCTGTTGGCCATCCGACAGGTCGTAGCGCAGCGAGACGCTATCTCCCTTGTGCATCCCTCGAACCGTCACAGCGATTGGCACGTTCGTTCCTTGAGTAATCGTCGTGTCCCCGGGCGCAACATTGAGAATCCGAACCCGTGCAGCGGGCGCGATATTGGCCCAAGGCATGAGCATCCGAGAAAGGGATGTTGTTCCACTCTTGGGCGATACAAAAAGATAAACGGTTCCGGTCAATAGAAAACCGAACAGCAACGCAGCGATGCGAATTAGATTGGCAGAGTCCACGATGTTCGAGGAGTCTTGTCCGCCCAGGTTTCGAACGGCGAATCGACCGACGACAGCCAGAACACCTTTGGGGGCCGTATTCTCGGAGGTCGATAATTGGAGCCAACTAATCAGGCTCTCTTTCATTTCTGGAAATTGCGACTCGATCTTGCGGGCAGCATGTTCGGGGTGAATGGATTGAAACAACAGTGGCAGAATACGACGCGGTATCCACCAAGCCGACCAAGCGATCAAGAAAAACAATACGGCGAATCGCGCAAAAGTATTGAGGGGCCACAACCAGTGGTCGATCAAGATGACCGTGAGCAAAAACACTACGATCGTGCATAACCAACCTGCGATACCAATACCGAGCTCGACCCGTCGCATCGTCTTGGCTGCTTGAACGAGGTAGTTCAAAAGCGTTTCGCGACTGATCTTGCCCGCTTGTCCGTTCGCAGTTGAAGGAATCGAAGATTGTGGGACGGATTGGCTCGAAACCTGGGACATGTTGGATTCGGTTCAGACGAGTGGTTTGATATAGGCAATCGGTTGGGAGCGGGGCACTCCCACCATTAGTATATCTTTGGACACGTTTCCAAGGTGAAAATTGCTTTGTTTCGCGTCCGGGTTTCGTTGGAAGATGGGGCGTTAACCTTGTGGACGAACAAGCCTGGGGTTCAGTTGCACGCATTTTAGCGATTTTGCTGAAAAACCTAAACAGAAACGCCACTTAGATTCGTTCGGTTCATCAAGGTCCGAGTGTCGCCTTTTGCTCCGCAGAGGGTGCGATCTCCGAGCAACTTTCGCGGATAGGCTGTGATTTTGTCCAGGTCTGAGCAACAGAACGCAGATCTAGCCAAGGTTGCCTTTCTCATTGTTGCTCTTTCTGACATGCGTTAGACTGAGTGATGCTCCTGCCTTGTTAGCAACGCCACGGTTCACGTCGTTTGCGGGTAGCGAAATTCGCCAATGGCTTCAGCCTTTCACGATCCCCAAAAAAGTCATTCAATCATGCCAGACAACCCGCGTTTCATTATGATCGGTGGATTCCTCGGAGCGGGAAAGACGACCACCATTTCACGTTTGGCTCAACACTATCAATCGCAAGGAAAGCGTGTTGCCATCGTTACCAATGATCAAGCCACTGATTTGGTCGACACGAATCTTCTGCGTTCCCAGGGTTTCGATGTAGGGGAAGTTGCTGGCTCTTGTTTTTGCTGCAACTTCAACGAACTCACCCGAACCGTCGAGCGGCTTGGTGAAAACAGCAGACCGGATATTGTCATTGCTGAACCTGTTGGCAGTTGTACGGACTTGGTTGCCACCGTCATCCGGCCCCTTCAGCAAATCTACGCGGTCCCGTTTGACATTGCCCCCTACGGAGTGATTCTCAAGCCCAGCCACGGATTAAAAATTCTTAGGGGAACAACCAAGGGAGGTTTCTCACCACAGGCTGAGTACATCTTTCGCAAGCAAATCGAAGAGGCAGATTTCGTGATTCTCAACCGGATCGATGAGTTGAATGACGCGACGATCTCCGAGCTTACCTCGCTAATCCAATTGAATTTTCCTGGTTTGCCATGCGTTAAAATATCCGCCATGACAGGTCTAGGCTTCGAAGCGTTCTGCGATTACCTGGATCTCAAGGGTAACTTCGGCACGCGAGCGCTGGAAGTCGACTATGACATCTATGCAGCGGGTGAAGCCGAGCTTGGTTGGCTGAATGCTCAAGTCGCGTTGAAAGCGACCAACCCGTTTGGATTGGACGCGTTTCTCCTGAAATTGCTGGAGAGAATCAACGAAGGGTTAACGGTTCATTCCGCCGAGGTCGCCCACCTCAAAGCGATTGGGATGGCGGAAGGCAAATACGCCGTTGCAAATATCGTGAGTAGTTCGTCTGCTCCAAAGCTTTCGATTGGATGCAATTCTGAAGTTAGCGTTGCGGACCTGGTGATCAATGCGAGGGTTGCAGTCGATCCGAATTTGTTGACGGAATCGATCCAAGCCGAACTTCATGCGGTTTGCATCGAGTTTGGAATCAATGAGTCGATCAATACGCTCCAGTGCTTCCGACCAGGTCGCCCGGTGCCAACCCATCGACTGGCCGGCGTAGAATAGAGTTTCCTCTGGCAGAAGAGGCTTGTCATTGCCCTTCTCCCCGGAGTACAGGGGAGAAGGGAGCAAGAATCTATCAGAACTATTGCGTGACTTGCGATATTATCCAATAGGCGACTGCTGCGACGAGTGCACCGCACGGTACGGTACAGATCCAGGCAAGCAGGATTTCTACTACTTTGCGCCATCTTGCCTGCCTCGTTGATGCGCCCATTCCGATCAACGCGCCAACGCTGACGTGCGTTGTGCTCACAGGTAGGCTATGCAGGCTCGCTGTCGTAACAAGCCCTGCGGTAACAAGGCTTGCTGCAAAGCCCTGACCGGGATTCATGCCAGTCACTTTTTTGCCAAGCGTTTCCGCCACGCGATCCGCATCCAACAGTCCCCCGAGCATGATCATGACCGCCACGAGCAAGAATCCCCAACGTATGTCGAGGCCGGGAGCAACCAGCAGCAATGCAGCCATTTTCGGTGTATCGTTTAATCCACGGGCAAAACTTGCTGCTCCGGTACTCGTGTAGTGCATTACGTCAAGCGTTCGCGTTCGGTGATCCGGCGCGAGCCGCATCCACTTCAGGACAAAATAGGCTGCGGCACCTAATACGATTGCAACCGCCGGGCTAAAAAACAAAGGATAGAAAAAGCTATTTCCTAATGCTTCGAATCGGACATCGGTGCCGCTGCTTGCTAATCCTGCCCCGAGCAATGCACCCACCAATGCATGCGTGGTGGAAACGGGAAATCCGAACCGAGTGGCGAGGAAGCTGGTTATCGCAGCCCCGATCGCAATCGCACTTACAAAGACGGGCGATTGAGCCGTCGCGTCCGGCACGATCCCGCGACCACTAAACGTTTTGAGCAACCCTTGAGACAAAAAGGCCGCAGCGATCGAGCCGGCAAACGTAGTCGCTGTTCCCCAATAGAGTGTCCGTCGAAGCGTAGCGGTTCCACTTCCATACAGCGATGCCACCCCCTTAAAATTGGCATTGGCACCGTTGGTAAATGCGACGAAAGAAACCGCCGCAACAAGAATGATTGTTAGCACGTGGCGCCCTAACGAGCCTTGTTTTCTTGCGTCTCGGCGGCGTGTTGTTTCAAAGATGCGTATTCCTTCCATGAGCCTTCGTATAGTCTCACGTTCGGATACTTTGCAACATGTCGAAGATAAAATCGCAGCAAGCTTCCCTCACGCGATGTACCGCAATAGACAATGATCTCTTTGTCCGAATTGAGTCCAGCCGCTTCCAGTTCCGTTTTAACTTGCTGGAAAGGTTTGAACTGATGCGTGTTGTCTTGCTCCATCAATCGCGCCCAGTGAAAACTGATCGCACCTGGGATGTGCCCCTTCCTCAACCAAATATCATCGTCCCCCAAATATTCATTGCGAGGTCGGGCGTCTACGAGGACAACACCATTGCCCCCCTTTCGCTTGAGAAGCTCGTCGACTGCGATCGCGATATCCTTTTTTTCTATTTCGGGGAGCGATCCTGGCGGATTGCCGAAATACTCTTGTGTCGTTGGGAATTTCGCTTTCTGCCAAGCTGCAAGGCCGCCATCGATAATGCGAATGTCCTCGACACCGAACTTCTCTAACACGTATGCGACCATGCTCGCACTCAGAATCTCATCGTTTGGCAGTTTGTCGCCCGTCGCGTAGATCAAGTGTGTTCGCTTTTTGTCCACTCCTGCACGAACTGAAAGGGCTTTGGAAAGGTCATCTGGAAGATACTGCACGGGCACGCCTTGGTCGGTGCCTCGCAAAGTATCGAAGTTTAGGTGGTGAGCCGTAAGAAGATGACCGCGAAAATAGTCCTTGTAACCGCCTCGCGTATCTAGAACGATGGGCTTCTTGGCAGCATCCTGGATTTGGATGAGCTGTTTTGCCTCTTCGAGCGAAATAACCCCGATCTCTCCTCCGAACGAGTTTCCTGATATCAACAAAAGCAGCGCAGCGAAAAGGTACTTCATGAAGCAGGTGATTTTCGAAAGCGGAAGGGACACTTGATCGACAGCCTCGCTATTGTATCCTGAGATAACAAGTACGCCACTGAGAGGATCATCCAACGGGCAATCCCCGAAGGGCGTGGACTAAATCAACAGCCTGCTTGTCTAAGCACATCTGCATATGTTTTTCAACCCAATTAGCCGTTGGGCAATAGCCGTCCGATTGACGAGATCGAAGTTGGTGAATTCCTGTTGGCCCGCAGCGAGTTCGATCCGGATGGACCGCTGGAGCTGAAGCGAGTTGAGGAGAATTTTGTTCGAACAGCAGTAGTGATGGAATTGGTCGTGAGAGGCCAATCGATTAGGACGACCGCCGAACACACGTTATATATGCCAGCTCAAAAAGCATTCGTGCCTGCTGGCACCTTAAAGCGGGTGACCAGCTCACCAGCCACGAGGGCGAGTTGATCGAATTAGCGTCAATTAAGTTGACCGACGAAGTCACGACGGTCTATAATCCGCGAGTCGGAGGGGACATGTTGCCACGAAAGATTCGAGAGTTGATCGCCGACCTAGAGAACGCTGGGTTCGAAAACCGAGGTGGAAAAGGAAGTCATCGAAACTTTGCACATCCCAAAGTAAAGGACATCGTTACGATTTCGGGACAACTTGGGGATGATGCCAAAAGATACCAAGAGAGAATCGTAAAATATGCCGTCGAGGAGAGTCAAAAATGAGCAATGCAGACCGTTATGCAAAAATTGTCTATTGGTCAGAGGAAGATCAGTGTTTTATCGGGTGTTGCCCTAAATTGGTCCTTGGTGGTTGCCATGGAGATGATCCCAAGGCAGTATTTGCTGAGTTATGCGAGATCGTAAATGAGGCTGTGGAGCTTTACGTGAAAGATGGCCGCACTTTACCGCCACCGGATTCAAACTACGACTGGCCCATCCAAAAACAACCTGTGACTACGGCCTAACGATCGTTATGTGTCGGAGGATCACCAACGGCGGTTATAGTGACTTGCATCCTACGTGGCGAACCTGCGAAACTTGCTAAAATGCGGCTATTCTTTTTCAAACGAACATTGAAAGCCCTCGTGATGAATGCATTGAAATCGTTAATCTGGAGTATTCTCTTTCAGGGATTGCCGGTTGGCCTCACTTTCATGGGCAAGCGATGGAGCGAACCGACGTTAATCAAGTTTGCATATGCCTTTGAGCAAAAGACCAAAGTCCGCAAGCCGCCTGAGTTCATCCCTTCCTTAAATTGGTGAAGCAATTAACGCTTAGCCCATTTTGGTTTTATGCGATAAACCTTCGCCGCACGATGCGGCGAAATCCCTAAGCAGGATGTGTTTACAGTTCGTTAGCCCAGCAGCGACGATTCTATTTGCCGGTGAACCAAGACACTCGCTTAAGGGCACCGCCGGTTAAACATCAGGAATGAAACATTACTGCCGTTCAACATTTTTGTTTATAGAATTTGTATCCCATCTCAACAAGAACCTTTCGGGCCAGTGCTTTCGAACCGTGCTCGGCTCCATGCCTGCTTGTGCTGCTATCGCTATCGCTTCTTTCACGCTGAATGCCGCTCGGACGGATTGCGGGCCGTCGAAGTGAACCACCGGCGAACGCGACAATAAATGAACGCCCACCGCCGCCAATCCCCAACCCAAACGAGTCCTTTGCAAGTCGTCGACAAGCACCGATATGGACGCGAGTCCTTTCATTCGATGCAACAGTTGGACAGCCTGCGATTCGGAAAAATGGTGTAGAAACAGGCAGCAATAGACGATGTCAAACTTCTCCAGCGTAGGCTCAAACACGTCGACTTGTCGGAATTTTATTTTGATTGACGATGGTAAAGCGTACCGCGGTTGCTCCTGCTGAGCCGACCAAAATTCATCCGCGTAACCGATCGCAGTTGGGCTAATGTCCCAGCCGGAGATGTCGCACTGAACCTTGCCTGCCAGTCGTCGTCCGACATCGGTTGCAATATCACCACTGCCGCAGCCTAGATCCAAAACACTTAGGCTGTCGCGTTTGCGTTCGCTCGCAATTTTCAAGATCTCGTTTGCCAATTGCTGGCCCGTTTGGCAGATCGCATTCACTCGTCGCAGTCCACGCAATGCACGACGATGTTCGTTCGGATCGATCGATGGATCATCCATCAGTTCCGGCACTAGGACTCGTGATTTCATACGTTCACCTCGACCGCCTCAATCATTCGTGGCTTGGATGCTTGGATGACTTTGCCTAAAGGACTTAGCAACATTGCTGGCAACAATACTAAATCACCAAGGATCGCTCCGGAAAGCATGACAATCATCAGCTTGGCAAACTGTTGGGTTGGAATGAACTCGGCGAACAAAAATGGAACCATCGATAAGCAACTGATCAGCGTCGTGTGGATCATGGCCGCGGCGCAGCTATGAAACGTTCTCGCGACTGCTTCACGACTCGAATACCCATCCCGCAATTCGTCCATATACCAACAAACGAAATGCAATGTGTCATCCACCGCGATCCCCAATGCAATACTCGCCGTCAAAATGCCAGCGATGTCGAGATCGAGACCTAACCAACCCATGCAGCCAAAGGCGATCGTTACCGGCAACACGTTGGGCAACATGAGCAACAGTCCTCCACGCACACTCCGAGCGATAAACATCATCACGGGCGTGATCAAGAGAAAGGCGGATGCGAAACTGTAGCCAAGATCGGTAAGCAATGCGACTTGCGTTTCGTGCATGACAGGTGACAGACCCGTGTATTCCGCGATTATGGTCGTTTCTTGGGGTGTTTCTTGCAAAATCGATTCAGTAGCAGCAGCGACTGCCCGCGTAAGTTGACCGTAGTCCTCGTCGGAGGTTGCGGAGACTTTGGCCATGATCCGCCACGTTTCTCCGTCGTCGGATTGAGCAATGAGTCCCTTGGCTTGCAAACTTGGTATCGCATTCACGATCGCCTTGCGCATCACCGCACGTTTTACGGTGGCCCCCATCGCTGAAGACTCGGACCAGGTTGGCAAGAAACTTGTTGCGGAAAAAACCCCGCCCACTTCCTCCTGTTCCAGCAGTTTATTCGACACTTTTGAAACCCAACCCGCGCGATCAAGCTCCGTAAGCGAACTATCGTTAGGGAATTTCAATAGAACTTCAACCGTTGCGATGGGGCCTATATGTTGTTCCATCCAAGCCATGTCCTGGTTCGTCTTGCTCTCCATCGGAAACATGTCACTAAACTTGGTGGATGCTTTGAGGTAGGTTAAACCCACGCAGGTCAAGATCAATAAACCGATACTTGTGGCAGAAATGAGCGTTGCGTTGCGTGTGAGCCATGCAAGGTAGCCGATCGTGAAATTGGAATTGCGTTCTTCATCCTCCTCATGCTTGGCATGGTCAGGTGCGCAAAACCAGTCTGCTATCGCTGGAAAGCCGAGCAACAATACGACCGTTGCTATTCCCAACCCAACGGCAGAAAAGATCCCGAATTGTCGCACTGGTGCTAATTGACTTGTAAGCAGCGAACCCATTCCCAGCATCGTCGTGATGCTCGAGAGTGTGCAAGGTTTCCAACCCAGCAGCATCGCTTTGGCTCCTGCGTACTGTCCGTTTCCACACCGCAAGCTATCCCTGTGATAGTTCATCAAGTGGACGGCACCGGACAGCGTCAGCATAAAAACAAGTGTTGGCAACACGATCAAAACGGCACTAAATCGGTTGCCAGTGTAGTAGACCATTGCAACGGCCAGCAACTGACCGATTCCTGCCAACAACAATACCACGATCGCTCTTCGGAATTGCCCAAGGCAATACCAAGCAACAAGCAAACCGAGAATACTGGATGGCAATACCAAACGTTTCAGACTTCCTTCTGCGGCTTCATCGACAGCGAACGCTTCGTAGACCGTGCCTGCCAAACGCAGTATTTTGCGATTCAATCCTTCGGTACCGTCTGCTGCCGATTGAATCATTTCGATCGTGTCATTCTGTTGGGCGACGCCTTGTGGGCTTATTCGAGCCAACACGGCAGCGGTTTCGTCTGAACCAATCATAACGCCTCGCAATCGAGCCATCGCTCGCTCGCGGCTAAGTTTAAGGGGCGGTTCGGTGAGTTGCGCCATCAGTTGATCGCTTGACTCCAATGTCACAATAAACTTGCTGAACGACGGATGGCTTTTGAGTCGGTCCTGAAAGATCGCCAGTCTCGGGTCGTCAATACGACAACCGTCCCAAGACATCAACACTACTTGGTCATTGCCGAATTCTTGAATGAAACGCTCGTAGCGTTCTCGCTCTGGGCGTCCCTCCGGAAGCCATTCATGAACTCCCGCAGAGCCGATTGGCAAATTCAGAACTGCCCAAACTCCGAGCGGGAAAAAAACCGCGAGCAGTACGGCCGTGACTCGGGAGGCAAATTGGATTTGTTGCAGGTTTCTGATTTTGAAATTCGCTGTTGACGTTGGATCTGACAAAAACAGGACTGTTCATGAGCCTATCGAGTTCAGGTCTGGATTGGTATCATCCGATCGCTCAGTGCGCAAGGCATTGTACACTTAAAAGGATGGCTTTAGACGATGCTGGTGGTTTCAAAACAATGATCGAATGTCCAAATATCCAAAAGTCCGTAATTCGCAACCACTACGATATCAGTACGCTTTTCTATCGTCTTATGTGGGGACCGCATATCCATCACGGATATTGGCTTGCCAAAGAATCCCCTCAAGCAGCTCAAATTCAACTGACCTCAACGCTTGCAGGCCTAGCCAGCACTCAACCGAATTCCGTCGTTTACGATATCGGTTGCGGAATGGGTGGTTCAAGTATTTGGCTAGCAAAGAATCTTCAATGCCACGTAACAGGGGTCACACTAAGCCCTGTGCAACGCCGATGGGCGTCGACAAGTGCATCGCTAAAACGCATCTCGCCCAGGCCGACGTTTCGATGCGAGGATGCAGAATCAACGCAATTTCCTAACTTGTCTGCGGATGTTGTTTGGAGCATTGAATGCACGGAACATTTATTCAACAAGCCTGCGTTTTTTGAAAAGGCCGCCAGTTGGCTCAAGCCGGGTGGGCGATTCGCGCTCTGCGCTTGGTTGGCTGGCGAATCGCCGATGAGCGAATCGCACGAGCAACAAGCAATGCGCGTTTGCGAGGGGATGTTTTGCCCTTCACTTGGCAGTCAGTCTGACTATGTGGGCTGGTTCGAGCGAGCCGGGCTCAAAGTGACTGCCAAGGGTATCTGGACCAATCAAGTCAAACAGACTTGGGAGATTTGCAGAAAACGTGTCGAGAGAACGGGCGTTCGTTACCTCGCCAAAGTACTCGGCAAGAATCACGTTTTGTTCCTCGATCACTTTGACGCGATTCTCAACGCTTATAATTCAGGGGCTATGGAATATGGGTACTTCATCGCCGAGAAACCGACGTAGCGGATCTGCCAGAAGACGTATTACGCCGCAAATCGACGACCGCAGCGGACTGTGCGCTCATGGTGCTCATTCCCGCGTGCCCGTCATTCCCACGTGTCCGTCATTCCCACGTGTCCGTCATTCCCGCAACCTTGTCCGTCATTCCCGCAACCTTGTCCGTCATTCCCGCGTAGGCGGGAACCCAGTCATCACTCGCACTCCACTAGATTCCCGCCTGCGCGGGAACGACTTATGTAGCGTATGTAGGTGCCATGTAGGTGCCATGCCATGTAGGTGCCAGGCACCTTCCTCGACAGGGCGACTTCCTGACGGTACAATTGTTGCAAAGGAGATTTGCAATGCCTCGTACACCCCGTGCTGAACAGTTTGACCCGAACGAAGTTGGTATTGTCCACCTCATCCAGCGTTGCGT